>SCPN01000436.1_pt1 | contig 174160 bp, 212 predicted proteins | sample 6106831 | NCBI WGS metagenome assembly SCPN01 (sample SAMN10720447, study PRJNA508395) | human gut metagenome | isolation source: Participant 1, 0 month | reverse complement strand
GTAGATACCTTTAAAGAATGGGTGACCGATTTTGCGGATTCTGCCGGGAAGAATGCAAAGCTGAAGGATACCTGGTCAGATGCATATAAAATGAAAGCAGATACTGTTAAATGTATGGATGGCTGGGAGAAAAAGCATGACTATTCAGATGCAGATTGCAGAATGACAGCTTTTCTTTTGCTGGATGGACTGCTTCACGCACAGTCAACGGAAGATAGCTATAGTGGCACATATTTAATGTTTGATACGGAAGCAATAGATAATGTAGACAGGTATGAAATCATAAGGCAGAATAAAGACATGTTTACTACATTATACGGAGAAAAGAGCATTACGGATGATAAACATCCTGAAAAAACATTCTCTGACAACTGGAAAAAGTATGGATTTCAAATAGACAGTAATCGTATTTCACTTATTAGTATAGCAATATATGATCCGGATTCTGATGCTATGTTCGTGGGACATACAGGTGTATTGATAAAGTACAGTGACTATTATTTGTTTGTAGAAAAAATAGCATTTGAGCAGCCATATCAGGCAACAAAGGTGAATAATATGGATGAACTATTAAGTTTTCTTTCACTAAGACCTGAGTATTTCGGAGAAGAGAAAGAGGCAGGACCATTTGTATATAATAATGGAGACTATGTTGGAACATTAGAATTGCAAGGATAAATCGGAAAATGAAGTTAAAGAATAAAAAAAGCAGAAATATAATAGGTATTATACAAAGCTGTCTTATCTTTGCATTGGTTATTCTTGTTATTTTTATGATGATACAGATTAACCGGCTGCAAGGAACGGCAAGGGTAATAAATTACGCAGGTCTGGTACGTGGAGCAACACAGCGTGAAGTAAAATTGGAGATTACAGGATCCCAAAATGATGAGTTGATTAAATATTTGGATGATATTTTAAGCGGATTAAAATATCAGGATGGAAATTATGATTTGATAAAGCTTCAGGACAAGGAATATCAGGATAAATTGCAGGTCCAGATTGATTATTGGAATAAAATAAAAAAAGAAATTGAAGCTGTAAGAAGCAGCGGATATGAAAATACAGATATTGTCAATATGAGTGAGACTTATTTTAAGATGGCTGATGATACTGTGTCTGCAGCGGAAAATTATTCAGAAAAGATTGCTACAAAGATCCGCACGATAGAGCTTTTGTCAGCACTTGATATGCTGTGTCTTGTGATATTGATTATTGTACAGACCATAATGGCAATGAAGATGGCAAGGCAAAATAAACTGTTAGAGCAAAGAGCATATACTGATGCACGTACAGGATTGCCTAATAGAAGTGCCTGTAAAGAAATTCTGAACAATAATGAGATAATCAGTTCACCTACGGCATGCATTATTTTTGACTTAAATAATTTGAAGTTTATTAATGATACAATGGGGCATTCGGCAGGAGACCGGCTGATAGTAAAGTTTGCCGGACTTTTGCGCAGCGTATTTCCTGAAAAAGATTTTGTGGGAAGATATGGCGGCGATGAATTTATGGTAGTCATTTATGACACAGATAAAGCGGAGGTTGATGAAATCCTGAAATGCTTATGTCTGGAAAAAGATAAATTAAACAACACCGGAAATGAACTGCAAATTGATTACGCTTGCGGATGGGCGATATCGGAGGATTATAAGGAGAGTACATTACAAATAACAAATATTATTTGATAGTGCTGATTCTTATATGTATGAAAATAAACAGTTATGTAAGAAGCAAAATCAATGAGTAAAAGCAGATACCATAATTACCGCTGATGCAGTATACTTATCCTTACCGGTCCGTTATTGTGCTTTATCAGGTGTCTGTATATCACAATCCCTGCGATTATGAAGCAGCCAATCTGGATTGAGGCTGTTTTTATAGTCAAAAGGACATTGAATGCAAAAAAACCAAATGTCAGAATAGATCTGAGCGAATGTGGATTTATTATTATTACAACTGAAAAAAATATAAAGAAAAATGCCAAATAGACAGCCGGATGCAATTCCGGAAACAGGCCCAAAAGGACTCCGAAGGAGGCGGTAATAGCTTTGCCGCCTTTTTCTTTTTGTAGAAAAGGAAATGCATGTCCAAAGACAGGTGCGACTAAAACCGGTACGAACAGCAGGGAGTTAATATCTAAATATTTCTGACCCAGATACACAGGGATAAATCCCTTTGCAAGCTCACATATGAGTGAGAGTATTCCGCATAAAAAGCCACCATACATAAATGCGTTGCTCACACCCATCAAGTAAGTGCAGATATCAATGTTTTTTAATAATTTTGGTATCCAGTAAGCAAAGAGAGTGCTTCCGAGTACGAAGCCTAAGAGTGTAAATAAAAAATATTGCATGATAATTTCCTTATAGTTTTATAGTTACATGGTTTTATAGTCAGTCAGTTGTATCAGTGTGAGCCAGTTCTTCAAGCAGACCAACAATCTGTATGGCAGCATATGGCTTTCGCTCACGGCGCTGTGCACGTATCATTTCTGCATTTAGTTCTTTATTTTCTATCATTATTTTCCCAAGCTCAACCTGCTTTGACAGACGCTTTGATGAGACAGACAGATGACGTTTTTTGAAAAATGCAACATTTGCTGCCTCGCATCCGGGGATTGGAGCAGTGTGTACAATCGGTATATTTTTTACCAGTGCCTCAGTTGATGTGAGGCCGCCTGGCTTTGTATAGATTACATCACAGGCATCCATGAAAAGTGAAACCTGATTGGTGTAGCCTTATTACGTGTACACGTTTGTTGAACTTAAACTCATTTTGCAGTATGCGTTTTATTTTAGTATTGCCGCAAATGATTACAATATGCTCATTATTATGGCATCTTATTGCAAGCTCTGCGGCGAAGACAGCAAGCTTGCCAAAACCCATGCTGCCACTCATCACAAGAAAGATAGGCACATCGGATGGCAGATGTAATCTTGTTCTTGCATCAGCTTTAGCAGTCCTTGTACAGAAGGCCTGTCGTACCGGGATGCCTAATGGCAGCAGCTTGTTTTCAGGAATACCACGTTTTGCAAATTCATCTGTCAGATCATCGTGTGGAATAAATAATAATCCATATTTGTCTCTTCCCAGAATGGGATACAGGTGTAGTAGTCGGTTCCCACAGCGACGGCAGGGATATGAAGCATTTTTTGCTTCATGCAGCTCAGGGTCTCAGCAGGGTACAGATGAGGTGACGACAGCATCAAAGCCGTTTGATTCAATGTATGCTGATAGCTTTACAAAGCAGGGCATTGGCAAAATAGAGGGATTTACGTTTATCACTCGATATCAGCATGCCAACCTTATAGAGTAGTCCGAAAACGGAATATGCTTTACAATGCCTATATATGCTCCTGATACTGGCGCGATGTTCCTTTACCCGATAAGAGAAACATATCTATCATTGTCACAGAATGTCCTTTTATGCTCTGCCGCTTCTTTTATAGCTTTACCGGCACTGTTGTGTCCCTCGCCGGTGTCACAGGATAAAATAAGAATTTTCAAACCGTTTAATTCCTTCCTAAATAAAATATGCGATAAGTGTACCATAATTTTTTAAAATAATCTACAGTGCAATAAAAGGTTGACATATCTAAGTTCAAAGCTTATTGTGGTAGCTGGAATGTACAAAATAGTATAATTATAAACTACAGATTACTGATATGACGGAGGCTTAATTTGAGATGGAAAATTTAATGTTTTGTCTAAATGCCACAGGACCTATTTTTCTGATGATGGTGTTTGGACTTTTTCTTCGCAAGGTGGGATTTTGACGAAGACTTTGCAAACAGGATGAATAAGTTTGTGTTTAAGATTCCTTTACCTTTTACTGTTTTAGTGATCTTGCGTCAGTTGATTTTTCAAGGGTTTGGAACATTAAATTTATAGTATTCTGCTTTGTGGTTACGTTGATAAGCATTACAATATCAACACTTGTTTCCTGTCTGTGGAGGGATAAATCCATACGGGGCGAGTTTATACAGGCCTCATACAGAAGCAGTGCTGCGCTGCTTGGAATTGCTTTTATCCAGAACATTTATGGAAACGCAGGCATGGCACCCGTCATGATTATAGGAAGCGTACCGCTTTACAACGTGATGGCTGTTATAGTGCTTTCATTTTTTAAGCCGGGGCAAAACGGCATAGACAGGGCAGTGCTCAAAAAGAAAAAAAAAGACATTTAAGGGAATAGTGACCAATCCTATTATTTTAGGAATTGTTGCAGGACTTCTGTGGTCGGCTATAGGCCTGCCGTTTGCGGGAATATCGGCAAAGGCAGTGACAAGCATTGGAAATATGGCAACGCCTATGGGACTTATGGCTATGGGTGCCACCTTTGATTTGAAAAAAGCATCAGCAAAGGCAAAGCCGGCATTTGCAGCCACATTTATCAAGCTTGTAGGCTTTGTGGCAGTATTTCTTCCTATTGCGGTAGCCTTCGGGTTCAGGGACAGTGAGCTTATTGCAATTCTTTTGTTATGCTTGGCTCAGCTACTACAGTAAGCTGCTTTGTCATGGCAAGAAATATGGGGCATGAGGGCGTTATCTCATCGACCACGATAATGCTCACGACACTGCTCAGTGCGTTTACGCTGACACTCTGGCTTTATATAATTAAAAGTCTGGGGCTCTTGTATAAAATGGAAGAACATAACTGTTGATTTGGTGGATAATTCCTCTTTACTTTAGCGTGATAATTTGCTAATATGTTAAAAGGTTGTAGTTATTGGATGATTTTGAATAATTACAATGATTATTTAACATATGGAGGAAATGAGTATGAGAAGAGGATTAGCACTTCTTTTGACAGCAACTTTAGCACTTTCAATGACTGCCTGTGGTGGCAGCAAGGGTGCGGGAACACAAAAAAGCGAAAAGGGCGACGGCATGACTTACGCAGTTGAGGCAGGCTCAGCAGGAGAGGCTGTGGCAAAGGAAAAGGGCTTTAATTACAATTCGGTTTCATCACAGGCTGATGCGCTTATGGAGGTTAAATCAGGTACATCTGATGCGGCAATCATAGACCTTTTAATGGCAGGAGCCATGATTGGAGAGGGCACAAGCTACCCTGATTTAGTACATACAACAGAGCTTACATCAGAGAAGTATGGTGTCGGATGCCGTAAGGGTTCTGATCTTGCTTCATATATCAACAGTGTATTCGCAGAATCATATGCTGACGGCAGCGCGCAGGAGATTGCAAAGAAATACGGAGTACAGGATTCACTTCTTGAGCAGGAGCCTTGCGAGTTCAAGCAGTCTGACAGCGACAGTGATGTGGATTATATCAAGTCACAGGGCAAGATGATTGTCGGTATCACAGAGTTTGAGCCTATGGATTACAAGGATAAGGATGACAAATGGATTGGCTTTGATGCAGATATGGCTAGACTTGTCGGTGAGAAGCTCGGAGTGGATGTTGAATTTGTAGTTATCGACTGGGACAACAAGGTTATGGAGCTTGATTCAAAGAAGATTGACGTTGTCTGGAATGGCATGACACTCACAGATGAGGTTACAAAGTCTATGGAATGCACAAATGCATACTGTAACAATGCACAGGTAGTTGTTGAGCGGGAGAAATAAAATGTTCTGGAATGTTACACAAGCACTAATGAGTGGTCTGTGGACCACCTTTGAAATATTTATACTGACACTTATATTTTCACTGCCACTGGGGCTTATATTTGCATTTGGGCTTTTGAGCAGGTTTAAGCCTGTCAAGGCTGTCATGAATGTGTTTGTATGGGTTATCCGCGGCACACCGCTTATGCTTCAGCTTATCATTATATTCTACGGACCGGGCTTGTGGCTTCATCAGGCTATATGGAGTGGTGACGAGACCGGACGTATTACAGCGACGGTTGTAGCGTTTGTCATCAACTATGCATGTTATTTCTCTGTTATATTCAGAGGTGGCATAGAGGGTGTTCCGGCCGGTCAGAGAGAGGCAGGACAGGTGTTAGGCATGACAAAGCAGCAGATTTTCTTTAAAATCACTCTGCTTCAGATGATCAAGCGTGTTGTTCCGCCTATGTCAAATGAGATAATCACTCTTGTAAAGGATACTTCTCTTGCCAGAATTATTGCGGCATACGAGCTTACCTTTGCGGGAGCGGCGTTTATGAAGTCTGACGGACTTACATGGCCGCTGTTTTATACAGGTGTATTTTATCTCGTATTTGTCGGAATCCTTACACTTTTATTTAATTATATCGAGAAAAAAGCTGGATTATTTCAGGTAGGAGGAAGACATGGCAATTTTAGAGGTTAGAAATATAGAAAAACACTTTGGAAGGACTAACGTACTTAAGGATGTCAGTTTTTCCATGGAGGAGGGCAATGCTCTTGCCATAATCGGTTCATCAGGCTCAGGAAGAGACTACGCTGTTACGGTGCCTTAACTTCCTTGAGAGACCTGACAGTGGTCAGATTATTGTAAATGGTGAGACTCTTTTGATGCTTCCGAAGCGGGCAAGGATAAAGACGCGGAGCTTCGCAAAAAGAGGCTGCATTTTGGTATGGTGTTTCAGCAGTTTAATCTTTTCCACAGTACACAGCACTTGAGAATGTCACTCTGGCAGAGCGCCTTCTGGCACAGGAGACGCCTGAGTTTAAAAGGATAAAAAGCAATCCTTACACGTATTGATGAGCATGGAAAGGAGCTTCTGGACAGAATGGGGCTTGCTGAGAGGATGAACCATTATCCGCATCAGCTCTCAGGTGGACAGCAGCAGCGTGTAGCTATAGCAAGGGCACTGGCGCTTAAGCCTGATATACTCTGCTTTGATGAGCCTACATCGGCTCTTGACCCGGAGCTTACCGGAGAGGTGCTTAAGGTCATCCGTTCCCTTGCGCAGCAGAATACCACAATGATTATTGTCACGCATGAGATGGCCTTTGCGCGCGATGTAGCAGACCAGGTGATCTTTATGGACGGTGGTGTGATTGTTGAGCATGGCGACCCACATGAGGTGATTGACCATCCGAAGGAGGAGCGTACCAGGCAGTTCCTCACCAGATATGCGAACGGTTGATGTGTGAGGAAATATATTATGCATGTCGAAAAAGTGTGAAATAAGTGTAAATTGAAAAGTAGATATTGATTTTTTTTTAACAAACATATATACTAACAAAAGAAATGGATGTAAATCCATAATTTATAGAAAAGAGGTTTATTCAAATGGCAAATGTTGATTTAACAAAGTATGGCATTACCGGAACAACAGAGATCGTTCACAATCCTTCTTACGAGACATTATTCGAGGAAGAGACAAAAGCCGGCCTTGAGGGTTACGAGGTTGGTAAGGAGACAGAGCTTGGTGCAGTTAACGTTAAGACAGGTATCTACACTGGACGTTCTCCTAAAGATAAATATATCGTTATGGACGAGAATTCTAAGGACACAGTATGGTGGAATACACCTGAGTATCCAAACGACAACCATCCAATGAAAGAGGATGTTTGGGCAACAGTTAAGGATCTTGCTAAGAAAGAGCTCTGCAACAAGAAGCTTTTCGTAGTAGATGCATTCTGTGGAGCAAACAAGGATACACGTATGGCAGTTCGTTTCATCGTTGAGGTTGCTTGGCAGGCTCATTTTGTAACAAACATGTTCATCAAGCCATCAGCAGAGGAGCTTGAGAACTTCGAGCCTGATTTCGTAGTATACAATGCTTCAAAGGCTAAGGTTGAGAACTACAAGGAGTTAGGCCTTAACTCAGAGACATGTGTTGCATTCAACATCACATCAAAAGAGCAGGTTATCATCAATACATGGTACGGCGGAGAGATGAAGAAGGGTATGTTCTCTATGATGAATTACTTCCTCCCACTCAAGGGCATCGCTTCAATGCACTGTTCAGCAAACGCTGACATGAACGGAGAGAACACAGCAATCTTCTTCGGTCTTTCAGGAACAGGTAAGACAACACTTTCTACAGATCCTAAGCGTCTTCTTATCGGAGATGACGAGCACGGCTGGGATGACAACGGCGTATTCAACTTCGAGGGTGGATGCTACGCTAAGGTTATCGGTCTTGACAAAGAGTCTGAGCCTGATATCTACAACGCAATCAGAAGAGATGCTCTTCTTGAGAATGTTACAGTTGCTGATGATGGAAAGATTGATTTCGAGGACAAGAGTGTAACAGAGAATACACGTGTATCTTACCCAATCAACCACATCACAAATATTGTTAAGCCAGTATCTTCAGCACCGGCTGCAAAGAACGTAATCTTCCTTTCAGCAGATGCATTCGGAGTACTTCCACCAGTATCTATTCTTACACCTGAGCAGACACAGTACTACTTCCTTTCAGGATTTACTGCAAAGCTTGCAGGAACAGAGCGTGGAATTACTGAGCCAACACCTACATTCTCAGCTTGCTTCGGACAGGCATTCCTTGAGCTTCATCCTACAAAATATGCTGCAGAGCTCGTTAAGAAGATGGAGAAGTCAGGTGCTAAGGCATACCTTGTAAATACAGGATGGAACGGAACAGGAAAGAGAATCACAATCAAGGATACAAGAGGAATCATCGACGCTATCCTTTCTGGTGCTATCCTTAATGCTCCAACAAAGAAGATCCCTATGTTCGATTTCGAGGTTCCTACAGAGCTTCCGGGAGTTGATTCAGGAATCCTTGATCCTCGTGACACATATGCTGATGCTTCTGAGTGGGAGGCAAAGGCTAAAGATCTTGCAGAGAGATTCAACAAGAACTTTGTTAAGTACACAACAAATGAGGCTGGTAAAGCACTTGTTGCAGCAGGACCACAGTTATAATATATTACATCAGAATTATATTAGATAATTCTAAAGCCGGGCGGTGTATGTCGCCCGGCTTTTTTTGAAGATACTGTATAAAACGTTATAAAACAGGCATTTATCGAGGTTATGGATGTATAAATATTGTTATTGATAATATGAATTTAAGTTATATTAACGATATTGCTTGACAAATACAGATTATAGTAATATTATCATCATGTGAACAGAAATAATAGAAATTGTGAGGAAGGTTTTTCGATGAGAAGACAGGCATTATCTCTTTTAGTTGAGAACAATCCCGGAGTGACCAGTCGTATTTCAGGACTGTTCAGTCGCAGGGATTTAATATTGATAGTTTCTCTTCAGGGTTACAGATCCGCGCTACACACGTATCACAATTGTTGCAAGCGGTGATGAGCAGGTGCTTGAAGAGAAGCGGCGAAGCTTGAGGATGTACTTGATATCAAGAAGCTTGAGCCGGGACTCTCAGTGTGCAGGGAGCTTATTATGATAAAGATAAGAGCACTCGATACACAAAGACAGGCAGTTATGAATGTGACTGAGATCTTCCACGGCAAGATAGTTGATGTCACTCATGACTCTATGATTATTGAGCTCATAGGTACACAGGACAAGCTTGATAAGTTCATAGACTTACTTAGCGGCTATGAAATATTAGAGCTCGCAAGAACGGGAATCACAGGTCTTACCAGAGGTTCCGATGATGTAGTTATGTTGGATTAGTCACAGGACAATCCTTACATATAAATAGTTTACTTAAATTAACAGGAGGAAAACAAAATGGCAGAACCAAGATTATTTTATCAGGATGATTGTAACCTTTCATTATTAGAGGGCAAGACAATTGCCATTATCGGTTACGGCAGCCAGGGACATGCACATGCACTTAACTTAAAGGATTCAGGATGCAATGTCATCATCGGTCTTTATGAGGGCAGCAAGTCATGGAAGAAAGAGCAGAAGAGCAGGGCTTCAAGGTATATGTTGCTGCAGAGGCTGCAAAGCAGGCTGATATCATCATGATTCTTATAAATGATGAGTTACAGGCAGATATGTACAAGAAGGACATCGAGCCAAACCTTGAGCCGGGCAACATGCTTATGTTCGCTCACGGCTTCAACATCCACTTTGGATGCATTAAGCCACCAAAGGATGTAGATGTAGCTATGATCGCACCTAAGGCTCCGGGACATACAGTACGTTCAGAGTACCAGGCAGGAAAAGGAACACCTTGTCTTATCGCTGTAGAGCAGGATGCTACAGGAAAGGCATGGGACCTTGCACTAGCATATGGTCTTGGAATCGGCGGAGCAAGAGCCGGACTTCTTGAGACAACATTCCGTACAGAGACAGAGACAGACCTCTTCGGTGAGCAGGCAGTTCTTTGTGGTGGTGTTTGTGCACTTATGCAGGCTGGTTTCGAAACACTTTGCGAGGCTGGTTATGACCCAAGAAACGCATACTTTGAGTGTATCCATGAGATGAAGCTCATCGTAGACCTTATCTACCAGTCAGGCTTCGCAGGTATGAGATACTCTATCTCTAATACAGCTGAGTATGGTGATTATGTAACAGGACCTAAGATTGTTACAGCTGAGACAAAGAAAGCTATGAAGAAGATTCTTTCTGACATCCAGGATGGTACATTTGCTAAGGAGTTCTTACTTGATATGTCACCGGCAGGACGTCAGGTACACTTCAAGGCTATGAGAAAGCTTGCTTCTGAGCATCCTTCAGAGAAGGTTGGTGAGGAAATCCGTAAGCTTTACAGCTGGAATGATGAGAGCGACAAGCTCATCAACAACTAATCTGTCAGATATATATGACAATAAGACCCGGGGCAGTGATGCACCGGGTTTTTTATATAGCAAAACTTGACAAAATATAGTGTGATGTGTAAAATTATGAATGTTAATCAGACGGATTAAAAATACGCCTTCGTCTCTTTGAGAGGCGGAGCGTTTTTGATATAAGGAGGCAAGTATGTCAGAACCATACAATCACAAGGCCATAGAGAAAAAATGGCAGGAATACTGGAAAGAACACGAGACATTCAAGACAGATGTTTGGGATTTTTCAAAGCCTAAATACTATGCACTTGATATGTTCCCTTACCCTTCAGGAGATAGGCCTTCACGCTGGACATCCGGAGGCTATACAGCTACAGATATCATGCGCGTAAGAGAATGCAGGGCTACAATGTACTTCATCCGATGGGATATGATTCATTCGGTTTACCGGCAGAACAGTATGCTGTAAACACAGGTCATCATCCAAACGGTTTCACTCAGAAGAATATAGAGACCTTCTCAAAGCAGTTAAGAGAGCTTGGTTTTGATTATGACTGGTCAAAGATGATTTCTACAAGTGACCCTGAGTTTTACAAGTGGACACAGTGGATTTTCAAGAAGCTTTATGAGGCCGGATATGCAAAGCATATTGATATGCCTGTAAACTGGTGCGAGGAGCTTGGAACAGTTCTCTCAAACGATGAGGTTATAGATGGCAAGTCAGAGCGTGGCGGCTATCCTAGTCCGCAAGAACATGAAACAGTGGGTTATTGACCAGCCGCATTTGCAGAAAAGCTCCTTGAGGGGCTTGATGAGATAGACTGGCCTGAGTCTACCAAGGAAATGCAGAGAAACTGGATTGGCAAGAGCACAGGTGTCGAGGTCAAATTCCAGATTGTAGGCGGTGGAGAGTTCTCTATCTTTACTACATGTATCGAGACAATATATGGTATCACATTTATGGTGCTTGCTCGGACGGAGATATAGTAAAGGGTCTCATGGACAGAGTCGAGAACAAAGAAGAGGTTCAGGCTTACATAGATGAGACTGTAAAGAAGAGTGATATGGACAGAACTGAGCTTAACAAGACAAAGTCAGGCTGTGAGCTTAAGGGACTTCATTGTATCAACCTGTAAACGGCAAGGAAGTGCGAATGTTCATCGGTGATTTCGTACTGGCAAGCTACGGTACAGGTGCTGTTATGGCAGTTCCTACCCATGATCAGCGAGATTTCGAGTATGCACAGGCTCATGATATTGAGATGATTCAGGTAATTGATGGTGCAGATGTATCAGAGCATGCATTTGAGAAGCATGATTACCTTGGAAAGGGCTGCAAGCTCATCAACTCAGAGGAGTTTACCGGAATGGTAGTTGAGGATGCTAAGGAAGCTATCACAGCCAAGCTTGAGAAGATGGGCGTGGCAAAGAGAACTGTAAACTACAAGTTCCGTGAGTGGATTTTTGCACGTCAGAGATACTGGGGAGAGCCTGTTCCATGCGTATACAAGGAGGATGGTTCAATCTATTTCCTTCCTGATGATGAGCTTCCGCTTGTCCTTCCTGAGCTTGAGGATTACAAGGGCAAGAATGGCAAGGCGCCTCTTGAGAACGCTACAGAGTGGAAGCAGTATGACAGAAACGGCGTAAAGGGTACTCGTGAGACATCCACCATGCCTGGCTCGGCAGGATCCTCATGGTATTATATGAGATATATTGATCCACACAATGATAAGGAATTTGCAAATCAGGAGCTCTTAAAGCACTGGATGCCGGTAGATCTCTATGTTGGTGGACCGGAGCATGCGGTAGGACACCTCATGTATTCAAGAATCTGGAACAGATTCCTCTTTGATCAGGGCTTATCCCCTCCTGTAAAGGAGCCTTTTAAGAAGCTCGTACATCAGGGAATGATCCTTGGATCAAACGGTATCAAGATGGGCAAGAGATTCCCAGAGTTCGTAGTAAATCCTAGTGATGTAGTCGAGGAGTACGGCGCTGACACACTTCGTCTCTACGAGATGTTCATGGGACCACTTGAGGTTTCAAAGCCTTGGAACGACAGCAACGTACAGGGAGCAAAGAGATTCATCACACGTGTATGGAATTTCTTTACAGAGCCTGAGAATATTATCAGAAGGGATGACGGAAAGCTCACAGAATCTATCATCAGACAGTAAAGAAGGTCACAAACGACTTCGAGGCACTTGGCTACAATACAGCTATCAGCCAGATGATGATTTTTGTCAATGAAGTATACAAGGCAGGCAGATGTCCTAGAGAGTTTGCAGAGGGACTTATCAAGATGCTTTCTTGTGTATGTCCACATGTTGGTGAGAAATCTGGCAGAGAATGGGACATGACGATACAATCGCATTTGAGCCATGGCCGGTATACGATGAGGCAAAGACTGTTGAGGATACAGTAGAGATTGCTGTACAGATCAACGGAAAGACTAAGGGCACTCTTGCAATCGGAAAACAGGATCCTAAGGATGAGGTTATCGCAAAAGCAAAGGATGTTATTGCAGATAAGCTTACAGGAAATATCGTAAAGAGATTTATGTTCCGGGACGTATTGTAAACATCGTAATGAAATAAAATTACCCGGTATTTTGCACAGCCACTAGACGGCCGGCAGAATACCGGGTGATTTTATTTTGAGAACATGTGGTGGAAGTGATGGATCACTTCCGCGAAGCTTCTGCATACCGCGCTGGATCGCATCCTTGGAATTTTTCCAGTCGGCATCTTTATTTTTATAATCATATTTTTCGATGAACCATGCAACATCTTCATATATGCGGTTCATGTTGTCGTGCATTAGAGGGAGCACGATATCGTAAAATTCTTTGCGCTTATCACCTTTTAAATAAGTGTCAGCTCCTTCCAGAACCACTTTCAGGTGATCGAGACAAAATCCTTTTGTGTTCTTTAATTTTTCTTTTAGTTCAGGATCTTTTTCATACATAGTGAAGAAGGTCTTCATGTATGCATTAAAGGTCTTGTTTACGCTGTCACATATAAAGCAGGTTGATTCACGTTTATTAATCCAGTCCACGATGGAATTGGAGGAGGCGTTTGCTTTTTTGAAAAGACCGCTCCTTTGCACTGAATCAGGCTTAAAGTTCTTAAATTCTTTGTCCATCTCCTCAATATGGCGCATGTACATGGTTTTTAGTATCCAGGCGTTTCCGAGTGAATTGCCATAGTCAAACATTTTTTTGAAATGTGCACGGCAGAAGCCCTCCTTATCGGTCATATCGCGTATGTCAGCCTCCATGTAAGAGGCACCATGACCAAGTACAAAATCCATGACGTGATCCTCAGTGCGTTTTTCTATATAGCAGAAGGGGCATTCGCCGGCATTGTCAAAGGCGTCTGATATGGGGATAGTGTGTATTTGTTCTTTCAAGGTAATACCTCCGGGGTCATATTTTGTTTTATTTAAAAATCCTCTGGTGTGTAGCTCTCATAAAACTTGATAAAGGTCTGCAAAGAGAGGTGGAAAGCTTTGAAGACTCCTTGTAAGCGAAGCCAACCTCACGCTTGTGGATTGGTATGCCGAGAGGAATTTCAATCAGGGTACCGTCAGCAAGCTCCTTTGAAACTATGCTTTTTATGACGCAGGCCACACCTACGCCTATTTTGGCAAAGTCGATGAGCAGGTCCATATTTGATATATCTATAGAGTCCTTTACGTGTATCTGGTTCTCCTGCAGATAATCATCAATATATTTACGTGTCATATTGCCTTTATCGAGAAGCATGAGAGTAGAGTTTTGCAAAATCTCGCTCTTTTGACACCACGGCGCTTAAGTTGCGCAGATAGTCCTTTGTAGTGACAAATATATCCTCAATGTTGTCCAGATAATAGAAATTGAAAGTCTTAAGGGATGCTGGTTTTCCAATCAGACCTATATCTATTTTGTCATCATCGAGGAGCTTTAAGGTCTCATTGGTAGACTGACATTCGATTGAGATGCTTATATGAGGATTTCTGTGTATGAATTCCTTGAGATATGGCAAAAGCATATATTTGCAGAGGGTTGAGCTGACACCAATTTTAAGCTGGCCGACACCGAGCTCTATTGAGCGCTTCAGCTTTTCCTCACCCTCATTTAATGCCTCAAAGGCCTCGCTTACATGATCATACAGAAGCCTGCCCTCATCGGTCAAGACGACACCTCTGGAGCTTCTGGAAAAAAGCTTGCATTCCAGTCCGTCCTCGAGCTTTTGAATTGACTTGCTGATGGCAGGCTGGCTGATATAGAGCTCCTTGGCTGCCTTTGATATATTGCCGGCATTGGCGACAGTATAGAAAATCCAGTAAGATGAGAGATTCTGGTTCATTTGTACCTCCTGTGGTTTGTACTTTTAATGGGCTGTAATCGTTGCTTGTCACAAAAAGGGTGTGAACATCAACAAATCTGTGTTTATTATACCATGAGATTTAGTTATGGTAAATATGTTTATTATGTATTTTTATTATGGTAAATCATATGTTATGATGTCTTAAGTAAACTTGATTCAGATACAATCATAATACAATATTTTTATATGCTAGGAGGAATATAAGCATGGGAATGACAATGACGCAGAAGATTCTTGCTGCACACGCAGGCCTTGACTCTGTTAGTGCAGGACAGCTCATTGAGGCTGATTTAGATCTTGTGCTTGGAAACGACATTACCTCACCTGTAGCGATTCATGAGATCAACAAGATGAAGGTAGAGGGAGTGTTTAATAAAGATAAAATCGCACTCGTTATGGATCACTTTGCACCAAACAAGGACATCAAGTCAGCAGAACACTGTAAATGTGTTCGCGAGTTTGCCTGCAAAAACGAGATTACAAATTACTTTGATGTAGGAAAAATGGGCATCGAGCATGCACTTTTACCTGAGCAGGGACTGACTGTAGCAGGTGATGTGATTATAGGAGCTGATTCTCATACATGTACATACGGAGCTTTAGGAGCATTCTCTACAGGTGTGGGAAGTACTGATATGGCAGCAGGAATGGCTACAGGCAAGGCCTGGTTTAAGGTACCTTCTGCTATCAAGTTCAATATCGTCGGAAAACCGGCTGAGTGGATCAGCGGTAAGGACGTCATCCTTCATATCATCGGTATGATTGGTGTGGACGGTGCACTTTATAAGTCAATGGAGTTTGTCGGAGATGGACTTAAATATCTTTCTATGGACGACAGATTTACTATCGCCAATATGGCAATCGAGGCCGGCGGCAAGAATGGTATCTTCCCTGTAGATGATCTCACAAGAGAGTACATGAAGGAGCATTCAAAGCGTCCGTTCACAGAGTATGAGGCTGATAGTGATGCAGAGTATGATGAGGAGTATACAATCGACCTTAGCACACTTAAGTCTACAGTTTCATTCCCACATCTGCCTGACAATACACGTACCATCGATGAGGTGGGTGATGTAAAGATTGACCAGGTAGTAATCGGCTCATGTACCAACGGCCGTATGGATGATCTGCGTATTGCAGCAAAGATTCTTGAGGGTAAAAAGGTTGCGGATGGTATCAGGGTTATCGTGATTCCTGCCACACAAAAGATTTATCTTCAGGCTATGGAAGAGGGCCTTCTTAAGACATTTATCGAGGCTGGTGCCATTGTGAGCAGAACACCTACCTGCGGACCATGTCTTGGCGGATACATGGGAGTGCTCGCTGAGGGCGAGAGATGCGTATCTACCACAAACCGTAACTTTGTCGGACGTATGGGTCATGTGGATTCTGAGGTTTATCTGGCAAGCCCTGCTGTTGCAGCTGCAAGTGCCATTACAGGTAAGATTTCAGGACCAAAGGATGTTATGTAAAGATTGGAGGAAGCACAATGAAAGCAGCACACGGTCGTGTATTTAAATATGGAGACAATGTCGATACAGATGTAATCATTCCTGCAAGATATCTGAATTCTTCTGATCCTAAGGAGCTTGCAACACACTGCATGGAGGATATCGATAAGGATTTTGTAAATAATGTAAAGGCCGGAGATATCATGGTAGCCAACAAGAACTTCGGCTGTGGTTCATCAAGAGAGCATGCACCGATTGCCATCAAGGCTGCCGCGTAAGCTGTGTTATCGCAGAGACATTTGCAAGAATTTTCTACAGAAATGCAATCAATATAGGTCTTCTATTATTGAGTGCCCTGAGGCAGCAAAGGCAATAAATGCCGGTGATGAGGTGACAGTGGACTTTGATTCCGGTATCATCACAGATGAGACAACAGGAGAGAAGTTTAAGGACAGGCCTTCCACCGTTCATGCGAAGATTATCGACTGCGAGGGACTTGAAACTATATAAATCAGAAAATTATAAAAATTCCCGAGGTTATATAACCGCGGGAGTTTTTAAATATTAAGCCAAAAGTAATGGTAATATGCAAACTGTGGAATATGCGTTCTATAATCAAATTGCTGCAGGATACTGCAAATATTTATTGGAAACTGTCACAGAAGTGTAAATATCGCGTATTCCTTGCCTGATATACTTTCGATATAGTTTTCGGGATAGTTTTCGCATGTGCATGAGCATATCGACAGCTTTATTGTATGCAATAGCGGCCTTTTCGATTGTTGTTGTAGGTTCCTATGACAAAATTACCGTTTATGTGTATGCAGAGCTTTATATTTGTCGAGCCCTGCAGTTTTGACAATCTTCTACGCACCATGGTATGTTTAACAGCGATTAACTTCGTAGCATGTCGGTTGAATCGTTGTTTACAAATACATAGTCCCGTCCGCAAACAGCATGAGGGGCTGTATGCCAGCGGCTAAGCAGGGTATTACATCTGCCGTAGTCGTTGACGATACCTGAATGTCCACAGCGGCGTTTTAATATGCGATGCTCAGAGTAGTAAAACAAATCGTCTATATCGAATTTCAGCTCATGTGATATATCGATAGTAGCTGAAATAATTTTTGCATATATGGGCGTCTTTATGTACATTCCGTTATCACGGAAATTAATAAGAGTTACAATTTTATCAAATGTAAGTGCATGGGTGTGAAAGTAAGAGTCCTCTATGCTGTTTGTTTCTTTTAATAAAATTGTCGATGCAGTGGCATAGGCGCGGCTTGCAGAAAGCTCACTGTCAAAGCTTCCGAGACTGATGTGTTTGCTTTTGTAGGTGATGTTGGACCTGTAGTAAATGGTGCCGTCTTTTCTGACAGCGGTGTAAACTCCCTGGAGCATAGATGTATTGTGTCCCTTTCACATATATTTTATTGTGTTGTTCGCCAATTTATATAGTGTAGCATTTTTGTTATTGATTTGATATATGAAATTTATTATACTATAGGACAAGCCATTGTCTCTGCATATGAATGCACAGTATAGTTAAGATAAGATAAAAGAGCAGGTGAAACCGGGTTTATTATATTCAAGCACAAGAAACAGTGAAAATGACGAAAATACAGGCTATCCTTAGGGCCTTGCCGATGACGGAGGATTATTTGTACCTGAGAGCATTCCGGCACTTGATGTTTCTATTGAGGAGCTTTCTAAGATGTCATACCAGCAGGTAGCATATGAGGTTATGAAGCTTTTCCTTACGGATTTCACAGAGGAAGAGCTTAAAAATTGTATCAACAGGGCATACGACAGCAAGTTTGATACTACTGAGATTGCACCGCTTAAGTTTGCTGACGGGGCTTACTACCTTGAGCTGTTCCATGGCTCTACAATAGCCTTCAAGGATATGGCATTATCCATTCTGCCTCATTTACTTATCACATCCGCAAAGAAAAACAATGTTAAAAACGAGATTGTCATCCTGACAGCCACATCAGGAGACACAGGAAAGGCAGCTATGGCAGGCTTTGCTGATGTTGAGGGTACACAGATTATCGTTTTCTATCCAAAGAATGGTGTCAGCCCGATTCAGGAGAAGCAGATGCTTACACAAAAGGGTGCTAATACTCATGTAGTGGGTATTCACGGCAACTTTGACCAGGCACAGTCAGCAGTAAAGGCTATGTTCAATGATAAGGCTCTTGCAGAGACGATGGATGCCGCAGGATATCAGTTCTCATCCGCCAACTCAATCAATATAGGTCGCCTTGTACCACAGATTGTGTACTATGTATATGCTTACTCAAAGCTTTTTGCACAGGGAGCTGTCGCAAAGGATGAGAAGATAAATATCGTAGTTCCTACAGGAAACTTTGGAAATATACTTGCAGCGTTTTATGCAAAGAACATGGGACTTCCCGTTGCAAAGCTTATCTGCGCTTCAAACGAGAACAAGGTGCTTTACGATTTCTTCACAACAGGAGAGTATGATAAAAACAGAGAGTTTATCCTCACAAATTCACCATCCATGGATATTCTCATCTCTTCAAACCTTGAGAGACTCATTTACCGTATCGCAGGAAATGATGCAAATAAGAATGCTCAGCTTATGGCTTCACTTGCTAAGGATGGCAAATACACTGTAACACCTGATATGAAGGAGCTTTCTGACTTCTATGGAAATTACACAAGCGAGAAGGAAACCGCTGAGGTTATCAAAAAGCTTTACGAGGATACAGGATACATTATTGATACTCATACAGCAGTTGCAGCAGGTGTATATGGTAAGTACAAGAGGCTACAGGTGATACAGCTACAAAGACAGTTATCGCATCTACAGCGAGTCCATTCAAATTCACAAGAAGTGTGATGGATGCAATTGATCCTAAGTACGATTCAATGACAGACTTTGAGCTTGTAGATGAGCTTTCAAAGCTTGGCAACGTTAAGGTACCAAATGCCATCGAGGAAATCAGGGATGCAAAGATTCTTCACAACACAGTCTGTGATGTGGATCAGATGGAAAACACTGTTAAGAAAATGCTCGGTGTGCAGTAATAATATAATGTTACCTTTTGGCCATTTAATCATATAATTGTAATTGGTCTGATATATAATTATGTATAGCGCAACATAAAAGAACATCTGCTGATTGCAGATGTTCTTTTTGTGCTCTAATTATAGAGTGAAATAATTATCAGATTACTGCAATAATAATGTATACTCTTTACTACATTAATAATAGAAATTCAAGAAATAGTTGGGACTTATTTACCATTTATTTTTTCCTTACATGAGGTTATACTAATTTTGGTGATTTTACATATTTTTTTTATAAATAAAATGATATGAGGGTAAAAAGGTGATTTTACATATTTTTTGTATATATAAGATCCGTGATAACTATTTAGGAATAATAAATAAAGATACAGGAGAAAGAAGCATGAACTATTTTATTATAATAGATGCGGTCACGCTGATACTGGGAATTTACATAATATTTGTGTCACTACGAATGAAGAAAAGCGGCAAAATTGAAAGCACCTTTGTGGCTGAGGATGAGATGAAAAAGATAAAGGATACGGCCGGATATATAGCTTATATTTATCCAAAGTCGCTTGTATTCGGCATTGTGATCTTTGTTATCAGTATAGTTGCGATAGTTTCGGATTGCCTCAAAAAGATACCGTACTGGTCATATGTGGAGATGATTATATTCGTCGCAGTAATTATCTGGTTTTCAAATATGTTACGAAATGCCAGAGAAAAATTTGTTAAATTCTAACATGAATTTTGCATTGCAACATGAGACATAATAAAGTATAATGAATTTACAAAGATACCTGAGATGTTCGACAACCCTGTGTATTTAGAACCTACATTTACTTTAAACGGGATTCCTATATGAGCTGTTGGATGTCAGGCCGTCATTATGCAGCGGAAGGCAGAAGGCAGACTGCGGTTACCCACCTAGCAAGAGCGCTAGGAGTCTAAATTACAGGGCCGGCATTTTGGGTTCTTACAAAAGAATAATAATGTACAAAAGAACTCCGGACGCACAAAAGATTTATGAGATACAAAAGATTTTTAAAGCACAAAGGATTCTTAGGTACAGATGATAAAGGGAGCTGTTTTTGCAGCTCCCATTTTTTGAGCAGTAACCACTATTTGGGTGTTAAGGAGAACAGAAATTTGGCAAATAGAAGACGAAGACGGCAAAAGCCGAATCAGATGGTCTGGATAATGCTTGCGATAACCATGGTATGCGTGGTTATTGTTTTTGCAATTGTTATGGTACAAAAGGAAAAGGGGACACTTGTAAAACAGGCGAAGGCTGTGACGAAGGATATGGTGTATGAGAATGCATATATTGTGTCAAATGACGATGGAAGGCTGATTTTCATATGTGATGGAGATCTATACAGGGCAAAGGGTACCATGGAAGAGAACTTTACAGGTGTCTGTGATATTGAAATCAGTGGCTCTAAGGTCAAAAAGATACAGATAAAGCCTGATGATATATCAGGTGTGATGCTGTCGTACGGAGACGGAACCATGCAGATTGCAGGGCAGGGTGACATTCCAATGCAGTCAAGCGAGCTGCCGGTGTATGATGAGACAGGCACTTCACCTAAGGAAATAGCGGTTTCTGACCTGATAATCGGAAGTGAAACACTTTCTTACATACTTGATTCCGGCAGGATATGTGCCATCGTCAGAAGACAGGTACCTGACCTTACATACATAAGAGTGCTTATAAAAAACGATGGAAAGGATGCATTTCCAACAATTGCGGCAGCTGCAGCGTCTAACCTTTATGTGGATGATGCCGACTGTGGCAGCAATGCTATTGACGATGTGGGTGCATATATGGCAAATGCACAAAAAAGCCGGATAAAGGTGAGCTCAGCGGACAATTATGTCAGCATAAACGGTAAGAGCTATCCGGGCTCATTTGAGTTTATCGTGACAGAGGAAGGTATTGTGGCGGTGAATACAGTCGATGTGGAGACATATGTGCGCTATGTGCTGCCGTCGGAGATGCCGTCTACATTTGATGCAGAGGCGCTTAAGGCTCAGGCTGTTTGCGCAAGAACATTTGTATATTCACAGATGAAAAATACACAGTATGCGCTATACGGAGCAAATATTGACAATACCACGGCTTTTCAGGTCTATAACGCTTCAGAAACAAAGCAGTCGACCGATGAGGCTGTAAAAGCTACGGCAGGGCAGGTTGTCTCATGTGGAGGAAGCTTAATAACATGCTATTATTTTTCTACGTCTGCCGGAAAAACCGAGGATATGGAGGTATGGTCTTCGAGTACACCGGATTTCATACACAAGGTGGAGTCGGTGGATGACAATTCGCCATACTACAGATGGACCTCGGAGCTTGATTTATCGGCATACAATGATCCTCAGTACGGCACAGCAACAGGTATTTCTGTCGATAAGACGTCGGATGCCGGTTATGTACTTTCGCTCACAATAAATTATGGAAACAAATCGCAGATCTTTACGGCGGAGAATGATATAAGAAAGGCGTTAGGGCATTATCAGAAAAAAGTTACATTAAACGATGGCTCTGTGAGGGAGAATATGTCGATGATACCAAGCGCCTGCTTTAGTGTGAGTGCTAAAATGGTCACCATACACCAACTGGCGGAGGTTTTGATCATGGAATAGGCCTGTTTCGGGGAAGCGTGGTGCAGACAAGTTTAGGCGCAAAAGTTAGTGGCTTTGCAGCTATAAGGATATAATCGGATATTATTATAAGGATGTGACAGTGGTGTGATATGCTGCGTACGTAGTGGTTATTATTATTAAAAATTGATAGCATGGATAGTAGAAATGTGGTAATATCGAAGTGCTTAGATACATGACTATGTGTGTGATAGTAAGATACATTGTAATTATTTCGTAAGAAAACAAGAGGATTTGATAATGAATTTACCGATAGAGTTTGAAAAAAAGATGAAGGCCTTTCTGGGCAATGAGTGGGATGATTTCTTATACAGCTATGACAATAACAGATTTCAGGCACTCAGATTCAATACATTAAAGGTACAAAGCCAGGAAGAAAGAATGCGGATATTGAAACCACTGAAAATACTTCTCAGATAAAAAGGTTTCGTGGGCAGATGAGGCATATTACTTTGATGAAAATGTGCGTCCGGGAAAGCATCCGTAATCATGCAGATGGGCCTTTACTACAGTTATGGTTTCAAGTGCCATGTCGTATGGCTGCACTTAGCTCAAAGCCGGGTATGAGCGTTTGACCTGTGGCAAAAACCCGGTGGAAAGAGCACACAGCTTGCCACATATTTAGGAGACAGCGGACTTTTGGTATCAAATGAGATTAACACACAAAGAAGCCGGATTTTGTCGCAGAATATAGAGCGTATGGGAATCAAAAATGCGATTGTGACAAATGAGGACAGCTTTGTGCTTGCTTCACATTTCCCGGGCTTTTTTAATGCTATACAGGTGGATGCACCTTGCTCAGAGAGAAGGAATGTTTCGAAAGCTGCCTGAGGCAATAGAGCAGTGGAGCGTGGAAAATGTGGCAATCTGTGCGGCAAGGCAGAAGGAAATACTGGATAATGCTGCGGTGATGCTTAAGCCGGGAGGCGTGATAGTATACAGTACCTGCACCTTCTCGAAGGAAGAAAATGAGGATGTAATTGAGTATTTTTTGGAGAGACATCCTGATTTTACACTTGAAGAAATGGAGCGCTTCTGGCCGCATAAGGTGGACGGAGAGGGACATTTTGTGGCAAAGCTTGTGAGAAGAGGCAGTGTTAATGAGTTTGATGCGCTGGTTATGATGTATGCGAGGATAGCTGTAATAAAGTAGAGGACACAGGCCTTAAAGCTGACAGGAAAACCAAAAAGAACAAAAATAGTAAGAACAGGAAAAATGAAACAAAGCCGGCTCTTACACAAAAGAAAATATGAAGCTTCTCTCAGAGTTTCTTGATGAGACCATTTCAGAGGATATGTCAGCATGGATAAAAAACTCAAGGCTTGTCATGTTTGGGGAGCAGCTCTACAGGCTGCCTGATATGGAAGTTGATATTAAAGGGCTTAAGGTGCAGCGAGCAGGGGCTACATATAGGAGAGTTTAAAAACAGCGCTTTGAGCCGTCACATTCGCTGGCACTTGCACTTAAGCTAAATGATGCTAAAATCTAGTAAAACTTACATGTGACAATCCGCAGACAACAGGCTTTTCAATGGTCAGTCAGTTATGTTATCTGGATGAGCAGGCGGCTGAATGCAAAAGGGCTGGGCACTGTATGTGTGGACGGATATCCGGCCGTGGGGCAAGGTGAATGGTGCACAGGTTAAAACCATTATCCTAAGGGGCTTAGAAATAAAATATAAATCAAATATAAAATTTTCTACTTGCAAATATAGAGATTGTGCTAAAATGACTTATGTGTTATTAAGAAATAAGCATTTGCGATATATATGTCGCAGCTATATATAATAAAAGCAATGAAGGTGCATAGTAGATTATAGTACTTTGACCAGAGAGATTGTCATCGGCTGAAAGCAGTCTTACAAAAAGGCTATTGATTGAAGTTCACACTGAAGCTGCATGGATGAAGCACAGTAGTTCATGACGTGTTATGTACGTTACACATATCAATGAGAGTCCATTGGATGTTTCTTCAATGGAAATCAGGGTGGTATCGCGGAATTTTCGTCCCTGCATGGTTTAATAGCCATGCAGGGCGTTTTTATCGCATAAACGGCGAATTCAAGCTTGGATTTACGAGTTTATGCAAATTAAGAAAAATATTATGAGGTGAAATTCGATGAGAGACAAAATTCAACAGATCAGAGAAAGCACTTGCTGAAATTGATAAGGCTGACGGTCTTGAAAAATTAAATGATGTGCGTGCTGCAATTCTTGGAAGAAGGGTGAGCTCACAGCAGTCTTAAAGGGCATGAAGGATGTTGCTCCTGATGACGACCAAAGGTAGGCCAGTGGGTCAATGAGACACGTGAGGCAGTTGAGAAGCTTCTTGATGAGAAGGTTAAGAAATTTGAGGCAGAGGCACTTAAGCGCAAGTATGAGAGCGAAAAATAGATGTCACTATGCCTGCAAAGAGAAGCAAAAAGGGTAATCTTCATCCTGTAACACAGGTAAAGGACCAGCTCTCGGAGATTTTCACATCTATGGGCTTTGAGGTTTACGAGGGAACTGAAATCGAGAATGATTACTATAATTTTACAGCTTTAAATACTCCAAAGGATCATCCGGCGCGTGATATGCAGGATACATTCTACTTATCACCTGAGTTCTTACTTCGTACACAGACCTCAGCAGGACAGATTCACGTTATGGAAGCAAAGAAGCCGCCTATCAAGGTTGTTTCACCGGGTAAGGTTTTCCGTTCGGATGATGATGCGACACATTCTCCTATGTTCACACAGATGGAGGGACTTGTGGTAGATAAGGGCATCACACTGTGCGATTTAAAGGGTATGCTTGACCAGCTTGTAAAGAAGATGTTCGGAAAGAATGTCACAACACGTCTTCGTCCTTCATACTTCCCATTTACAGAGCCGTCTGTAGAGGTTGATGTAAGCTGCTTCCAGTGCCACGGCAAGGGCTGCTCTTTATGCAAGGGCACAGGCTGGATTGAGGTGCTTGGTGCAGGCGTAGTAAATAAAAAGGTGCTTGAGGGCTGTGGCATAGACACAAATGAGTACAGTGGTTTTGCATTTGGTATCGGTCTTGAGCGTATTGCAATGCTCAAATACGGAATTAACAACATCAAGCTTTTATTCGAGTCAGACCTTAGGGTATTAGACCAGATTGATGACAACTAGATTCATTTTTCTTGAATATATAACAGGAGGCAAAAATTATGTTAACACCACTTAGCTGGTTAAAAGATTATGTAGATATAGATGTAACACCAAAGGAGTTAGAGGAAAAATTATTCTCATGTGGTTTCGAGGTTGAGGAATCATATGAGGTGGGAAAGGATATCTCAAACGTAGTAGTCGGCCTTGTAGAAAAATGTGAGCCGATTCCTGAGACACACCTGAGTCTGTGTCAGGTAAATGCCGGAGCACATGGCACATTCCAGATCTGCTGTGGAGCGGACAATGTAAAGGCAGGGGGCAAATATCCTCTCGCACTTATCGGTGCCACAGTATATGCCACAGCAAAGGATCACGTTACAATAGAGGGCGTGATGGAGATAAAGCAGGGCAAGCTGCGTGGATATGATTCATATGGAATGTTATGCTCAGGCGTAGAGCTTGGCTTAAATGAAGACCTCTATCCGGGTGCAGGCTACAACGGACTTTTGGTTTTACCTGAGGATGCTAAGGCGGGAGATGATGTAAAACCTATCCTCGGCCTTGATGACTGGATTTTTGATATTGCAATCACAGCAAACAGACCTGACTGCCAGTGTATATATGGCATGGCAAGAGAGGTTGCTGCTGTTTTGGGAAAAGAGCTTAAGGAGCCTGCACTTGACTATACTGCTGATGATGTTAAGAAGGAAAATTTCAAGGTATCTGTCCTGGCACAGGACATCTGCCCTCGCTACACAGCTCACTATGTGCATGATGTAAAAATCTCTGAGTCACCGGCATGGATGAGAAAGCGTCTTGCACTTGTTGGAATAGGCTCTATCTCAAATGTGGTAGACATCACTAACTTTATTTTAAAAGAGCTCGGACAGCCAATGCATGCTTTTGATTACTCATACCTTGAGGGAGATGAGATTGTAGTAAGACGTGCAAACGATGGAGAGAAAATTGTCACACTTGATGAGAAGGAATTTGAGTTAAACAGCAATAACCTCGTTATCTGTGACGGAAAGAAGCCAGTTGCGCTCGCCGGTATCATGGGCGGCTTAAACTCTGAGATTAACGACGGTACCACAGAGGTAATGTTTGAGTCTGCAAAATTTGCAAGAGATAATATCAGAAAGAGCTCACGTGCGCTGGGACAGTCATCTGATTCGAGTGCACTTTACTCAAAGGGTGTAAACGAGTACACAACAGCCATGGCCATGAAGAGAGCGCTTCACCTGATGGAGGAGCTTGGCTGTGGTAAGGTTTCTTCAACTCACGTTGAGGTGACTACTGGAAACTCACTTGAGCCAAAAGAGATGAAGGTTTCTATTGCAAAGGTTAATGGTGTGCTTGGAATAGAGGTACCTACAGAGGATATTGTGAGAATACTCACAAATTTAGGCTTTGCACCGGTTGTAAGTGGTGATGAGCTGACACTCATGATTCCTGCATATCGTGAGGATATGGAGGATTATCCGGATGTTGCCGAGGAGGTTATCCGTATGTATGGCTATGACCACGTCATTCCTGCATTCATGCCTACGGCACAGGTTACACTCGGAGGACTCAACCTTAGACAGCAGACAGAGCGCAAGATAAAAGAGGTGCTCTGTGCAGCAGGCGCGTATGAGGGAATACATTACTCATTCTTCTCACCTGCTGATCTTGATCTGCTCAGATTCCCGGAGGATGCACCTGAAAGACATGCTATCAGGCTTATAAACCCAATCAATGTTGACCTCTCGCTTATGAGAACAACACTTGCTTCTGAGATGCTTTATGCCATAGCAAGAAACCAGAAGAAGGGATATCCTGGAGGGAAGAATTTTGAGCTGGGAAATATCTTTATCGCAAAGGAGCCCGCTTACAGAGTATCGGATGAGAGAGAGACACTTTGCGCAGGCGTATTCGGTGAGGATGAATCGTTCTTTACTATAAAGGGACTGGCTGAGACTGTAGCAGATGCGCTTGATGTGAAGTTTACATACAAGCCGGCTCAAAAGCCATTCCTTCATCCATATCAGACCGCAGAGGTATTCTGTGACGGACAAAAAATCGGATATCTCGGTCAGGTAAGATATGAGATATGCGATGAGCTTGATATGAGAGTACCGGCATATGTAATGGAGCTTGACTTAAGAGTTCTTTCACAGTGGTATGGAAAGGACAGAGTATTTACTCCAATCAAAATTTGATGATGAGAAGAGAGATTTTGCTTTTGTTGTGGACAAGGATATCACATGTGAGCAGATTGAAAACGGTATCAGGGAAGCCTGTGATTATGTCTCAGATGTTACACTGTTTGATGTTTACGAGGGTGTACAGCTTCCTCCGAATAAGAAGAGCATGGCGTACAGTGTAGTATTTACACCAAAGGATGAGGAGCTTAAGACTAAGAAGGTCGAGGGCTTTGTAAAGGATATACTTGCTCATCTTAAAGAGACTGCAGGTATCACACTTCGTGGTTAGACGTTAGTATAGTGTTAGGAATAGGAAAATTATGGACGTAAAAGATTTTGATTATGATCTTCCGGAGGAGCTAATAGCACAGGATCCTCTGGAGGACCGCTCCAGCTCAAGACTCATGGTGCTTGACAAGAAGACAGGAGAAGTCAGCCATCATGTGTTCAAGGAGATTGTTAAATATTTAAGACCGGGCGACTGCCTTGTGCTCAATAATACAAAGGTCATTCCTGCACGTCTGTTTGGCGTGAAGGAAGGAACTATGGCAAAGATAGAGATACTTCTTCTAAAGCGCAGACAAAATGACGTATGGGAGACTCTTGTAAAGCCGGGTAAAAAGGCAAAGCCGGGCACAAAGATTATATTTGGTGACGGACTTTTAACAGGTGAAGTAATAGATGTGGTTGATGATGGAAACAGGCTGATTCAGTTCAGTTATGAGGGTATTTTTGAGGAGATACTTGATAAGCTCGGACAGATGCCATTGCCGCCATACATCACACATCAGCTAAAGGACAAGAACCGCTACCAGACAGTATATGCAAAGTATGACGGCTCGGCCGCTGCGCCTACGGCAGGACTGCATTTCACAAAGGAGCTTTTACAGCAGGTAAAGGATAAGGGGGTAGATATTGCAGAGGTGACTTTACATGTGGGGCTTGGCACGTTTAGACCGGTAAAGGTGGATAATGTGCTTGATCACCATATGCATTCTGAGTTTTACATGGTGTCACAGGAGGCTGCAGACAAGATTAATAATGCAAAGAAAAATGGCGGCAGAATAATATCTGTCGGCACTACAAGCACCCGTACCTTAGAGGCAGCATCCGATGAAAACGGCATGCTAAAAGAGTGCAGCGGATGGACGGATATCTTTATTTATCCGGGATACAGCTTTAAGGTGATTGACTGTCTGATTACCAATTTCCATCTGCCGCAGTCTACACTTGTCATGCTTGTGTCAGCATTAGCAGGCAGAGAGCATGTCCTCAATGCATACAAAGAGGCTGTAGAGGAAAGATACAGGTTTTTCAGCTTTGGTGATGCGATGTTTATAACGAACGATATGCATATGGACGATGAGGCAGCTGAATAAATTTTACTTGTAAAAATCAGTCATATATACTAATATGTTGATTGAAAGTATACCTCTCGATATACATACATATTATGACACCAAGATCCAAATTTGGACCAAGGAGGTTGTGGATGCGGTTGTCGAGATTGTACGAAGAACAGACAGTGAAGAAGGAGTATATCACTATGGTGCTGTGTTTATCGGTATGACAGACACTGATGCACTCAAGATTGATATTTATCAGATTTTCAATGATTTATAAAGTAAAAAAAGTAAATCATCCACATGATATAGTAACCAGTGTACCTGGCTCAAAGAGTATCACAAACAGGGCCCTTTTAATCGCTGCACTCGCAAGCGGGCGCAGCGTTTTAAAAGGGTGTCTTTTTAGTGATGATTCGAGACATTTTATAGATGCACTGATTCGTCTGGGATTTCCGGTTTTGGTGGATGAGGATAAAAGAGAAATAACAATAACAGGCTTTGGAGGCAGGATACCAAAGAATGAAGCTGAGATAGATGTGGGAAGTGCAGGTACCGCTGCACGTTTTCTTACAGCTCTTCTTGGACTGTCAAAGGGCAGATACCATATAGTGTCCTCTGAGCAGATGAAGAAGCGTCCTATGAAGGATCTGCTTGTATCGCTTGAAAAGCTGGGTGCCCATATTGAGTATGATGAGAACGAATATCATTTTCCTTTTACCATCGGAAATACAGGGGAGTATGCTGATACTGTTGATATAAACGTAGACAAGAGCAGCCAGTTTTTGAGTGCCCTTCTTATCTCGGCTATGGTGATGGAAAAGAACTTTACGATTAATGTCACAGGAACGCATGGTATGGCATATGTTGAGATGACGCGTCTTATGATGAAGCAGTTTGGGCTTGATGTGATGCAGGACAAAAAGAATAACAGCTTTATTATCCCTAAGAAAGCGGCGTATGAAAGCTTAGACTATGATATAGAGCCGGATGTGTCGGCTGCATGCTATTTTTATGCAATGAGCCCGCTTTTACATGTTAAGTCACAGGTGATGGGGGTGCACCAAAACAGCTTGCAGGGAGATGTGGCATTTCTTGATGTGCTTGCAGATATGGGCTGCACAATTTCCGACGAGGCAGACGGCATAGTGTGTATGCCACCAAAGAATGCTCATATACATGGCGGAAGCTGGGATTTGTCAACATTCTCAGATCAGGCGCTGACTCTTGCTGCGATTGCGCCGTTTGCAAAGGAGCCTGTAGGGATAGAAGGCATTTCACATATCCGTCTGCAGGAGTGTGACAGGATAAATGCCATTGAGGAGAACCTGACGGAATTAGGTGTGAGGGTTGAAGAAACTGAAAATGGCTTAAGGATTTATCCGGCAGAGTGTATTAAGCCTTGTAAAATTAAAACGTATGACGATCATCGCGTAGCCATGTCATTTACTTTGCCGGGGCTTAAGGCAGAGGGTGGTTGAGATAATAGATCCTTATTGCTGCCGCAAGACCTTTGAGAATTTCTATGAGGTACTTGAGGAGAGCGTATATTAATAAAGTGTTATTGGTTTTCTGTTATCGTAAACAGTGCTGCATTGGACGGTACGATATAAAACGAGCCGTAAAACGAATCAAATTCGTTTTACGGCTCTTTGTTTTTGGGATTAAAACCATATAACAGGATAAATCATCTGCGGTGAATAGTATAGTTTCTTTCTTTAAGTACGCTGATAGCCGATTCAAGAGCATCTTCGTCATAGAACTCTATGCGCAGTACACCCTCCTCAAACTCACGGTTGTTTATGATGCCGATGTTCTTGATGCTGATGCCGTTGAAGGCTAAAAGGCTTGCAAGCACTGCAATACCGCCTGCCTCATCGGCAATATCGACAAATACTTCGTGGAAATCCTTGCGGATTTTGGCACCGGGAAGTGTGAGTGAATCCCTGTAATTCTTTGAATCCTGGAAATAATCAATCATCTTTTGAGAACTGCCCTCTGCAATTATTTCGCGAAGCTTATGGAAATTGGCTTCATACTGGTCCATGAGTGAGAGCAGCTGATTTTTGTTGGACTCACATATGTTTTCCCACATGACAGGGGAGCTTGCGGCGATACGTGTCACATCGCGGAAGCCACCGGCAGCGATAGTTTTCATGGTCTCTTTTTCGGAATCAATATGCTCAATCAGATTGACAAGAGAGTATGCAATCATATGTGGCAGGTGGCTGATGGCTGCGGTAGCATGATCGTGCTCCCTGTAGTCTAAAATGAGAGCTATCGATTGAGCCCAGTGAAAGTACAAACTGTTTGAAATCATTCTGATTTTCTTCAGTAGTTGCAGCAGTAGGAGTGATAATATAGTAGGCGTTCTCCAAAAGCTGCTTGTCTGAATTGAGTATGCCCGTTTTTTCAGAGCCGGTCATAGGATGACCGCCGATGAAATTGCGCTCAAGACCAAGCTCTATAACCTTTTCATGAATCTGGGTTTTGGTACTGCCTACATCTGTGATGATACAGTCATCCTTTATGATATCCTTAAGCTGTGTGAGGTATTCGATATTTTTGTTTACCGGTGCACACAGAAAGATTACTTCGCAGTCTTTAAAAGAGTTAAGCTCTAAAAGCTCATTATTATCTATCAGGCCAAGCCCAAAGGCATCCTCTATGGTCTGTTGATGCCCGGCTGTTGCGATAATTGAGACCTTTGGATTATTTTCTTTCATTTTTCTGGCTATCGAGCCGCCAATCAGACCGAGCCCTATAAAGCCAACTTTATCAAAATGCATTTATGTGTATCTCCTAATTCTTTATTGTAACTATTCAGAATCACCACACGCACATTCTCAAAATCGCACTGTAGTGGTTCTGGAATATTTACAATATATTATATCCAATTTAACACTATAAAGCAATAAATTATTGGCATATTTATTCCAATATAACAATAAAAAAAAATAATCGTCAGATTGCATAAAAGTGTTGTAAATTATATAAAATATTAGTACAATGTTTACATACTATAATAATGTCAGGGAGGTACTTGAAATGAATGTTTACACTACTGAGAAGATTCGAAACGTCGTGCTTTTAGGCCATAGCGGCTGTGGCAAGACATCACTCGTGGAAGCTATGGCATATCTGGCAGGACAGACCACCAGAATGGGCACTGTAGCGGATGGCAGCACTATCAGCGATTTTGACAAAGAAGAGATAAAGCGTCAGTTCTCTATACATACATCGGTTGTACCGATTGAGTGGGATAATGTCAAAATAAATATTCTCGATACTCCTGGTTTTTTTGATTTTGTGGGAGAGGTTGAAGAAGCTGTATCGGCTGCAGATGCTGCAATCATCGTGGTTTCAGGCAAGGCAGGCATACAGACAGGCACAAAAAGAGCATGGGAGATATGCGAGAAATACAAGCTGCCGAGGATGATTTTCGTTACGGACATGGATATCGACAATGCAAGCTTCAAGGATGTGGTATTAAAGCTGCAGGAGCTTTACGGCAAGAAAATAGCTCCATTCCATCTGCCGATCAGAGAGAATGAGAAGTTTGTGGGCTATGTCAATGTCATCCAGCAGAGGGCAAAGAGATGGAATGAAAGCGGAGGCGTGGATAAGTTTGATGTGCCTGAGTACTCAAAGGAGAACCTGGGAATATGTCGTGAGGCTTGAAGCTGTAGCTGAGACAAGTGAGGAGTTCATGGACAGATATTTCGGCGGAGAGGAGTTTTCTGATGATGAAATCAGGGCTGCGCTTCGTGCAAACGTGCTTGAGGGCTCTATTGTACCGGTGCTCATGGGCTCAAATATTCTCGCAAGAGGCATGTATACACTTATGGCTGATATTGTGAAATACCTGCCAAGTCCTGAGAAGAGAAGCTGTACCGGTATTAACACCAAGACAAATGAGGTGTATAATGCTGATTATGATTTTGCAAAATCAAAGAGCGCTTATGTGTTCAAGTCGATAGTTGACCCGTACATCGGTAATCGCACTGATCAAACAGATGATGCACTTTTACATTATCAGGTACTGCATTGAAAAATCGGAAAGCTCTATGTGATGAGAGGCAGTAAGGTGGAGGAAGTAAAGGAGCTTCATGCAGGTGATATCGGAGCGCTTGCAAAGCTTACAAAGACTCTTACGACAGATTCACTTTCCACCAGAAATATGCCGGTTACATATCTTAGAACAAGCATATCAAAGCCGTATGTGGCAATGCGCTACAAGGCAAAGAAAAAGGGCGATGAGGACAAGATTTCCCAGTCTTTACAGAAACTGTTAATGGAGGATCTGACACTAAACAGTGTAAATGACAGTGAAAATGGACAGACTGTACTATATGGTATCGGTGATATGCAGCTTGAGGTAGTGGCAAGTGAGCTTCTTGAAAAGTACAAGGTGGAGATAGAGCTTATGCGTCCAAAGGTAGCCTTTAAGGAGACTATCAGGAAAAAATCTGACGTAGAGTATAAGTACAAGAAGCAGTCGGGCGGACACGGACAGTACGGACATGTCAAGATGACCTTTGAGCCGTCAGGTGATATGGATACGCCATATGTATTTGAGCAGACGGTCGTAGGAGGAGCTGTACCGAAGAACTTCTTCCCGGCTGTTGAAAAGGGTATTGCAGAGTCCGTGAAAAAGGGACCTCTTGCAGCCTATCCTGTGACAGGTATAAAGGCTGTGCTGTATGACGGCTCTTATCATCCGGTTGATTCATCTGAGATGGCCTTTAAGGTGGCAACACAGCAGGCCTTTAAAAAGGGCATTATGGAGGCAAAGCCAGTGCTTCTTGAGCCGATTGCCACTCTTAAGGTAGTGGTGCCTGAGGGCTATACAGGTGATGTGATGGGTGAGCTTAACAAGAGACGTGCAAGAGTGATGGGCATGAACCCGACAGACAATGGATATCAGGAGATAGTAGCGGATATTCCTTATCTGGAGCTTTATGGATACAATGCCACACTTCGCTCAATGACGAGCGGAAGCGGCACATTCTCATATGAGTTTGCCAGATATGAGCAGGCACCGGATGATGTGGCTGCAAAACAGATAGAAGAAAGGGCAAGCAAGCTTGTTGAAGTTGAAGAGTAGAATAGCATTAATTATATTACTTACATTGATTTTTACCAATACTCATGTGTTTGCATCGGAGATAAAAGAGGCAGAAGCTGCCTCTTTTGCTTCCGGGCCATCACTAAATACACTGGTTGACAATATGTCAGAAAGTGATGGCGTTTCATATATTTACTATAATCTGGGCGGTGCGGCAAACAATATCAATAATTATGGATACATCACACCAAAACAGAAATTCATGGGACTAAGAGAACCACACAAATACGGTTATAAATTTGATGGCTGGTATCTGGATGAGCATTTTTCAAAAAAGGCGGATGTTCTGACCTACGAAAAAGCAAATGGATATGTGGTATATGCCAAATGGGTCAGGACGATTAACAATGAATACAGCGTAGAGCATTACAATTACAGGAGTAATAAAAAAGCGCATACACTGGCGCTTAAGGATTGCGATTACGATTTTATAGATGAAATAGATATTCCGGGCATGCCGGAGACGAAGGAGAATGATTTTCTCAATAATTATATTTTCAGTGAGGCACAGTGCCCTCAGGGAATTTGTATCACGGACGAATACGTGCTTATCACGAGCTATTCTGATGACAAGGGCTCACTCGGGGAGCTGATGGTATTTGACAGGGAGGACGGAGAGTACCTTGTGACACTTGGCATGGATGCAAACAGTCACCTGGGAGGAATTGCCTTTGACGGGGAAAATGTATGGGTGTGCAATTCCTACGACACGACTGTGGAGCGCATCTCGTATGATTTTCTCTCTCTAATGGCCACTGCGAATTCCAAGCAGGTCATCGATGCGACAGGTGTGGTAGATGTGTTTGATGTGGGGAACAAGCCGTCGTGCATAACATACTATGGAGGCAGGCTGTGGATAGCCACTCATAATATCCTTTTTAGGTCAAAGATGGTAGCATATTATTATGACAAAAAGGACGACAGGCTCACAAGCCTGAGCACATATACGATACCTGCCAGAGTGCAGGGCGTTACATTTGATGCCTCAGGAAAGGTATATCTGAGCACCTCCTATGGCAGGAATGAGTCATCGTATATCAAGTGCTACAAATCACTCATAGCTCTGTCGTCAAGACCTAACAGCCCCGACATCACAATAGAGATGCCGCCGGGCTCAGAGGAGCTTGACAGTGTGGATAAAAGATTGTATGTCATTTTTGAATCTGCGGGGGAGAAGTACCTTGAGGGCACGGATGGCAAGGGAAACTCGCCTGCACCGATAGACAAGATACTTCGCATAAATACAGATTCGTTTAAAAATTAAACTATAGCATTTTTAAAAGCCTTTCAACCTGCCTGCGGTTTTTCTCAGGCAGGTTTTTGCTTAGCTCGGTGCACATGGAATAGACCTCTTCTTTGGTAAATTCTATGCCGTTACGCTTTGCTTCCTTAATACTTTCCATGAGAAACGGCATGGCACTTGTTGTATCTTTCGGTTTTTCCTTTTGTGCAAAATTATTTAAAAATTCCTGCTTTGTCATAAATCTCCCTATTGTCCAAAACTGAAAAAATATTTAATAGATTGTCTATCGTATCCTGTTCGCTTTTGCTGCAGTATTTCTTTAAGGCATTGAGCATGGAAAGCCTTCTGTCTGCCATACTTTCAGTCTCTGCAACAGACAGTGCCGGTGCACAATCTATCATTCTCATTGAATTCATAAGTGATATGTAGTGAACCATAAGAGTCATCTGCTTTTGTGAGTCATGCGGCATATATGGGATTATGGTTTTAAGCATCTGAAGCTCCCTTGTCTGGGTTATTTCATCGAATGGTGTAAACAGGCTGTTCTCGTCCATAAAAATCCTTTAAAATATATTTCTATATAATATGTCACCTGATTCACATTATGCATGTTTACAGCATATATTATTAAAAAAAGATATATGCTTATCATAGATGGTCACGACGTATACGAGATAGATGAAGAATGCATCAAAAAGCACAGAGTGAAGGGCGAATGTAAAGTCCTTGAAAAGCTCAAAGAAAAAGAGCAGCGCAGGCAAAAAAAGAATACTGAAAAATCGTAAAAAGCTGCGGGCCGAAAAGACCCGCAGTAAAAATGTAAATCAGCAGCCGCAGCCACATCCGCATCCGTTATTGCTGCTGCCGCCACAGCCAAAGCCACCACAGCAGAAAAGTAAGATGATAGCCCAGATACAGCTGTTATTGCCGCTTCCACAGTCGTTTCCTCCGAAGAAAGAGCCTCCGTTACCATTTCCGCAACAGCAGCACAGTAACAGGATGATCCATAAAATCGAAGAACATCCGCATCCGTTGTCTGTATTGCTGCATGAACAGTTTGTTGCTGCTAAATCACTCATAAGTGACCTCCAATAAAATTTATTTACACTCTAGGTTATGATAGATATAACAAAGTGTTACACCAAGATTTAAATTTTTTTATTGACACAAAAAGTATAATTGTATACAATTATTCAAAAGATAAAACTAAGCACAGGAGATGTGAAGATGAGAGAAGTTTTGATGAACGAAAAAACAAATTTACTGCAGCTTGAAGAGCATTTTTATCAGCTCGTGGATGTAGATGAGCCGAATACTTTTAGAAATCTCTTTCCTTATTCAGAAGTTCCTAAGATAGCATTCAATGACAGAATAGTGCCTCACAATATGCCGGAGGACATTTGGATTACAGATACTACATTCAGAGATGGCCAGCAGTCGAGGGCACCGTACACGACGGAGCAGATTGTTACCATTTATGATTATTTACATAAGCTTGGTGGCCCTAAGGGAATAATCAGACAGAGCGAGTTTTTCCTCTACAGCAAAAAGGACAGGGACGCTGTTTACAAGTGTCTCGAGAGAGGATATAAGTTCCCGGAGGTTACATCGTGGATTCGTGCCAGCAAAAAGGACTTTGAGCTTGTAAAGGATATAGGACTCAAGGAAACCGGTATACTGGTAAGCTGTTCGGATTATCATATTTTCTATAAGATGAAGATGACCAGACGCGAGGTAATGAATATGTATCTGTCAGTCATCAGGGAGTGTCTTGAGACAGGAATAAGCCCTAGGTGCCATTTGGAGGATATCACACGTTCTGATATATATGGTTTTGTTATTCCGTTCTGTGTTGAGCTTATGAAGCTGCAGGAGGAGTACAAGATTCCGATTAAGGTGCGTGCCTGTGATACAATGGGATATGGAGTAAACTTCCCGGGAGCAGTTATACCTCGAAGCGTTCCTGGTATCATATACGGACTTAACACACATGCAGGTGTGCCTTCATCACAGATTGAGTGGCATGGACACAATGACTTTTACAAGGCAGTAAACAATTCGACTACGGCATGGCTCTACGGAGCAAGCGGTGTCAACTGTTCACTGTTTGGTATCGGAGAGAGAACCGGAAACACACCACTTGAGGCTATGGTATTTGAGTATGCACAGCTTAAAGGCACACTCGATGGAATGGATACAACGGTTATCACAGAGTTGTCAGAGTACTTTGAGAAGGCGCTTGGATATGTGCAGCCGAGCCGTACACCTTTTGTCGGCAGAAACTTCAATGTGACGAGAGCCGGAATCCATGCTGACGGACTTCTCAAAAATGAGGAAATTTACAACATATTCGATACAGGTAAATTCTTAAACAGACCACCTCTTGTAGCTGTGTCCAATACATCGGGACTTGCAGGAATAGCGCTGTGGATAAACACTTACTACCGTCTGCCGGATGACAGAAAAGTAGATAAGAACTCAAAGCTTGTGACCATGATAAAGGAATGGGTAGATGAGCAGTACGACGAGGGCCGTGTGACTACCATCACAGATAATGAGCTTGTAGTTCAAATTACTGATTGCTGTAAAAAGCTTAATATAGTATTATAGTGAGGTGGATTATTACATGTCACATGATAATTACAGCCTGAGTGCCAGAGTATACAATCATATCAGGGATGGTATACTTGCAGGAACATTTGCAAAGGGCGATGAGCTTAAGGAAAAGAATATCGGTGATGAGCTTGGAGTGAGCAGGACTCCCGTGAGGGAAGCACTGCGTCAGCTTGAGCTTGAGGGACTTGTGTCTATTATCCCCAATAAGGGAGCGTTCGTGGAGGGTGTTTCCACGGACGATATCAGGGATATATACGAGATAAGGGCTTTGCTTGAGGGACTTTGTGCCAGATGGGCTGCAACGAGGATATCGGATGAGCTCATGGCGGCCATGGAGGAGAATATTTACCTTACGGAGTTTCACGAGAAAAAGGGCAATGCAAAGAAGCTTCTTGAGCTGGACAATAGGTTTCATGAGCTGCTGTATGAGGCCGGCGGAAGCAAGGAGCTTATGAGGGTATTAAAGGACTATCATGAGTATGTTGGCAGAGTGAGAAAGGTGACACTCGGCGAGACAAAAAGAGCCAAAAACTCCACTCACGAGCATAAACAGATATGCGAGGCAATTAAGAATCATGACGCACTGCTGGCAGAAAAATGCGCCAGAGAGCATATAAACAATTCAAAGGAAAATATGGAACACCTTGGTTGGGAAAACCTTATTAAGTAAAGGAGATTTAAGAATGAGCAAGATTACGATGACAACACCCCTTGTGGAGATGGACGGAGACGAGATGACAAGAATCCTCTGGCAGATGATAAAGGATGAGCTTTTAATACCTTTTATCGATTTAAAGACAGAGTATTATGATCTGGGATTAGAGGAGCGAAATCGTACAGATGATCAGGTGACCGTTGAATCAGCAAAGGCAACCATGAAATACGGTGTCGCAGTAAAATGTGCGACAATTACACCAAACGCAGCCAGAATGACAGAGTACAATTTAAAGGAGATGTGGAAGAGCCCTAACGGCACAATAAGAGCCATGCTTGACGGAACTGTGTTCAGAGCACCAATCGTTGTAAAGGGCATAGAGCCAAACGTAAAGACATGGGTTAAACCAATCACAATCGCTCGTCATGCATATGGTGATGTGTACAAGGCAACAGAGATGAAGGTAGCCGGTCCCGGAAAGGCTGAGCTTGTATTTACAGCAGAAGACGGAACTGAGACTAGAGAATTAATACATGAGTTTAAGGGCGCAGGAGTTATTCAGGGACAGCATAACCTGGATGATTCAATTGAGAGCTTTGCACATAGCTGCTTTAAGTATGCACTTGATACAAAGCAGGATTTATGGTTTGCTACAAAGGATACCATCTCAAAGAAATATGACCACACCTTCAAGGATATCTTCCAGGAAATCTTTGATGCACAGTATAAGGATGCTTTTGAGAAGGCTGGAATTACATATTTCTACACACTTATTGACGATGCAGTTGCCAGGGTAATGAAATCTGAGGGTGGATTTATCTGGGCATGCAAGAACTACGACGGAGATGTAATGAGTGATATGATCTCATCTGCATTCGGCTCACTTGCCATGATGACATCAGTGCTTGTATCCCCTCACGGATACTATGAGTATGAGGCAGCACATGGAACAGTACAGAGACACTATTACAAGCACTTAAAGGGTGAGGAGACCTCAACAAACTCTGTAGCTACTATTTTTGCATGGACAGGAGCACTTAGAAAAAGAGGAGAGCTTGACAAGCTTCCGGCACTTTCTGAGTTTGCAGACAAGCTTGAGGCAGCTGCATAAAGACTATTGAGAGCGGAAAGATGACAAAGGATCTTGCACTCATCACAACAATTGAAAATCCTACTGTTTTAAACAGCGAAGGCTTCATCAAGGCAATCAGAGAGGAGCTTGAGAAGACAATTTAATCTGAAATTTGGCTTTTTTAGCCTTAGAAGTAAGATATAACCCGGGGATAATTATAAATTTTTTGAATGTTAAATTCTTAACACATTGACAGATGACCTTCAAAAAATTATAATTAATCTTGGGTTTTTGTCTTTAAAAGAGAAATGATATCCTGATGATTGGAGGAATAAGACTTGAGTAAAGAAATATCACAGGCGGTTATCAGACGGCTGCCACGATACTATAGATATCTCGGAGAGCTTTTGGATGAGGGAGTGGAGCGTATTTCATCAAACGATCTGAGTCACAGAATGAAAGTGACAGCTTCACAAATCAGACAGGATCTCAATAATTTCGGTGGCTTTGGACAGCAGGGATACGGATACAATGTTCAGTTTCTCTACGAGGAAATCGGAAAGATAATGGGGCTTAACACAGAGCATAGAATAATTATCATCGGTGCAGGCAAATCTGGGCCAGGCACTCGCCAATTATGTAAAGTTTGAAAAGCTTGGCTTTGTCATAACAGCGCTTTTTGACATAAATCCTGAGCTTTCAGGAAAGAGTGTGCGAGGTATTCCAATCCTTATGCTAAGTGAGCTGGATGAGTATTGCAGAACACACAGGGTGGATATTGCGGCGCTCACCATGCCAAAGTCAAAGGCTGACTCTATTGCGTCAAAGCTTGTGGATTTAGGAATAAGGGCTATATGGAATTTTGCACATGTGGATCTTGAAATTCCAATAAAGATGTGGTTGTGAGAGTGTTCATCTGTCTGACAGCCTTATGCAGCTCAGCTATAATATTGTTAAAAACCAAAAATAAATAGAGGGTGAGTCTTAGAATGATAAAAGGTTCCTTTACTGGTTTTAGATCTTTGATATTGAATATGACGATCCTATGGTTTCAATGCATAATGCAAATGCACTGATAATGCAAACAATGAGAATAAGGGAATTGATATTGGAATATATTGTTACAGGTAATGAAATGAAGCTTCTGGACGATACAACATCACAGGTCTTTTGGTTCCTTCGGTGGTGCTGATGGAGCAGGCTGCGGCCGGTGTTGTCCGGGAGCTTGTTGCATGTTTTGATAAATCAAAGGAGTTTGCCGTGATATGTGGCAGGGGCAATAATGCAGGAGACGGTATCGCGATAGCAAGACTTTTAAATCAGGCCGGATACAGATGCATGGTGTACTATGCTTTTGGCACAGATGAGGCAGGAAGCGAGCTCTTTGAGCTGCAGAAAAATATATACGCAAGGTATGGCTTTAAGGTGGTCTCTGATATTGAGTGTGTGTGTAAAAGTGACGTAATAATAGATGCACTGTTTGGCACAGGGCTTAAGCGAGCCATAGAAGGCTCTTTAGCAGATGTGATTTCAGCCGTTAACAAGGCAAATGCTTACAGGGTGGCGGTCGACGTGCCGTCGGGAGTGGATTCTGATAAAGGACATGTGATGGGATGCACTTTTAAAGCAGATTTCACATATACTTTTTCTTATAAGAAGAATGGCCTTCTCCTGTGGCCGGGCTGTGATTATTGCGGTCTGGTTAAGGTGGTGCCTATAGGCATAGATGACCACAGCTTTTGTGGTAATCTGCCATCAGTAAGGGCTCTTGATGAGTCTGATTTAAAGAAGCTTGATAACAGACCGGCACACTCCAACAAGGGAACTTTCGGAAAACTGTTAGTTATAGCAGGAAGCCGTAATATGGCCGGTGCGGCGGTACTTTCGGCAAAGGCTGCATACAAAAGCGGAGCAGGGCTTGTGAAAATTATAACGCCGGAGTGCAACCGCTCAATAATCCAATGTGCTTTGCCGGAAGCACTGCTTTGTACTGATATCGCGTCAGCTAAAGCACTTGAGACAGAGCTTGATTGGGCAGATGCACGGTGGTGATAGGTCCAGGTCTTTCAAAGTCTGATAATGCCAAAATGTTAGTTGAAACAGTACTAAAACAGCAGAGATACCTCTTGTGATTGATGCGGATGCGCTTAATATCATATCAGACAACATGATTTTACTTATTGGGCATAAAATGCCTGTCATCGTGACTCCGCACCTGGGCGAGATGTCCAGACTTATGAAAAGAGCATTGCTAATATACAAGAGGATATCATCGGTGTGGCAGGAGAGTTTGCAAGCTTGTACAATGTGACTTGTGTGCTTAAGGATTTTCGTACGATTATCGCAGCGGCTGATGGCGAAAAGTTCTCAATCTGTCCGGCAACTGCGGTATGGCAACAGCCGGAAGCGGAGATGTGCTAAGCGGTATCGTGGGAGGTCTTCTGGTACAGTGGCGTGACACCAAAAAGGCCGCGGCATACGGTACATTTATTCATGGACTTGCCGGTGGATATGGTATTTGACAATACCGGCTCTTATGGTATGATAGCAAGTGATATTATTGATGGATTAGATAAAGTTTGGATTAAGGTGGAAAAAAATGGCAATTAACAGAATCAGAGCAGATATAGATCTGGATGCAATTTTATATAATATGGAGTCGATGCACAATAAGCTAAAGCCGGGGACAATGATGGCAGCAGTTGTAAAGGCTGATGGCTACGGTCATGGTGCTGAGGCTGTTTCAGAGGTACTGGAGCCGCTTCCGTATCTGTGGGGCTATGCCGTTGCTACAAGCAACGAGGCAATGGAGCTTATTGCGGCAGGCAGAAAAAAGCCGATACTTATTTTAGGACTCAGCTTCCCGGAGCAGTTTGAGGAGATAGTGGACAATGATGTGCGACCGGCGGTATGTACCTACGAGACAGCTAAGGAACTTTCAAAAATCGCAGCTGCTAAGAATAAAACCTGTAAGATACATATCAAGATAGATACCGGTATGTGCCGTATAGGCTTTCAGGTGACAGAGGAAAGTGCAGATATTATTGCACAGATTGCTAAGCTGCCGAATATTATGATAGAGGGAATATTCACTCACTTTGCAAGGGCAGATGAGCTGTCAAAGGAGCCTGCCTTTGAGCAGTTTGATCTTTTTAAGAGGATGATAGCTCTTGTTGAGGCAAGAGGAGTCGAGATCCCAATTAAGCACTGCTCAAACAGTGCGGGAATAGTAGAAATTCCGGAGTGCAATATGGATATGGTAAGAGCAGGCATCACACTCTATGGTCTGTGGCCGTCAGAGGAGGTAGACAAGAGTAAAATCTCCCTAAAGCCTGTCATGTCGCTGCACAGCAGAGTTGCTTATGTAAAGGAGCTTGAGCCGGGCAGGCATATAAGCTACGGCGGCACATTTACGGTAGAGCATCATATGAGGATAGCAACTGTCCCGGTGGGATATGGTGATGGATATTCAAGAGGACTTTCAAACAAGGGCTGGGTTCTCATAAAAGGGAAAAAAAAAGCACCTATATGCGGCAGAGTCTGCATGGATCAGTTTATGGTAGATGTGACAGACATACCTGACGTGAAAATAGGCGATGCAGTTACTCTGCTCGGTAAAGATGGGGATGAGACAATCACTATGGAGCAGTTAGGTGAGCTGTCAGGCAGATTCAACTATGAGTTTGCATGTCTTATCACACCGCGTGTTCCAAGAATTTACCACAAAACTAAAAAGTAACTTTTAAGAATACACTCGAAAAATCTGGAGATACTTTTTGTATACCATAATATGGAGTGTATTCGTGTATGATTATTCAAAGAGGAGATATTTATTACGCTGATTTAAGGCCTGTTGTAGGCTCAGAGCAGGGCGGGATAAGACCTGTCCTTATAATACAAAATGATGTCGGAAACAGACACAGCCCGACGGTAATCTGCGCAGCAATAACCTCGCAGATGCATAAAGCAAAGCTGCCCACACATGTGGAGCTTGCCTGCAAGGAGTATGCGCTTGCAAAGGATTCGGTTGTGCTTTTAGAACAGCTTCGCACAATCGACAAAAAGGCTTAAGGATAAGGTGTGCCATCTTGATGAGGGACACATTGCTTAAAATAGACAGGGCGCTTGAAATCAGCTTAGAACTTATTACATAGGATAATAAAACATTATGTTATATGCAATTATAATTTTATCAATACTTGTAGTGATACTTTTGTGTATTGAGTATTGCTTTATGGAATGAAAAACAACAAAAGACTCTCGATGGAATACTTGAAATGATGATGTCACAGAGGAAGAAATTATTTCCATGGTCAGGGAGGGCATGAGCAGGGAACAATCCTTGCATCTGAGGCAGAGCTGATACACAATGTGTTTGAGTTTGATGATAAGGAAGTAAAAGATATCATGACTCACCGCAAAATATCGTAAGCCCTCGACGGCAGTATGTCCTTTATCGATGCAATCGAATTTATCATAGATACCGGCAAATCTCGCTTTCCGGTCTATGAGAATGATGTTGACAGTATCATCGGAGTCTTACATATCAAGGATGCTTTTACATTTTTTAAAAATGAGGTTTACCACCGCAGCAGTATCAAGGACATAGACGGGCTTATCAGGCCGGTGGACTTCATACCCGAGACGGTAAACATCAATGATCTGTTTAAAAGATGCAGTCTAAAAAGAGTCATCTTGCGATGGTTGTGGATGAGTACGGACAGATATCGGGACTTATCGCGATGGAGGATATACTCGAGGAGCTTGTTGGAAATATCGAGGATGAGCACGATGAGGAAGAAAACTACATCAGAAAGAATGATGACGAGACATTTATAATGGACGGCATGACTGAGTTTTCTGATGTGAAGGAGGCGCTGTCACTGCCTGTTGATGATGATGCCTACGAGACGCTTAACGGTTTTATCATATCGCTTTCGGATAAGATTCCGGAGGAGGGGGATAAGACTGTGATTAGCGCATATGGCTACAGATTTTCTGTTATGAGCGTCGAGGATAAGGTGATTAAGCAGGTAATGATTAAGAAACTTGCGCCGGAAGAGAAAAAATGATATTATAAGGTATGGATTATTTTTAAAAGTAGAAAAGAGGATACAAATTATGTCAGGACATTCTAAATTTGCGAATATCAAGCATAAGAAAGAGAAAAAAATGATGCTGCAAAGGGCAAAATCTTTACAATGATCGGTAGAGAGCTCGCAGTTGCAGTTAAAGAGGGAGGACCGGATCCTGCCAATAACTTCAAGCTTGCACAGGTAGTTGCCAAGGCAAAGGCCAACAATATGCCAAACGATACAATCGAAAGAGGTATCAAGAAGGCGGCAGGAGACGGCAACAGTGTAAACTATGAGACAGCTACATATGAGGGCTATGGACCATCAGGCACAGCTATTATCGTAAAGTGTCTTACAGACAATAAGAATCGTACAGCGGCCAATGTCCGTAATGCCTTTACAAAGGGACAGGGAAGCATCGGTACACAGGGCTGTGTATCATACATGTTTGACGAGAAGGGTCAGATCATCATCGACAAGGAAGAGTGCGATATGGATGCAGATGATCTTATGATGCAGGCACTCGATGCAGGCGCTGAGGATTTTCCGATGAGGATGACAGCTACGAAATCACAACTGCACCTGCTGATTTTGATGCAGTCAGGACTGCTCTTGAGGAGGCAGGCATCACAATGGCTTCAGCAGAGGTCACAATGATTCCACAGACATATGTCACACTGACAGATGAAGCTGACATCACAAATATCGGCCGTATCTTAGACCTTCTTGACGATGATGACGACGTCCAGGAAGTATACCACAATTGGGAAGAGTAAACTAAATATTATATATCACGGGTTTTAGCGGGAGGAGAATATGAAAAAGATTCTATTTGTAGCTTCAGAGTGTGTACCATTTATAAAAACAGGAGGTCTTGCAGATGTGTGCGGTGCACTTCCTAAAGAGTTTGACAAGAACTATTGGGATGTAAGGGTTGTAATACCTGATTATAGCTGTATACCGGAGCAGTATCGCAATAATTTTGAGTATGTTACCCATTTTTATATGAGCTCAGGTCCATACGTGCAGGACAAGTATGTCGGAGTGCTCAAATATGAGCAGGACGGCGTTACATATTACTTTATTGACAATCAGGAGTTCTTTTACAGGATTTTCTCCATATACTTCTGACACTAAGTTTGAGATTGAGAAGTATACATTCTTTGACAAGGCTGTACTCTCAATGCTCCCGCTCTATTGATTTTAAGCCGGATATTATACACTGTCATGACTGGCAGACAGGCTTCTGCCTGTATACTTAAAGAATGAGTTTGCCGCAAATCCATTCTTCTGGGGGATCAAGACAATTATCACTATCCACAATCTTAAGTTCCAGGGAATATGGGACAGGAGTGGGTACAGGGTGTTTCAGGTCTTACAGACAATCTGTTCACACCAGACGCTTGAGTTCAAGAAGGACGCAAATATGCTTAAGGGTGGTCTTGTATATGCTGACTATATCACCACTGTCAGTGATACATATGCAAACGAGATTCAGACAGAGTACTATGGTGAGGGATTAAACGGGCTCTTAAGTGCCAGACATTTTGACATGCAGGGTATCGTAAACGGTATTGATTACAATGCCTATGACCCACAGACTGATGGAAGAATCTATTGCAATTACAATGCTTCCGATTTCAGAAAGAAGAAGTTCAACAACAAGACAAAGCTTCAGCAGGATCTTGGGCTTGCGGTTGACAAGAAAGAAGTATATGATAGGTCTTATTTCAAGACTTACAGACCAGAAAGGTCTTGACCTTATCAATCAAGTGATTGAAGGTATCGTGGATGATTTCACACAGCTTGTTGTTATCGGTACAGGAGATCCTCAGTACGAGAATATGTTCAGACACTATGCATGGAAATACCCTGACAGGGTTTCGGCAAATATCTGTTACTCCGATGATCTGGCTCACAAGCTATATGCGGCTGCTGATGCATTTCTGATGCCGTCCAGGTTTGAGCCTTGCGGTCTGACACAGCTTATTTCATTCCGCTATGGTACGGTACCGTTCCGATTGTTCGTGAGACAGGAGGCCTCAAGGATACGGTTAAGCCTTACAATGAGTATGAGAATTCAGGAGATGGTTTCTCGTTCTCAAACTACAATGCCGATGAGATGCTTGCAGTCATCAATTATTCTAAGCACATCTTCTTCGATAAGAAGCGTGGAGTGGAACCAGATTGTGGACAGGGGCATGGCCAATGATTTCTCTTGGAATGCTTCCAAGTTCAAATATGAGGGATTATACAATTACCTTATTGGTGAATAAAATATTTTGGTGAAATTATGCTTTTTGCATAACATTTTACCCCGCCATTCATGGCGGGGTATTTTGCACCTCATTTATGATTAATCAGATTACTACATGCTACGCATTCCCGTAATCTGACTCCGCCTCGAAATCCGCTAATTTGCTACGTCACCCGCAGCAAATTGCTACTTTCGCGGTAGTAGTGCGGGTCAATAAGGTATACATCGAATTGCATGCAAGCATGCATCGATGATACCGTTTTGAACATTTAATCACAAAATCGAAAAATTACTTTAGAAAATTTACACAGGAACAGAAGAAATATGTTATTATATACTCTGTAAATCAAAATACGGAGGTTAGTTAGATGGCAACGAGGAAGAAATCCTCAGCAAAAAGACAGACGAAAAAAAGGAGAGAATGGCTCAGATAGAGAGGCAGCAGGCCTTTAAAAAGGAAATATTTCTCTGGATAGTAGTAGCTGTTTCAATCCTTTTATTTATAAGCAATTTTGGAATAGGCGGTCATTTGGGAAACGCAGTAAGCGGTTTCCTTTTTGGTGTATTTGGAATGGTGGCATATATTTTTCCACTTGTGCTTCTGGTGGGTAGCTTTTTTGCTGTGTCCAATAAGGGCAATTCATATGCTATCATGAAGCTTGTCATGACCATAGTTTTCATATGGTTTATATGTGTGTTTATGTACCTGGCAGTGTATGGTGAATTCGCGGTTTCACCGGTGCAGTCATACATTGACAGTGTTGAAAGGCATTCAGGTGGTGGCTTTATAGGTGCTCTTATAGGCTGCATTTTAGTTCCGGCGGTAGGAATTATAGGTGCATACGTGGTGACAATAGTTGTGATGATTATCTGTCTTGTGCTCATTACCGGTAAATCATTCATGAAGGGTATGAGAAACGGCGGCCGAAAGGTATACGAGTCAGCGCGTGAGAATAATGAGAGATATCAGGAGTATCGGCAGTATAAGTCAAGAGAGCGTCAGACAAGAGAGGGTTTAGCTTCAGATGATACAGACAGTGACATAAAGGAGGCTGCAAAAGGTGGCAGAAGGAGTAAGCGTGCCGGCCGAAGGATGGACAATAAGATAACGGGCGTGTCACTTGATACAAAAATTGATGGCAGTGAAAACGCGCTAGATTCAGGCATGGCAGGTAGTGATACAGCGCATGTGGGGAATATTTGGACAAGGTGCAGCTGCTACAGATGCGCTTGGTGAGATAACTATAGAGAATTACCCGAGTTCACCTGCAATAAAGGAGAAAAAGACGACAAGCCTTACATCAGGGGAATGCAGGTGAAATAGTGCAAACACCGGACTTTGGTGTGGCATCGGAGCCTGTTTCGGTTTTGGGTGGCACAGCTGCAAGCCCTGTGTCGCAGATACCTATATCGGGCTGCGTGGAGCCTGATATATCTGATGATTTTGACATACAAAAAGATAATGAGCTGCAATCAAAATTGTCAGCTCCGGTTGCAGATGCGGTAATGACAAAACCACCTGCAGCAGAGCCAGGTAAGAAAAAGGTCAAATCAGACAAGGATGAGCTCGCCAAAGAGGTTGAAAAAGTCAGCGAGCAGATAGCGATAAATGATGCAGAAAATGCAATCCAGCAGAAGCCGTATGTATTTCCGGCTGTTGATCTGCTTAAGGCTCCTGACAGGGGTAAAACCGGCGATTCGCAGGCTCATCTGCGTGAGACGGCGGCAAAGCTTGAACAGACTCTTAATGTGTTTGGGGTGAATGCGAAGGTGAATAATATAAGCTGCGGTCCTGCTGTTACAAGGTTTGAAATCACACCGGAGCTTGGAGTGAAGGTATCAAAGATTGTGAATCTGGCAGATGATATAAAGCTTAATCTGGCAGCCGCGGATATACGAATCGAGGCTCCTATTCCGGGAAAAGCCGCTGTGGGCATCGAAGTGCCAAACAGCCAGAGTGTTGCTGTTTCAGGGAGCTTGTGGAGTCTGAAGAATTTAAAATGCCAAATCAAAGATTACCTTTTGCAGTGGGAAAAGATATTGCAGGCAAGGTTAAGGTTACGGATATCGCAAAAATGCCACATCTTTTAATTGCAGGTGCTACCGGCTCAGGTAAGTCAGTTTGTATCAATACAATTATCATGAGTATACTATACAAGGCAAAGCCGGATGAGGTAAAGCTGATTATGATTGATCCGAAGGTGGTTGAGCTTAGTGTATACAATGGCATACCTCATCTGATGATTCCGGTTGTTACAGATCCTAAAAAAGCTGCAGGAGCATTAAACTGGGCGGTTTCAGAGATGACAGACCGATACGAGAAGTTTGCAAACAGTGGTGTCAGGGAAATAAACGGTTACAATGCCATGATTGATGCAATGGATGGCAAGGATACAGAAAAACCGCCAAAGATGCCACAGATTGTCATTATAGTGGACGAGCTTGCAGATCTTATGATGGTTGCATCAAAGGATGTAGAGGAGGCAATATGCAGGCTGGCACAGCTTGCGAGAGCAGCCGGTATACATCTGATCATAGCTACACAGAGGCCTTCTGTTAATGTTATTACAGGTCTCATCAAGGCGAATATGCCAAGCCGTATCGCATTTGCGGTTACAAGCGGTGTTGACAGTCGTACCATACTTGATATGAATGGTGCGGAAAAGCTCCTTGGAAAGGGAGATATGTTATTTGACCCACAGGGTGTTCCGAAGCCCCTTCGAGTACAGGGCGCATTCGTTTCAGATAAAGAAGTTTCCGATATTGTGAAATTTATTATTGAAAATAATGAGAATGCACAGTACAGTAATGATGTGGCACTAAAAGATGGAGAGCCTGTCGAATGATACGACAAATACAACCGTTACCATTTCAGATGTGGAAAACACGGATGATGGCAGGGACTCTTACTTTGCGGAGGCTGCGTCAATTATCACAGATAAGGAACGGGCTTCAATCGGAATGCTTCAAAGATACCTTAAAATTGGCTTCAACAGGGCGGCCCGCATCATGGATCAGCCTCGAAGAGGCCGGTGTAGTGGGACCTGAGGAGGGACAAAGCCCCGCAAGGTTCTGGTGACTAAAGAGGAATTAGATACTATATTAGAGAATAATTAACACAAAGGAGCAAAGAAAAATGAAAACAGATATTCGATCGCACAGGAAGCTACAATGCTTCCAATCAAGGATGTAGCAGCAACTATAGGGATTAAAGAGGATGACTTAGAGCTTTATGGAAAGTATAAGGCAAAGATTTCTGATGAGCTCATCAATCGCACAAAGAAAAATCCTGACGGAAAGCTCATACTGTTACAGCTATAAATCCGACTCCTGCAGGAGGGAAAGACAACCACAAGCGTAGGTCTTGAGAGGCATTTGGACGCCTTGGGAAGAAAGCACTTATCGCACTTCGTGAGCCGTCACTAGGACCTTGCTTTGGTATCAAGGGAGGAGCAGCCGGTGGCGGATACGCACAGGTTGTCCCAATGGAGGATTTAAATCTTCATTTTACAGGAGATTTTCATGCAATTACATCTGCGAACAATCTGCTTGCAGCACTTCTTGACAATCATATCCAGCAGGGAAACGAGCTTGGCATCGATCCGCGCCAGATTGTATGGAAGAGATGTATGGATATGAATGACCGTGTCCTTAGAAATATCGTTGTTGGTCTTGGAAGCAAGATGGACGGAATGGTCAGAGAAGATCATTTTGTCATCACTGTAGCATCTGAAATTATGGCTATACTCTGCCTGGCCGATGATATGGCAGATTTAAAGAAGCGACTTGGAAGAATTATCGTGGCATACACCTTTGACGGAAAGCCTGTCACAGCCGATGATCTTCAGGCTACAGGCTCTTCTATGGCAGCTCTCTTAAAGGATGCCTTAAAGCCGAACCTTATCCAGACACTTGAGCATACACCGGCAATAGTTCACGGTGGACCTTTTGCCAATATAGCACATGGCTGTAACAGTGTCCGTGCCACAAAGACAGCATTAAAGCTTGCAGACTATGTTATCACTGAGGCAGGCTTTGGCGCAGACCTTGGCGCGGAGAAGTTCTTTGATATCAAGTGCCGTATGGCAGGGCTTAAGCCGGATGCAGTTGTACTTGTTGCAACAATCAGAGCATTAAAATATAATGGCGGCGTGCCGAAGGATGAGCTTTCATCAGAGAATCTTGATGCACTTAAGGCTGGAATCGTAAATCTTGAGAAGCATATTGAGAATCTTCACAAGTTTGGTGTGCCTGTAGTTGTCACATTAAATTCATTTGTCACAGATACAAAGGCTGAGACTGATTTTGTAGAGCAGTTCTGTAAGGAAAGAGGCTGTGAATTTGCACTCTCAGAGGTATGGGAGAAGGGTGGCGAAGGCGGAATTGACCTTGCCAACAAGGTACTTGAAACAATCGAGCACAAGGAAAGCAATTTCAAGGTGCTCTATGATGATAGCCTGTCACTTAAGGAAAAGATTGAAACTGTTGCAAAAGAAATATATGGAGCAGATGGTGTTACATATTCTCCGGCAGCAGAGAGAGAACTTAAGAGAATTACAGACCTTGGAATGGGAGATTTCCCTGTATGTATGGCAAAGACACAGTATTCGCTTTCTGATGATGCAAAGAAGCTTGGCAGACCAAGCGGCTTTAAAATCAACGTACGTGAGGTTTATGCGTCAGCAGGTGCAGGCTTTGTTGTGGCAGTAAACGGTTCTATCATGACTATGCCGGGACTTTCAAAGAAGCCGGCTGCATACGGCATTGATGTGGATGACAATGGTGTGATCACAGGATTATTCTAGGAGGAAATATGGCTAATCTAATAGACGGAAAATTAATTTCAACACAGATTAAGGATGAGCTTAAGGAAGAAGTGACAGAGCTTAAGAAAAAAGGTATCGAGGGCTGCCTTGCGGTGATTCAGGTCGGAAATGACCCTGCATCATCAGTGTATGTTCGCAACAAGAAAAAGGCATGTGTGAGTATGTCGGAATCAAATCGCTTTCGTATGAACTTGCAGAGGAGACTACGGAGGATGAGATATTAAAACTTATCGAAAAGCTCAATGCTGATGCTTCTGTAAATGGTATTCTCTGTCAGCTTCCACTGCCAAAGCATATCGATGAGGACAAGGTTATTGATGCTATTGATCCCAAAAAGGATGTTGATGGCTTCAGTCCACAGAGTGTTGGAGCGATGGTTATAGGGAAAGCCTGGTTTTTTGCCGTGTACTCCGGCCGGTATCATTCAGCTTTTAAAGAGAAGCAATATAGATATTGATGGTAAAAGCTGTGTTGTGGTTGGCAGAAGCAATATAGTCGGCAAGCCTATGTCACTTCTCATGCTTAGGGAGAATGCAACTGTTACGGTATGTCATTCACATACAAAGGATTTAAAAGATGTATGTAAAAATGCTGATATACTTATAGTGGCAATAGGAAAGCCTAAGTTTATAGATGCTTCATATGTGAAGGATGGTGCGGTTGTTATTGATGTTGGAATCCACAGAAATGCTGAAAATAAGCTTTGTGTGGTGATGTGGATTTTGATTCTGTTGTGTCTAAAGCGTCACATATCACACCTGTACCGGGCGGTGTAGGTCCTATGACAATTGCGATGCTCATGAGCAATTGTGTTGAGGCTATGAAGAGATAATTAGATAATTAGACAATAAGTAAGAGGATTAGATGTATGAGATGTGCCAATTGTGGTAATGAATTGAAGGCGGGCAGTCTGTACTGTGATGTCTGTGGGCATCCGGTTCAGATAGTGCCTGATTACAACGAATTTGATGATTATCTTGATAATCTGGTTGGAAATGATGACAGGCGAACTGATGGACAAAAGACTGTAAAGCCTGTGTCTGATAGGACAATCAGGTTTGATGAGCCGGTGAGGGAACAGCTTCATAGTGCCGGTCAGCGGAAAGGACAAAAAACGGACAGAATGTCGCAGTATGAAAATAAACAGGCTCAGACAGGCAAGCAGCAGTCTCAGACGAAACAACCGTGTGAGAGAAGCCGCAGTCTGACGGACAGAGGGCAAAGAGAGCGCAGCAGAAGAAGATAATTATTATCTCAGCTGTAGTGTGCGTTGTAGCAATTGTAATACTTATTGCAGCTATTACACGTAATGTAAGCAGATCACATGACAATTCATTTGATTATCAGGTGAAGCAGGCAAAGGCAGCTTATTCGGCGGGAAATATAAATTCCGCGGTTTCTTATTATGAGAAGGCTTTGTCGATTGATTCGGATAATACAGATGTCAGATTTGCTTTGGCTGATATATATATGTCGAAGAAGGATTATGATGCCGCTCTTGTGCTGTATCAGGAAATTATCAATATTGATCCAAAGAGCAAAGAGGCTTATAAGAAGCTTATCTCGATTTATGAATCAAAAGGATTATGATGCAATTGTTGCGCTGCGTGAGAGTGCTAAGGATGCATCTGTTTTAAAGTTTTGCGGATTATACTGTATCTAAACCGCAGTTTAGCAAGAGCAGTGGTAAGTATGGAGAGACTATTGAGCTTTCTATAGATGCAGACAGCGATACCAAAATATACTATTCATATGATTCGGATGATCCTTTGACCAGAGGAGAAAGATATTATAGCCCGATCACCCTGGACAAGGAAGGTACATATGAGATAACAGCTGTTGCGGTTGATGACAGAGGAATCAAAAGCGAGGTGGCATCTGCCAAGTATGAAATCGAGTTTGAGGCACCGGATGCACCGGAGATAGACCCTGACGGAGGTACATTTGGTGCACAGACAGACATTACAATCACAGTACCTGAAAATTGCAAGGTATACTATACCTGGGATTCGTCAGATCCGAGTGCTGCATCAACAGAGTATACAGCTCCAATACCTGTTCCTGAGGGAAATAATGTGCTTTCTGTTATTGCGATAGACCAGAATACCGGAAAGTGCAGTGATATATACACAGATCAAGATTTGAATTTTATATGAATTAATAAAAAACACGCATGAGTTGATTAATCATGCGTGTTCTTTTTTCATGTAATTCTCCCGAGGGTATTTGATATTTATGCTTAGATATTAACTAAATTATATCTATATATGATAAATCTTTCAAGGATTACTTGCCTTTCTATAAAATTTGTAATAATATTTTATTATATCTTTTTTAGGAGACAATAATGGAAGATTTAATGAAATTGAGAGAGTCTATCGATGAGATAGACAGTGAAATAGTCAGATTATATAAGGAAAGAATGGATATCTCAAAGCACGTTGCCGAGTATAAGATAACCACCGGCAAAAAGGTCTTTGACAAGACGAGAGAGGATGAAAAGCTTGAGAAATTATCGTCTCTTGCAGATGATGAGTTTTTGAAGCACGGTATAGTTGAGCTTTTTGAACAGATTATGTCGACCAGTAGAAAGAAGCAGTATCAGCTTATGACTGAGCATGGCATAGTGGAGAAGGAAAACTTTACTGAGGTAGACAGCCTGGATTTTTCCAATGCAAGGATTGTGTTTCAGGGAGTTGAGGGTGCATATTCACAGCTTGCCATGAAGACATACTTTGGCGAGAACTGTAATGGCTACAACGTGGATTCCTGGAAGGATGCCATGGAGGATATCAAATGCGGAAAGGCTGATTATGCAGTGCTTCCGATAGAGAATTCTTCAGCCGGTATTGTATCTGAAAACTATGATCTGCTTGTTGAATACGACAATTATATAGTTGGGGAGCAGATTATACGCATCGACCACAGTCTGATGGGACTTCCGGGTGCAAAGATTTCTGATATAAGGACTGTGTATTCACATCCACAGGCGCTTATGCAGTGCTCAGATTTTTTTGATGAGCATAAGGATATTAACCAGGTGGCTGTCAGGAATACAGCTTTTTCTGCAAAGAAGGTAAAGGATGACGGAGATATCACACAGGCTGGCATAGCTAGCCATATCTCGGCTGATATATACGGGCTTCAGGTGCTTGAGAGCCGCATACAGAACAATAAAAACAATGCAACAAGGTTTATAATTGTGTCGGCTAAAAGGGTATGCCGCAGAGATGCGGACAGGATAAGCATATGCTTTGAGACACCTCACAAGAGTGGTGCACTATATCATATGCTGGCACACTTTATATACAATGGAATCAATATGTTAAATATCCAGTCTCGTCCGATATCTGATAAGGCGTGGGAGTACAGGTTCTTTGTTGATTTTGAAGGACGTTTTACAGATACAGCGGTGCAGAATGCGTTAAGAGGCATAAGGGAAGAGGCAATTGCCCTTAAGATTCTTGGTACATATTAGATTATAGAAATTTAGATAAAAGTGTTGACAACAGAAATTGTCTGTGCTATATTCTAGTAGTTGTATGAAAACAAAGTAGAGTATCCACTCTCACCTAAGCGCAATGGCGCGACTTAGCGTTAATATTTTCAAACATTTGTGTTGAAGATTGTATAGTGGATAGTCTGCCTATCCACTATTTTTTATGGAGGTACAAGACCATTAGCGAATTAATGATTAATGAACAGATCAGAGACAGAGAAGTTCGACTGATTGGAGCGGATGGAGAGCAGTTAGGAATTGTTTCTTCAAGAGAAGCTCAAAAGATTGCAGACGAGGCAGGACTTGATTTAGTAAAGATAGCACCAAATGCAAAGCCACCTGTATGTAAGGTGATTGATTATGGTAAGTATCGTTATGAGCAGGCCCGTAAGGAAAAGGATGCAAAGAAAAAGCAGAAGACCGTTGAATTGAAAGAGATTCGTCTCTCACCTAACATTGAGGCTAACGACTTGAATACCAAGATGAATGCTGCAAAGAAATTTCTTGCAAAAGGAAATAAGGTAAAGATCACACTCAGATTCAGAGGACGTGAGATGGCTCATATGAATGCAAGCAAACATATCCTTGATGATATAGCGGAGAATCTTTCAGATGTAGCGGTAGTGGAGAAAGCACCAAAGGTTGAAGGAAGAAGCATCGGTATGGTGCTGGCAGAAAAGAGATAACAATTTAAGGAGGAACACACAATGCCAAAAATGAAAACAAGCAGAGCAGCTGCAAAACGTTTCAAAGTTACAGGAACAGGAAAGTTAAAAAGAAATAAAGCCTACAAGAGACATATCTTAACTAAGAAAACAACAAAGACAAAGAGAAATCTCAGAAAAGCAACAATGACAGATGAGACAAATGTTAAGAATATGAAGAAGATTTTACCATACATGTAATCGGTAGTATTAGTTAAGGAGGAATCAACAAATGGCAAGAGTTAAAGGCGGTTTAGGCGCTAAGAAAAGACATAACAGAACATTAAAGTTAGCAAAGGGTTATAGAGGCGCTAGATCTAAGCAGTATAGAGTAGCAAAGCAGTCAGTTATGAGAGCACTTACAAGCTCATACGCTGGACGTAAAGAGAGAAAGAGACAGTTCCGTCAGTTATGGATTGCTCGTATCAACGCAGCAGCTCGTCTCAACGGACTTTCATACAGCCAGTTCATGCACGGCTTAAAGTTAGCAAACGTTGACCTTAACCGTAAGGTATTAGCTGATATGGCTGTTACAGATGCAGCAGGATTTGCTAAATTAGTAGAGGTTGCTAAATCTAAGCTTGCTTAGTTTAGCATAAAGAGATATATGAAAAAGCTGCCGGGCTTCATGTGAAGCCCGGTAGCTTTTTTTTATTCTTGAGCTTTTTTGTATTTACTGCGATACTCCTTAGGCGAAAGGCCTTTTATTTTATGAAAGGTCTTTGAAAAATAAAGGCTGTTATCAAACCCTATAGAGCCTGCAATTGCTGTGATGGACAATGAGGAGTGTTTAAGCAGATAGCATGCCTGTTTGATTCTGAAATCGGTCAGATATTCCTTTGGCGATACACCGAGGATGCTCTGGAAGGAACGGAACAGGTGACTTCGGCTTAAGCCTATATATGATGCAATATCCTCAACGGTGATAGGGTATGAATAGTTGGCGGAGATGTATTCGATGCCCTTTTGTACATAGGAGTTTGCACTGTTTTGCGGCGGCTTTGATGTGGCGGCACTGACAAAAAGAGCGAGGGTGGTGTAGAGTCGCCCGGTCATTTCGAGTGCATTTTCAAATTCTGTGCCTCTGGCGTCGTATATATGCATGAGCTGTCTTTTGATTTCGTTTCCGTTTGATACACTGTGTATGTATGGATGCGCTTTTGTGAAATCAGTGGCTCTTAAAATGGTTGCAGCATCGCTGCCGGTAAAGCCTACCCAGGTATATTCCCAAGGATCTTGCGCATCAGCCTGATAAATCACTTCGGTATTTGGATATACGAGAAACGCATCACCGGGAGTTAATGTGTGAACACTGCCATTTACAGTGTAGCGGCCTTTACCGCTTATGATATAGTGAATCAGATAATGGTCTCTGATACCGGGGCCCCACTGATACAGGCTGTCACAGCTCTGGAAGCCTACGTTATATACGGACAGAGATACAAGCTCTTTTTCTTTTACGATATAGGAATTTTTGTATTTATTATTCATATTGCCTACCTTTACAACATTTTTACATATTTCTTCTACATTTTATTCTATACAAAAATGAGCAAATGCGCTACAATAAATTTAACAAAAATGAAAAGGAGATATTTATTATGGCAATTTTAGTTACTGGTGGAGCCGGATATATCGGAAGCCACACATGTGTGGAGCTTCTTGATGCAGGCTACGATGTTGTAGTACTTGACAATCTTTCAAATTCTTCTGAGAAGTCACTTGACAGAGTTAAGGCTCTTACAGGCAAAGAAGTAAAGTTCTATAAGGGAGATATCCTTGACAGAGACATCTTAAATAAGATTTTTAAGGAAGAAAAGATAGATAGCTGTATTCACTTTGCAGGACTCAAAGCAGTAGGAGAGTCTGTGGCAAAGCCTTGGGAGTACTATAACAATAATATTGCAGGAACACTTACACTTGTTGATGTGATGAGACAGAATGGCTGCAAGAGCATCATTTTCTCTTCATCAGCTACAGTATACGGAGATCCTGCACAGATTCCTATCACAGAGGAGTGTCCAAAGGGACAGTGTACAAACCCATATGGCTGGACAAAGTCTATGCTTGAGCAGATACTTATGGACATCTATAAGGCAGATAATGAGTGGAACGTTATTCTTCTTCGTTACTTCAATCCAATCGGAGCTCATAAGAGTGGTACAATGGGTGAGAATCCAAACGGTATTCCAAACAACCTCATGCCTTATATCACACAGGTGGCAGTAGGCAAGCTCAAAGAGCTTGGAGTATTCGGAGATGACTATGATACTCCTGACGGAACAGGTGTGAGAGATTACATCCATGTAGTTGACCTTGCGGTTGGACATGTCAAGGCATTAAAGAAAATTGAGGAGAACGCAGGCCTTTGCATCTACAATCTTGGAACAGGACACGGCTACAGCGTACTTGATATCGTAAAGAATTTCGAGGCTGCAACAGGTGTTAAGATTCCTTATACAATAAAAGCCTAGAAGACCTGGCGATATTGCTACATGCTACTGTGATCCATCAAAGGCCAAGAGAGAGCTCGGCTGGGAAGCACAGTATGGTATTAAGGAGATGTGTGCCGACTCATGGAGATGGCAGAAGAACAATCCTAACGGATATGATGATTAATTATGACTAATTTTAATTCAGGCTTATACTTAATATTTATGCCTTGGAGCATTCTGTAGTAAACAGAATACGCCCAAGGCAATTTTACTTTAAGGCAGAAATATTTATCATAGCGTCCGGTGTCAACAACAATAAAAACATCGCATAAATGCGATGCTTTCGGGTTGCTGTATTTAATTAAATAAATATCAGTGAGCAGTCCGTACGGGAATTGAACCCGTGTTTCCGCCGTGAGAGGGCGGCGTCTTAACCGCTTGACCAACGAACCGTGTATTATACTATCATGGAGTTTCAAAAAGCAAGTACTTTTTAAAAACTTGATTTTTTCTGATAGTGCTATTATACCTATGATAACAACGTTGACTAGATTGAGAGAGGGCAAAGTCCTCTCAATTCACGTTTATAAACATCAGGCAGCTATTCAGAACCACTTGGAACAATTATGAATAGTTACAAGTATAAAAAAGAGAGGTGATAAAATGTCAAAGGCAAGTGTATATGAGGCAAAGACAGAGAGCTTTATACAACCAATTCTTGACAGCATGAATTTTGAGCTTGTTGATGTCGAGTATGTTAAGGAAGGCGGCATGAACTACCTGAGAGCATATATCGATAAGGAGGGTGGCATAACTGTTGACGACTGTGAAGTGGTTGCAAGGCAGATGAATGAGATTCTCGACAGAGAGGACTATATTCCTGATTCGTACACCTTCGAGGTCAGCTCGCCGGGGCTTGGAAGACCTCTCAAGAAGGAAAAGGACTATGTGCGCAATATGAATAAGGAGATAGAGATTCGCACATATAAGGCTATCAACAAATCAAAGGAATTTTATGGTCTGCTTAAAGCCTATGATAAGGATACAGTGACAATAACCGATGAAGACGGCAATGAGACTACATTCAATAAGAGTGACATTGCGCTTATACGTCAGGCATTGGATTTTTAATTAAAGCGCACGATAACACAAATAGGAGGAAAAAATAATGAGCAATGAGTTATTAGAAGCGTTAAATATATTAGAGCAGGAGAAAAACATCAGTAAAGAAACTTTACTTGAGGCAATTGAGAACTCTCTTGTGACTGCCTGCAAGAACCATTTTGGTAAATCAGACAATGTAAAGGTAGAAATAGATCCTGAGACATGTGCTTTCTCATGCTACCAGGAGAAGACGGTTGTAGATACGGTTGAGGATCCGGTTGAGGAGATTTCCTTAGCAGATGCGCACAAGGTAAACGGTAACTATCAGCTTGGAGATATCGTGAGAGTTGAGGTTAAGTCAAAGGAATTCGGACGTATCGCTACACAGAACGCAAAGAATGTTATCCTTCAGAAAATCCGCGAGGAGGAGAGAAAGGTAATATTTGACGAGTACAACAGCAAGGAAAAGGATGTTGTGACAGGTGTTGTTCAAAGATACATCGGAAAGAATGTCAGCATCAACTTAGGTAAGGCAGATGCACTTCTGACTGAGAGTGAGCAGATAAAGGGTGAGGTATTCAAGCCTACAGAGCGTATCAAGGTATATATCCTTGAGGTTAAGTCCACATCAAAGGGACCAAAGATTCTTGTTTCAAGAACACATCCTGAGCTTGTGAAGAGACTTTTCGAGTCAGAGGTTACAGAGGTTAAAGAGGGCATAGTTGAGATAAAGGCTATTTCACGTGAGGCCGGAAGCAGAACAAAGATTGCAGTATGGTCAAATGATCCAAACGTAGACCCTGTAGGAGCATGTGTAGGTATGAATGGTGCCAGAGTAAATGCTATCGTAAATGAGCTTCGCGGTGAGAAAATCGATATCATCACATGGGATGAGAATCCGGCAATACTTATCCAGAACGCACTTAGCCCTGCAAAGGTTATCTCTGTTATCGCAGATGCAGATGAGAAATCAGCAAAGGTTGTTGTTCCGGATTATCAGCTTTCACTTGCAATCGGTAAGGAAGGACAGAATGCAAGACTGGCAGCAAGACTTACAGGCTTCAAGATTGATATCAAGAGCGAGACACAGGCCAGAGAGTCAGGGGACTTCATGGATTATGAGAATGACTATGAAGAGGATGATTATGATGACGATTATGATTATTCGGATGAGGAGCTTGCTGAGAACGAGAGATTAGCTGATACAGAACAGGCAGATGTACAGGCAGAGGCTTTTGATACAGAGGCTGACGAGAACGAAGTAGCAGGTACAGAAAATGATGCGGCAGATAGTGGTGATGAGCAGTAATGGCAAATAAAAAGATTCCAATGCGCAAATGCGTAGGCTGTCAGGAGATGAAGGAAAAGAAGTCACTTATTCGCGTGGTAAAGACTGCGGAGGGCGACATAATTCTCGATGACACCGGCAAGAAAAACGGCAGGGGAGCTTATATATGTAAGAGCCTTGAATGCTTTAAAAAGGCTAAAAAGACAAAGGCACTTGAGCGTTCCCTTGGTGTTAGTGTATCAGAACAGGTATATGAGGAGCTTGAAAAGGAGATGAACCAAATTGACAGATAGAGTACTTTCTATGCTGGGATTAGCAGCAAAGTCAGGCAATGTGGTTAGCGGAGAGTTTTCTACAGAGAAAGCTGTAAAGACAGGAAAGGCATTTTTAGTGATAGTTGCAGATGATTCATCAGACAACACAAAGAAGCATTTTTCGGATATGACTGCTTTCTATGAGGTTCCGATTTATTTTTATAGTGACAAGGTGGGGTTAGGGAATGCAATAGGCAAAGAGTTTCGCGCTTCCCTTGCAGTAACGGATGAAAACCTTGCAAATGCAGTGATAAAAAAGCTGCAGTCGAATAAAACTGAATAATGGAGGAAAATAGATATATGGCAAAAATGAGAGTTCATGAACTTGCAAAAGAATTAAATATAAAGTCGCAGGAAGTCATAGACACATTAAACGGCACACAGTTTGCTGTCAAAAATGTGCAGAGCGGTCTTGAGGATGAGGCACAGCAAATTGTACGAAAGAAGTACGCAAAAACAGAAGCAAAAAAAGATGCACCTAAGAAGGAAGAACCTAAAAAGGATGAGGCTAAGGCAGCCGACAGACCAAAGAAAAAGGCAAGCATCACAGCAGTTTTCAATGCCCAGTACAGTAAGCAGGGTAGGAAAACAAATGGTGGAAACGGCAGCGGAAATAATGGAAATAACAGTTCGCAGCGCAGAAATGGCAATGGCAGACGCGATAATCAGTCATCACGTCCTGAGCAGCACAGCATTATTAAGCCAAGACCTGTCGGAGAGAGAGCTATGCGCCCTATAAGTGAGCGTACAGCGGATCCGTATGCAGATATGAAGGCAGCCAATTCGCGTCCGGCACGTCAGGCTGACGCTGATAGAAGAAGCGACAGACGTCAGGACAATGGCGACAAAATCAACAACAGAAACACTGACAGAAATGCCGACAGAAGCAGAAATACGGACAGAAACAGCGATAGAAGAACAAACAATCGCGACAACAATAACCGAGATAACAGCAGAGACAATAATAGAGACAATAACCGAGGCTTCAGAAATGACGCCAGACGTCCTGCAGAGGGTGGCAGAAGCTTTGACAGAAATAATGACAGAAGCAGAAGCAATGACAGAAGCAGGAGCAATGACAGAAGCAGGAGCAATGACAGAAATAACGATAGAACAGGCAGCAGAGGTGATGACAGAAATCGTTTCAGAAAAGAAACAGTTGCAGTTGCAGCTCCTGATGATGTAAGAGGAAAGGAGAGCCGCGACAGAGGCAACGATAGAAAGAATAAGCATAATCACAATCAGAGCCAGAAGCAGGATAAGCTCGGAAAGAAGCAGGAGAATTACATCAATCTCGAGAAGCACGGCGGTAAGAAAAAGCCACAGCAGCCGAAGGCACAGCCAAAAGAGGATGAGAACGAGATTAAGACAATTTCTCTTCCGGAGAAGATTACAATAAGGGATTTAGCTGATAAGATGAAGGTTCAGCCTTCAGCCATTGTAAAGAAGCTTTTCATGAAGGGCGAGATGGTAACAGTTAACTCTGAAGTTGATTTTGCAGCCGCTGAGGAGATTGCTTTAGAGTTCAATTTCATCTGTGAGGAAGAGGAGAAGGTCGATGTGATTGCAGAGCTTCTCAAGGAGGATGAAGAGGATGAGAGCAAGATGGTTCCTCGTCCACCTGTAGTCTGCGTAATGGGTCACGTAGATCATGGTAAGACATCACTGCTTGATGCCATCAGACAGACACGTGTTACAGACCGTGAGGCAGGTGGTATTACACAGCACATTGGTGCATCTGTTGTATCAATCAATGGCCAGAACATCACATTCCTTGATACACCGGGACATGAGGCATTTACAGCAATGCGTATGCGTGGTGCAAACTCTACTGATATCGCAATCCTTGTTGTTGCTGCAGATGATGGTGTAATGCCGCAGACTGTTGAGGCAATAAACCATGCAAAGGCAGCAGGTGTTGAGATTATCGTTGCAGTCAACAAGATAGATAAGCCAAGTGCCAATATCGACAAGGTTAAGCAGGAGCTCTCAGAGTATGAGCTTATCCCGGAGGATTGGGGCGGAAGCACAATATTCTGTCCTGTATCTGCACATACTAAGGAGGGTATCGACAATCTCCTTGAGATGATTCTTCTCACAGCAGAGGTGCTCGAGCTCAAGGCTAATCCTGATAGAAACGCAAGAGGTCTCGTAATTGAAGCACAGCTTGATAAAGGCCGTGGTGCGGTTGCCACAGTGCTTGTACAAAAAGGAACACTCCATGTCGGAGATCCTATCGCATGTGGAAGCAGCTATGGTAAGGTAAGAGCCATGATTGATGACAAGGGCCGCAGAGTAAAGGAGGCTAAGCCTTCTACACCTGTAGAGATACTTGGACTCAACAGTGTGCCTTCAGCAGGAGAGACATTTGTGGCATGTGATTCAGAGAAGGAGGCAAAGGCATTCTCTGACACATATATTTCAGAGGAAAAGAATAAGCTCATTGAGGATACAAAGGCAAAGATGTCACTTGATGATCTGTTCTCACAGATTCAGTCAGGCAACATGAAGGAGCTTGATATCATCGTAAAGGCAGATGTACAGGGTTCAGTTGAAGCTGTTAAGCAGAGTCTTGTCAAGCTTTCAAATGAGGAGGTTGTGGTCAAGGTCATCCATGGCGGCGTTGGTGCCATCAACGAGTCAGATGTTATCCTTGCATCAGCATCAAATGCAATCATCATTGGCTTTAACGTCAGACCGGATCCTGTTGCCAAGGCTACAGCAGACCGTGAGGGCGTAGATATCAGACTTTACAAGGTCATCTACAATGCGATCGAGGATGTATCTGCTGCCATGAAGGGTATGCTTGATCCTGTATTTGAGGAGAAGGTTATCGGACATGCGGAAATCAGACAGATTTTCAAGGCTTCAGGCGTTGGAAACATTGCAGGTTCATATGTGCTTGACGGATTTATGGAGAGAGGCTGCCGTGTCAGAATTAGCAGAGAGGGTGAGCAGATATTCGAGGGAGACCTTGCTTCACTCAAGAGATTCAAGGATGACGTCAAGGAGGTCAAGACAGGCTATGAGTGTGGTCTTGTATTTGACGGATTTAATGATATTCAGGAATTAGATATTGTTGAAGCCTACAAGATGGTAGAGGTTCCGAGATAATCATATATTTGTTATCATGAATTAATGTAACTATTCGGATAGTTACAGTTTAATATAAAAAGAAAGCGGGATTATATGAGAAAGAACAGCATAAAAAATATTCGTATCAACGAAGAGGTAATGCGTGAACTGTCAAATATCATACGCGGTGAGATAAAGGATCCGCGTATCAATCCCATGACAAGTGTTGTTGCTGTCGAGGTGGCACCTGATTTAAAGACAGCAAAGGCTTATATCAGTGTGCTTGGTGACAAGAAATCACAGGCTGATACACTTGCAGGACTTAAGTCAGCGGAGGGATATATACGCAGAACTCTCGCAAAGAACATCAATTTAAGAAATACACCTGCCATTACATTTATCATAGACCAGTCTATAGAGTATGGTGTTGAGATGTCTAAAAAGATTGATGAAGTAACAAAAAATCTCAAAGAGGATTAACAAAGAGGATTGATTATGACAGAGATTGATTCTATTTTAAAGGATGCACAATCAGTTGCTGTTTCCGGTCATGTGAGACCGGATGGCGACTGTGTCGGCTCAACACTTGCTGTATACAACTACATAAAGGATTATTATCCTGATATAAAGGCAAGGCTTTATTTAGAGCCAAGCCCAAACATCTTTAAGTTTATGCAAAGAGCAGATGAGATTGACAGCAGCTATGCGGATGATACAGTATACGATCTGTTCATAGCATGTGATTGCAGTGACACAGGCAGACTGGGAAGTGCAGCTAAGTATTTTGAGTCTGCAAAAAGGACACTTTGTATAGATCATCATGTTACAAACGGGCCTTTGCAGACGCAAATTACATCTTTCGGATGCGAGCTCGACCTGTGAGCTGGTGTTCGAGCTTCTGCCGAAGGAGCGCATCACAATACAGATAGCAGAGTGTATTTACACAGGCATGGTGCATGATACAGGCGTGTTCCAGTATTCATGCACTTCAAAAAAGACTATGGATATAGCAGGCTCCCTGATGGAGATGGGCATTGATTATTCAAGGATAATCGATGATACATTTTATACAAAGACATTTGCCCAGAACAAGATTATGGGGCAGGCACTTTTGAATGCTGCTTTGTATCTGAATGGTGATGTTATATTGTCTGCAGTATCGCGTGCTGAGATGGAGAAGTACGACGTACTTCCAAAGCATCTCGACGGTATTGTAAATCAGCTGCGCGTAACAAAGGATATAAAGGTTGCTGTATTTCTCTACGAAAATGAGGATGGTACCTACAAGGGCAGCCTGCGTGTAAACGGTGATTACGATGTGGCAAAGGTTGCGTCGGTATTTGACGGAGGAGGACATGTAAAGGCCGCCGGATTTACGATTGACGGACCGCTTGAGGTGGCAACAGACCGAATCCTTACGGCAATTAAGGATAATATTTAGGGAGAGATTCTTGGGCAGATGGTTAATGGAATAATCAATGTATACAAGGAAAAGGGCTATACAAGCTTTGACGTTGTGGCAAAGCTTCGAGGCATATTCCACCAGAAGAAGATTGGTCATACGGGTACACTTGATCCTGATGCGCAAGGCGTCCTTCCTGTCTGCCTTGGAAAGGCAACCAGAGTGTGTGACCTTTTGACAGATAAGGACAAGGTCTATAAAGCTGTGCTGCTTTTAGGACAGGAGACAGATACACAGGATATTACAGGGCAGGTCTTAAATCAGGCTAAGGTCAATGTGACTGAGCAGGCGGTGTATGATGTTATATCACAGTTTGTTGGCAGACAAAAGCAGGTGCCGCCTATGTATTCGGCTCTAAAGGTCAATGGGAAAAAGCTCTATGAGCTTGCCAGGGAGAGGGCAAGCTCATAGAGAGAAAAGCCCGGGATATCGAGGTGTTTGATATCAAGGTTGAAAGCATTGATTTGCCGGAGATTACGATGACGGTGCACTGCTCAAAGGGCACATATATCAGGACGCTGTGCAATGACATCGGAGAGAGGCTGGGCTGCCATGGCTGCATGAAGTCACTGCTTAGAGTAAGGGTAGCAGGCTTTGACTTAGAGCATGCACTTACACTTTCACAGATTCAGTCAAAGGTGGATGAGGGCTGCTTTGATATGGTGATGCCTGTTGACGGAGTATTCGAAAATCTGCCGGCAGTGCATACTGCTTCAGATGCCGATAAGCTTGTCAGAAATGGAAATAAAATTCCGGCAGTGCTTACGGATTATTTAAAACACGGTGCTGACTCTGATATAAGATACAGAGTATACAATCATGAGGGCATATTTGTCGGTGTGTATTCGTATCTTGATGAGACCGGTGAGTTTAAGCCGGTAAAGATTTTTATGGAATAGAATAGTATACAGATATTATGGAATATATAAGCAAAACTCTGGATTTTCATGTCAAGGAGCCTTCCGTCATCTCGTTTGGAAAGTTTGACGGGCTTCACCGAGGACATGAATTTCTGATGGAAAAGCAAATTGAACAGAGCAATCTGCATGGCTACAAGCGCATCATATTTACGTTTGACATTCCTCCCAAATCGGAGGTACTTGGCGTTGAGTCAAAGGTTATAATCACAAACGATGAAAAAGAGTATGTGTTTGAAAAATCAGGTATTGACTATCTGATAGAGTGTCCGTTTGTGCCACAGGTGATGACGATGGAGGCGGATGCGTTTGTCAGATGGATAGTTAAAAGTCTTAATGTCAAGTGTATCATTGTCGGAGATGATTTCCGTTTCGGGCACAACAGGGCAGGAGACCATCGGCTGCTTTCTGCGATGGCAGGAGAGCTTGGATACGAGCTTATTGTGGTGGACAAGATAAAGGATGGAGACAGGGATATAAGCAGTACCTATATCCGCGAGGAGATTGCGGCAGGACATATTAAAAAGGCGAATGAACTGCTGGGATATCCCTTTTTCATAAAAGGAAGAGTAGTGCATGGCAGAGCACTAGGCAGGACTATTGGCATTCCGACAGTCAACCTTTCAGTGCCGCACGATAAGCTGCTTCCACCAAAGGGAGTGTATATGTCAAGAGTTCTTGTCAGGGACAACTGGTACCTTGGTGTAACCAATATAGGATGCAAGCCTACTATAGAGGGCAAAAATCCAATAGGTGCAGAGACATATATCATAGATTTTGGGCAGGATGTTTACGGACAGGATATCATGGTAGAGCTTCATAAGTTCGTAAGACCTGAGATGAAGTTTGATTCAATAGAAGCGTTAAAGAGCCAGATGAGTGCAGATATCAATTATACAATCAATTATGCAGGCAGTCACACATTCTAGTGTGGCTGTTTTTTTGCAAAATTACCCAAAATAACGAAAAAATGACAAATATTACGGAAATGTTACGAAGAAATATTGACATTTTAACAATTTGTGATATACTCGTAACCGTGGATTATGGATAGCATGAACTGGAGGCTATATGAAAAACAAGTTAAAATTAGGACAGGCAGCAGGCGTTGTAGCGTTTGCTATTATTATAGGTGCGGTATCTATGAGCTCAAGCAGCACGGTAGATGCCAGGACAACAAAGGCAGAGGCAAATAAAAACAGATCAGTGAATGCGGGTGTTGCACTTAATCTGACAGAGGCGGCAGATGCCACAGAGCTTCTCACAGCAGGAGCGACATCGGCTCTTACCTACTACGGAGCTGAGCTTACTGTTGCGCAAAATGACAGCAATGTTGTTACAGCATCTGCACAGGGTGCACAGGCTGGCGATACTGCACAGGAGACAGAACAGGCAAATGAGGCATCCCAGACACCGACAGCCGCACAGACCTGTGGTTACACAAATCTTGGTATGTCGGTTATCAGCAGCGGAAACTTAAATATCAGACAGGAAGGCTTCGACAGACAGTGAGGTGGTAGGAATACTTACCAATCACAATGCCTGTGAGCTGCTTGAGGATGCCGGAGAATGGTACAAGGTTACATCAGGCAAGGTGACAGGATATGTAAACAAGCAGTATCTTGTGACAGGAGATGAGGCAGAGGCTATTGCAGAACAGGAGATTAAGACGGTTGCCACAGTAAATACGGAAACACTGAATGTGCGTGCAGAGAAGTCAACAGAGGCTGCGGTGCTTTCGCAGGTTGGAAATTCAGAGGCATTCACGGTTAATTCTGTCGCTGACGGCTGGGTTGAGATAAGTGTGGATGATTCGGTAGGATATATATCACAGGATTATGTGACACTGGCACAGGCACTTCCTACAGCAAAGACAATAGAGCAGGTGAAGTATGGTGACGGCGTATCAGATGTAAGGGCATCTGTTGTATCGTATGCGTTACAGTTTGTCGGAAACAGATATGTGTGGGGTGGTACAAGCCTTGAGAATGGGAATTGACTGCTCAGGCTTCACAATGAGAATTCTTGGAAAGTATGGAATCTCATTACCGCATTCATCAAAAGCACAGCCTTCATACGGCACAAAAATCAGTGCATCTGAAGCAAAGCCGGGAGATTTATTCTTCTACGGAAGTGGAAGGAGTATCTCACATGTTGCAATTTATATCGGAAACGGACAGATTGTACATGCCAGCAACAAGCGTGATGGAATCAAGGTTTCAAATGCATATTACAGAAATCCGATTTGTGTCACAAGATATTTGCCGGATTAATAAAAAAACAGTTTACAACAAATGCTTACTATGCTATACTGCATAGGTATGGTTTTGCCCATGTTCGGTAGTTGGACACTCCGACCTATTGCTGAGCATCATACAGTTATCAGGGCGCATTAAATATAAGGAGGATCAACAATGATCGCAAAGGAAAAGAAACAGGCTATTATCGCAGAGTACGGTAGAACACCAAATGACACAGGTTCACCAGAGGTTCAGATTGCAATTCTTTCAGCAAGAATCGCAGAGTTAACTGAGCATTTCAAACAGAACCCAAAGGATCATCACTCAAGAAGAGGAATGTTAAAGATGATCGGTCAGAGACGTGGATTACTTGCATACCTTAAGGAGATTGATATCGAGAGATATCGTTCACTTATCGAGCGTTTAGGACTCAGAAAATAGTATTTTCTTTAGAGCGGAGTAATTATTATTCCGCTCTATTATTGTTTTTATTATTGTTTTTTGAAAAGCAGAAGTAAGCCGAGACCACTAAAGAGTGCATGAGCGTACATGTATTGTTTAGTAGTTTCGGAAGAGGAATACACTTCTGCAAAAGAATTTTTAAGGAGAATTAATATGTACAAAAGTTATTCAATGGAACTTGCCGGCAGGACTCTTACTGTAGATATCGGAAGAGTAGCAGCTCAGGCAAACGGAGCTGTTTTTATCAAGTATGGTGATACAACAGTCCTTTCAACAGCTACAGCATCTGACAAGCCACGTGATGGTGTGGATTTCTTCCCACTCAGCGTTGAGTTCGAGGAGAAGATGTACTCTGTAGGAAAAATTCCGGGTGGTTTTAACAAGCGTGAGGGAAAGGCATCTGAGAACGCCATCCTTACAGATCGTGTAATTGACCGTCCTATGAGACCTCTTTTCCCAAAGGATTACAGAAATGATGTTACATTAAACAACCTTGTCATGTCAGTGGATCCTGAGTGCCGTCCTGAGATAGTTGCAATGATCGGTACAGCTCTTGCTGTTCATATATCAGATATTCCGTTTGACGGACCATGTGCCATGACACAAATGGGACTTGTTGATGGAGAGTTTATCGTAAACCCTTCACAGAAGCAGTGGGATGAGGGCGATTTACAGCTCACAGTTGCTTCTACAAAGGAAAAAGTCATCATGATTGAAGCAGGAGCCAATGAGATTCCTGAGGATCAGATGATTGAGGCAATCTACAAGTGCCACGATATCAACCAGACAGTTATCGCATTCATGGATCAGATCCGTGATGAGATTGGCAAGCCAAAGCATGAGTATGAGAGTTGTGCTATTCCTGAGCAGATGTTCGAGGATATCAAGAAAATTGTTACTCCTGAGCAGATGGAGGAGGCAGTATTCACAGATGAGAAGCAGAAGCGTGAGGAAAATATAAGAGCTATCACAGAGCAGTTAGAGGAAGCTTTCGCTGACAATGAGGAGTACCTTGCAGTACTTGGTGAGGCTATTTACCAGTATCAGAAGAAGACTGTCAGAAAGATGATTTTAAAGGATCATAAGCGTCCGGACGGCCGTGCAATCAACCAGATCAGACCACTTGCAGCAGAGGTTGATTTGATTCCTAGAGTTCACGGCTCTGCAATGTTTACCCGTGGACAGACACAGATTTGTGATGTTGTAACACTTGCTCCTTTATCAGAGATTCAGAAAATCGACGGACTTGATGCAAATATCACAACAAAGAGATATATGCATCACTATAACTTCCCTGCATACTCTGTAGGAGAGACAAAGGTATCACGTGGACCGGACGTCGTGAGATTGGACACGGAGCACTTGCTGAGAAGGCACTTGTTCCTGTACTTCCAAGCATTGAGGAGTTCCCATATACTATCCGTGCCGTATCTGAGACATTTGAGTCAAACGGCTCTACATCAATGGCTTCAACATGTGCATCATGTATGTCACTTATGGCTGCAGGCGTTCCGATTAAGGCTATGGTTGCCGGAATCTCATGCGGACTTGTAACAGGCGATACAGATGATGATTTCCTTGTACTTACAGATATCCAGGGTCTTGAGGATTTCTTCGGAGATATGGATTTCAAGGTAACAGGTACACATAAGGGTATCACAGCTATCCAGATGGATATCAAGATTCACGGACTCACAAGACCTATCGTTGAGGAGGCAATCGCGAGAACACGTGAGGCACGTCTCTACATCATGGATGAGGTCATGAGTAAGGCAATCGCTGAGCCTAGAAAAGAAGTAAATGAGTGGGCTCCAAAGATTGAGCAGATTACAATCGATCCATCAAAGATTGGTGATGTTGTCGGACAGAAGGGTAAGACAATCAACGAGATTATCGATAGAACCGGTGTCAAGATCGATATCACAGATGATGGCGCTGTTTCAGTTTGCGGAACAGATAAAGAGATGATTGCAAAGGCAATCGACATGATTAAGATTATCACAACTGATTTTGAGCAGGGACAGATCCTTGAGGGAACAGTTGTAAGCATCAAGGAGTTCGGTGCTTTCATCGAATTTGCTCCTGGCAAAGAGGGAATGGTTCACATTTCTAAGATTGCAAAAGAGAGAATCAACAGAGTAGAGGATGTACTCACACTTGGAGACAAGGTAAAGGTTGTTTGCCTTGGCAAGGACAAGATGGGAAGAATCAGCTTCTCTATGAAGGATGTAAAAGAGGATTAATTAATATACGTTAAAGTATAACAATAATATCCAGGTAAAGGGCTGCACGCAGGTGCAGTCCTTTTAATATATGAAATTATAGTAAGGTGATATGATGTAAGGCAAAACAGGTGCGTATGTGTCATATTGTGAAAACGAATCATATACTAAATTAAAAAATAAAATAATAATGAAAAATGCGAAATATAGTATAAATGCAAATCTGGTATATAAAAATGGATATAGTGGTAAAAATGTCAATATAGCAGTGCTTGATACGGGTGTGTTTAAACACAAACAGCTTGATGGGTGTATAAAGCACTTTATGGATTTTGTGGGTGGAAAGGAGACATGTTATGACGATAACGGGCATGGTACACATGTGTGCGGTATATTATCGGCTGCAGATATAGGCATGGCTCCGGGGGCAGGACTATATGTGTTTAAGGTGCTTGATTATCTTGGCATGGGGCAGACAGCGGATTCAATTCGTGCACTTAAGTATATAAAAGAAAACTGCGTCAGACTTAATATAAAAATACTCAACTTCTCTGTAGGATATCTGCCATGTTCTGATACAGCAGAGCGTATTAAGATATTGAAGCTGATAGATGAATTGTGGGATATGGGAGTGGTAGTTGTTGCAGCAGCGGGCAACTACGGCCCGGCACCGTTTTCTGTAACTGTGCCGGGAATTTCAAGAAAAATAATAACAGTCGGAAGCTTTGATGATATAAGAAGCGGCAAAGGTCCGACCGATGCTGTATTGTAAAGCCTGAGATTCTGGCTCCCGGGCATGATATCATAAGCCTTGGAACGAGGGATGGCACATATGTAAGAAAAACAGGTACTTCAATGGCTACACCGATTGTGTCAGGTGCCATAGCACTTCTATTGGAAAAAAATCCAAATATTAGACCGGAGGCGGTTAAGCTAGCCCTGTATAATACATGTGACAGGGCAGGGGATAGTCACAAAGGCTCGTGGGGGATTATAAATGTTGATAAATTGGTGGGAATATTATAATATGTATTAGAGATTTATTATAGATAATATAGGAAATTATTAGGTTGTATAATAGTAATTTCGTGGTAGGATTAGATGAGAAAAATATTACAAAAACTGCTTTCAAAGCTATTTTATAGTTTCGAACAATAATAATCATACAGATGATATGGTGGTTCTTTTTGTTTTATACGGCATCTGTTGCCAGCAGGGTGTTTCAGGATCTGCTGTATGTGGCAGGCCATATTGCTTTCGCTTTATATTGTCAACAGGCGGATGAAAATGTATATAAAAATGTCATGGATATTTTTGATACTGAGTGTTCCAATCGTTGGTATTCCGTGCTATTTCTTTTTCGGAAGACCGGAGCTTACGTCAAAGACACAGAAAAGAATGGCAAGAATTGTGGAAGCATATGCGCCGCTTCGGCCTGAGAACGAGCTGCTAAATGAGACACTCAGACTGACAGATATGGATGCATACAGACAAAGCAGGCTTATCACTCAAAATCAGAAATATCCACTGTATGCGGAGGACTGCACAGAGTACTTTAAATCAGGTGAGGAGGCTTTTGAGAGCATTTTAAAAGATTTAAGGTCAGCTGAAAAGTTTATCTTTATGGAGTATTTCATAATCGGCAGTGGCGTTATGCTTGATCAGATACTTGATATACTCAAAGAAAAGGTAAAGCATGGAGTTGTGGTGAGAATCATATATGATGATTTTGGCAGCATAAATGCCATTCCGCCACATTTTATAAAGGAGATGGAGAGCATCGGAATACAGACCAGACGCTTCAATCCATATAAGCCCATGCTTTCAGTAATTATGAATGACAGGGATCATAGGAAGATACTGGTGATAGACGGACGTGTGGCGCATACCGGTGGTTACAATATAGCAGATGAGTATATCAACAAAAAAATCAGGTTTGGTTACTGGAAGGATGCCGGTATCCGTGTGGAGGGAGAGTGTGTAAACAGTTTCACGACGATGTTCCTTGAGATGTGGAATTATATCAATAAGGACAATGCTGTACATGATGAATATCTGAATCCACACAATACTTTCAGCCAGTCAGAGGAAAGCGGTTTTGTCCAGCCGTTTTGCGATTCACCGCTTGAGCATGATGATGTAGGAGAGAATCTGTATGTGAGTATCATCTCAAGAGCTAAAAAATATGTTTATATTTTTACACCGTATCTGATACTTGGAACAGAGCTGTCACATGCTATGATATCGGCAGCCAGGTCAGGTGTTGATGTGCGTATTGTTGTACCTGAGATTCCCGATAAAAAGCTCATTTATCTGCAGACAAAAGCCAATTTCAGACCTCTTATTGAGGCAGGGGTAAGGATATATCTATACACACCCGGCTTTATACATTCAAAGTGTATAGTGGCAGATGATGATACTGCGATAGTTGGCACATGCAATCTGGATTTCAGGAGCATGTACTGGAATTTTGAGGATTTTGTATACATGTACAGGACTCAGTGCATCGGAAAAATAAAAGAGGATGCGATAGAGACGTTTGCGGTTTCAGAGGAGGTGTATGAGGAATGCACAAATGATATCTCATTTGCAGGCAGGCTGCTGCAGAGTATTTTGCAGCTTTTTGCACCGCTTTTGTAAATGTGACTGTAAAGCGTCTGATAAAAATCTGTTGAATAATGTTACAAGTTGTAATATAATATCCAAGCGATTGCGTAAGCAACGCACGAAGAAACTGAATATGTAGCATAAAGGTGTCGGAGCAGACAAGCATTTGAATCTGATTTATGACAGGCGATGTGAAGCTGGCTCCGGTGAAAAGGGAAACAGGTGCAAATCCTGTACGAACTCGTCACCGTAATTAAGGAGTGACGGCCAATAAGTCACTGGGCAACCGGGAAGACGGCCGAAGCAATGATATATAAGCCGGGATACCTGCCTTTGTGTTGTACGGAAACAATAGTGTTTCAAGCCACGAGTAACTGGCTGTACGTGATGAAATAATTATAATTACAGACAAGGTTATGATAGCCGTATAGTCTGTGTTAGAAGGATTTTGACATGTATAGCTCTTTGACATAATAGTACAAAGAGCTTTTATTTTTGACGCTTTAAATGTTTTCGTCTTACATATTTAAAACATGTGCAGCTTAATAGCTGCAAGGAGAATGAAAAGGAGAAAACATGAAAAAGAAATTAGTAGTAGTACTGATGGCAGCAGTTATGGCTATGACAGCAGTGACCGGCTGTGGCAGCAAGGCAGATGATGCAAAGAATGATACACAGGCATCTAAGGCTTCAGAGAGTGAGACAAGCGCAAACGCAGATCAGGAGGCAGCAATGCATGTGGCAGATTTAATCGATGCAATCTACGTGCAGGAGAGAACAGATGATACAGACAAGCAGTGCAAGGAGGCTAAGGAGGCCTGGGACAAGCTTACAGACGCACAGAAGGAGCTTGTAGAGGGAGAAAATGCTGATCCTGACTATTTCGGCAGAGATACAGGCGATGCTTCAAAGGATGATCCGAGAAACCAGGATGATATCGGCGAGAACGAGATTCTTGTAGTAAGCTTTGGTACATCCTTCAACGACAGCCGTGTGGCTGATATCAAGGGTGTGGAGGATGCAATAGCAGCTGCAAATCCTGACTGGTCAGTCAGAAGAGCCTTCACAGCACAGATTATCATCAATCATGTACAGGCAAGAGATGACGAGAAGATTGACAATATGGATCAGGCACTTGAGCGTGCAGTCAAAAATGGTGTAAAGAATCTTGTGGTACAGCCTACACACCTGATGCATGGCGCAGAGTATGATGAGCTTTCAGAGACTGTAGAGAAGTATAAGGATAAATTTGAGTCTGTAAAGATTGCAGAGCCACTCCTCGGTGAGGTTGGAAGTGATGCAACAGTTGTAAATGAGGATAAAAAGGCCGTTGCAGAAATTCTTACAGAGGAAGCAGTAGAAAAGGCAGGCTATGACAGCCTTGATGCTGCAAAGGAAGAGGGCACAGCATTTGTATTTATGGGACATGGAACAAGCCATACAGCGAAGATTTCATACAGCCAGATGCAGAGCCAGATGACAGATTTGGGTTATGAGAACGTATTTATCGGAACTGTAGAGGGTGAGCCGGAGGATACATCATGTGAGTCTGTCATTGAGAAGGTGTCAGCCGCTGGTTACAAGAATGTCATTCTTCGTCCGCTTATGGTTGTTGCAGGAGACCATGCCAACAATGATATGGCGGGAAGTGATGATGATTCATGGCTTTCACAGTTTAAGGCATCAGGAAAGTTTGATAAAATCGATACACAGATTAACGGACTTGGTGAGATTGAGGGTATCCAGAAGCTTTATGTTGAGCATACAGCGGCTGCTATGAGCAAGTAGCAGTTACTTAAATGTATAGTGGGGAAGCTATAAAATAACAGGAGCAGTATATCAGACATGAGAAAATTATTCAGAAACAAGTTTACTTATATCGTTGCAATGACACTGGTTTGTGCCATGAGCTTGGCAGCCTGCGGTAATAAGAATGCAAAAGCTGAAACAGAAAGCAAAAAAGCAGTGCAGGACGCGACAGAGAGCACAAAAAAGGCTGAAAAAACAGAAAAGATAGCACTTTCAGATGGTACATATACAGCAGAGTTTACTACAGACAGCTCAATGTTTCATGTGAATGATGCATATGACAACAAAGGTACACTCACCGTGAAGGATGGCAAGGCAACAATACATGTTGCTCTTACATCCACACACATTGTAAATCTCTTTTTGGGAACAGCAAAGGATGCCTCAAAGGACAAGGCTGAGCTTTTAGAGCCAACTGTTGAGACTGTCGATTATGGCGATGGCACAACTGAGGAGGTCAATGCGTTTGATATACCGGTTCCTGTTTTGGATGAGGAATTTGACCTTGCACTTATCGGTACAAAGGGCAAATGGTATGACCACAAGGTAAAGGTCTCAAATGCCACACCTGCGGACGCAGATGCAAGCGTATCTGAGAGTGCAGGAAAAGAGCTTCCTGACGGAACATACAATATCAATCTCGATTTCGAGGGCGGAAGCGGTAAGGCGAGCATTGCATCACCGGCTGAGGTGACTATAAGCGGTGGCGCTGCTATTGCAACAGTGCAGTGGAGCAGTCCAAACTATGACTATATGATAGTTGACGGACAGAAATACATGCCTGTAAATACAGACGGCAATTCTGTATTTGAAATTCCGGTTAAGCTTGATACACCTATGCAGGTTATCGGAGATACAGTTGCTATGAGCAAGCCGCACGAGGTTGAGTACACACTCACCTTCCATTCAGATTCTGCTACAGAGGTGCTTGGTGAGGATGGAGAATAATTAAGCTATGCATGGAAGAAAAAAGATAATTATATATATATTGATATCAATTATAGGACTGTTCTGGCTGTCAGGCTGTGACAGTCCTTCTTCCGATTCAGGGAATACTGAATCGAAGGCTGAGGCAGAGACACAAAACGGTCTTATATATAAGAGCAGTATGAAGCTTTTATATGCAAAGAATTTTTCTGTTGACTATTATGAGGGTGGATACAAGATACTTACTACGAAGGACGGTACCCAAATACTTACCGTGCCAAATGGCAGAAAGACTCCAAAGGATATTGACAAGGATATCATTGTATTGAAGGAGCCTGTAAGTGATTTGTATCTGGTCGCATCAGGGGTGATGGATATGTTTGACAAGCTTGATGCAGTGGACACTATTAAATTTTCGGGGCTTGACAGTGATGGCTGGTACATTGACAGTGCAAGAAAGGCTCTTGAAAGTGGCAGAATGCTATATGCCGGCAAATATTCAAAGCCCGATTATGAGCTTTTGGTGTCAGAAAACTGTTCACTTGCCATAGAAAATACTATGATTACCCATTCGCCGCAGGTAACGGAAAAGCTTAAAAGCTTTGATATCCCTTCAATAATCGAGTACTCAAGCTATGAGGAGGAGCCGCTCGGAAGAGTGGAGTGGGTGAAGTTTTGGAACTTCACAGACCGGGATGAAAGGCCGGCGACTCTTTGATGAGCGGTGGATATTGAAATCATGCAAATGCAGTAGCAGACCAAACTGTTTGCGTAATATCACGTCGGACAGGTTCAGGTGCGCAAAAGCACAGATTATGTGCCAAAGATGATTTCGCTTGCCGGCGGAAAATATATTTTTGATGCATCAAATGACGACGATACAGGCAGGTCAACCATGAATATGCAGCTAGAGGATTTCTTACAATGGGGCAATAGATGCTGACTATCTGATATATAACAGTGCGATAGACGGCGGTGTGAAGAATCTGAATGAGCTTTTGGACAAGTGCCCGGTGCTTGCTGATTTTAGGGCAGTCAAAGACGGCAATGTATTTTGCACCACGAACGATATGTATCAGCAGTCTATGTCCATCGGATATATGATTGATGATATGCATTCGATGATTACAGGTGCACCCGACAGCGGCATGAAATATCTGTTTAAGCTCAACAGGAAAATCAATAGCACAAAAAGATAAAAATCGGAGCTATAACATGGAAAAAACCAGAAAAATAAGGTGTTTTACAACATTTATTATTCTTATAATCTTAATTATCATATTGCTTATCATGAATGTGTGCATAGGAACTGTACACATATCGTTTAAGGCTGCATTTGCGACACTTTATGACCACTCAGACAGGGTAGGACGTATTGTGTGGGATATCCGCATGCCAAGAGCTATCGCAGCGATGATACTGGGCGGGGCGTTAGCGCTTGCAGGATATCTTTTGCAGACTTTTTTTCATAATCCAATCGCGGGACCTTTTGTGCTTGGCATATCATCGGGAGCTAAGATGATTGTGGCACTTGTTATGGTATTCTTTACTTGGAAATACCATGCGATGTGGAACTCACTTTTATATGGTGCGGCAGCGTTTTGGGACGTAATGAGCGCTGAAGGGAGCGTTTTATCAGACGTGGGCAGACGTTGCGATGGACTGGTTTGGCACATTTGGGCATGGTTCAAGGGAGACTTCAGGCAACGGACGGGCAATCTGGAGTGATGAAATGAGCATTGTGGTGGGAATCACATTTATTTTTGTTTTTCTCATGTCAAAGCCCCTTATGGCATATCAGCTCGGAGAGTCATATGCCGTAAATCTGGGGGTAAACATAAAGCGCATCCGGGTGCTTCTGGTTCTGCTTTCAAGCCTGCTTTCCGCATGTATAGTGGCGTTTGCGGGACCGATATCGTTTGTCGGAATAGCCGTGCCACACATAGTAAAAAGCATGCTAAAGAGCACAAAGCCCATATATATGATACCGGCCTGCTTCCTTGGGGGAGCGGTGTTCTGCCTGTTTTGTGATTTGCTTGCGAGGATGATGTTTGCGCCTACGGAACTTAGTATCAGCACGGTTACGGCAGTATTTGGTGCACCGGTAGTGCTGTTTATCATGATAAGACGCAGCAAGGAGAAAAATGTCTGATGGAATATTATTTTACTGCTCAAAAGCTGGCCGTTGGATATGATAACAGGCCGCTTATTGAAAATATTGATTTTTCCCTGAAAAGGGGAGAGATTCTCACATTAATCGGGCCAAACGGTGCCGGTAAATCGACTATTTTAAAAAGTATTGCAAGACACTGCTTTCGCTTGTGAGCGGTACGATATATCTTGATAAAAGTGATGTAGTGACGATGAATGGCAATGAATTTGCAAAGAAAATGGCTGTTGTGCTCACCGATAAGCTAAAGACGGAGCTTATGACCTGCTATGATGTGGTTGCGACAGGCAGATATCCATACACAGGCCGGTTCGGAGTACTTTCGGATGAGGACAAAAAGGCTGTGGATGAGGCGATGGAGCTGGTCAATGTATCACAGATAAAAGATAAGGATTTTACAAAGATAAGCGATGGTCAAAGACAGCGCGTCATGCTGTCACGTGCTATATGCCAGCAGCCGGAGATTATAGTGTTAGACGAGCCTACCTCATATCTTGATATAAAGTACAAGCTTGAGTTTTTATCAATACTCCAAAGGCTTAAAAGACAGAAGAATCTTACGGTTATCATGTCGCTCCATGAGCTTGATATGGCAAAGCGTGTGTCAGACCATATTTTGTGTATAGATGGCAGATATGTGGACAGATACGGAACTCCCGAGGAGGTATTTACTGACCAATATGTTTCAGGGCTTTTTGGAATTACGGCAGGAAGCTTTGACGAAACAGGAGAGGATTTAGAGCTGGAAAAACCGGATGGAATGGCGAGGGTATTTGTCATAGCAGGAGGGGGCCTGGGCAGAAAAAGCTTCAGGAGCTTACAGCGAAAGGGTATCCCGTTTGCGACAGGAATCATCTATGAAAATGATCTGGATTATCCTGCGGCAAAGGCGCTTTCTGCTGAGATTGTCAGCGCAAGAAGCTTTGAGCCTGTAGACGATGCCCTTATTGAAAAGGCAAAGGAGCTTATTGATGCATGCGAGGGCGTTATATGCGACAGAACAGAGTTTGGCACATATGAGCAGTTTAACAGCAGACTTTATGAGTATGCAGTCTCTACAGGAAAAATTATAAAAATTACTTTTCATGAGGAACAATTGGCACAGCTTTAAGGAAGTTACTGTTCACATTACAGTTTAATATTCATGATAAAGCAACAGACTACCACGTAAATTCAGACAGCAGGTATAGATATGGCAAAGGTAATTATGGTACAGGGTACAATGTCCAATTCAGGCAAGAGCTTTCTTGTCGCGGGCTTGTGCCGTATTTTCAGACAGGACGGATACAGGGTGGCACCGTTCAAATCACAGAACATGGCGCTCAACTCTTATATAACAGACGAAGGACTTGAGATGGGACGGGCCCAGGTGATGCAGGCTGAGGCAGCTGGCATTAAGCCTATGGTGTGCATGAATCCTATTCTTTTAAAGCCCACAAATAATACAGGCTCACAGGTGATTGTAAACGGAAGGGTGCTTAAGAACATGCCGGCGAGAGAGTATTTTGCATACAAGAAAACTCTGATACCGGATATAAAAAAGGCGTTTAAAAAGCTTGAGGAGTATGCTGATATCATAGTGATTGAGGGCGCCGGAAGCCCGGCGGAGATAAATCTGAAGGAAAATGATATTGTAAACATGGGGCTTGCGCATATGGTGGATGCACCGGTGCTGCTCGTGGGTGATATCGACAGAGGTGGCGTTTTTGCACAGCTGCTTGGCACACTTATGCTTTTAACCGATGAGGAAAAGAATCGTGTCTGCGGGCTTATTATCAATAAATTCCGTGGAGACAAGACAATACTTGACCCGGGGATACAGATGCTTGAGGAGAGAGGCGGGGTGCCTGTTACCGGAGTGGTGCCATATATGGATGTACAGCTTGAGGATGAGGACAGCTTGACAGAGCGCTTTGACAAAAAGACAGATGGGCTTATTGATATAGCGGTCATCAGATATCCGAGAATATCAAATTTCACGGATTTCAATGTCTTTGAGCAGATGTCCGAGGTAACAGTGCGGTATGTGTCAACAGTAAATGAGCTGCGTCATCCGGATATAGTATTTTTGCCGGGAAGCAAGAATACGATGGGGGATCTTTTGTGGATGAGACAAAACGGACTCGAGGCCGCTGTCAAAAAGCTCTCCTGTGAGATTCCGGTTTTTGGAATATGCGGAGGCTATCAGATGCTGGGGGCTTCAATAGCCGACCCCGACGGTGTTGAGGAGGGGGGATATGTGCGTGGCATGGAGCTTCTTCCTATAGATACCGTTCTAAAAGACAGCAAGACACGGCTTCAGACAAGCGGTGAAATAGCACATGTAGATGGTGTGTTGAGCAGGCTTTCAGGCTGTCACTTTCTGGGCTATGAGATACATATGGGTAAGAGCACATATAGCACAGCTTCAGATGAGCAGGGGGCTTGTGCTGACAGGAAAAATGAGTTAAATAATGTCATATCTGATGGCAGAAATGTGTATGGCTCGTATATCCACGGCATTTTTGATACTGCGGAGGCAGCCAGAGTGATAGTGGATTATATTGCCGATAAAAAGGGCATTGATGTGAATGACAGCGCTATTGTAAGCTATAAGAGCTTCAAGGAAAAACAGTATGACAGGCTTGCGGACACACTGAGGGAGTATCTGGATATGGATGCAGTGTACGGCATGCTTCGTGAGGCAAGATATGATTGAAAATAATATTATTTCTGACCATTTTACAGTTGAAGAATTAAAAAAATTAAAAATAACGCCACCTGATGCAAAAATGTACAAAAAAATCCGTTCAAACTGGGATTCGGTGGCAAAGCCGCTCGACGGCATGGGTGATTTTGAGCTTTTTTAACGGCTAAGATCGGCGCTGTTTTGGGAGATGAAAATATAGATATCTCAAAAAAGGCGGTCATAATGATGTGTGCGGATAATGGTGTGGTTGCTGAGGGCATCAGCCAGTCCGGACAGGAGGTGACACTTGCAGTTGCAAAATCCATGGCAAGGAAGGCTTCATCTGTCGGACGCATGGCAATGACTGCAGGGGCTGATACAATTCCTGTGGATATAGGAATAAACAGTGACGAGAGTGTTAAGGGGCTGCTTCAAAGAAAGGTGCGCATGGGCACGAGAAACTTTGCAAAAGAGCCTGCCATGACAAGGGCTGAGACACTTGAAGCGATTGCAGCAGGTATAGAAATAGTGCGTGGGTGTAAGGCAGACGGCTGCAGAATTATTGCAACCGGTGAGATGGGTATAGGAAACACCACCACAAGCGCGGCAATGGCAGCCGCCATGCTAAGGTGCGATGTGGCCACAGTGACAGGAAGAGGAGCAGGCCTAAACGACAGTGGACTTGAGAGAAAAAAATCCGTGTAATTGAAAGCGCAATAGAAAAGTATGATTTATATAATAAGGACACCTTTGAGATACTTATGACAGTCGGAGGACTCGATATTGCAGGACTTGTCGGAGTGTGTATAGGAGGTGCATTATACCATATTCCTGTTGTGCTCGACGGAGTGATAAGCATGGTTTCTGCGTTGGCAGCAGGAAGGCTTCTTTCCGGAGTTACTGATTTTATCATTCCATCCCATGAGGGCAGGGAGCCTGCCGTGGCGCTTTTGTGTGAGGCACTTTCCGTAAAGCCGGTCATAAGAGCATCCCTTGCGCTTGGAGAGGGAACTGGTGCCGTGATGATGTTTGCGCTTTTGGATATGGCACTTAGCGTATACAAAGGCCGGACAACCTTCGACGATATCTCGGTATCACAGTATGAGAGGTACGTATAGATGATTACACTTATAACAGGCGGCAGCGGTAGTGGCAAATCAGCATATGCAGAAAAGTATATTTGTCACGTGTCAAATGAAAAAGGATGCAAAGAAAAATATTACATTGCTACCATGCAGGTATTTGATGATGAGGGACAGCGGAAGATAGACAGGCACAGAAGACTTCGTGCCGGAAAAGGCTTTATTACTATAGAACAGCCTCGTGATATCCAAAATGCGGTTTCTAAGCTGCAATCAGAAAGCAGTTTAAAAACCGTGCGGTCAGCACTGCTTGAGTGTATGTCAAACCTTGTGGCAAATGAGATGTTTCCACCTGTAGATGCTTCCGGTATACAGGCTGTCCGAAGCCGAAAAAGAGGCTTTGGATGACCCTGAAAATATGAAGGATTATGAGACTGCTCAAATCAGCCGTGTGAGTAAAAAGGTGTTAAAAGAGGTAAGTATCTTAAGTGAAAATGTTGCAGAGCTTGTTATTGTGACAAACAATGTATTTGAAGACGGAGTCTGCTATGATGAATCAACGATGAATTACATAAAGGCAATGGGAATTGTAAACAGAGGGCTTGCTGCGATGGCAGAGCGTGTCGTTGAGGTGGTTTGCAGGCATTCCGGTTGCGGTTAAGTGTAGGTAGTGTGGAGGTTAAGTGTATTATGAAGTTAATAAGGTCGTGCATAGGTATCTTTTTCATCCATGTAAAGATACCTATGCCACAATTTAAATGGAATGATGATGACATGAAGTACATGCTGGTATTCTTTCCGTGGATAGGAGCTGTGATTGGACTGCTTCTTATGCTTTGGAGATATATATACTCTCATTTTGGAGTGGCGGATATCTGCTATGTATGCATAGGCGCACTCATTCCGATAGCGGTTACGGGAGGCTTTCACATAGATGGTTTTATGGATACAATGGATGCATTTCATTCATACAAACCGCGGGAGGAAAAGCTTGCAATACTTAAGGATTCACATATAGGAGCATTTGCCGTTATAATGCTTGCAGCCTTCGGATTATTATTCATGGGAGCTTTTTCTCAGATAATGGATGATAAAGCATTTATTGTTTTTTGTGCAGGCTTTTTCATCGCAAGATGCTTAAGCGGAATAGCTGTTGTGTCATTTAAATCGGCAAAAAGCGATGGATTGTTATATATGTTTGCAGACACTGCACACAGAACGATCGTGAGGTCAGCACTATACATCCAGCTTGCACTGTGTATGGCTGTTTTACTCATTGTGTCACTGCCTTATGCGGTGGCATGATCATTGCGGCAGCACTTAGCTTTTGGTATTATTATGTGAAAACAAAAAAGGAGCTTGGCGGCATCACAGGTGATACGGCAGGGTATTTTGTGTGTATATGTGAGTGCGCCATGGCAGTGGCTTTGGGTGGTGTCTCTTTTATTATTTAGTATATTTGTTTTGAATATAGGAATGGTACGGATAAGAATTTTGATAAAAGTTGTACTATGAATTTTAAACTTTGGAATTGGAGAAAATATGAAGCTTGTGATAGGCGGAGTGGCACAGGGAAAGCTTGATTATGTGCTCGAAAATATGATAGAAAAAACAGAAAAATATGATGTGTACGACTGCTTTTTTCTAAAAGAATAATGCCTGCAATGATAAGGCATCAAATATGGAATGGCCATGGGATTTTGCCGTCGATGATGAGAGTATACTCATAATAGATAAATTCCATTATTTTATCAGGGCGGTGCTTGAGAAAAAGCTTCCACTGCAGGAATATATTTTGAAATTTATGCAATTTGCAGAGGAAAATAAGGATACAATAGTCATTGCTGATGAGATTGGAAACGGTATAGTGCCTCTTAATGCGTTTGAGAGAGTACAGGAGCAGACAGGCAGAGCAGAGATACTGCTTGCAAAAAGTAGACGAGGTAGTTCGCGTAATATGTGGAATCGGTCAGAAAATAAAATAAACTGTATTTTTATAAGACATGGCTGCACTGTCTCAAACAGAGAGCACAGATATCTGGGCAGGACAGATGAGCCACTCGATGAAGCCGGAGTTTTTGAACTAGAAAATGCACTAAATAATGGTGTATACAAGGCTTTGGAGGAAAAATAGCTTAAAGGAGCAGATAATTATTACCAGCCCAATGAGGCGCTGTAAACAGACGGCAGAGATTATTTTGCCGGTCGCACAGCAACATAAAATTCATACCGTAAAAGAGTTTGCAGAGATGGATTTCGGTGAGTGGGAGCTAAAAAGCTATAATGAGCTTAGCACAGATATCCGTTTCAGGGACTCATATCAGGCGTGGATTGACAGTGGTGGAACACTTGCCTTTCCAAACGGAGAGAGCAGAAAAGAGTTTTGTAAAAGAAGTATATGTGGCTTTGAGAGGGCACTCACCACAGGCATTAGAGCTTAAGAGGGCTATGCCTGATAAAGAGATACAAATAGTATTTTTTGTGCATGGAGGGACTATCATGGCGATAATGAGCCATTACTGTGATATGGATTACTATGATTATCAGGTAAAAAACGGCTGTGGCTACTCGTGTGAGGTGGCGGTTGAGGGCAATGAGATTGTGTTTAATGAAATAGTGCCCATATCGCTATGATTTATTTAAGAAGGACTAACATATGTGTTATCATATTTTTGCATTTATAGCAGGCTTTGTGCTTGATTTATTAATAGGAGATCCGCATTTTATACCGCATCCGGTCAGGCTTATCGGCTCACTCATTTCTTTTCTCGATAAGAGGCTTAATTGTGATGCCGGATATAATAGCTCTGAAAAATTAAATCTAATAAAATATAAAAGAGGCATGCTTCTTGTTTTACTGTAATTTTGCAACTTTGCAATATCGGTAATTATTATTGTGGCAGCATACAGTATAAATTTATATGCCGGGGTAATAGCAGAGGCTGTCACTGACGTGGCAGATTCTTGCCACAAAGGTCTTCGTGTGGAGAGCATGAGGGTGTACGATGCGCTAAGGACAGATGGAGTTGATGCAGGAAGAAGGGCTGTTTCCATGATTGTTGGCAGAGATACATCTGTGCTTGATGCAGCAGGTGTCACAAGGGCGGCAGTTGAGACGATAGCTGAAAATACATCTGACGGAGTGATTGCACCTATGCTTTACACTGCAATCGGAGGGCCGGTGCTTGGCTTTGTATACAAGGCTGTGAATACGATGGATTCGATGCTTGGATACAAAAATGATAAATATATGTATTTTGGCAGATTTGCGGCAAGGCTTGATGATGTGGTCAATTTCATACCGGCAAGAATCAGTGCATATCTGATGATTGCTGCGGCATTTATCGGTGGCAGGCAGTTTGATGGCAAAAATGCATACAGCATCTTTAAAAGAGATCGTTTCAATCACGCAAGCCCAAACTCAGCCCAGACAGAGTCCGTATGTGCGGGAGCTTTAAGGGTGCAGCTGGCGGGTGATGCAGTGTATTTCGGGAAGCTTGTGAAGAAAAAATACATAGGAGACGGTCTGCGTGAGATAGAGTACGAGGATATAAAGCGTGCAAACAGGCTGATGTATATTACTGCGTTTTTGTGTGAGCTTTTATCTGTGGCGGTTATGAGTCTTGTTTTAATATTGCTTTGAATATGGAAGAATTGATGGAGGACTTGAATGAAAAGCATCCATGGCGGTGACATATACAACAATAAAGTAAATATGGATTTTTCGGTAAATATCAATCCTCTTGGCATACCGCATTCTGTTAAAGAGGCTATGAGTGATGCACTTTCGTATGCAGACAGATATCCCGACATGGCATGCAGTGGCCTTAAAAAAGCGATATCAGAGTATTTCACACAGCAAGGCTGCAGCATACAAAGCGAGGATGTAATTCCCGGAAACGGAGCCTCAGAGCTTTTTATGGCGATAGCTCATGCCTTAAAGCCCCAAAAAAAGCAGTGCTTCTGGCCCCGGGCTTTTTCGGCTATGAGCATGTGCTTCGTGCAGTCGGCTGTGATATCGGATATTTCCTGCTGGATGAGCAGAGTGATTTTTCTCCTGCTGCACGGCTGGATGCTTTAATGGATATGCTTACAGATGATACAGATATATTTTTTATCGCAAATCCAAACAATCCGACAGGGTATCTTGCAGACAGCACTTTCATGAAGCAAATAATAGGGCATTGCAAAGAAAAGCATATTTATGTGGTGGCAGATGAATGCTTCATGGGCTTTTGTGAAAAAAATTATTCTGTTTTGTCACTTTTATGTGACTATGACAATCTGATTGTTGTAAGAGCCTTTACCAAGCTTTTTGCTATTCCGGGAGTAAGGCTTGGATATATGCTCAGTAAAAATGAGGCAGTAAGACAAAAGGTTCAAAGAAATCTGCCGGAGTGGAACGTGTCTGTCCTGGCACAGATGGCAGGAGAGGCATGCATTATGGAATCAGAGTATATTAAAGAAACGGCATCGTATGTGAGCGGACAAAGAAGGCTGCTGTCAGATGGACTAAAAAAGCTTGGTTTTAAGGTATATAAAAGTGATGCTGATTTCATACTGTTTTACAGCAAGCTTACATTATATGATATACTGCTTAATAAGGGAATACTGATACGGGACTGCTCCAACTATGTGGGGCTTTCGGAAGGGTATTTTCGAGTGGCGGTAAAGACATTTAATGAAAATGTAAAATTATTGAAAGTGATAGGTGAGTGTATTGAAAAAAATTAAACAGTTAGAGCCGATGGAGATTGAAAAGAGAAGCTTTGAGATAATTTCACATGAGCTGTCTGAAATGCAGATTACGCTGCCTGCTGATCAGGAGATGATAACAAAAAGAGTCATACACACGAGTGCTGATTTTGATTATATACAGACGCTTAAATACTCTAAGGACGCCGTTGCTATCGCAAAAGGCTGATATCAGAGGGCGCTGATATAGTGACCGATACCAACATGGCTCTTTCAGGCATAAATAAAAAATACCTGGCAAAATTCGGCGGACAGGCGCACTGCTTTATGGCTGATGATGAGGTCGCTCTTATTGCAAAGGAGAAAAAGACAACGCGCGCGGCAGTAAGCATGGAGTTTGCATCAAGGATAGAAAAGCCTGTGATTTTTGCGATAGGAAATGCACCGACAGCGCTTATAGAGCTGTACGATATGATAGAAAAAGGAATATATAAGCCTGCATTTGTAATCGGTGTGCCTGTGGGCTTTGTCAATGTGGAGGCAGCCAAGGAGCTTATTATGGAGACCGGAGTGCCATACATAGTAAATGTCGGACGAAAGGGTGGCAGTAATATTGCGGCTGCTATATGCAATGCGCTGATTTACAGTCTGGTTGATAGGGGCTGATGCATGAGGAAATTTAGTGATTATGAGATACGGATTTACCACAGGAAGCTGTGCTGCGGCGGCATCAAAGGCGGCGGCATATATGCTTTTAACCGGAAAGGCTAAAAACAAAATAACGATTCAGACACCTAAGGGAATAGCTTACACGGCTGATATCACCGACATAAAAAGAAGTGAAAATGAGGTAAGCTGCGCTGTGATAAAGGACGGAGGGGATGACCCGGATGTGACCACCGGAGCCTATATATATGCTTCTGTACGGATTTTGCATTCCGATACCTGTGCTTTATGCAAAAAAAAGCAGGATTTGGCCATCATAAATATTGACGGTGGTGACGGAGTGGGAAGAGTCACCAAACCCGGATTAGACCAGCCTGTCGGAAACGCGGCTATCAATCATGTGCCGCGTGAGATGATAGAAAAAGAGGTAAGGGAGGTCTGTGAGCTTTTGGATTTTAAGGGGACACTTGACATCACAATCTCAGTTCCAAAGGGAAAGGAGCTTGCAAAAAGGACCTTTAATCCAAGGCTTGGGATAGTTGGTGGTATATCAATTCTCGGCACAAGCGGTATTGTTGAGCCTATGAGCTCACAGGCTCTTATTGATACGATAAGGGTGGAGCTTAGGCAGAGATATTCGTTTGGGTATGATTATGTGGCGGTTGCGCCGGGAAATTACGGTCTTGACTTTATGAAGGAAAGCTATGGCTATGATCTGGACAGGAGTGTCAAATGCTCCAACTTTATCGGTGAAACAATTGATATGGCAGCCGATATGGGATTTAAGAGGATGCTTTTGACAGGACATATAGGAAAGCTCATAAAGGTAGCAGGAGGCATCATGAACACTCATTCGAGGGAAGCAGACTGCAGGATAGAGCTTTTGACGGCATTTGCGTTTAAGTGTGGTGGTAGCGCCCGAATACATAAAGCGCATTATGGACAGCCTTACGACAGAGGAGGCCCTGGCGGCACTTAAGGAAAGCGGCAGGCTGTATGAGGTAATGGATTATGCGATGGAGCGCATATGCTTTTATCTGGATAAGAGGGCAAAGGGCAGACTTGAGATAGACTGTATCATGTATTCAAACGAATTTGGTGAGCTTGCAAAAAGCAGAAAGGCAGAAAAATGGTTTACTTTGTTGGCGCAGGAACAGGCGCAGCAGATTTAATAACAGTACGCGGAATGCGTCTTTTACAAAAGGCAGATGTGATAATTTATGCAGGCTCGCTTGTTAATCCAGAGCTTTTGGACTATGCAAGGGAGAGCTGTGAAATATATAACAGTGCAAAAATGACACTGGATGAGGTCATCGCAGTCATGAAAGCTGCTGAGGCAGACGGAAAAATTACTGTGCGCCTGCACACGGGAGAGCCAAGCATATACGGCGCAGTGCGCGAGCAGATGGATGAGCTTGATACCCTTTTAATACCATATGAGAGCTGTCCGGGCGTGAGCGCGTGCTTTGGCGCTGCTGCATCGCTCAACATTGAGTACACGCTCCCCGGTATTTCCCAGTCGCTCATCATCACACGCATGGAGGGGCGCACGAAGGTGCCGCCTAAGGAGCATAGCATTTGCCTCACACCACGCTTCCATGGCGATTTACTTAAGCACCGGGCTTTAGAGAAGCTTACGGAAAGCCTTATTGAGGGAGGATACGCGGCAGATACACCTGCTGCAATTGTATACAAGGCAACCTGGCCACAGGAGGAGGCATACGTGTGCACTGTCGCTACACTGGAGCAGACAGCGAGGAAGCACAATATCACAAAGACAGCGATAGTGCTTGTGGGGGATGTCATAGCTCACCGGCATTACGAGAAATCAAGACTTTACGCACCGGATTTTTCGACAGAGTATCGCAAGGCTTCTGTAGAGTCAAAGGATAACGATTAAAAAAAGGCGTGAATATATAAATATGGGAAATATATGGGAACTGAAAATATGAAAATTTGCATTGTAAGCTTCACAAAAAAGGGCTATGAGCTGTCATGTGACATAGCTCATAAGCTAAAAAAAAGTGCATATGAGGTGGAGGTTTTTACCAAGTGCTCGAGATTATCGGATGAAAATATTAAAAATTCCACCGATGAAAATTTTAGAAATACCGGCTACATATCACAAAATATATCAGACTGGACAGCTGCACAGATGAGTGAAAAAAAGGCTCTGATTTTTATCGGGGCATGCGGTATTGCAGTGAGAGCTATAGCTTCTTCTGTTAATAACAAGCTTAAAGACAGTCCTGTTATTGTGATAGATGAGCTGGGGAAGTTTGTTATTCCGATTCTTTCAGGGCATGTTGGAGGTGCCAATGAGTTTGCTGTATTATTAGCAGCACTGATGAATGCCACACCTGTTATAACAACCGCTACTGATATCAATAATAAATTTGCAGTTGATGTTTTTGCAAAGAAATGCAGGCTTGCAATAGTCAATAAAGATGGCATTGCCAGAGTATCATCAAAGGTATTGGCGGGGGAAGTGGTTACGATGTCGGTCGACTGGGAGCACATCCCGGCTAAGCACAGAAGCCTTATAAAGGCATTTTTCGATGAAGCTGATATGAGTGCTGATGTAATAAAAACAGTGGACTTCCCACCTGTTTACGGAGCTGATATTGTAGTATCATGCGAAAAAGCAAAGGACCCTAAAAATGGCAGTATTTACTTAAAACCCACACAATTTGTACTTGGTATTGGGTGCAGAAGGGATACAGCGTTTGAAAATATTGACAGGGCAATCAGACAAAGTCTTTTAAAGCTACAAATAGATATTTCGGATATAGACATGATCGCATCAATAGATGTGAAAAAAGATGAACCGGGAATAAAGGAATTTTGCGAAAGAAACAGGATAGAATTTGTCACTTATACCGCGGATGAGCTCATGGCGGTGCAGGGAGAATTCAGTGCCTCGCAGTTTGTCAGGGAGCATGTTGGAGTGGACAACGTGTGTGAGCGTGCAGCGGTGCTTGCATGCAGCAGGGAATGTAATGAAGCAGGAGAACTTATCTATAAAAAGCATAAATATGACAGGGTAACGGTTGCGGCAGCAAAGTATCCTGATTAATCATAAATGAGGGGTAAAATACCTTTTGACCCTCATATCATTAAAAAATTGCAAATAGCTGCATGGTTATATAAAATTAGTAGAGATGGAGATTAACATGAATAAAATTTACATAGTAGGTATGGGGCCGGGCTTTGAAAGCATGATGACAAAGCAGGCAATTGATGCCCTGGAAGCGAGTGATGTCATAGTGGGATACACCGTATATATAAAGCTGCTTGGAGAAAAATTTCAGACAAAAGAGCTTTTGACCACTCCAATGCGTCAGGAAAAACAAAGATGCCACCTGTGCTTTAAAAAGGCACTTGAGGGCAAAACAGTCTCCCTTGTATGTAGTGGTGATGCCGGAATATACGGATTGGCCTCTCTTATGTATGAGATTGGGCAGGAATACGATAACGTAGAGCTTTCGGTAATACCCGGCATTACAGCGGCAAACAGTGGTGCGGCAGTGCTTGGAGCACCATTAAACCATGATTTTTGTACAATCAGCTTAAGTGACCTGCTCACGCCGTGGGATAAGATTGAAAAGCGTCTTGTGGCTGCTGCAGAGGGTGATTTTGTCATAGCACTGTACAATCCGTCAAGTCACAAGAGAAAGGACTATCTGATGAGAGCCTGTGATATTCTGCTTCGTGCGATAGAGCCGGATAGAGCCTGCGGCTATGTCGAAAATATCGGACGTGAGGGAACAAGCTATACGGTCTGTACTCTCGGTGAGCTTCGCAGTGCACAGGTCAACATGTTTACGACGGTATTTATCGGCAATGAGGGTACACAAATAATTGACGGAAAGCTTGTCACAAGGAGAGGATATCAGATTGAGTAAAATACTGATTTTTGCAGGAACAACAGAGGGACGTAAGCTATCAGAGTACCTGTGTGAAAGAGGCATAGAGCATACGGTTTGTGTGGCAACAGAATACGGTGAAATCGTGCTGCATGAAAATCCGTTCGCGCATGTTCATATGGGGCGTATGGACAGCGAAGGCATGAGAAGCTTCTTTTTTGCGGAACAAAAATGTAAGCTCATAGTGGATGCAACCCATCCGTATGCAGCCATTGTTACCGAAAATATAAAGCAGGCAGTTTATGCGTTTAACGAGGCACATGCTGTTACAGACAATCAGGCGGATAGTAACATATCAGAAAATATCGAATATGTGCGTCTTAAAAGAGATACGGATATATCAGCAGATTACGATAATATCCGCTATTTTGAGGATAATGAAGCATGTGCTAAGGCACTTAGCAATACAGACGGAAATATACTGCTCACAACAGGAAGCAAGGAGCTGTCAGTGTATTGTAAAACCTCAGCTGTCAGGGAAAGATTGTATGTGCGTGTGCTTCCGGGGCTTGAGAGCATAAGCTTGTGCATGCACAATGATATTACAGGAAAGCACATTCTGGCATTGCAGGGACCGTTTAGCACACAGCTTAATGAGGCACTTATTGACCAGTATGACATCAGATGTCTGGTCACCAAAAAAAGCGGTGCGGCCGGGGGCTTTATTGAGAAAATAGCTGCCGCAAAAAATAAAAATATTCCGGTCTATATTGTGGGGCAGCGTGTGCAGGATGATGGAATGTCATTTGAAGCTGTTTGTGAATATATTGACAGTAAATATACCAAGCTTCATATCATGCTTGCCGGCATTGGAATGGGAAATGATGCTTGTATGACAAAAGCTGTTTCAGATGCAATAGAAAGCGCTGATATTATACTTGGCGCAAGCCGCATGATAGAAAAATACAGTGCGAAGATAGACAAAAAGCCGTATTATCTTGCAGAACAGATTATTCCTTATCTATATGAAATTGGTGCAGATACTGTAAAAAATCAGTAATGTTCTTATATTATTCTCGGGAGATACGGGCTTTTACAGTGGAAGCAAAAAGCTGTATCTGGCGATAAAAAATGAAATATCTGAAGGAAAATTAAATGCGGATGTGTCAATCCTTCCTGGAATTTCATCTGTGTCATATATGGCGGCAGCAGTCGGTGAAACCTACAACGATGCGTATATATGCAGCATCCACGGAGTAAAGCTTTCTAATATCACATCACGGATTAGCCACCATGCAAAAACGTTTATGCTGATGTCAGGTGTAAAGGATGTGAATATGCTTGGACACCTATTAAGCAGTGACGAAAGGTATGGTTTACAAAAATGCTCGGTAACTGTGGGATACCAGCTATCATATCCGGATGAAACTATATCGCAGCTTTCGCCACAGGAGTGCACAAAGCTTAAAAGGGAGGGACTGTATATCTGTATGATAAAAAATCCCAATCCGGTTGCAAAAAATGTCACACCGCAGCTAAGTGATGCAGCATTTATCCGTGAAAAGGTTCCGATGACCAAAGAAGGAAATAAGGCATGTAAGCATCTGCAAGCTTCATTTGAAATCGGATTCAGTGCTTTATGATGTGGGAAGCGGAACCGGCTCTATAGCGGTAGAGGCCGCATCACTTTCCGATGATATGGAGGTCTATGCTATCGAGCAGAAGGAAAATGCCGTGCAGCTTATCACACAAAATAAAGAAAAGCATGGACTTGAAAATATCCATGTTATAAATGCAAAGGCTCCTGACGGAATGGAAAATCTTCCGGTGCCGACACACGCATTTATCGGAGGCAGCAGTGGCAATCTAAAGGAGATAATAGAGGCTCTTAAAGCAAAAAATCCACATATCCGTATAGTGATAAATGCAATTTCCATGGAAACAATTTGTGAGATAAAGGAAATAATGTCGGCATATGATGTGAAAAATGAGGATATCGTGCAGCTGCAGGTCAGCCGCTCAAAGCAGATAGGACATTACCATCTGATGCAGGCAGAAAATCCGGTGTGGATATGTTCATTTGAATTTTAACCTGGGCTTTTATGCTACAACCCGTAATAAATCATCGAAGGCTAATATTCTTAAGGTATATGATGAAATAAAGGATGAACACATGAAAATAAATCGTTTTATGATAGCCGCACCCAAAAGCGGCAGTGGAAAAACAATGATAACCTGCGCTTTACTGCAGCTTTTAAAGGATAGCGGAAAAAACGTATTGTCATATAAGTGCGGACCTGATTATATTGACCCGATGTTTCACAAAAAGGTGCTTGGCGTACCATCCAAAAATCTCGATACGTTTTTTACGGATGAAAAGACAACAGTGCAGCTTTTCTTAGATGAAAAGAGCCGATGGTGATTTTGCGGTGCTTGAGGGCGTGATGGGATTATATGACGGGCTTGGCGGAATATATGAGCAGGGTTCGTCATACCATCTGGCAAAGGTGCGCAGACTCCGATAATACTTTGGTGGATGCAAAGGGAATGGGAAAGTCAGTGCTTGCTCTTATAGCCGGTTTTTTGCAGTATGACACGCACCACTTGATTAAGGGGGTTCTGCTCAATCGGATGTCGAAGGGCTATTATGACATCATAAAGCCTCTGATAGAGAAGGAGCTTTTCGTAAAAGTAGTCGGGTATTTTCCGGAACAGAAGGATATCGGGCTTTCAAGCAGACATCTGGGGCTTGTCATGCCGGATGAGCTTTCAGATATAAAAAAACAGCTCAATGAAACTGCCAACAGACTAAAAAAGACAATAGATATGGATTTGTTTATGGACATCGCAGAAGCGGCAGATGAAATCGGTGACAGCGAAAATGCAGATGAAGATAAGCGTCAAACCTTAAAAAATGCAGAGCCTATGAGGATTCAAGACCAAAATAATGCAAACATATAAACATTATTATGCTATTTGCCATGGAAAGGCTTTGTTTCATGGTACCAATTCCATTATGCAATGCTGAATGCCATAAAAAAAGCTTTTATAGCCATAAGATACCGGAATGATTTGCTGAGTGTGGAGGGTTTATGTATCTTCACACATATATCCGTAACATCTGTGATGATACAGATGAGCAAAACAAGGCTGATGTACAAAATAAAGCAGATATACAAAACAAAGCAGATATACAAAATGATATGAATAAGTCGAAGCTTGTGGGGGCACTGGATGGTGGGTGTCATTTTAAGGGAAAGCTGGTCAGGTTCGGATATATAGAGCTTGCGGAAAAGCATAGCAATTTTCTACCGCCAAATGAAAAAATAAAGGCGCATGAATTTCATTATTACGACAGCACCGATAACGGAGCCGATTGTATTGCGACCAAGCCGGCCACAGGCAGAAGCTACGACTGTGTGATAAGCCATGATAATTACTGGCTTGGGTTTCCACACCTGTATTATCCGTCAAATCCGCATTTTGCAGAGAGCCTTGTGAGAAAAGCATATGAATATAGAAGGAATAAAAATGGAAAACTCTTATAAATACTTTAAAAACAAAGATTGCAAATATTTTCCGTGTCACAAGGGACTTTCGGATGACTTTAATTGTCTGTTTTGTTATTGTCCTATGTATAGTATGCCAAACTGTCCCGGAAGTAAGACCTACATAGAGAAGAATGGCAAAAAAATCAAGGTATGCACAGACTGTACGTTTCCACACAGACCGGAAAATTATGATAAAATCATACAGATTTTGATTAGGAATAATAATAACTGATTTATGGCCTAAAGCCGTTCGGAGGTTTTGCATAACATAAAAATATGGCAGGAAGGAGATGTTTTATAAGCAGATTATCTTACAGAGAGGTCTTCCGTTTGAAGTAAAAATACCATCTGCCAGACCTGTTGATATCAGCGCATTATCAGAGGTAGAGTTCAATGAAGAATTAGAGAAGGGATATGCGGATATGCAGGCGGGACGGACAAAAAATGCTAAGAAAGCCTTTTCTGATATTCGCAAAGATTATGGCTTATGATATATGAAATAGAAGTATCAGAACAGGCTGACAGTGATTTGAGAGGAATTTTTGAATGGTTGTAACAATACTTAGAGTAATGCAGGAAGGACGGGATATAGACAATCAGCTAAATATACACACAAAGCAATAAGAAATATGATATAAAGCAGTCTTTCACATTTAGGATTGACTGCTTTTTCGTATCATTTGATGCTAAGCTTGAAATGAAAATTGAAAAATGGTGTAAAAGTGGTGTAAATACCGCCAAAATCAATTTAATAGAAAATTAATAAAGCCTGAAACCCCAGTAAAATCAAGGGTTTCAAAAATTTTATTAAAAAAATTAGCACTCGAGGGTTGACATTGCTAATAGGTGGTGGTATGTTATGTACAGATAAAAAATTAGCACTCCAAAATACAGAGTGCTAACAAATTAAAAGCATACTTCAGATGGAGCGTGTGACCAATGGAAAATGAAAACAAAGAACTAGAATTGAGCGAGAGACAGCTTACCATACTGGATGCGATCATCCGCAATTATCTCGCCACAGGAGAGCCGGTTGGCTCACGTACAATTTCAAAATATACAGATCTTAATCTGAGCTCGGCAACAATCAGAAATGAGATGAGTGACTTAGAGGAGATGGGCTATATAGTACAGCCACATACCTCAGCAGGAAGAATTCCTTCGGATAAGGGCTACAGATTATATGTAGACCATCTTATAGAGACTAATGATAAGAAGGAAAAAGAGCTTTCTGATATGAAGGAGCTGGTCATTGAAAATACCGAGAAGATGGAGCAGGTGTTAAAGCAGGCGGCAAAGGTACTCGCAAACAATACCAATTATGCCACACTTGTTTCTGCACCGGATGTCAATCACAACAAGGTGAAATTTATCCAGCTTTCACAGGTTGATGACCAGCACCTGCTTGCAGTAATTGTTATGAACAATAATATGGTCAGAAACAAGATGCTTGATTTATACGAGCCGCTTGACAATGAGACGATACTTAAGCTCAACATTCTGCTTAACACCTCATTAAACGGACTCGCAATGAACGAGATTAATCTTGGAAACATTGCAAGCATAAAGGAGAGAGCCGGTATTCATTCAGGAATTGTCTCTGATGTTATTGATGCATTGGCACAGACCTTCGCGGAGAGTGAGGATCTTAAGATTTACACCAGCGGAGCAACAAATATACTGAAGTATCCTGAGCTTTCGGATTCCAATAATGCAGCGACACTTTTGTCAGCATTTGAGGAAAAGGAAGAGCTAGCAAGCCTTGTTACTGAATCCCTATCCGATTCCGAGAAGAAGGACAATGGAACAGGCATTCAGGTTTATATAGGAAATGAATCTCCGATCCAGACCATGAAGGACTGCAGTGTTGTCACTGCGACATATGATTTGGGTGAGGGCGTAAAGGGTACGATAGGAATTGTCGGACCAAAGCGCATGGATTATGAAAAAGTAATGGATAATCTAAAGACTCTTAAATCCCAGTTAGATGGAATTTATAAGAAGTCTGAGGATGAAACATAGGAAGGTGGTCAAAAATGCCAGAGGATATTAAAAAAGAAACAATCGACAATGAGACTGCAGAAAACAAAGCAGAAGAGATAGAGATTGAAGGAGCTGATGAGGAAAGCACTCAGACAGCTGAAGAAACAAAAGATGCAAAAGATACAGATGTGAATGAAGCCAAATCAGAGGATGAAGCTTCGGCTGATGCAGATGAAAAGAAAGGTCTCTTCAAGAAAAAGAAAAAAGACAAGAAGGATGAGCAGATTGAAGAGCTTAACGACCGTCTGAAAAGACAGATGGCAGAGTTCGAGAACTTCCGCAAGAGAAGTGAGAAGGAAAAATCCCAGATGTTTGACATGGGAGCAAAGACAATAGTTGAGAAAATCCTTCCTGTAATCGACAATTTCGAGAGAGGTCTTGCAGCAGTACCGGATGATAAGAAGGATGATCCTTTTATCACAGGTATGGATAAGGTCTATAAGCAGATGCTCACAGAGCTTGATGCTGCAGGTGTAAAGCCGATAGAGTGTGTAGGACAGGAGTTTGACCCTGATTTCCACAATGCAGTGATGCAGGTTGAAAATGATGAGCTTGAGTCAGGCACCGTAGCGCAGGAGCTTCAGAAGGGCTATATGTACAAGGATTCAGTGGTACGCCACAGCATGGTATCGGTAGTACAGTAATGATGTGTACATCTATCCGGCATGACAGTGAATCAGATTTATATGAATGCAGACAGCATTTAAGGGATTCATGTGAGACAACGGATGGTTACAAATATATTAAACAGGTAAAAACACTATATTTAATAGGAGGAAAATAAAATGGGCAAAATCATTGGTATTGATTTAGGAACAACAAACAGCTGCGTAGCAGTTATGGAAGGTGGAAAACCTACAGTTATAGCAAACCAGGAGGGCGCAAGAACCACACCTTCAGTAGTTGCTTTCCACAAGGAGAGAGACTTATCGGTGAGCCAGCAAAGCGTCAGGCAGTTACAAATGCTGAGAGACAATTTCTTCTATCAACGAGACATATGGGTACAGATTACAAGGTACAGATTGATGACAAGAGCTACAGCCCACAGCAGATTTCAGCTATGGTACTTCAGAGTTAAAGGCTGATGCAGAGGGATACCTCGGTGAGAAGGTTACAGAGGCAGTTATCACAGTACCGGCTTACTTCAACGATGCTCAGCGTCAGGCTACAAAGGATGCCGGAAGATTGCAGGTCTTGATGTAAAGCGTATCATCAACGAGCCTACAGCAGCAGCACTTGCTTATGGTCTTGACAATGAGAAAGAACAGAAGATTATGGTTTATGACCTTGGTGGTGGTACATTTGATGTATCTATCATCGAGATTGGTGACGGAGTCATTGAAGTATTATCTACAAACGGTGATACACACCTTGGTGGTGATGATTTCGATAACAAGGTAACACAGTGGATGATTGACGAGTTCAAGAAGGCAGAGGGTGTTGATCTTTCTACAGACAAGATGGCACTCCAGAGATTAAAGGAAGCTGCTGAGAAGGCAAAGAAGGAGCTGTCTTCAGCTACTACTACAAACATCAACCTTCCATTCATCACAGCTACAGCAGAGGGACCAAAGCATTTCGACATGACTCTTACAAGAGCTAAATTCGATGAGCTGACACATGACCTCGTAGAGAGAACAGCAATCCCAGTACAGAACGCTATGAAGGATGCAGGCGTTACAAATGCAGACCTTGGACAGGTATTACTTGTAGGTGGTTCTACACGTATTCCGGCCGTACAGGACAAGGTAAAGCAGATGACAGGAAAAGAGCCAAGCAAGTCTCTTAACCCTGATGAGTGCGTAGCAATCGGTGCTTCTATCCAGGGTGGTAAGCTTGCAGGAGATGCCGGTGCAGGCGAAGTACTTCTCCTTGATGTTACTCCACTTTCTCTTTCAATCGAGACAATGGGTGGTGTTGCTACAAGACTTATCGAGAGAAATACAACTATTCCTACAAGAAAGAGCCAGATATTCTCTACAGCCGCTGATAACCAGACAGCCGTTGATATCAACGTAGTACAGGGTGAGAGACAGTTCGCCCGCGATAATAAATCACTCGGACAGTTCAGACTTGATGGTATCCCACCAGCACGTCGTGGAGTTCCACAGATTGAGGTTACATTCGATATCGATGCAAATGGTATCGTAAATGTGTCTGCAAAGGATCTTGGAACAGGAAAAGAGCAGCACATCACAATCACAGCAGGATCTAATATGTCTGATGATGAGATTGATAAGGCTGTTAAAGAGGCTGCTGAGTTTGAGGCACAGGATAAGAAGAGAAAAGAAGCAATCGATGCAAGAAATGATGCTGAGAGCTTTGTATTCCAGACAGAGGATGCATTAAAGCAGGTTGGAGATTCTGTTGATGCCGCTGATAAGTCAGCAGTTGAGGCTGATATCGCAGCAGTTAAGTCATTCCTTGATGCACATAAAGAGGCAGAGGCTATGACAGAGGCTGATGTTGCAGAGCTCAAGGCAGCACAGGAGAAGCTCACACAGAGTGCTCAGAAGGTATTTGCAAAGATGTATGAGCAGGCTCAGGCAGCGCAGGGTGCAGCAGGAGCAGGACCTGACATGAATGCAGGAGCAGGCCAGGCAGGACCTGATATGAATGCAGGTGCTTCAAACGGTGCAGATGATGATGTCATCGACGCAGATTTCAAGGAAGTATAATTAAACAGATGCTGCCATAATGATATGAGGATTAATGACCTGTAATTTGGGTTATCAATCAAAGCATCATAATGGCTGCGTAAGTAAAATTACTCGCAAGGTTGGCCGCTTGGCCGGCCTTGCGAATTAGTTGTATAATAAAAGGAATTTTCAATTATGGCAGAAAAAAGAGATTATTATGAGGTATTAGGAGTATCTAAGACCGCTACAGATGCAGAGATTAAAAAAGCCTTCAGACAGCAGGCAAAGAAATATCATCCTGACATTCATCCGGGTGATAAAGAGTGTGAGGAGAAGTTTAAGGAGGCTCAGGAGGCCTATGCCGTATTGTCTGATCCGGATAAGAGACGCCAGTATGATCAGTTCGGTCATGCAGCATTTGATGGCACAGGCGGCGGAGCCGGTGGCTTTGATTTCTCAGGCATGGATATGGGGGATATTTTTGGTGACATTTTCGGAGATTTCTTCGGAGGTGGAAGAAGCAGTGGCAGAAGAAATGGTCCTGCACAGGGTGCAAATGTCCGTCTCAGTGTAAGAATTTCTTTTGAGGAAGCTATATTTGGCTGCACAAAGGAGCTTGAGTTCAACTATAAGGAGACATGCTCTACCTGTGGCGGCAACGGAGCTAAGCCGGGCACATCTCCTGAGACATGTACCCAGTGTAATGGTACAGGTAAGGTTGTCAGACAGAGTCAGTCTCTATTTGGAGTAGTGCAGAATGTCACAACATGTCCATCCTGCGGTGGTTCGGGTAAGGTAGTAAAGGATAAGTGTCCTACATGTCACGGTACAGGCTACAATACCAAGAAGGTCAGAAAGACTGTTGAGATTCCAGCCGGTATAGATAATGGACAGTGTGTCAGAATACGTGAATACGGCGAGCCGGGCATAAATGGCGGACCGCGTGGAGATCTTCTTGTTGAAGTTATTGTTTCAGGCAGCAGGGATTTTGAGCGTCAGGATGTTAATATCTTTTCAAAGGCATCCATCTCGTATGCTATTGCAGCCTTAGGCGGAGATATAAGAATCAAGACTGTTGATGGAGATATTATATACACAGTTGCACCGGGTACACAGACAGGTACACGTATCCGCTTAAAGGGCAAGGGTGTTCCTTCAACAAGAAATAAAGCAATAAGAGGTGACCATTATGTCACACTTGTTGTCAATACGCCTACAGGTCTGTCTAAGGATGCTAAGGAGGCTCTTAAGAAGTTTGATGAGCTTTCAGGCGGCTCTCTGACCAAGGAGGGCGGAGCTTCTACTGATTCTAAAAAGAAAAAAGGATTTATGGATAAGCTCAAGGAGTCTTTGGACGATCTGTAAATAGATGATCTGTAATAGATGTCCTATAATATATGTCCCGTCATGTGTGGCGGGGCATTTTTTAGGCTATTTTTACTTATAAAAAAATGGGGCTTTTATACAGCACATTTTTATGGTATTATATGAGATAAGTTGTGGAGGCAGTCGTATGACTGCCTTGTAAAATGTACGGAAATGTTTTGAAATAAAACTGTATTTATACTATGTATCTATTTTATTAAGAGAGGATTTTTATATGAAGTGGAAGAAATACACGATTGAGACAACAACCGCGGCTGAGGATTTCATGAGCAGCATGCTTATGGAACTTGGTATCGAGGGAATCGAGATTGAGGACAATATTCCCCTGACCAAAGAGGACCAGGCGGATATGTTTATTGATTTTCTGCCGGAGCTGCCTCCGGATGAGGGCATAAGCCATGTCAGCTTTTATATTGAGGATGATGGCAGTGATCAGTCTGATATGCTTAGAAAGGTAAAGCTTGGACTTGAGGATTTAAGAGATACTGTTGATGTGGGAAGCGGTGTAATTTCGTCATCTGAGACAGAGGATCTCGACTGGATTAATAACTGGAAGAAGTATTTTTCATCATTTACAATCGGTGATATATTGATTAAGCCTACATGGGAAGAGGTAAAGCCTGAGGATGCGGATAAATTTATGATAGAAATTGATCCTGGAATTTCCTTTGGTACAGGAAAGCACGAGACAACACAGCTTTGTATCAAGCAGCTTATCAAGTATATTGAGGGCGCAAAGGAAGCACCTACAGTGCTTGATGTGGGATGTGGAAGCGGAATCCTTTCAATTGTAGCTTTAAAGCTTGGTGCAAAGGAGGTTGTAGGTACTGACCTTGATGCTGACTGCATGATTTCTACGCGTGACAATATGCAGGTCAATCATCTGGATGAGGAGCTTGGCACGTTTTATGTCGGCAATCTCATAGATGATACAGAGCTTCAAAAGAAGGTTGGTACAGAAAAATATGATATCGTTGTTGCAAATATCCTTGCTGATGTCATCATTCCTATGGCACCTGTTATTCCTGACAGGTTAAAGGAAGGCGGATATTTCATCACATCGGGAATCATAGATTTCAAGGAAAATGAAGTTAAAGAGGCTATCGAAGCAGCGGGGCTTAAGGTGATAGAAATCAATCATCAGGGCGAATGGGTCAATATCACTGCGCAGAAGCAGGCTAAATAGTTTGGTGGATTATGTATCAGTTTTTTGTAGAGGAAGAGCAGGTTCATTCTGACAGCATATCAATCACCGGAGGTGACGTAAATCACATAAAGAATGTACTGCGCATGAAAAACGGGGAAAAAATAAGAGTAAGCTCAAAATCCGGACAGGCATATTTCTGTCACATATCATCGATTCTGGATGATGAGGTCATCGCAGCTATTGACAGTGCAGATGAAACGGGCACAGAACTTGACAATCACATCGTGCTGTATCAGGGGCTGCCAAAGGGCGATAAGATGGAGCTTATTATTCAAAAGGCTGTGGAGCTTGGTGTATCTGAGATAGTACCGGTTGCCATGAAAAACTGTGTGGTAAAGCTGGATGAAAAAAAGGCATTAAAAAAGCTGCAGAGATGGCAGGCTATCGCTGAGAGCGCAGCAAAGCAGTCAAAGCGCACTGTGATCCCTACTGTGAAGCAGCCGGTTACATACAGGGAAGCTTTGAAAATCGCTTCAGAGCTTGACATCACGCTGGTGCCATATGAGAATGAGCGTGGCATGGATGCGACAAGAGAGATAATGGGGCAGCTTAAGGCTGGTCAGACTATCGGTGTTGTCGTGGGTCCTGAGGGCGGCTTTGCACCGGAGGAGATAGCACTTGTGGATGAGCATGCCACAATGCACAGAATAAGCTTGGGACGCAGGATTTTACGCACGGAGACAGCAGGACTTGCTGCACTTGCCATGCTTGTATACAATTTGGATGTATAGACAGTAGAGATACTTAACAGTTAAGAAGTAGAAGTTAGGAGCAAAAATGGAAGCATATTTGGATAATTCTGCCACAACCAGATGCTCAAAAGCAGCGGCAGATATGGTTTATAAGCTGCTTACAGAGGATTACGGTAATCCTTCATCACTTCATATGAAGGGCGTTGAGGCAGAAAATTATATTAATGATGCTAAGAAAAAGATTGCAAAGACACTCAGGGTGCAGGACAAGGAGATACTATTTACATCCGGCGGCACAGAGTCGAATAATACTGCAATAATAGGTGCTGCAATGGCCAATAAGCGTGCAGGAAGGCATATCATCACATCTTCTGTAGAGCACGCATCGGTTTTGGCTGTGATGCAGTTTCTGGAGGAGCAGGGCTTTGAAATCACATATCTGCCTGTAAACCATGATGGCGTGATAAGTGTTGAAGAGCTGAAAAATGCAGTAAGGGAGGATACAATTCTTGTATCGCTTATGCATGTAAACAATGAGATTGGCGCAGTCATGCCGATTGAGGAGGCGGGAGCAGCTATAAAAGAGAAAAATCCTGCCGCACTTTTTCATGTGGATGCCATACAGTCCTACGGCAAGCTTGAAATCAGACCAAAGCGCATGAATATAGACATGCTTTCAGTCAGTGGACACAAGATTCACGGACCAAAGGGCAGCGGATTTTTATATATAAAGGACAAGACTAAAATCAAGCCGATTATATACGGAGGCGGCCAGCAGAAGGGCATGCGCTCAGGTACGGAAAATGTTCCTGCATATGCAGGTCTTGGAGTGGCAGCAGAGGAAATTTACACGGATTTTGATAAAAAAATAGCACATATGTATGAGCTTAGGGATCATTTTATAGCGTCAGTGCAGCGTATTGACGGAGTATCGGTAAACGGACGCATAGACCATACAAATGCCCCTCATGTGGTAAGCGTGAGCGTAGATGGTGTGAGAGCGGAGGTTATGCTTCATACTCTTGAGGACAGGCAGATATATGTGTCTGCAGGAAGTGCCTGCTCATCAAACAAACCGGCAATCAGTTCAACACTAAAGAGCATAGGGCTTAAGCCGTCACTTTTGGATTCCACGATCAGATTCAGCTTTTGCGTGAATACCACACAGGAGGAAATTGATTACGCGGTATCAGTGATGGCAGAGGTGATACCAATGCTGCGAAGATATACAAGGCGCTAATGAGCTGCAAAGAAATCGCAGGTATTGGCATAGCCGGTAACAATGAAGGGCTAAAAAGTTACGCATACAATGAAATATTAAGTAATTAAAATAATAAAAATAAATAAAACCAATAAATAAAACCAGAACAGGAGAGTTACATGTACAAGACATTTTTGATCAAGTATGCTGAGATTGCGATAAAGGGCAAAAACAGATACATTTTTGAAGACGCGCTCGTTAAGAATATCAAATATCAGCTTCGCAATGTGGATGGAAGCTTTGAGGTAAGAAAGGAAAGCGGACGTGTGTACGTGGAGACAGACGGAGACTATGATTATGACGAGACAGTTGCCACATTGTCAAGAATTTTTGGTATCGTGGGTATCTGTCCGGTCGAGCTGCATGAGGATGAGGGCTTTGACAAGCTCTGTGAAGCAGTTATCGAGCATATCAACCATGTATACAAGGATAAGAGCTTTACATTCAAGGTAAATGCGAGACGTGCCAGAAAGAACTATCCGATGACCTCCATGGAGATAAATGCCGCAGTCGGTGAAAAGGTGCTGGAGGCATTTCCTGAGACAAGGGTAGATGTTCATAATCCACAGGTTATGATCAATATAGAGATCAGACCTATGATAAATATTTATTCAGAGGAGATTCCTGGGACCGGGCGGTATGCCGCTTGGCACAGCAGGAAAGGCAATGCTTCTGCTCTCAGGTGGAATTGACAGTCCGGTTGCAGGATACATGATTGCAAAGCGAGGCGTGGTAATCAATGCCACATATTTCCATGCACCGCCATATACGAGTGAGAGAGCAAAGCAGAAGGTTGTAGACCTGGCAAAGAAGGTTGCCAGATATTCGGGCAAGATAAAGCTGCATGTTGTCAATTTTACCGATATACAGCTTGCCATATATGAGAAATGTCCTCATGATGAGCTTACCATCATCATGCGCAGATACATGATGAAGATATCAGAGCACTTTGCCGATGAGGATAAATGCTTGGGGCTTATCACAGGTGAGAGCATCGGACAGGTTGCAAGCCAGACAATGCAGTCGCTTGCTGCAACAAACGAGGTGTGCCATATGCCTGTATACAGACCTCTCATTGCCATGGACAAGAATGATATCATTGATATATCAAACAAAATTGATACCTATGAGACATCGATTCTTCCGTATGAGGACTGCTGTACTATTTTCGTAGCAAAGCATCCTGTTACAAAGCCGAATATAAACAGGATTAAGAAGTCTGAGGAAAGACTTAACGATGTGATAGATGAGCTTATGAAGACAGCTATAGATACTACAGAAGTGATTATGGTGGATGCTGAGTAATCAGTGCCACCTTAGAGCAAAATAAAAAGGACCTGAGCTTCAGGTCCTAATTAATCAAATCATTGTGTCTGTATTACTTGGCTTCGTCGATGATATATGGCTTTAATACTTCCATAATCTCGTCAAGTCCGGTTTCTGTATGTATAGCGAGCTCTATTGGCTTAGAGAAGGTCTAGGCTGAAGATACCCATAATTGATTTAGCATCAATGACATATCTGCCCGATATTAAATCAAAATCGAAATCAAACTGAGTAATAGCGTTAACGAATGATTTTACTTTCCCAATGGAATTTAATGAAATCTGTACTGTTTTCATATTGAAAACCTCCTTAAATAACTACTGTCATATAGATAGTAATAGTTTTTTAAGGAAAAGTCAATTAAATAGGAGTAAAAAAATAAAATGAAAAAAGCAGCCTTACATAATTTAGGATGTAAAGTAAATGCATATGAGACAGAGGCCATGCAGCATCTGCTTGAGGAGGCGGGCTATGAGATAGTTCCATTCACACAAAAAGCTGATGTGTATGTTATAAATACCTGCTCAGTCACCAACATGGCTGACAGAAAATCCAGACAGATGCTTCACAAGGCAAAGAAAAATAATCCGGACTCAATAGTTGTGGCAGCCGGCTGCTATGTGCAGACAAGTGAAAAAGAGGTATTAAACGACTTATCGGTGGACATAGTCATCGGAAATGACAGAAAGCATGACCTTGTAAGGCTGCTTGAGGAATACTCTTTGGACAGTGTAAACGATACCGTGGACGATATAAATGACGGAAAGCATGATTTTGAGGAGCTCTTTATAGACCAGACAAAGGAGCACACGAGAGCCTTCATCAAGGTGCAGGACGGCTGTAATCAGTTTTGCAGCTATTGTATCATTCCGTATGCCAGAGGACGTGTCAGAAGCCGTAGGTTTGAAAATGTAATAGCAGAGGTTGAAAGGCTCGCGGCAAACGGCTTCAAGGAGGTTGTGCTGACAGGTATCCATCTAAGCTCATACGGTGTGGATTTTGAGGAAGCTACAGGCCTTCTTGAGCTGATACAGGCGGTGAATGCGCAGTAAAGGGCATAGAGCGCATCAGGCTTGGGTCACTTGAGCCTAAGATTGTGACAGAGCACTTTGCGAGCGAGCTTTCAAAGCTTGATAAAATCTGTCCTCATTTTCATCTGTCGCTTCAGAGCGGCTGCGATGCAACACTTAAGAGGATGAACAGAAAATATACCACTAAAGAGTACGAGAGAGGCTGTGAGCTTTTGCGTAAATATTTTGTTCATCCGGCCATCACAACCGATGTGATTGTGGGATTTCCCGGTGAGACAGAGGAGGAGTTTGAACAGACTAAGGCATATCTTGAGCATATACATTTTTATGAGATGCATATCTTTAAGTACTCAAAGCGAAAAGGCACCCGCGCAGCAGTAATGCCTGACCAGATAGATGAGCAGATTAAGGCGGCACGAAGCGAAAAGCTCATAGCACTCGGTCATGACATGTCTAAGGAGTTCAGGAAATTCTATATCGGAAAGAATGAGGAGGTGCTTTTTGAGGAAAAGGCCGTAATCGGTGATAAAGAATACTTTGTCGGATATACTAAGGAATATGTCAAGGTCGCTAAGAAAACTGACGAAAACCTTGAAAATCAGATAGTTTCAGGCCGTATATCGGGTATGCTTACAGACGAAATATTACTCTTCGAATAATAAAAGGTTGTAATTTTATTACATTTATAATAAAATAATATTACAAGAAGGGCGAAACGTATGGAAAAAAATATTAACAACACACAATTTTTTACAGTTCAAAAGGAGCCTGAGCTTCAGGTAAGCGATGTACTTGAGATTGTGTACAAGGCATTAAAGGAAAAGGGCTACAATCCTGTTAATCAGATTGTTGGATATATTATGTCCGGAGATCCAACATATATCACAAGCCACAATAACGCGAGAAGTCTCATCATGAAGGTTGAGAGAGACGAGCTTGTGGAGGAGGTTCTCAAGACATACATTGAGAACAGCGCATGGGATTAATATGAGGATATTAGGTCTTGATTTTGGTTCAAAGACAGTCGGAGTAGCGGTGAGCGATGAGCTCTTGATCACAGCACAGGGTGTTGAGATAGTGCGCAGGAAGTCGCCATCCAAGCTCAGACAGACTTTGGCACGTATTGAGGAGATTATTGCAGAGTACAAGGTGGACAGGATTGTGCTCGGCTATCCTAAAAACATGAATAACACGGAAGGAGAACGCTGCGAGAAGACGAAGGAGTTCGGTGATATGCTTGCAAGGCGCACAGGTCTTGAGGTCATATACTGGGATGAGCGTCTTACGACAGTCGCAGCCGACCGTTCTATGATGGAAACCGGCATACGCAGGGAGAATCGCAAGGAGTTTGTTGATGAGATAGCAGCGATTTTTATTTTGCAGGGATATTTGGATTATCTGTCAAATAGTCGGTCTTAGTTTTTATGCAGAAAATTAAATTTACTGACCCGCAGACCAATGATGTTGTCGAGTTTGCGGTTGAAGAAGAGACAACACTTAATGGAACACGATATCTTTTAGTTTCCGAAGGAGAAGAAAGCGGAGACTGTGAAGCATATATTTTAAAAGAAGTAAGCACAAAGGATGAAGAGGTGCTTTATCAGATGGTTGAAGACGATGTTGAGTTTTCGGCTATTGCTAAGGTATTTTCTGAGCTTACGGATGATGACACTGCACTTGAATATTAGGATTGCAGTTGTACGTGAAATAAATTTGGAGGTAATATTTTGAAGAAAACAGAAAAACAGAATACAGGTAAGCTTAAGATCATTCCACTTGGAGGATTAGAGCAGATTGGAATGAATATTACTGCCTTTGAGTATGAGGACAGTATTATTGTAGTTGATTGCGGATTATCATTCCCTGAGGACGATATGCTGGGAATAGATTTGGTTATCCCTGATATCACATATCTTAAGGAGAACATCGATAAGGTCAAGGGCTTCTTTATCACTCATGGACATGAGGATCATATCGGTGCTATTCCATATGTGCTTAAGGAGATAAATGTACCGATATACGCTACAAAGCTTACCATCGGAATTATTGACAGAAAGCTCGAAGAGCATGGTATGCTCAAGACTGTCAAGAGAAAAGTCGTAAAATACGGACAGCACATTAACCTTGGCTGCTTCAGGGTTGAGTTTATAAAGACTAACCACAGTATCCAGGATGCAGCAGCGCTTGCTATCTATTCACCGGCAGGTATAGTTGTGCATACAGGCGATTTCAAGGTAGATTATACACCTGTATTTGGAGATGCAATCGACCTTGCAAGGTTTGGTGAGATTGGAAAGAAGGGCGTGCTCGCGCTTATGTGCGACAGTACCAATGCAGAAAGACCGGGCTTCACACAGTCTGAGAAGTCTGTCGGAAAGGTATTGGACGGCATCTTTGAGGATCACAGGAAAAACAGAATTATCATTGCTACATTTGCATCAAATGTAGACCGTGTGCAGCAGATTATCAACTGTGCGGAGAAGTATGGCAGAAAGGTAGCCATCGAGGGACGAAGCATGGTAAATATCATTTCGATAGCCTCAGAGCTTGGTATCTGTCGCTGCCTGACAATATTCTTATAGATGTAGAACAGCTTAGAAGCTATCCTGATGAGCAGACTGTCATCATCACGACAGGAAGCCAGGGAGAGTCAATGGCAGCTCTTTCACGTATGGCAAACGGTACCCACAGAAAGGTATCCATAAAGCCAAACGATACCATCGTATTCAGCTCAAACCCTATACCGGGAAATGAGAAGTCGGTTACAGGTATCATCAATGAGCTCATGATGAAGGGTGCAGACGTTATATTCCAGGATGTCCATGTTTCCGGTCATGCCTGCCAGGAGGATATAAAGCTTATTTATTCTCTTGTCAATCCAAAGTACGCAATCCCTGTTCATGGAGAGTACAAGCATCTTGTGGCACAGGCCAAAATAGCCGAGCAGCTCGGATATGATACAGATCACATCAAGATCCTTTCATCAGGAGATGTGCTTGAAATCAATGAGGACGGTGCCAAGGTGACAGGCAGAGTGCATGTGGGCAATGTCATGGTCGATGGACTCGGTGTAGGAGATGTAGGAAATATCGTGCTCCGTGACAGACAGCGTCTGGCTGAGGACGGAATCATCATCGTTGTGATGACACTTGAGGCCGGCTCAGGTCAGCTGCTTGCAGGCCCTGATATAGTATCAAGAGGATTTGTATATGTGCGCAATTCTGAGAGTCTGATGGATGAGGCAAAATGCGTGCTGGATGACACAATGGAGCGTCTGACAGACAACAATGTGACAGACTGGGGCAAGATAAAGACAGAGGTAAAGGATGCATTGGGAGACTTTGTTTGGAAGGAAACAAAGAGAAGACCGATGATTATACCTATAATTATGGAAGTGTAGGAACAGCTTATGGATTTTAACAAGGCTTTATTTGGTTTTATAAGGGTTGCTTTTTCAATAATGATTACTCTTTTAGTGCTGTTTGCGGGCATAAAAATCTGCAGCATCTGCTATGATTTTGGCTACAGAGTTTTTACTGAGCCTGCCATGACAAATGGCGATGGTCAGGATGTACTCGTTCAGGTGGAAAAGGGCATCTCCGCAGAGGAGCTTGGACAGCTTTTAGAGGACAAGGGCCTTGTAAGGGATCACAATTTATTTTATCTCCAGCTTAAGCTGTCTGCTTACTCAGGACATATAAAGCCAGGGATATACACACTCAACACTTCAATGACGGCAAAGGATATGATGGTAATCATGTCCTCCGACAAGAGCGATGAAGAACAGACACAGACTACGGAGCCTTCGGATACACAGTAATTATCCGTTAAGCGCATTTGTGTCAATAATTAGATTGGGAAATACAAGAATGATAGTTGATGAGAGACTTGTCACATATATCAATTCCTTGGACAGAGGCAACACGCCTGTATTAGATGAGATAGAGAAGGAAGCCTTAAGAGACTTCGTTCCGATTATCAGAAAAGAGATGCAGAGCTTTTTAAAGTTGCTTCTTGCAATGCAAAAACCAATGCGTATTCTCGAGGTGGGAACAGCGGTTGGTTTTTCTGCCGTTTTGATGGCAGAGTATGCACCGAAGGGTTGTCAGATAGTGACGATTGAAAATTACGAAAAAAGAATACCTATCGCAAAGGCCAACTTTGAAAGAGCCGGGAAGAAGGAGCAGATTACACTCTTAGAGGGCGATGCAACGGAGATACTTCCACAGCTTGAAGGACAGTTTGACATGATATTTATGGACGCGGCAAAGGGACAGTATATCAACTTTATGCCACAGGTGCTTCGCCTTTTAAAGACAGGCGGGGTGCTGGTGTCCGACAATGTGCTGCAGGATGGCGATATCATAGAATCGCACTATATCGTTGAGCGCAGAAACCGTACCATCTACAAGCGTATGAGGGAGTATCTCTACGAGCTTACACACTCCGATGAGCTGGTGACGGCAGTGATGCCTATAGGCGATGGAATTACGGTGTCAACAAAGCTATAGTAACCGGTGTAGAATATATTTGATGAATACAAAACTGTATGGGAGAAAAAATGAGAAAAATAGAATTACTTTGTCCGGCGAGCAGCCTGGAGGTACTTAAGATAGCAGTTATATATGGAGCTGATGCAGTTTACATCGGTGGAGAGGCATTTGGACTAAGGGCCAAGGCTAAGAATTTCTCCATGGAGGAGATGGCAGAGGGAGTTGCCTTTGCGCATGCTCACGGTGTGAGAGTGTATGTTACTGCCAATATTTTGGCTCACAACTATGACCTTAACGGAGTGCGTGAATACTTTACAGAGCTTCACAACATGAAGCCGGACAGACCTGATGCACTGATCATTGCAGATCCGGCAGTTTTCATGATTGCAAAGGAGGTCTGCCCTGAGATAGAAAGACATGTCAGCACACAGGCCAACAACACGAACTACGGCACATATCAGTTCTGGTGGAATCTCGGAGCCAGCCGCGTGGTGACAGCCAGAGAGCTTTCGCTTAAGGAGATAAAGGAGATAAGAGGGCACATAGATGACAGGATGGAGATAGAGACCTTTGTGCACGGAGCAATGTGTATCTCATATTCCGGCCGATGCCTGCTTTCCAACTATTTTACAGGCCGTGATGCGAATAAAGGCGCATGCACGCATCCTTGCAGATGGAAATACTCTGTTGTGGAGGAAAAGCGCCCAGGTGAGTATCTGCCGGTATACGAGAATGAGCGTGGCACATATATCTTCAACTCAAAGGATCTGTGCATGATAGAGCATATCCCGGATCTGATTGATGCAGGAATAGACAGCTACAAGATAGAGGGACGTATGAAGACCGCTCTCTATGTGGCAACAGTAGCAAGAACCTACCGCAAGGCGATAGATGATTATCTTGAGTCACCTGAAAAATACGAGGCAAATATGCCATGGTACTTAGAGCAGATAAAGAGCTGTACCTACAGACAGTTTACCACAGGCTTTTTCTACGGAAAGCCTTCGGAGGAGACTCAGATATACGATAACAATACTTACGAGAAGGGCTACACCTATCTCGGAATAGTTGGTGCTCCAAATGAAAAAGGTCTCTACCGCATGGAGCAGAGAAACAAGTTCTCAGTTGGCGAGCAGATTGAAATCATGAAGCCAAACGGAGACAATGTGCTTGCAACAGTGCTTGCACTCGTTGATGAGGATGGCAATGAGATGGAATCCTGCCCGCATCCACAGCAGGTATTCTATGTAAAGCTGTCAGAGACACCTGATGAGTTTGATATTTTAAGACGTCAGGAGAATGAGGCTATCGCTTTAGATTAAAATAATTGTTTTTTAGGAATGAATCCGCTATACTAAATTATGGTATTGCGGATTTTTTCGTTAAAAAATACGGATTATTTGAAAATTTGTTGAAATAATAACTGAAATACAACAGATAGTAATGGAGAAAAAATGTTAAAAATAGCTATATGTGATGATGAAAAAGTATTTAGAGATAATATAAATAAATATGTTGCAGCCTATTTAAACGAAAAAGAGATTTCTTATGAAATAGATACATTTTCATCAGGTAAGGAAATAATTGATTTAGGAATTGAAATTAAACAATACAACATCATTTTTTTGGATATTAATATGGATGATGTTGATGGAATTGTTACGGCACAAAAAATCAGGGAATATAGTTCTGAAATATATATTGTATTTGTGACAGCTTATATAAATTATTCGTTGGAGGGCTACAAGGTCGAAGCCATAAGATATCTGTTGAAAAATAATACTAATTTGGAGGCTTCCATAAGCGAATGCATGGATGCCATTCTTCATAAGATGAATTTGGTAGTAAAAAAGAAAAAATTCAAGTTCAATGAAGGAGAAAAGGAGATTAATATAGACAATATACTATATATTGAAAGCAAATTACATAAACTGCAATTCTATATCATGGAGGATAAAATCAAAATCTATAATTTATATGGCACATTAAATGAGCTGGAAAATGAACTAAAAGATTTCCATTTTATTAGAATCCATCAAAGCTATTTGACTAATTTGAAATATATTAGGAGTGTTAAATGCTATAAAGTACTGTTATGTAATAATCAGGAATTGCTCATACCTAAGGCAAGATATAAGAATGTGAAGGATGCATTCATTTCATATAAGGGAGAATTGTGATATATGTTTACATATTTTTTCAGTTTAGTAATTATTATATTTGAAGCGATATGTTGTAATTTATTTTACGATGTTTTTTGCAAAGAAAATTCGAGATTAAGAAAAAGTCAAAAAGTTTTGCTGATGCTATCATTGATTTGCTGCTATTATTTATGCGGATTATTTTTGTCTGATATGCTTATATTGAAAATGACGTTGGTTGTACTGGCTGCAGTTATAATTATGAGTTTTTATTTTGAAATTAGTATAAAAAAATCAGTCATTTTTGCATTATTATATCAAGGATTATCAATCATAGTTGATTATATAGCTTATATTAGTAATAACACAATTATTTCAAAAGCGGGTGAGGTACAAAAAGGATATGCGTTAGAGGGAAGCTTGGTTGTTATTTTTAGCAAGATTACCGTATTTTTATGTATCTTACTGCTAAAAAAACACTTTGGAAAAAAAAAAAAAAATCAACAGAGACTTTACCTGACAAAATATGGGGAAGATTTTTGTTTTTTCCTGTATTTACAATAATTACAATTATAGCAATGATTATGACGTTTCAATATACAAAAAATGAAGTGCAGGCGAACGTTTTATATTCTATCTCTTTGGGATTGGCTGTGATGAATATATTTGTATATTTCCTGATTAACGATATTGTAACCAGTGAAGCTAAATTGCATGAAAAGGAAATATTGGGACTACAGTTTAAAACCAAATTGATATGTACTTCGTTCTATTTCGGAAAATTATGAAATTCAGAAAAAAAGTCACATGAATTTAAAAATCATATATTGTGTATAGAATCTTTATTGGAAGCTCATGAATATGACAAGGCAAGTAAATATGTAAGAAATATCAGCAATACTTTTATTGGAGAAAAAAATGTAATCAATACAAATCATGTGATAATAAATGCGATTCTTAATACAAAGTATCAGGAGGCTATCAGTAAGAATATTGTTTTTGTGTTTAAGGTAAATGATTTATCAAAAATTGTAATAAAGGATGAGGATCTGGTAGTAATTTTAGCAAATCTGCTAAATAATGCCATTGAAGCATGTGAAAAATGTGAGGAAAAGAAAACTATAAAACTAAAATTTGTGATAGAGGAAAATCTTATAGTTCTTTCAGTGAAAAATACATGCAGTAATCCAATTATTTACAGTGATAATGAAATAAAAACAAGTAAAAAAGATGAACCGGAAATGCATGGCATTGGCATAAAAAATATTATTCAAATTATAGAAAAGTACAATGGCGAATATGTTATTAAAAATGAGAACAATGAATTTAGTTTTTCTATTATTATCCCATTATAATATGTGACCATAGTTTATGTCCATTTTCTGCAAAAAATGTTCGTTTTGTGCATGGATTGTTGATTTTATCTATTATGTTAGATAAAATTATACAAAAGGGGAGAAAAAGACATGGTGAAAAATATAGTTAATGCTATAGTGGAACAAATGGAAAAAGAAAATTTATTGAATATAGAGATGAAAGAATATTTCACATATAGTATAGCTATGATTATAGAAAAATGGATTACTATTATATCAGTACTATTTGTTGGTGGGATTTTTAAACAGACTGTTCAAATGATGTTATTTTTATTCTTTTTTCTATTATTAAGGAAAAGGACTGGTGGATATCATGCAAGTTCATTTTTGCATTGTTATATAGAAACAATAATTATTAGTATAGTTGTTATTCATATGTGTTTAATATCAGCTCGTTACATGATGGTTATTTATTTGCTGGTTATATGCTCTATATTAGTAATAAGTTTTATAGGGGTAGTAAATCATCCTAATTTGGCATTGGATTATGTTGAAGTTAACGAGTCAAAGAAGGCTGCTAGATGTATTTTAGCAATAGAAAGTATTATAATAGTATTGCTTATTGTGCTTGATGTATGTAGGTTATGTGTTTGTTATATGTCTGCTTCTATTATATTATGCGCATTACTTTTGGGTTGGCAAAAATTATTAAACAGGGAGGTGAAATTTGAAAAATGAATAGTTTGAAAAGACTAACATTAGAACTTGTCAAAAAAGTAGTTATTTTCGAGATAAAAAGAGATAATGAAACCCATCCATTTTGCGCTTGTATTTTATATCAACCTAAAAGACCTGAAAAAGGAAGATTTCAGGTAACAAATAATAGAAACATATAAATAATTATATCAAAGAAGAAGGAGAAAAAATATGAACAAAATCACAAAAGCGAATTTTAAGAAATTGGTTTTAGTACTCACATTAACATTAGCAATGACTTTAGGTATGAGTATATCGGTGTTTGCAGCTACAGGTGCCGTTAATGGATACGCTATTACTGGCTCATCTCATATAACTCGTACAACAGCAAGCGCATCAACAACATATGGAAAAAAGTACAGGTTCTATTTCGGTAGACTCAACCTATAGTTATGTTAACACATATACGCTTGCAACGGGTACTAGTACTAAAAGTAAAGGTTATTATACGTCAGTTTAAATTAATTTTTCAGCACCATATAATTGCCATAGTGTTAGGATAAGAAGTTCACATAAAGTTTCTGCATATGGTCAGACATGGACTGCAAATTCAACGGCGGTATATTGATTTTAACAGTATAATTTAGTAATATTATTAAAAGAAAAGGATGAGGAAAAAATATGAACAAAATCACAAAAGCGAATTTTAAAAAATTAGTTTTAGCATTAGCATTAACGTTAGTAATGACTTTAGGCATGAGTATATCAGTGTTTGCGGCTACAGGTGCTATCAATGGATATACAACTAGAGCTTCATCAACTATTCGTCAACAAAAGGCGAGTGCCTCTACATCATATGATTATAATGGATCTGTTAGTGTATCATCTACTTACAGTTATGTAGATGTTAATACTCTGGCTACAGGGACATATACAAAGAATAATGCACATTATAGTCATTGTTCAGTTGAGTTTTCAGCTCCAAGTAATTGTCATAGTGTTAAGATAGTAAGCTCACATAAAGTTTCAGCTTTTGGTCAAATATGGAGTACAAAGACATCAGCAACATGTTAATTAATATATATTTTTTTTTTGGGGAAAGGTAGTATGAAGAAAAAACGCATATTAATCGCATCAATCATCTTCATACTTATCATCTGTATTGTGACTGCGGTTTTTATAATAAAGAATAGAAACCGCAGTACATCCAATACAATGTACACATATTCCAATGTAGATCCGGAATATAACTACTCTGAGGATAATGTATTCTATTTTGATGACTCGGGAATATTGCATCTTATTGATACAGCATCAGGCAAGGACATGGTCTATTGCGATAAGCCCAACTGCACACATGAAGGATACTCACGCACAAATCAGAATCCTTCATGCCCTGCAGCTTTTTATGGATTGTCAAAAGCTGGAGCGGTAATTTACAATGATCATCTCTATTTTATAGGAAATATGTCAGATGAAGACATGACAATACAGTATCTGTATGTGATGGATTCTAATGGTGAGAATCGAAAAAAAACAGCTAAATTAGAGAATGTTCAGAATGTTACGGCTGTTTTGTACAGGGATAATTATGTTATAGGAGCTTACAGTAACAGAATAGAGCTTAATGATGAAGGACAGATTGTAAATGATGATAAGCCTGAAGCCGGTATTTTTGTTATAGATCTCGATAATTACAAGGTGTATATGAGTGATAAGATAACAAGCGAACAGGCAAATATTACGGACATATATTATGAAGACGAAGTAGTGTACTATTCGACTGTGCGGTTTGGAGATGATGTTACAGAGCTGATGATAGAGGAGGGGGCGACAGCTGATGCAGAGTCTTTTGCCTACGATAATATGCTTAATGGAATATATCAATATGATATAGCAGATGAAAAGACAACATGTCTGACGGAAATAGACCATATTAACGATCTTAGGCTGTTAGATGGCGATGGTTATTATTCGTCAAAGGATGGATATTTTGTGTTTGACACCGAAAGCAGACAGACAAGACAGCTTCCGATAGATGCGGATGGAAAAACACAATATGGACCATTAAAAAAGAGCGGAGATTTTTTATATTATGCCCTTTCTGAAGAAAAAAGTGATGAAGTGACATATTACCGCTTGAAGGATGATAAGAGTGAAGAACTGATGAAGCTGTCTACTGAAAAGGCATTTAGCATTGCAAGCATATGCGGTCAGTCGGTATATGTCAACTATACTGATGATGAAGGCGAATTTTCACTTGGAGTTATAAGTCTTGATAATCTGAATAAAGGCAATTTTAATCCGAGAAAATTGAGGTGCTATAATGAAGAATAAGAAAAAGGGTGTTTTAATAGCAGTTGTAGTGATTGCCCTGATCGTGGCGGCAGTAGCAGCGGTATGTATTAATAAAAAAGCAGGCGATTCAGGAAAACTTAAAGAGGGACAGACCGAGACAACAGTCAAAAAAGTCGGATACAAAGGTCATAACATTTGCTGTACCCGATATTTGCAGGATTGATGAGAATAACCTTAAGCAGTTTAATGCTGCACTTATGGAGTGATACAACTATGAGCTGAATATAAAATATCTGAGTATGATGAATACAGCCAGAAGCTTTGAAAGGCCTTTGCTGCCGGGGAAACAGATGTTGCATTTTTAGGTTTAGGCGATGAGAATGGAAATAATCCGGTATATGACCTTATAAGTTCGGATCTTGTCTTAAATCTCGATGATGTTTTGTCGAAAGATCAGGGAAAGACACTTTATGATGCTTTCCCAAAGAATCTTTGGGAGATGGCAAAATGTGACGGACATATTTATTCCATACCATCGGCACTTGCAGATGATAATGGAGTTTATGCTGCATTTAACAGGGATTATATCTCAGATGATGTCATAAATTCGTGGGATGGAAGCATAGATGGAATTTATCAGATACTCAAGGCTTCAGAGTGGGATAACAGCAAAGCTCCGGGATTTCAATATCTCATAAACGAATATGTATTTGGAGATATGATCGGCTGTGAGATAAGAAACGGACTTTGCTTCGATTATGATACGATGTCAGTCGAAAATCCACTGGAATCGCAAAAGTTTACGGAATATCTTAAGGGGCTCGATAAGATGAAAAAAGACGGATACCTGAAGGACGATGAGACCGGTGAGATAACATACCTTAATAATATCGGATTAAATAATGAGGAAATATTACAAAATGTTAAGTCCGGCAATTTTGTTGTAGCTTTGTGTTCCGGAGAGATAGACGAGAATTTCCAAAAAGATAATATAGCGGTAAAAACAGTAGAGCATTATCTGACATCAAGGGTAAACGCATCCATTGGTATAGCGAAAAACACTAAGGATGTCGATGCTGTGGTAGAGTTTTTAGGTCTGTTATATGGAAACGGAAAGTACGCAGATATTCTCCTGTATGGACAGGAAGGCACGGATTACAAGGTCGTAGACGGTGTTGCATGCAATACGGATGGTACTGATCTGGAGGATGACTATTTAAGTAAGCTCTGTCTGGATCTGTTTATAAATGTATATCCGGTAACAGGTGAAAGATACATGGAAAATCGAAAAGATGAGTTTTTTGCCCTTTATGACAATGCCGGAGTATCTCCGTTTATCGGTTTTGAGCCTGATACGGAGAATTTGAACAATATCTCAAAATGATCTTCGGATTTCATAGAATGGCTTAAATGGTAAGTCGGTTGAGGAGAGTATATAGAAGGTGCAAAGGAAAAGCTTACAGCAGATGGAATGACAGCTATCTTGACAGTGTAAGAAACCAGTGGAGGAATATAAACAATGACACTTGAATGGAGGGCTTACAAAGTTTATAAGGATAAAACTGCGCTGGATGATGTGTCTTTTTTCATTTACACCCGGCATATATGGGCTTTGGGACCGAATGGAGCCGGTAAATCAACTATGATGAATCTCATTTCTGACAATCTGACTCCATCAAAAGGCCGTGTGCTGCTTGACGGAAGGGCATAGACGAGCTTGAAGTGAATACAGGAAGCTTCTATATGCCACAGCAGCAGAATATATATCCGAGCTTAGTCTTAGGCGTTTTCTTTACTTTATGGCATCCCTGAAAGGATTAAAAAAGGAAGCCTGAAGATATAGATCATTATGTGCGCATGGTAAAGCTTGATGATGTCCTTGAAAAGCTTGGAGCTTTTTCGCGGAATGAAGCAGAGAGCACTGATAGCACGGCACTCATAGGCAATCCCGGCATCCTTATACTGGATGAGCCAACGGCAGGGCTTGACCCAAAGGAGAGAATCAGAATCCGCAATCTGATATCAGAGGTTGCAAAGGACAAGATTGTTATTATTGCGACTCATGTGGTTACGGATGTAGAGTTTATCGCTAAAGAGATAGTTATGTTAAGCAACGGTAAAATAATAAGGAGTGGTTCTCCGTCAAAGCTGCTTAATGAGCTGGATGGAAAGGTATGGAATATTTTTTTATCGGATAATGAGATAGATGAGGTGAACACCAGGATACAAGGTGAGCAATATTTCAAGGGATGCAGACGGTGTCATAGCCCGCATTATTGCCGATTCGTATGATGGCATATGGCAGAAGGAGGCTGTGCGGCCAAATCTTGAGGACTTGTATTTGTATCTTAATGGGGACTGAAAATGGATATAGTAAAAAACGAAATATGTAAACTATTGACTAAAAGAACAGTGCTTATTCTTTTGTTTTTGCTTGTTCTGAATCCTGTTCTTGGACTGTATACCATGAATACCGTAAATGATGATGGGTATACAGGTAAGGATTACAGCGCGCTGTATGGCGAAATAAGCAATTACAGTCGTGAGGATGTTTTGCCGGAAATTGAACAGAGGCAGATGACGGCAGAAGCTTACGGCAGGATTAGTCTGTGCAGCAGGGTATACAAGGAAGTAGGAGCATGTCTTTCTTATGATGAGTATCTCGACTCTGTCAATGAAAAGGCTGACGAGATTTCGATTATGAATAAGTTTTCCGGCAATGGAGGCTTCGCAGAGAAAAATGCTGCTAAAACGAGCAGAGTTTACAGTAAGCTTAATGGTACAGTGCCTGAGGTTATTGATGCATCGGGACTTTTGAATATTACAGACAATGAGCTTACCGACTATGTGGCTGTGATTATGCTTTTTATCATTGCGCTCAATCTTGTGTTTTATGAAAAAAGCGAGAACCAGCTTGCATTGCTTAGAACAACTGCAAGGGGCAGAAGGCAGCTTATGGCGTCAAAGTCATTTGTGATGATTATGGCGGTCATTCTTATCACCTTGATATTGTATGGAATCAATGCAGTCATAAGCATGTGCTTTTACAATCCGATAAATCTGAAAAGTCCGCTTCAAAGTGTTTATCTGTACTATGGCAGTCCGTTTAAGCTTAGTATAGGACAATTTCTGGCATGCTATTTTCCTGTGAAAATAATAAGCTTTATATTGCTTGGCTTGTTTTTTATGCTGATATGCGCAGCGCTTGACAATATTATATTTGTGTTCGTTGCTTCTGCAGTGACCGTGGTTATTGAGGCTATCTGCTACACAACGATATCAGGAACCAGCTTCCTAGCCTTCCTTAAGTACATAAATATCATGTACGGAGTCAGGACAGGCAGACTTTTTTCTGATTATGTCAATATCAATCTGTTTGGATATCCGCTTAATACCGGGGTATTGTATGGCTTGTTCTGGCTTGTGTGTATAGCTGTATGTATTTTTGCGGTTACAAATTATCTCAATTCGGTGCATGAAAAGAAGCTGCTTTTACTGCCCGGCTTTGCCTGCGGTAAAAATACAGGCTGCCATACATCTTTATTTTTGCACGAATGCTATAAGGCACTTATTCCGGGAAAAGTGTTACTTATATTGATTGCAGCAGCTCTTTTTGTGGTATGGTGGAATCCGGCAGAGAAGCTTTCCTATGACTCGGTTGATGAGGTGTATTACAAGGAATATATGGACAAATATTATGGACCTTTAACTGCCAAAACCAATGAGCTTCTGGATGAAGAAAGAGCAAAATACGACCGGCTGTCAGATAACATTGCTTACGATATGGCACAGGGGAAGAGTGAAAGCTATATCAATATAAAGTACAAGGATGAACTGAGCAGACAGGAGGCATTCAATAAGGTTACAGCACATGTGGATTACCTTAAGACGTTAAATGAGGGCTGGCTGTTTTTTGAAAAGGGCTATGATATCCTCACCGACAGAACAGACTTCAAAAACCGTGATACAGCACAGGCCTTTGTGTATGTTATTCTCCTAATAGCAATAGCCTGCGGTATATGTGGAGCGGATTATGCAAACCATGAAATCAGTCTTTTAAGAACTACCTGTCGTGGCAGGAAGCAGCATATGGGAATCAAATGCATACTTGGCTTTTTGGGCACTGTCACAGCATTTGCACTTGTATATATTGTGCGGCTGTGCAATGTGCTTTTGGCATATGGCACGCAGGGGCTTAACGCTCCGGCGGCAAGTATGGAGCATCTGTGGCGTGTTTCGCAGAATATATCTGTAGGGCAGTATATACTTATCATAATGCTGATGCGCTTTATAGGGGGATTACTGGTCAGCCTGTTTGTTTTTGCGATGTTTAAATACTTAAGAAGCGGCATGTCTGTGATTATATCATGCATCCTTTTTATTGTGCTGCCACTGGCGCTTGTGGCTTTTGGGGTGACGAATGCGCAGTATATGTTGTTAAATCCGCTGCTTCTTGGAAATATATTTTGAATTCACTAGGAAAAACATTACAGATTGTTCCAATGAAATAGATAAAAAGCATCTGTCCGGAAAAACCGGATAGATGCTTTTTACTATTGGACAAAGTTATAATTTTTTATAAAAATCTGTGATGCGGTCCATGCGTGCTCCTATATTCATAAGCAGTGCATCCGCAATAGTAATTGCAGCCATAGCTTCAACAACAACAACAGCACGTGGCACGATAATCGGGTCATGACGTCCCTTGATGGAAATCTCTATATCTTCACCGGATTTATTTACGGTGTGCTGTGTAGCTGCGATGGAAGGAGTAGGCTTTATGGCAGCTCTGAAAATAAGCGGTGAGCCGTCTGTCATGCCGCCGAGAGTACCACCGGAGTGATTTGTCTCTTTTGAAACAGCGCCATCCCTCATAATAAAGGCATCATTGTTTGTAAGTCCGGTTGCCCTTGCTGCATCAAAGCCATCGCCGATTTCGAAGCCCTTTACAGCTCCGATAGACATAATAGCTTTTGCCAGATTGGCATCAATTTTCTCGAATACAGGATCACCGAGCCCGACGGGAAGACCTGTGATGACACATTCACACACACCGCCTGAGGAATTGAGTGATTTAAGGCATTCCTCCAGATATTCAGAAGCCTTTAGTGCTGCATCGGCATCAGGCATATAAAGCGAATTGTTGTAAATCTCATGGGCATCAAAATTAACCTCATTAATTGTAACAGGACCTATTGACCTGGTGTATGTAAGAAATTTTATGCCAAGGCCCGAGAGCATCTTTACAGCGATAGCACCCGCTGCAACACGGCCTATTGTCTCGCGTCCCGAAGAACGACCTCCGCCTCTGTAGTCTCTGAAGCCGTATTTCTCATCAAAGCAAAAGTCAGCATGCCCCGGACGATAGTACGAAGCAATCTCACTGTAATCCTTTGATTTCTGATTTTTATTCCACACAACCATAGAAACAGGTGTACCTGTAGTCTTTCCCTCAAACACACCGGAGAGAATTTCAACCGCATCATCCTCCTTGCGTGGGTAGTGAACTTGGACTGTCCCGGCTTTCTTCTGTTTAAGAATATCTGAATATCCTCCTCACACAGCTCAAGCCCCGCAGAACGCCGTCCACAACGACACCTAAGCCCTTTCCGTGTGATTCTCCCCATGTTGTTACCCTAAAAATATTTCCGTATGATGAACCTGCCATGATGGTCTCCTTTTATAATAATGGGTAACTATTTAAACCCTCTGAGAACAAAAATGATATATCATGCTTGCATGTAAACAGCATTTTTGTTTCAATGGACTCGAATAGTTACGATAATAAATACATTATAATTAATACCAAGTTGAATAGTCAAGAAAACTATGATATTATTTTATTTAGATAACTTTCGAACTATGTTTGTATATAATTATGTATATATGTAACTGTATTTACGTGCCGTCCTTAGAACCACAATGAAGCAACAAAACAATGACTACAATAAGACCGCAAAGAGGGAGAAAACATGGAATTTAACGGGGTATTTCACCAGGCATACGACAACTACTGCTATCCTTTAAATGAGGATGAATTAATCATAAATATAAAGACCGGTTATGATGTGAAGAAGTAAATATCATACTCGGTGACCCGTTCGCAGCCGGTATCTTAGGCGGTGGGAGACCTGGAATGGCGATAAGCAGCCGATAATATTTAAAAAGAAATTAAAGCACCAGATATGGTGGACCACCACGGTAAAGCCACCATTCAAGAGACTTAAATATTATTTTGAGCTCATCACAGAGGATGAGAGATGGTTTTACTTTGAGGATGGCTTCGTGAGTGCAGAGCAGATGGCACTTGAGGGCAGAAGCCGCCAGTGCTTTGTGTTCCCGTGGATGAATCCGTGTGATATTCCGGTCACACCGAAGTGGGTAAATGACACTATATGGTATCAGATATTTCCGGATAGATTCTGCAATGGAGACCACTCGATAGATCCTGATTATGTTGTTCCGTGGAGAAACAGGGGAAAGGTCAAAAATGAGGAGTGCTTCGGCGGAGACCTCGCAGGAATCATTCAAAAGCTTGATTACTTAAAGGAGCTTGGAATAAACGGAATCTACCTGACACCGATAAACGAGTCACCGAGCAATCATAAGTATGATACAACGGATTATGCAAAGATTGACCCGCGCTTTGGAGATGAAGAGACCTTTAAGAGGCTTGTGCTGGAAGCCCATAAGCGTGATATGAGAATAATGCTTGACGGAGTGTTTAACCACTGTGGCTATTATTTTGCACCGTGGCAGGATGTTTTAGCGAAGGGGACAGATTCAGAGTATTATGACTGGTTTATGATCAATGAATGGCCTCTTGACTTTAAGCATGGAGCGGCTAAAAAGGGTCAGTTTTATACGTTTGGATTTTTTGACAATATGCCAAAGCTCAATACAAATAATCCGGCGGTGCGAAAATACTTTATCGATATCTGCGCCAACTGGGTAGAAAATTATCATATAGACGGACTGCGCCTTGATGTGGCAAATGAGGTGTCACACCGCTTCTGCAAGGAGCTTAGGGCAAGGCTTAGGGAAATCAATCCGGATATTTACATTTTGGGCGAAATATGGCATAATGCTCTTCCGTGGCTGCGTGGAGATGAGTTCGATGCGGTTATGAACTATCCGCTTGGAGAGAGCATAAAGGATTTCTGGATAGATAAGAGCCAGACGAATCAGGATTTTGAGTATACTATAAACAGATGTTATACCAACTACATGCAGCAGACCAATGATGTGCTTTTCAATCTGCTTGATTCACATGATACAAAGCGCCTTCGCTCTGATACAAAGAATCTCGACCAGTACTTTGCACAGCTTGCAGTGCTTTTTGCCATGCCGGGCAGCCCATGTATATATTACGGCACTGAGATTGCCATGCCGGGCAGCTATGACCCTGACTGCAGACGATGTATGCCGTGGGATGATATTGAGGCAGGCAGGTTTAAGGAGCGCATTGAGATGGTATCAAAGCTCATTCATTTAAGGGCGAGTGAGCCGCTTTTAAAGGGCAGAAACTTCCATTTCCCTGATGATTTTGCTGATAATCCGAGGGTAATCCAGTTCAGAAAGATGGGCTGGGTGGATACATATGTGGAGGTTATAGTCAACTGCTCTGATGAGGATATTGAGGTGCCAAAGGACGGCGAGGTACTTTTTGAGAGACATTGCATAGATACCACACTGCTGACTAACGGAATATTAATCAGAAAAATCGTAGGCAATGGCGATAAGTAAAAGAAACAGGAGAATTAAACGAAAATATGGCTAAATATGAGTTACTAAAACAGGAGGGACGTGCCAAGAGAGGTACATTCCATACTGTGCATGGAGATATACAGACACCTGTATTTATGAATGTAGGAACAGTAGGTGCGATAAAGGGCGCTGTCTCTACGGACGATTTAAAGGAGATAAAGTGTCAGGTTGAGCTGTCAAATACATATCACCTGCATGTAAGAACCGGAGACAAAATCATTAAAGAGCTTGGCGGACTGCACAAATTCATGGTGTGGGACAGACCAATCCTTACAGATTCCGGCGGATTCCAGGTGTTTTCACTGGCAGGTCTTCGCAAAATAAAGGAGGAGGGCGTGTACTTCAACTCACATATTGACGGTGCCAAGATTTTTATGGGGCCTGAGGAGAGCATGCAGATACAGTCAAACCTTGGCTCCACGATAGCTATGGCATTTGACGAGTGCCCATCTAGCGTTGCAGACAGACAGTATGTGACAAACTCTGTAAACAGGACCGCGCGCTGGCTTGAGAGGTGCAAAAAGGAGATGGCACGCTTAAACAGCTTACCGGATACTATCAACAAGGAGCAGCTTTTATTCGGTATCAATCAGGGAGCTATTTATGATGATATAAGAATTGACCATGCAAAGCGCATTTCTGAGCTTGAGCTGGACGGCTATGCTGTCGGCGGACTGGCGGTAGGAGAGAGCCATGAGGAGATGTACCATATTCTTGATGAAACAGTGCCTCATCTGCCTGTTAATAAACCTACATACCTGATGGGAGTAGGAACTCCTGCCAATATACTTGAGGGTGTAGAGAGAGGAATCGACTTCTTTGACTGTGTATACCCAAGCAGAAACGGCCGTCACGGACATGTATACACGAATCACGGCAAGCTTAATCTGTTCAACCAGAAGTATCAGAAGGATATGCGCCCTATTGAGGAGGGCTGTAACTGTCCTGCCTGCCGTACATATTCGCGTGCATATATCAGGCATCTTTTAAAGGCAAAGGAGATGCTCGGAATGAGGCTGTGCGTGCTCCATAATTTGTATTTCTACAACAACATGATGGAGGAGATAAGAGATTCGCTTGATGCAGGCCGTTTTGCCTCATACAAGGCTGAAAAGCTCTATGGAATGACACAGGGAGAGCAGAGCTAGCAGATAAATATAAAAAATCTCGAAAATGATAAAAAATCCTTGCCGTTAGCACGTTTAACGTGTATTATGGTAGTAGTGCTTAGAACACATCAATTATAGAATATTTAGGAGGAACAATTGATGACATCAATTTTAGCAAACGGTCAGGCAGCAGGAACAATTGGAATGGTTGTCTGGTTAGTAGTACTTTTCGCAGTTATGTATTTTCTTATGATCCGTCCACAGAAGAAGGAGCAGAAGAAAAAGGAGCTTATGCTTAAAGAAGTTGCAACAGGAGACACAGTTCTTACAACAAGTGGATTTTACGGTACAGTTATCGATATCGAGGACGATACTGTAATCGTTGAGTTTGGTAACAACAAGAACTGCCGTATTCCAATGCAGAAGGCAGCTATCGCTGACCTTGAGAAAGCAGAGGATTCAGCTAAATAATGCACATTTGTAAAGCCGTCACATAAGTGGCGGTTTTCTTATTATCCGCATCTCTTGCAATAATAATAAAAAACTGTTATTATAGTATGCAGTTATTATAAGCTGCAGTTATAAATTGCATGAAAAAGTAAAATATCCCGGCATATTGAAATAACTACTTTAATGCTTTAATATAAGAATATGTATTTTTATGTAAAAGAGGTAAGAAATTATGGAATATAAAGTTGGTGTAATTTCAGGAGACGGAATCGGACCGGAGATAGTCACTGAGGCAAAAAAGGTATTGGACAAAATAGCAGACAAGTATGGACACAGCTTCAACTACACAGACATCCTTATGGGTGGCTGCTCAATTGATGCTACAGGTGTTCCTCTTACAGATGAGGCTATTGCGACTGCACTTGATTCAGACGCGGTGCTGATGGGTTCTATCGGTGGCAACACAGCCACATCACCATGGTACAAGCTGGCCCCTGAGCTTCGTCCGGAGGCAGGACTTTTAAAGCTTAGAAAGTCACTCAATCTGTTTGCAAATCTTAGACCGGCATACCTGTACAAGGAGCTTGCTGCAGCATGTCCGCTCCGTAGCTGATATCATCGGAGACGGCTTTGATATGATGATTATGCGTGAGCTTACAGGAGGTCTTTACTTCGGAGCCAGAGAGACAAAAGAGGTGGATGGAGTTGTTACGGCCACAGATACACTGACATACAATGAGAATGAAATCAGAAGAATCGCAAAGCGGAGGCTTCGATATAGCCATGAAGAGAAGGAAAAAGGTCACATCTGTAGACAAGGCAAATGTGCTTGATTCTTCCAGATTATGGAGAAAGATCGTTGAGGAGGTCGCTAAGGATTATCCGGAGGTTACATACGAGCATATGCTTGTTGATAACTGTGCAATGCAGCTTGTAAAGGATCCTAAGCAGTTTGATGTTATCCTCACAGAGAATATGTTTGGCGATATTTTATCAGATGAAGCAAGTATGGTGACAGGCTCAATCGGTATGCTTTCATCAGCAAGCCTTAACGATACAAAGTTCGGACTTTACGAGCCAAGTGGCGGATCTGCTCCTGATATCGCAGGAAAGGGCATTGCAAACCCTATCGCAACAATCCTTTCAGCAGCCATGATGCTTCGCTATTCATTTGATCTGGACAAGGAAGCACAGGCAATCGAGGGATGCTGTAAAGCAGGTGCTTAAGGAGGGGTACAGGACAATCGACATCATGCCACAGCCGGGTGAGACTACAGAGGGTATCACACAGGTAGGCACAGCACAGATGGGTGGATCTCATCGCAGAACGTGTGTAGCTGCATGACTTATAATAGACAGCTAACAGGTTATAGATAGGCAGATCATTGTGTATACAGTAGTAATGATGAAGTACTCAAAGAAATAGTCGGAGATAAATAAGGAGATAAAATATGATAAGTGATAACGCAAGAGCCGGAATGCAGCAGGCACCGGCAAGAAGTTTATTTAATGCTCTTGGTTTTACACCGGAGGAAATGAAAAAGCCTATGGTCGGAATCGTAAGCTCATTCAATGAGATTGTTCCGGGCCATATGAATATAGACAAAATCGTTGAGGCTGTAAAGCTTGGAGTTGCAGAGGCAGGAGGAGTGCCTGTAGTATTTCCTGCAATTGCAGTCTGCGATGGTATTGCAATGGGACATGTGGGTATGAAATATTCCCTTGTCACAAGAGATCTGATTGCTGATTCTACAGAGTGTATGGCAATCGCTCATCAGTTTGATGCACTTGTAATGGTTCCAAACTGTGACAAGAACGTGCCGGGACTTCTGATGGCGGCTGCACGTCTTAATCTGCCTACAGTATTTGTATCAGGCGGACCAATGCTCGCAGGCCACGTAAAGGGCAGAAAGAGAAGTCTTTCATCGATGTTTGAGGCTGTCGGCTCATACGCTGCCGGTACTATGACTGAGGATGATGTATGTGAGTATGAGAACAAGGTATGTCCTACCTGCGGTTCATGCTCGGGAATGTACACAGCCAACTCTATGAACTGTCTTACAGAGGCACTCGGTATGGGACTTCGCGGAAACGGAACAATACCTGCTGTATATTCAGAGCGTATCCGTCTTGCAAAGCATGCCGGAATGGCTGTTATGGATATGTACAACAAGGGCATCAAGGCGAGAGATATTATCACAAAGGATGCAATAATGAACGCACTCACAGTTGATATGGCGCTCGGCTGCTCTACAAACTCTATGCTTCATCTTCCGGCTATCGCTCATGAGATAGGCTTTGATTTTGATATCAGCTTTGCAAATCCAATCAGTGAGAGGACACCAAATCTTTGCCATCTTGCCCCGGCAGGCCCTACATATATGGAGGACTTAAACGAGGCCGGCGGTGTGTGGGCTGTCATGAAAGAGCTTGCTGATATCGGACTTTTAAATACAGATTGTATGACTGTTACAGGAAAGACAGTTGGAGAGAATATAAAGAATGCAGTCAATAGGGACCCTGAGGTCATCAGACCGGTAGACAATCCATATTCAAAGACCGGAGGACTTGCAGTGCTTAAAGGAAATCTGGCTCCGGACGGCTCTGTAGTAAAGCGTTCAGCAGTTGTCGATGAGATGATGGTTCATGAGGGCCCTGCAAGAGTATTTGACTGTGAGGAGGATGCAATTGCTGCAATAAAGGGCGGCAAGATCGTAGAGGGTGATGTGGTTGTCATCAGATACGAGGGACCAAAGGGTGGCCCTGGAATGAGAGAGATGCTTAACCCTACATCCGCTATTGCCGGAATGGGACTTGGAAGCTCTGTAGCACTCATCACAGACGGACGTTTTTCAGGAGCTTCAAGAGGAGCTTCAATAGGTCATGTTTCACCTGAGGCCGCAGTAGGCGGACCGATTGCCCTGGTTGAAGAGGGAGATATCATAAAGATTGATATTCCAAACATGAAGCTTGAGCTCGATGTGTCAGACGAGGTGCTTGCTGAGCGTAAGGCAAAGTGGCAGCCAAGGGAGCCAAAGGTTACAACTGGCTATTTGAAGAGATACGCAGCGCTTGTTACATCAGGAAACAGAGGAGCCATCCTTGCACTTCCGGGCGAGCAGAACGCGTAGTATAAATTTTGATAGAAAATTCAGTACGAATAAGGCTTTTACCTATTATCGTAAGGGATTCGTATAAGAAAAAGAGGAATACAAGATGCAGTTAACAGGATCACAGGTTATTATAGAATGCTTAAAAGAACAGGGGGTTGACACAGTATTCGGTTATCCGGGAGGAGCCATCCTTAATGTCTATGACGAGCTCTACAAGCATCCGGAGATTAAGCATGTGCTGACCTCACATGAGCAGGGAGCAAGCCATGCGGCCGACGGCTATGCGAGAAGCACCGGAAAGGTTGGCGTCTGTCTGGCTACAAGCGGACCGGGTGGCAACAAATCTGGTCACAGGAATTTCGACAGCATACATGGATTCGATTCCAATCGTCGCAATCACATGTAATGTCGGAGTCTCGTTACTTGGAAAGGACAGCTTTCAGGAGATAGATATTGCCGGAATTACAACGCCTGTAACCAAATACAGCTTTATTGTAAAGGATGTAGAGAAGCTTGCAGATACAATACGCAGAGCTTTCGATATAGCAAGAAAAGGCAGACCGGGTCCTGTACTTGTGGATATTCCAAAGAATGTTACGGCAGATCTGGTAGAGTACACCAGGCAGGAAATCAAGCTTCCTGAGCGTGTGACAGAAACAATTACAGACAGTGACATTGATAATGCAATTGAACTCATAAAAGCATCCAAAAAGCCATATATATTTGTAGGAGGCGGAGTGGTTCTCTCCGGAGCAAGCAAAGAGCTTAAGGAATTTGTAGACAAGGTGAATGCACCTGTTTGCGATACGCTCATGGGCAAGGGTGCATATGACGGCACAAGTGATAACTACACAGGCATGCTTGGCATGCATGGCACAAAGACCTCAAACCTTGGAGTTTCGGAGTGCGACCTTTTGATTGCGATTGGTACACGTTTTTCGGACAGAGTGCTTGGCAATCCTAAAAAGTTTGCAGACCAGGCCAAGATATTACAGTTTGATGTAGATGCAGCAGAGATTAATAAAAATATCCGTGTTACATCGAGTGTTATAGGCGATGTGAAGGAAATACTTACACGCATCAACAAAAAGCTTACACAGCTTGACCACAATTCATGGGTTGAGCATGTGCTTGCATATGCAAAGACTTTTCCTCTTACATATCACAAAGAGGGACTTAGCGGACCATTTGTTATTGAAAAAATCTATGAAATGACAAAAGGAAATGCTATAATGGTTACTGAGGTCGGTCAGCATCAGATGTGGGCAGCCCAGTATTACAAATACAGCAAGCCGAGAACTCTTCTTACATCAGGAGGTCTTGGTACCATGGGATACGGTCTCGGTGCTGCAATCGGTGCCCAGACAGCTAATCCTGACAGGACTGTAGTCAATATTGCAGGTGACGGATGCTTCAGAATGAACATGAACGAGCTTGCAACAGCTTCAAGAGAAAAGCTTCCTCTTATCGAGGTTATAATAAACAACCATGTACTTGGAATGGTACGCCAGTGGCAGACTCTTTTTTACGAGAAGCATTACTCGGCAACCGTACTCGATGATGGTGTGGATTATGTAAAGCTTTCAGAAGCAATGGGAGCCACCGCACGACGTGTTAAGACCCAGGAAGAATTTGAAAAAGCATTTGCAGATGCCTTAAAGAGTAAGACACCGTTTGTCATCGATTGTATCATTGATTCAGATGACAAGGTATGGCCTATGGTTGCACCGGGCAAGCCTATCAACGAGTCTTTCGATGAAGAGGACTACAATGCGACACAAGGAGGAAATTAGAGTGAGTAGAGTTTACAATTTTTCAGCAGGACCTGCAGTTTTACCTGAGGAGGTATTGCAGGAAGCAGCAGCAGAGATGATGGATTATAAGGGAAGCGGAATGTCGGTTATGGAGATGAGCCACAGATCTAAATGGTTTGATGACATCATCAAGGATGCCGAGAAAGATCTCCGCGAGCTTATGAATATACCTGACAATTACAAGGTACTTTTCCTTCAGGGTGGTGCTTCACAGTTCTTCGCTGAGGTACCGATGAACCTTATGAAAAATAAAAAAGCAGGATACATTATTACAGGTCAGTGGGCTAAAAAGGCGTTTGCCGAGGCTAAGATTTACGGAGACGCCGTAGAGCTTGCTTCGTCTGCAGATGAGACCTTCTCATACATACCTGACTGCTCAGATTTACCAATCACAGATGATATGGATTATGTATACATTTGCGAGAACAATACTATCTACGGAACAAAGTACAAGAAGCTTCCAAACACAAAGGGAAAGAACCTTGTAGCTGATGTATCTTCATGCTTCTTATCAGAGCCTGTAGATGTATCAAAATATGCTGTTATCTATGGCGGAGTACAGAAGAATGTAGGACCTGCCGGAGTAGTTATAGCAATTATCAGAGAGGACCTTATCACAGATGATTGTCTACCGGGCACACCAACCATGCTCAAGTGGAAGACTCAGGCCGATAATGATTCTCTTTACAATACACCACCATGCTACGGCATCTATATCTGTGGCAAGGTATTCAAATGGCTCAAGAAGATGGGCGGTCTTTCAGTTATGAAGGAGAGAAATGAGGAGAAGGCCAAGATTCTCTACGATTTCCTTGATCAGAGCAAGCTCTTTAAGGGAACAGTAAGAAAAGAGGACAGATCACTCATGAATGTTCCGTTTGTAACAGGAGATGCAGAGCTTGATGCCAAGTTTGTAAAGGAGGCAACTGCAGCCGGATTTGTAAACCTTAAGGGACACCGTACAGTTGGCGGAATGAGAGCATCTATCTACAATGCTATGCCAAAAGAGGGCGTTGAGAAGCTTGTAGAGTTTATGAAGAAGTTTGAGGAGGAGAATGCATAATGTTCAATTACACATGCTTAAACCCAATCGCAGGAGTAGGCCTTGACCTGTTCTCTGACGATTATAAAAAGGTTGATGATATTAAGGATGCAGATGCAGCACTTGTAAGAAGTGCCGCTATGCATGACATGGAGCTTGGTGACAAGGTGCTTGCTGTGGCAAGAGCAGGAGCAGGAGTAAACAATATTCCGCTTGACAAGTGTGCCGAGCAGGGAATCGTTGTATTCAACACACCGGGAGCCAATGCAAATGGTGTTAAGGAGCTTGTGTTTGCCGGAATGCTTTATGCATCAAGAGATATCGTTGGAGGTATCGACTGGTGTCTTGCAAACCAGAACGATGAGAATATTGCGAAGACAGCCGAGAAGCAGAAAAAGAACTTTGCAGGAACAGAGATTTCAGGCAAGAAGCTCGGTGTTATCGGACTTGGAGCCATCGGTGTACTTGTTGCAAATGCTGCAGTACATATGGGCATGGATGTTTACGGATATGATCCATACATCTCAGTAAATGCCGCATGGAACCTTTCAAGAAGCGTTAAGCATATCAGCAATGTTGAGGACATCTACAAGAACTGTGATTTCATCACAATCCATGTACCTCTTCTTGATTCAACAAAGAAGATGGTAAACGCTGATGCTATTGCAATGATGAAGCCAACCGCTATCGTATTAAACTTTGCCAGAGATCTTCTCGTTGACGAAGAGGCTATGGTAGATGCACTTGCCAAGGGAAAGGTTAAGAAGTATGTTTCAGATTTCCCCAACAACACTACTGTTGGAGCAAAGGGCTGCATCGTAACACCTCATCTTGGAGCATCTACAGCAGAGTCAGAGGACAATTGTGCAGTTATGGCTGTCAAGGAGCTGAGAGATTACTTAGAGAATGGTAATATCGTTCATTCAGTAAACTTCCCTGACTGCAGCATGGGTGCATGCACAGCTTCAGGCAGAGTCGGAATCCTTCACAAGAATGTTAAGGGTATGATTGGACAGATTACAACAGCTCTTGCAGAGGCTGATATCAATGTATCTGATCTGACAAACAAGGGCAAGGGTGACTATGCATATTCACTTCTTGATCTTGATTCAGCTATTGATGCTTCTACCGTTGAGAAGCTTTCTGCCATTGACGGAGTGCTCAGAGTGAGAGTTATTAAATAGTGAATTAATATTTGATTTAAATACTGATCCCCCATATTTTATATGGGGGATTTAGTAGGTTATAAGGAAATAACAAATATAGAAAATATATAAAAAATATAAGAAATATAAAAGATATAAGAGATATATAGGAGATTATATGATCAGACAAATTCTTGGTGAAGTATCAGTGCCGGTTGCAAACACCGAGGTACAGCAGGTTATTGAAAACCCGGGCATTGTAAAGACGTATCTGGAGAAATATATGCCATCGCTTATCAGCTTTCTAGTGCAGCTTGTTGTTGCGATTGTGATACTGCTTATTGGTATTAAGGTGATTAAATCAGTTGTGAAAATAATTAAAAAAGGATTTGATAAAAGCAGAATGGACGCTGCAGTGGCATCATTTCTTGCAAATGTTATTAAATACTTTTTGTATTTTATTCCTTGTCATGGCGCTGCTTTCGGGCTTTGGAGTGGCGACCGGCTCTGTTATAGCGGTTCTTGGCTCTGCCGGACTTACTGTAGGTATGGCATTGCAGGGCAGTCTGTCGAATTTCGCAGGAGGCGTGCTTATTCTTTTGATGAAGCCGTTTGGCGTGGGCGATTACATAGTTGACGGTTCAAGTGGTACAGAGGGCACTGTAAAGGATATAAATCTGTTTTATACAAGGCTTTTGACAATAGATAACAAGATGGTTATGATACCAAACGGAAAGCTCGCTGATTCGTGTATCACAAATGTATCTATGATGGATAAGAGGATGCTTGATTTGAGAGTAACAGTATCCTACAGCACAGATTTAGCATTTGCAAAGAGTGTGCTGGAATCTGTTGTCACATCAGCAGATACGATGCTTCGCGATGAGCCGAGCAATGTGTTTGTGAGTGAGCTGCAGGATTCGGCAATAGAGCTCGGTGCGAGAATCTGGGTGAAGAACGAGGATTACTGGAACACAAAATGGCAGCTTACAGAAGAAATTAAAACAGCATTTGATAAAAATAACATCGAAATTCCGTTTCCGCAGATGGATGTTAATATTCAGAAGAGGAGCATAGACTCTGACTTTTAAAGCCGGATGTTGCAGAATATTACTTTAACAGATTTTTTGGGGTAATATACTTATAATTTAACTATAATATGTAAAAATGTGGTATACTATCATCATCGCATTTTAGGAGGAATAATTGATGACAATTCACGGTTTGGCTGAATACGAGATTTTAGATGAGCACAGAGTGGAGGATGTCCAGTCGGACGGATTCATTCTGAGACACAAAAAAAGTGGTGCAAGGATTGCCATTTTATCAAATAATGATGATAACAAGGTCTTTTATATAGGCTTCAGGACTCCGCCGGAGGATGAGACGGGTGTACCGCATATTATTGAGCATACCACACTCTGTGGTTCAAAGAAGTTCCCTGTAAAGGATCCCTTCATCGAGCTGGCAAAGGGCTCGCTCAATACATTTTTAAATGCCATGACATACCCAGACAAGACAGTTTATCCTGTCGCAAGCTGCAACGACCAGGATTTTAAGAATCTCATGGATGTGTATCTGGATGCAGTGTTTAATCCGAATATCACAAAGTACGAGGAGATTTTCAAGCAGGAGGGCTGGCACTACGAGCTTACAGGTAAGGATGACGAGCTTAAGATAAACGGAGTTGTGTACAATGAGATGAAGGGAGCATACTCATCGCCTGACGAGGTGCTTTCAAGCCAAATTTACCGCTCACTGTTTCCGGACAATACCTACAGCAAAAGGATTCAGGTGGCAATCCGAGTATATTCCTAAGCTTACGTATGAAGCATATTTGGACTTCTATCACAAGTATTATCATCCATCCAATTCATACATTTATCTGTATGGTGATATGGATGTTGTCGAGAGACTTGAGTGGCTGGATAAGGAATATCTGAGCCTGTATGATTATAAAAAAGTTAATTCAGAAATTAATAAACAGCCTGCATTTGATAAAATAAAGAATGTTGAGGCGCAGTATTCAATTACCATGGATGATTCACAGGAGAATAAGACTTATCTATCTTATAACCGTGTGGTAGGGGATACGCTTGATGAGATGCTCTATCAGGCATTTGATGTGCTTGACTATGCACTTGTCAGCTCACCGGGAGCACCGGTTAAGCAGGCATTGATAGATGCGGGAATCGGTGATGATGTGTATGGCTCATATGATGCGGGCATTCTGCAGCCGGTATTCTCGTTTGTGGCAAAGAATGCCAATGCATCTCAGGCAGATGAGTTTGAAAGTATTATAGAAAACACTCTTAAAGAAGTTGTTAAAACAGGAATTAATAAAGAAGCACTGCTTGCGGGAATCAACAGCAGCGAGTTCAAATTCAGGGAGGCTGACTTCGGACAGTTTCCTAAGGGACTTCTTTTTGGATTAAACTGTTTAGACAGCTGGCTGTTTGATGATATGAAGCCTTTTATACATCTGGAGTGTCTTGGTACCTTTGCTAAGCTTCGAAAGGCTGTAGATACTGATTATTTTGAAAAACTTATACAGGAGTATCTGCTCGACAATACCCATGGTTCATCTGTCACAGTAAAGCCGAAGCGTGGACTTGGTAATGAGAGGGAGGAGGCTTTGGCAAAGGAGCTTTCCGATTACAAGGCATCTCTTTCAGATGAAGAGATTAAAAAGCTGATTGAGGATACAGAGCATTTAAAGAAATACCAGGAGGAGCCTTCGTCGGATGAGGATCTGCGCAAGCTTCCAATGCTTACAAGAGCAGATATGAAAAAGAATGCTATGCCTTTTTCAAACATTGAGGATGAACTTTTGGATGTAAAGGTTGTGCGTCATGACATAGAGTCAAACGGCATTGATTATATATCATTTTTATTTGATGCAGGTGATTTTGCCCAGAGTGAGCTTGGCTATCTTGGCTTCTTCACAAACGCACTCGGGCTGGTGAGCACCGAAAAGTACAGCTATACCGATTTAGCCAATGCCACCAACATATATACCGGCGGAATCAGCACAGGTACTGCAAGTCACCCGGATATTAAGGATAGAAATAATTTCGTGTTTAAATTTGAGGTGAAGCTTAAAGTGTTGGAGAAAAACCTCGACAAGGCACTTGAGCTTATGGAGCAGATGCTTCTTACATCGGATTTTACAGATACAAAGAGACTGGGTGAGCTTGTAGCGCAGATTAAGGCAAGGCTTCAGGCTAACCTTAGCAGTTCCGGTCATCTGGTTGCAGCTATGCGAAGCATGTCGAGCTTCTCGCGCTATGCGCTTTATCAGGACGAGCTAAAGGGAATTGCTTTTTACCGCTCTATATGCCACATAGAAAAGGAACTTTCCGAGTCACCAAAGAGTGTGTCAGATAAGCTTGCTGCAATAGCCAAAAAGCTGTTTGCAAGAAACAGAATGCTTATCAGCTTTACCGGAAATAACGAGGCATATGGCAATGCAAAGCCTTCGTTGGAAAAAGTTATAGCTGGATTTGATAAAATGAGTGCTGTAGGCAATCAGGCAGAGGTTCATTTTAATACAGCAAAGGAAGCATTTATTGATGCATCCCAGATACAGTATGTGGCAAAAACAGGTGATTTCATCTGCGAGGGCTATGAATACACCGGAGCACTGAGACTGCTGCGTATCATCTTAAGCTATGATTATCTCTGGATAAATGTCAGGGTAAAGGGTGGTGCTTACGGCTGCATGAATACATTCCTTAGAAGCGGAGAGAGCTACTTTGTCTCATATCGAGACCCTAACCTTCAGACACACTTGATGTCTATGAAGAATACCTGAGTATATAAAGAGCTTTTCACCTGATGAGAGGGATATGACCAAGATATTATCGGTACCTTCCAGAAGGCACTCTTGATACGCCTATGAACCGGAAGCAAAGGGAAGCAGATCACTGTCTGCATATCTCGAGGGTATTACCTACGAGCAGATTCAAAAGGGAGAGAGAAATGAGATACTAAATGCACAGCCAGGAGGATATCAGAAGGCTTGCAGACCTTGTAGAGGCAGTGCTTAAGAAGGACAGTATATGTGTTACTCGGCAATGAAATGGCAAAGAGTCGGCAGGACTCTTTGAGAATGCGTTGAAAAGCTTATATAAATACAGATTCACATAGGAGGAAAATGATACAGAATTTCAAATCGGGTTTTGTTACAATAATCGGTGACCAAACGTGGGCAAGTCAACACTGATGAACAGGCTTATCGGTCAGAAAATTGCCATCACATCAAACAAGCCTCAGACCACAAGAAACCGCATCCAGACAGTATACACGGATATGGAAAAGGGACAGATAGTGTTCCTTGATACTCCGGGCATACACAAGGCCAAAAACAAGCTGGGCGAGTATATGGTCAATGTGGCGGAAAAGACATTAAATGAGGTGGATGTTGTGCTGTGGCTTGTGGAACCGACCAACTTTATCGGGGCGGGAGAGCAGCATATCATAGAGCAGCTTAAAAAGGTTAATACACCTGTTATATTGATTATCAACAAGGTAGATACAGTGGAAAAGGAAAAGGTGCTTGAGTATATAGACACCTACCGCAAGGTATTCGACTTTGCAGAGATTATTCCTACGTCAGCCTTAAGAGGGCAGAATACGGATGATGTTATTAATTCTATATTTAAGTATTTGCCTTATGGCCCGCAGTTCTATGATGAGGACACCATCACAGATCAGCCGGAGCGTGCTATCTGTGCTGAGATTATCAGGGAAAAAGCGCTCCATGCTCTAAATGACGAGGTGCCGCATGGCATTGCAGTAGGAATTGACCGCATGAAGACAAGAAAGACAAAGAGTGGTTCTATTATAGATATGGATGCCACAATTGTCTGCGAGCGAGACTCCCATAAGGGGATCATTATAGGAAAGCAGGGTAGCATGCTCAAAAAAATCGGCACCAATGCGCGCTATGAGATGGAAAGACTGCTTGACTGTAAGGTGAATCTGAAGCTATGGGTCAAGGTAAAGAAGGATTGGAGAGACAGCGACTTCCTCATCAAGAACTTTGGATACAAAGAGGAAGAATAGTATTTTGAAAGTAAGATTAAGATGTCACAGAGTGTAGTGTTGACCGGTATGGTGCTTTCAGCCATGCCGGTAGGGGATTTTGACAAAAGAATAACGATTCTCACAAAGGAACGAGGAAAAATCACAGCCTTTGCAAGGGGCGCAAGACGTCCAAACAGCCAGCTTATGGCAGGAAGCAATCCATTTTCGTTCGGTGAGTTTGAGCTGTTTGAGGGTAAAAGCGCATATTCTCTTTCAAAGGTCACAATCAGCAACTATTTCAGGGAGCTGACACAGGATTTGGAAGCAGTATACACCGGGTTTTACTTTCTGGAGTTCTGTGGATACTTTTTGTCAGGAGAACAATGACGAGAAGGATATGTTAAAGCTCCTTTATCAATCACTCGGGGTCTCTTGAATCACCGGCATATAAAAATGAGCTCGTAAGGGCTGTTTTTGAGCTTAAGGCTATTACGATAAATGGCGAGGGTCCATCGCTGTTTTCGTGTATACACTGTCATTCGAGGGAAGGACTTAATGTCTTTTCGGCAAGACGCGGAGGGGTGTTTTGCGACAACTGTGGCACGCAGGTGCAGGGCAGGCGTATACTAAGCGATACACTCTATACCATGCAGTATATTGTTTCAGCTGATATCACGAAGCTGTACACGTTTGCAGTGTCAGACGATGTGCTTGAGGAGCTGAGAAGCATAATGAAGGAATATCTTTCAATCTATGTGCATCATGATTTTAAATCAGCAGCTTTTCTGTGATAAATTAAAGCATGAAATTAAATCATGAAATAATTAATAGATACTATGCATGTCGTTGCCCTTTAAAATATGATACTTGAAATCATATATACAAAAGGGTATAATATCATAGATTATATTTTAGGAGGCAGCTATGAATAAAAAGCTATCAATGCTGTTGCCTGTTATTGCGACATGCGGTTTGCTTTGCCGGGTGCGGTACAGATTATTATACCAAGGACAGCACGGTGTTTGTTGCAAAAAACGGCAGTGTGGTATCTACAGATGTCGAGGACTTTGATACAGCTGCATACAAGCAGGATGACTTACAAAGCTATGTGGACAAGTCAATAGACGACTACAATAAGAAGAATGACGGTTCGGTCAAGCTCAAAAAGCTGACTGTCGAGAAAAAGAAGGCATCTCTTACAATGAGCTATGCGTCAACCGATGAATACACTGATTTCAATGGGACAAAGCTTTTTTCAGGAACGATTGCGGAGGCTCTGGCAGCCGGATATGATTTCAAGACCGATTTCGCAGCGATAGATGATGGCAAGGCAAAGAAATGTGAGTCATCTGAGTTTCTGGATGAAACCGGCTACAAGGTCGTTGTTTACGAAGGCAGCTCAAATTTGCACGTGAAAGGAAAAATATTATATGCATCTGTCGACAAAGTAAAGCTTGTAGATGACAAAACAGTTGCGATTGGTGACAAGTATAGCCTGCTTGCATCACAAACCACAGGGACAGAGAGTGTCACAGAGAGCACAGAAGCAGTAAAAACCGATGCGACGGAAGGAACGGAAAACGGAGCGGATGGTAGTGTCAGTGATGATGATATATTAAACTCGGTCAAGCAAGACAACGAGGTCACATTTGACTTTGACAGTGAGGAGGACAATTCGGCGCCGGTGTCATATATCACATATGTTATATATAAGTAGATTGAGGCGTGAATTGTTATTTAATTATAATTAAGAATACAAGTAACTATTCAGTACATCTGATTCTAATGCGCCTGCAGCTCGCAGCTGTGAAGGTACTGAACAGTTACGAATACAAATAAATCATAAGTAAGATAGAGAGGAAACAAGAATTATGGAAAAGACCATGGACAAAATCGTACAGGTAGCAAAAGCAAGAGGATTTGTATATCCGGGCTCAGAAATTTACGGAGGTCTTGCAAATACATGGGATTATGGAAACTTGGGCGTAGAGCTTAAAAACAATGTAAAAAGAGCATGGTGGAAGAAATTTATCCAGGAGAATCCTTATAATGTAGGTGTAGACTGTGCCATCCTCATGAATCCTCAGACATGGGTTGCATCAGGACATCTCGGCGGCTTCTCAGATCCGCTTATGGATTGTAAGGAGTGCCACGAGCGATTCAGAGCCGACAAAATCATCGAGGATTTTGCGCAGGACAATGGTATTGAGCTTGAGACATCAGTTGATGGCTGGACAAACGAGCAGATGGTAGATTTCATCAAGGAGCACAATGTTCCATGTCCATCATGCGGCAAGCACAATTTCACAGATATCAGACAGTTCAACCTCATGTTCAAGACCTTCCAGGGTGTTACAGAGGATGCTAAGAATACAGTATATCTTCGTCCTGAGACAGCACAGGGTATCTTTGTAAACTTTAAAAATGTACAGCGTACATCACGTAAAAAGATTCCATTCGGTATTGGACAGGTTGGTAAGTCATTCCGTAACGAGATTACACCTGGTAACTTCACCTTCAGAACACGTGAGTTCGAGCAGATGGAGCTTGAGTTCTTCTGCGAGCCTGGAACAGATCTTGAGTGGTTTAAGTATTGGAGAGGCTTCTGCCGTGACTGGCTCATTTCCCTTGGAATCAAGGAAGAGGAGATGAGACTGCGTGATCATGATCCTGCTGAGTTAGCCTTCTATTCAAAGGGAACTACAGATATCGAGTTCTTATTCCCATTCGGATGGGGCGAGCTTTGGGGCATTGCTGATCGTACAGATTATGACCTCGGACGTCATCAGGAAGTTTCAGGACAGGATCTTACATACTTCGATGACCAGAAGAATGAGAAATATCTGCCATACGTTATCGAGCCGTCACTCGGTGCAGACCGTGTAGTACTCGCCTTTCCTTTGTGCAGCTTATGACGAGGAGGATATCGGTACACCGGAGAAGCCGGATGTAAGAACAGTATTCCATTTCCATCCTGCACTTGCACCTGTAAAGATTGGAGTGCTTCCGCTGTCAAAGAAGCTCAATGAGAGTGCTGAAAAGGTATTTGCACAGCTTTCAAAGACATACAACTGTGAGTATGACGACAGAGGAACAATCGGAAAGAGATATCGTCGTCAGGATGAAATCGGAACACCATTCTGCGTGACATATGATTTCGACTCAGAGGAAGAACTCATTGAGATCAGATTGAGAATAAAAATAATTGAGTGATATCGAAAAGAATTGAGAGAATCAACTTGATTAATATGACATATCCGTTCAAAAATTAGTTGATATTTGCTAATTTAGTTTAATTTGCGTACTTGTATGAGTGCACACATTAATCAAGTATATGGATGGTTTTTTACCATACCAGAAATAAAATTTAGGAGGAATTGCAAAATGGCAAACAAGTGGGTATATACCTTCAAAGAGGGTAACATGACCATGCGTAATCTTCTCGGTGGTAAGGGTGCTAACCTCGCTGAGATGACAGAGATTGGACTTCCTGTACCACAGGGCTTCACAATCACTACTGAGGCTTGTACACAGTACTACGAGGATGGACGTAAGATCAATGATGAGATTATGGCTCAGACTATGGAAGGTGTAAAATGGATGGAAGAGGTTAACGGAAAGAAATTCGGTGACCTTAAGAATCCTCTCTCGTATCTGTTCGTTCAGGTGCCAGAGCTTCAATGCCGGGTATGATGGATACAATCCTTAACCTTGGTCTTAATGATGATGAGTTGTTGCAGCTATGATCGCTGGTAACCCAGATCCAGCATTCGAGCGTTTCTGTATATGATTCATACAGACGTTTCATTCAGATGTTCTCAGACGTTGTTATGAAGTAGGAAAGAAGTACTTCGAGCAGCTCATCGACAAGATGAAAGAGGACAGAGGTGTTAAATTTGACGTAGACCTTACAGCAGCTGACCTTAAAGAGTTAGCAGAGCAGTTCAAGGCTGAGTACAAGAATCAGTTAGGATCAGATTTCCCTTCAGATCCTGTAGAGCAGTTAAAGCTTGCTATCGAGGCTGTATTCCGTTCATGGGACAACCCACGTGCAAATGTTTATAGAAGAGATAACGATATCCCTTATTCATGGGGAACAGCTGTTAACGTAATGCCTATGGTATTCGGTAACTTAAATAACGAGTCAGGTACAGGTGTTGCATTCACACGTGATCCTGCAACTGGTGAGAACAAGCTTATGGGTGAGTTCCTTATCAATGCACAGGGTGAGGACGTTGTTGCCGGTGTTCGTACTCCAATGCCAATCGCTCAGATGGAGCAGGAGTTCCCAGAGGCATACGCTGAGTTTCCTTAATGTTTGTGAGACTCTTGAGAATCACTACCATGATATGCAGGATATGGAGTTCACAGTTGAGAACAAGAAGCTCTATATGCTTCAGTGCCGTAATGGTAAGAGAACAGCTCCAGCTGCTCTTAAGATCGCTTGCGATTTAGTAGATGAGGGACATAAGACACCAGCTGAGGCTGTTGCAATGATCGACCCTCGTAACCTTGATACATTATTACATCCACAGTTCGATGCTGCTGCACTTAAGGCTGCAACTCCACTTGGAAAGGGTCTTGGAGCATCTCCGGGAGCTGCTTGTGGTAAGGTTGTATTCACAGCTGACGATGCTGAGCATGGGCTGAAAAGGAGAGAAAGTCGTACTTGTACGTCTTGAGACATCTCCAGAGGACATCACAGGAATGAAGGCTGCTCAGGGTATCCTTACAGTTCGTGGTGGTATGACATCTCACGCAGCCGTAGTTGCACGTGGTATGGGAACATGCTGTGTATCTGGTTGTGGTGATATCAATATGGACGAGGAGAACAAGAAGTTCACACTTGCAGGACAGACATTCACAGAGGGATCTGAGATTTCTATCGATGGTACAACAGGTAACATCTATGCTGGAATCATCCCAACAGTTGATGCTTCAATCGCTGGTGAGTTCGGACGTGTTATGGCATGGGCTGATGAGTTCAGAAGACTTAAGGTTCGTACAAATGCAGATACTCCTGCAGATGCTAAGAAGGCTCGTGAGCTTGGTGCAGAGGGAATCGGACTTTGCCGTACAGAGCATATGTTCTTCGATCCAGAGAGAATCGCTGCATTCCGTGAGATGATCTGCTCTGATACAGTAGAGGAGAGAGAGACAGCTCTTAACAAGATTCTTCCATATCAGCAGGGAGATTTTGAGAAATTATATGAGGCTCTTGAGGGATGCCCAGTAACAATTCGTTTCCTTGATCCACCTCTTCATGAGTTCGTTCCTACAGAGGAGGCTGACATCGAGAAGCTTGCAAAGGCTAAGAATAAGTCAGTAGAGGAAATCAAAGCTATCTGTGAGTCACTCCATGAGTTCAACCCAATGATGGGTCATAGAGGATGCCGTCTTGCAGTTACATATCCTGAGATTGCTAAGATGCAGACAAAGGCTGTTATCCGTGCAGCTATCAATGTAAAGAAAGCTCATCCAGACTGGGATATCGAGCCTGAGATCATGATCCCATTAGTATGTGAGATCAAAGAGCTTAAGTTCGTTAAGAAGATTGTAGTTGAGACAGCTGACGCTGAGATCGCTGCTGCAAATGCTGACATCAAGTACCATGTAGGTACAATGATCGAGATCCCAAGAGCTGCTCTTACAGCTGATGAGATCGCTACAGAGGCTGATTTCTTCTGCTTCGGTACAAACGACCTTACACAGATGACATTCGGATTCTCTCGTGATGATGCAGGTAAGTTTCTTAACGCTTACTATGACAACAAGATCTTCGAGAACGATCCATTTGCTAAGCTTGACCAGACAGGTGTTGGTAAATTAATGGAGACAGCTATTAAGCTTGGAAAGCCAGTTAATCCTAACCTTCACGTTGGTATCTGTGGAGAGCACGGTGGAGATCCTTCATCAGTTGAGTTCTGCCACAAGATTGGACTTGACTATGTTTCATGTTCACCATTCCGTGTACCAATCGCTCGTCTTGCTGCAGCACAGGCTGCTATCGCAGAGCAGGCAAAATAGACAAAAATTCATTCATTTTTGTGACTTGACGGTAACAAAGGATGATGTTAAGGCCTTTATGGCTGAGCGTCCAGAGTATACCAAAGCTAACAAATTTAATGATATATTAATGTAAAAGTCTATATATAAGATTTTGCAAGGGAAAGTATTTAATACTTTCCCTTTTTTTGACTGCCAACATGCATTTCACACCCTGAAAACGACATTTCGCGCCAAGAGTATAGATTGTAGGCACTATATGTTGTATAATTAGTACTAGAAATACAAGTATATGTGATATGAATAGAGAACGAAGCACAGCTACAATGTATATATGAGCCGCTATACTAAAATTAACTATATACTTACAGGAGGGCATAAAGCATGAACGTACTTCTGATTAACGGAAGTCCAAAAGGCAAACGAAGCAATTCGTTAAGGCTTGCAAACAGCTTTATAGAAGGCTTCAAAGAAGGATATAAGAGCAAAAATGAAGCTATATCCATTGATGAAATGCATGTAGCCTCAATGAATGTAGGAGCGTGTAAGGGCTGCTTTACATGCTGGCAGAAGACACCGGGGGTGTGCTGCATAAATGACGATATGCAGACTGTTATTGGGAAAATGCTTGAAGCGGATATTGTTGTGTGGTCGTTTCCTCTGTACTATTTTAGTGTGCCGGGAATACTAAAGAACGTGATTGACAGGCAGCTTCCCATGAGCCTGCCGTTTATGAGTACAAAGGATGACGGATACGGAAGCGGCAGCCATGATTGCAGATATGACATGGAAGGCAAAAGGCATGTGCTAATCTCTACCTGTGGCTTTTTATTCTGCAGAGGGAAATTATGACAGTGTACTTCGGATGTTTGACCATTTCCTTGGAAAAGGGCATTATACAACCATATTTTGTGGTCAGGGGGAGCTGTTTCGTGTAAAAGAGCTGTCAAAGAGGACTGACGAATATCTGGCTACGGTAAAAGTGCCGGGGCAGAATATGCCATCACAGGAAAAATATCTGAAAAACAGAAGCGGCGCTCCATACTCTTTATATCCAAGGGATGTATTTGAAAGGATGGCGGATGCCAGCGGGAATCAGCAGGACAACAGGAGAAAAGGAAGCTGATGACCTTGTTTTCACCCAGACAGATGGCTGCATTATACAATAAGGATGCCTATGATGGAAAGGAACGCGTGCTTGAGATATGCTATACCGATTTGAAGCATACATATCAGATAAAGCTTGATGATAAAGGTAGTGAGGTGCTTACTGACCAAAGCCTTACTCCGACTACCCGCATAGATACGCCTTTTACAGTATGGTCGGCTATTTCCCGAGGCGAGATAGGTGGCGCAGAGGCATTGGGAAAGCAGATGTATACGGTGACAGGTGATTTTTCCTTGATGGTAAACTGGGATAAATTTTTTGGAAGTACATCGGCAGTCAAAGAGGCAGAAAAAACATCACAAGGTGTGGAGTTACAGAAAAATCCATCCATGATGACAATGCTCATACCATGGATTACGTTTTGGATAGCAGTTTCTGTCAATACTGAAAAGGGTTCTGTGATTGCTCTTTTGGTGGCATCCGCTATACCTTTTATTATGAGAAAACATAAATTTGTAATATGGGATCAGCTCTCAATTGTTGCTGTTGCCATACTTTCTGCGATCGCAAGCCTGACAGGAGCAGGTGACATATCAACAGATATCGGATATCTGGTGTTTGGGCTGTTCTGGCTGGTTTCATGCCTGACAAAGGAGCCTTTATGCGCAGCATATGTGAAATACAATTATGGCGGTGAAGCCGCACATAAAAATCCTCTCTTTATGAAGACGAATTATATACTTGCGGCGGCATGGGGAGTATTATACGTGTTGACAGCAGTGTGGACATTTCTACTGAAAAAGGCAGGTGTTGGAGCTACACTTATTGTCGTAAACAATCTGATGCCTGTATTGATGGGTATATTTACCGGATGGTTTGAAAAATGGTATCCTGCAAGGCTCGCAAGAGGCTCAAAAAAGCAGTAATTCGTAAGATTTTTTTAATGTTTTATGTATTCTATTTACTTTAAGTGGATAGAAGAGTACTCTTTAGAAAACGTACTCATAGTAGTGCTTGTAAATAAAAGAAAGAGGTATATCATAATGAAGAAAAAACTGATTACAATTGTAATAGGAGCTATGCTTTGCGCCGGATTGTTTGCAGGCTGCGGACAGAGCGATACAAAGCAGGATAAGGCAGCGGCGGGCACCGAAAGTGCAAAGCAGGCTGATACCAAGGATGAAGGTGATAAGGGCTCACAGGAAGAGAAGGAGCTTACAGGAACAATCGATGACATAAAGGACTTCATGTTTGTAGTGACTGATGATAAGGATACACCATACAGCTTTACCTTCGATGAGAAGCCTGACGGACTCGAGAGTGTCGCAAGCGGAGATAAGGTGACTGTTAAGTATACAGGTACTATTTCAGAGGTAGATCCGTTTGAGGGAAAGATAATATCTGTTGAGAAGGCAGAATAAGGACAATAAGCAGGGAAGGATAGGTGCTTTGTGAAAGGGCAAAAGGCATATGGAGTGATTCAATAATTGAAGTGTTATAAGGCAATAAAAAAGAACTCTTTGAGAGCAATGTCATTAAGTTAAGAATTTTGACATGGCCCTTGGGAGTCCTTTTTGCATTATATACATATTGTTTAGTTTATTTATTTTTTCTGTTTCTGATATGCACCTCAGGTATGGCAACATTGTCATAGCTGATAGGTGCATTTTCTTTATCAGCGTCCTTGTGGCTTTCGGTGCTTTTTACGTGCACCTCAGGTATTGCCACGTTGTCAAAAGTTAAATCGTAATTATGTTTTTCTTTTTCTTCTCTGTTTTTAAATATTTTTTTCTCAGTTTTTCAAACATATTTTTCTCCGGTTGTTTTACAGTAGGTTTATAAAGAATGTGATTACAAGGCTGTTCAAAAAGTCGGCAAACAGGCTTCCTACGAGCGGTATGAGCAGATATGCCTTGATGGATGGCACATATTGGTCGCAGACAGCCTGCATATTTGCCATGGCGTTTGGCGTGGCTCCGGTTCCGAAGCCGCAGGTGCCTGATACAAGTATGGCTGCATCGTAGTCGCGCCCCATGATGTTGAACTCGATAACATACGTGAATATGATTATGAGAAGCACCTGTGCTGCAAGCAGTATGACGAGTGGGAGAGCGAGTGATGCAAGCTCCCAGAGCCTTAGTGTGATCATTGCCATGCCTAGGAATAGAGAGAGGCTTATACCTCCCAGGTCATTTATCTCTCCCATATGGATGGTGGCGATTCCTGTGTACTCACATATGTTTCGCATGAGTGCGGCTGCGAGCATCGCTCCTATATATATCGGGAAGGTGAGCCCTGTCTTTGTGAGAAGCATTGTAAAGATGGTTCCGACACCTATTGCCAGGATGAGCTGGAATACGGAATCAGCATACATATTTGTGTGGCGCTCATGCTTTTTCTCATCCTCCACCAGCAGGCTGTCGTCCTCGTTTGCTGCTGTATTAAGCAGGCTATGCTTTTCAATAAGTCTTTTTCCAAGAGGTCCGCCTATCAGGCTTCCAAAGATGAGACCGAAGGTAGCTGCGGCTGTACAGATGGTCGTGGCACCCTTTATGTTCAAGTCCTCTAACACCGGGCCAAAGGCTCCTGCGGTGCCATGTCCGCCAACCATAGGAATAGAGCCGGTGCACATGCCGATTAGCGGATTCAGGTTTAAGAGCTTTGCAAGCCCCACGGCGGTTAAGTTTTGTAATATGATAAGCACTATAACCAGTCCCAAGAATACGATGAGCGATTTGCCTCCGCTTTTTAATACCTTGAGATTAGCCTGAAAGCCTACAGATGTGAAGAAGAATACCATGCAGACCTCGCGCAGTGTGTCATCAAAGGAAAATTCTGCGATTCCTGTGACATAGCATATGCATGTCATGATGGCAAAAATCAGTCCGCCTATGACAGGCGCCGGAATACAGAATTTCTGAAGGAAATATATTTTCTTTTTTAAATAGTTTCCAAGTAGTAGTACAAGCACGGCAACGGCCAGTGTCTGGTACATGTCAAGTTGTATTTTCATGTGTTACCTTTCAATTTTAATTGATTATATTCTTGTTATTTTCTTTTATATTTTGAACATTACGTAATAGGCCTAAAAATTAATTCGCGAATTAATTTGTGCTATATCCGCAGGCTTCATAATACCTTTTCGCTCCATTGTGGAATGGAATAGGTATACCGTCTGTTGCAAAGTCATATGTCAGCTTAAGCTTAAGAGAGTTGGAGTAGGAGAGCTCATTTTCTTTTTCAAACAGGAGCGATGTAAGCTGCTCAATTGTATCATCGGATACATCAGACTTTGTGATAAGCACTGATTTTACACCTATAGTGCTTATATCTGTGGTCCTGGCCTGTGTATGTGCCGGCAGGTATGACCTCGCTTGTGTAGGCAGAGCTGCTTTCAAGCATCTTGCTTATCACAGTGTCTGTCAGCGGGATAAGCCTTATGTCGCATTCCTTTGAGAGCTCATCTATGACAGTGGTGGTGAGTCCGGCAGTGCAGAAGAAGGCATCTATATCACCGGCTTTTAGCTCTTTTGTGGCCTCGATATAGTCCAGGTTTTTGGTGGCAACAAGGGATGATGGCATACCGGCGAACTCAAGAATCTGTGTGGCATTTCGCTCGGTACCGGATTCCTCTGCTCCGATGCTTACAGTGTGTCCTGACAGGTCGTCAAGAGTCTGTATGTCTGAATCAGCGCGGACCACAAGCTGACAGGTCTCGGTGTAAAGCCCTGCTATAGCCCTTAAATCTTCATTTGTCTTGTAGGCGTCGGCTATCAGGTCTGCCTGTGCGATGCCTATCTCTATATAGCCATCGGATAAAAGCCTTATATTGGCATTAGAGCCAGCTGTGGTACGGACCTTGCAGGTAAAGTCATAGCCCTGTTCATTGGCAAGCTCCGTAAATGTATTTGCAAATGAATAGTACATTCCACCGATGTCGGCTGCTCCGAAGCGTATTGTGCTGCCGGAGTTGGTGCAGCCTGTCAGGGCGAAGAGTACTATGCAAAGCATGATACTGATTTTTTTCTTCATGTTTTGTCTTTGTCCTTTCACTTTTTCATAATTGCTATGAGTATTTTACAAAAAATTTTCTAATATGAAAAGATTTAATTTATATTTTTCTTAAATTCCATGGACTTGTGATTGGAAAAATAATATAATAAATTAGTTGTAGAAAATATCTTAAAGGAAGGAAATTTATTTATGGAAATCTTTGACATTATCAAGTCTGTTATATTTGGAATTGTGGAGGGCATTACAGAGTGGCTGCCTATCAGCAGCACCGGCCACATGATTCTTCTTGAATGAGATTTTACCACTTAGAATAGGAAAGAACCCGGACGATTTTTACAGTATGTTTGAGGTGGTTATCCAGCTTGGAGCCATTTTGGCGGTTGTTGTTTTGTTTTGGAGCCAGATCTGGCCATTCGGCAGGAAGAATAACAAAGCTCCTCTTGCAAAGACAGGTATCGGTGCATGGGTCAAGACTGATATCTTCGTGCTGTGGTTTCATATTCTTGTTTCAACTGTTCCGGCAGCTATTATCGGAATTCTTTTTGATGATGTATTCGAGAGACTGTTTTACAATTTCCAGACAGTAGCTATCATGCTTATACTCTTTGGTATCGCTTTTATTGTGATTGAGACCAGACATAATGGCAAGTCTGCCAAGATTGATTCACTTGTCGACATAAGCTACACGACTGCGCTTATGATTGGAATTTTCCAGCTTATTGCAGCTGTTTTTCCGGGTACATCACGTTCAGGCGCTACTATTGTCGGAGCTCTCTTAATTGGTGTTTCAAGGACTGTTGCTGCTGAGTATACATTTTTCCTTGCTATTCCGGTTATGTTTGGTGCGAGTCTTCTGAAACTTGTTAAATTTGGATTTCATTTTACAGGGGAAGAGGCTGCTATACTGATTATCGGGATGATTGTGGCATTTGTTGTTTCACTTATTGTTATCAAATTTCCTGATGGGCTACATAAAGAAGCACAACTTTATTGTGTTTGGATGGTACCGTATAGTTCTTGGTGCGATTGTGCTGCTTTGTGGTATCGCAGGGCTTCTCTAAATACATTTTGACGCAATTTTGCAGGAAGAGGGTTTAAGACATGCATGATGAATTGACAGCAAATGATATAAAGAAAATGGAGGACGAGATAGAGTACAGAAAACTCGTTGTCAGAAAGAAGGCTCTTGATGACGTAAAGGTGGCGAGAGCCCAGGGTGACTTGAGGAGAACTTCGAGTACAAGGCCGCCAAGCAGTTTAAGAACCAGAATGAGAGCCGTATCAGATACCTTGAGAAGATGATTAAGACTGCCGTTGTCATATCCGATGAGTCAAAGGATGATGAGGTGGGTATGTTCAATACGGTTGATGTGTATTTTGAGGATGATGATGAGACTGAGACATACAAGATTGTCACAACCGTAAGGGGCAATTCCTTAAAGAATCTGATAAGCAAGGAGTCACCGCTTGGTGCCGCTATATTCGGGCACAAGGTGGGTGACAGGTGTGAGGTAAAGGTAAATGATGATTACTCATACTTTGTTAAGATAATGAAAATAGAAAACACTGTCGACGACGGCAGTGATGATTTACGTAAATTTTAATCTGGATTTAATTTTTGCGTTTTATAGGGATTTCAAAAAGATTTATATGTTTATGACTATATAATGTTTAATGTCAGAAATGGGGAGATTTACGTGATTAAATTAAAAACTTTTGGCAGCTTTACGGTAGGTAATGACTTAACATCTGTCCAGGAAGGGGCATGGCGGTCTGAGAAGCTTGAAAAGCTGTTTGTATATCTGGCGATGAACAGAAACAGGGGTGTCTGTATAGAGGATATTTCAGAGGCTATATGGCAGGTTGAGGAGGAGACTGATAATCCGGTAGGTGCCCTTAAAAATCTGGCATACAGACTCAGAAAGGCTCTAAGAGATGCTTCTTTTGACGAAGAGTGCATAGTCTCTGTAAGAGGAGGCTTGTACAAATGGAATGATGATGTGGAAGTAACCATTGATGTCGAAGAGTTTGACAGATATATAAATGAGGCTGAGATGGCATTTTGCAGGAGCAAGGAGACCGCTATTGAAAGCTATGAGAAGGCCATAGCCCTTTATAACGGTGATTTCCTATCGCGCTTGACGGATACCCATTGGTTTATGACGCTCAATGCATTTTACCATTCCAGATACGTAAATACAGTAAAGGCTCTGGCAAAGCTGTATATTGATACAGGCTGCTATGAGAAGCTTGAGCAGCTTTGCACCAGGGCTATTGTATATGAACGTTCGGATGAGCAGATATACTCATATCTGATTGTAGCACGCATGCGTACCAAAAAGGTACAGATGGCTTTTGATACTTATGAGACTGCCAAGGCTATTATGGACAATGATCTGGGCGTTAGAAAGACTGTCATGCTCAACAAGGTGTATGAGGAGCTTTTATCTGTCACAAAGGGTGTTTCAAGCTACAATATAGATGAAGTTAAGGACGATATCAGTGAGGAGAGCATGGAGGGTGTTTTCATGTGCGGATATCCTGTGTTCAAGGAGATTTATCATCTGGAGGTCAGAAAGAGTGCACGTTCTACGGTTCCGGAGAGTCTTGGTGCTTGTCACTGTTGTGCCAATGTATAGCAGTCAGCCGGATAAGGATCATAGTCAGATGAAGGATTCCATGCTTATACTTGAGAGGGCGCTTAGAAAGTGCCTGCGTGTGGGTGATGTGGCGGCAAAGTACAGTGACTCGCAGTACATTGTGCTTTTGTCGAAGTGCTCATGCGATACAGCCTCCGATGTCATGAAGCGTATTATCGATAGGTTCAATCATACGTGTGACACACATAGTAATATGACGATACAATTTGATATTGAGCCGGTAAGCTGCTACAGCAGTTTTGTGACTGATAAAAAAATGGAGAAAATAAATATGGTTAAGAAAGTAATTAGATTTATAGTTCTGATAATTGGTCTGTCTCTTGTGGCTTATTCGGGTTATCATCTGTTTAAGATTTATTCTGACTATAATACCTCGGATAAGACATATGAGAAGCTGCAGGATGAGTATGCAGTTGGACGATTCAAAGAAGATGATGACAGCACGAAAGGCAGTGAAGCACAGTTGCCGTGGTATGATGATATAGATATTGATTTCGCCGGTCTAAGGAGCGAAAACCCTGATGTGGTTGGCTGGATTTATTTTGAGAATGAGGATATCAGCTACCCTGTCATGTATTCGGGGGATAACAGCTATTACCTCAGAAAGACCTTTAAGAGAGAGCATGCCACTGCAGGCTCCATCTTCCTTGAGGGTTCAAACAAGACTGATTTCAGCGACTGTCATACAATCATTTATGGACACAATATGAAAAACCTGTCTATGTTTGGAAAGCTTAAGTACTATAACCGTGATGAGAATTACTATGACAGCCATCAGTATTTCCAGATACTTGTCGATGGTAAAAAAGTATAGGTACCAGATTTTCTCATATGAAACGGTTAGTGATGACAGTGATGAGTATACTGTGGGCTTTGAGCCTGACGAGACATTTGGCAAATTCGTACAGAGGATGGCTGCCTCATCAATGAAGGATACAGGCATAGTCCCGACAAAGGATGACAAGGTTGTGACTCTTTCAACCTGCTCCACAAGCGGTGAGACATACAGGTTTGTGGTACATGGTGTGAGAGTTGATGAGCATTGATAATGAAAACAGGTGTATAATATGAAAAAAGAAGATGAATTACTTAAAGAGCTTATGATTGAAGAATAGGGGATATGATATATGTATGCAGTGATTACAGGAGCAAGCTCAGGAATAGGTGAGCAGTTTGCAAAGAGACTTGCGAAGGAGGGGTATGACCTGATTCTTGTTGCCAGAAGGCGGGAGAGGCTTACAGCTCTTTCTGATAAGCTTACAGCCACGCATAAGGAGCTTGAGTGTGATATTTTTACCGCGGATCTGATGCAGCTTGATGAGTGTCAGAGACTTTCGGACTATCTCGAGGAAAAAGACATAGAAATATTTATAAACAACGCAGGCTACGGTGATTGCGGCCTGTTTGAGGAGACTGATATAGCTAAGGAAATGGGCATGATAGATGTCAATGTGCGTGCTGTACACTTCCTGACGAAAAAGCTTTTAAGACAGATGAGGGTAAAGGACAGAGGTTTTATCTTAAATGTTGCAAGCTCTGCTGGTCTTATTCCTGCCGGTCCGTATATGGCTGCCTATTATGCCTCTAAGGCATATGTTGCGAGCCTTTCAAGGGCTGTTGCATGTGAGCTTCGACAGAGCCACAGCCATGTGTATGTGGGGTGTCTGTGTCCGGGACCGGTTGATACAGAGTTCAATGATGTGGCGAATGTGCGATTTGCGCTGAAGGGGATTTCCGCTGAATACTGCGCCAATTACGCCATAGACCGGATGATGAAGCGCAAAACGGTCATAGTGCCTACTCTCAGGATGAAGCTTGCTACAACCTGTGGCAGATTTCTGCCACAATCTTTGTATATAAAGATTGTTTCACATCAGCAAAAGAAAAAATGGCACATTGACTAAAAAGTTTTTGAAAATTGGTTGAATTGCCCTATTTACAGTTATTGTAAATTTTATTATAATGTATACGAAAATAAACGAAAAGGATAGCATTATGAAATTAGGAGCGATTTATTCAAAGGAAAAGACAACATTTACACTGTTTTCGCCTGTTGCGGACAGTGTTTTTGTTATTTTTTATGATAAGGGAAATGATTCGGCCGAGACAGGCAGGCTTGAGATGATGCGCGGAGAGGGAGAGCTTCGCAGTATTTTTTCTGTTACGGCAGAGGGAAATCTGGATGGTGTTTATTATACATATGAGGTTCACACCTCAGATGGCACATTCAGCTCGCATGATCCGTATGCAAGAGCCTGCGGTGTAAATGGGCACAGGTCTATGGTTATTGACTTGTCAAAGACTGTCCTTATGGATTTGCAGATGAGGACAGGCCAAAGCTTGCAGACCCCATGAGCATGATTATCACTGAGGTGTCTGTCGCGGATGTGTCTGCCGGTGCATCTGCTCATTCTAGGTATCCGGGTAAGTTTAAGGCATTTACTGAGGATAAAACTCTTTCGTATTTCAAGGATATGGGAGTGACACATCTGCAGCTTATGCCGTCGTATGATTTCGCCAGCATTGACGAGAGTGATTCCTTAAAGGAGCAGTATAACTGGGGCTATGATCCGTACAATTACAATGTGCCGGAGGGCTCTTACTCGACAGATCCGTTTAATGGAGCCGTGAGAGTGAGAGAGTATAAGGAGATGGTACACTCGATTCATGAGGCGGGTCTTGGTGTAATCATGGATGTGGTTTACAATCATACCTTCAATGTTCATGACAGCTGCTTTTACAAGACTGCGGGCAATTATTTCTACCGCATGCTGGATGATGCAAAGTACTCTGATGCATCAGCCTGTGGCAATGAAATAGCCTCAGAGAAGCCTATGGTCAGAAAATATATCATTGATTCGCTGTGCTACTGGGCGAGTGAGTATCACATTGATGGCTTCAGGTTTGATCTGATGGGAGTACTTGATATCGAGACATTGAACGAAGCCAGAAAAGCTCTCTTAAAAATAAATCCTGATATAATAATGTACGGAGAGGGCTGGACAGGTGGAGAGAGCACTCTGCCAGAATCAGAGCGTGGCATGAAAATAAATGCTCCAAGGACACCGGGCATCGGCATGTTTTCGGATGATATACGTGATGCGGTAAAGGGACATGTGTTCTATATGGATGAGCTGGGCTTTGTCAATGGAGCTGCAGACAGAGGTGAAGAGCTAAAGCAGGCTGTTACGTGCGCTAAGTGGGCCAAATCGCCTATGCAGTCGATTAACTATCTGTCATGTCACGACAACTATACTCTCTGGGACAGGTTTATCATATCCAATTCACATGAGAGTGAAGAGATGCGTATCCGTATGAATAAGCTTGCAGCAGCCATCCTTTTTACAGCGCAGGGGATTCCGTTTTTCCTGCATGGAGAGGAGTTTGCGAGAACAAAGATTAGTGAGGCTGATGGTGCTCCTGTAGAGAACAGCTATTGCAGTCCTCTCTCTGTCAATGCAATAGATTATGACAGGGCTGAGCAGTTTTCGGACCTTAAAGCCTACTATAAGGGGCTTATAGCACTAAGAAGGGCTCACAAGTCATTTTATCTTGACACAGTAGATGAGATTAAGAAATCCATACATTTCATGGATGATATGCCTGATGGCGTTGTAGCATATACTATTGATAACGATACAGAGAAGGTGTTCGTAGCTTACAATGCCGGCAAAAATAAAATCACAATTAAACTTGCAGATGCTTTGTGGGAGGTTCTCGCAGATGAATCTTCTGCGGGAGATAAAGCTCTTTACAAATAAAGACCAGGCAATAATACCTGGGTATCATGCCTGGTTGCAGTTAGCAAATGTTAGTGAGTTGATTTATTTATGTAGCTTGTCTTGTATTTTGAATATACGATTTTCTGGCTGCGATACAGGCCAAAGTATCCTGACAGCATATAGCTGAATGGAATTGCCAAAAGAAAGTACGGCATGCCGTCGTAGCCAAACAGCTCAAAGCTGATGAGCAGCGATGTAATCGGACAGTTGGTGACACCACAGAACAGTGAAATCATGCCGACAGCTGTACACAGCGATGGCTCAAAGCCTGTCAGATTGCCGAACAGGCATCCAAATGTTGCGCCTATGAAAAAGGATGGTACAATCTCGCCGCCCTTAAAGCCTGCGCCAAGAGTCAGCGCGGTGAAGATGATTTTTAGCAGAAATGCTTCAGGTCTGACAGAGCCGTCTATACTGCTTTGGATGACACTCATTCCGGTGCCGTTGTATGTCTGGTTTCCTACAAGCATAGTTGCTATGATGACAAAGCAGCCACCAATGAATACTCTTGTATATTTGTTAGGCAGATATTTTTTGTACAGCGCCTCACTTGAGTGAAGGGCCACACAAAAGAGTATGCTTACGAGTGCGCACAGTATTGCAAGCACAGATATTTTTACTGAGTTTAAAATAGTAAAGTCCGGTATGTTTTCAATAGCAAAAAATTCATTTGTAACATTGAAGTATGATGCGATACCGTGAGCGATGAGGGAGCTTATCACACATGGAACGAGTGCTATATAATACATGACACCGACGCTTATCATCTCCATGGAGAAAATAGCGGCTGCCATCGGAGTGCCAAACAGTGCACTGAATGCAGCGCTCATGCCACACATAATCATGACATGCTTGTCCTTTTCATCAAATCTAAATACCCTGCCTATAGAGCTTCCGATGCTGCCTCCCATCTGCAGTGCAGCACCCTCACGGCCGGCAGAGCCACCGAACAGGTGAGTGATAAGTGTGGATACAAATATAAGCGGGGCCATTATAAAGGGCACCTTGTCGCCTGAATGGATAGCTGATATTACCAGATTGGTTCCGGTGTCGTTATCGTCTTTACACAGATGATAGAGTCCTACAATGGCAAGTCCGCCGATTGGCAGAAAGTAAATGAGCCAAGGGTATTTCATTCTGAAATCGGTTACGACCGACAGGGCAAAATAAAAGCGGTGCCGCAGCTTCCTGCGACTATGCCGACAACGATAGAAAAGATTACCCATTTAATGGATGTTATAAGGCGTTTCGTATTATGCTTTACCTTATGCACAATCAATTGCCTGGTTGTTTCATTCATTTTGTTACACCTCTTTTAAACTTTTTCTTAATTTGATATTAACATTAACTAATTTAATTTACAAGTTGCACTTTATGATGTTATAATAACTAAATAAAACGAAAATATCATATGATTTCATATGTATATTATATATTATTTTAAAATACAGGCTCACGCAGCCAAACAATGAGTATACAACAAAAGGGAGGAAAAATAACATGAGAACTAGCGGTGTATTAATGCCAATCTCATCACTGCCATCACAGTATGGTATTGGAACTATGGGAAAGGAGGCAAGACGTTTTGTCGATTTCCTTGAGAAGGGAGGTCAGACATACTGGCAGATTCTTCCAATCTGTCCTACCAGCTATGGAGATTCTCCATACCAGTCATTTTCAAGCTTTGCAGGCAATCCTTATTTTATCGATCTGGAGCTTTTATGCAAGGACAAGCTTCTGACAAAGAAGGAGTGCGAGTCATATAAGTGGGGCAAAAAGCCACAGTATGTAGACTATGGCATTATGTATGTCAACAGATATGCTCTTTTAAGAAAGGCATATGAGCGTTTTTCAAAGAAAACACCGGCTGACTATGAGGCATTCTGCAGTAAAGAGGCAGAGTGGCTTGATGAGTACACACTCTTTATGGCATTAAAGGATGCCAATGGCGGAGTGGCATGGAGCGAGTGGGATGATGCTCTTAAGTTTAGAAAACCTGAGGCTATGGAAGAAGCAAAGGAGAAGTATGCAGATGATATTGCCTTCTACAAGATGCTCCAGTATCTCTTCTTCAAGCAGTGGACTGCTTTAAAGGCATATGCTAATGAAAAGGGCATAAGAATTATCGGAGATGTACCTATTTATGTTGCCATGGATTCAGCAGATGTATGGGCTAATCCTACACAGTTCTATCTCGATAAAGACTTAAATCCAATCGAGGTGGCAGGATGTCCTCCTGATGCCTTCTCAGCTGACGGACAGCTCTGGGGCAATCCTCTTTTCAGATGGGATGTTATGAAGAAGGACAGCTACAGCTGGTGGACAAAGCGTATCAGTGCTATGGCAAAGCTTTATGATATAGTACGAATCGATCATTTCAGAGGTTTTGATTCATTCTATGCTATTCCTGCAAAGGATGATACAGCAAAGAACGGTGTATGGAAAGATGGACCTGGCATGGATTTATTCAACGTGCTTGAGAAGAAGCTTGGCAAGCTTCCTATCATCGTGGAGGACCTCGGCTTCCTCACACCTTCCGTAAAGAAGCTTTTAAAGGATTCAGGCTTCCCTGGCATGAAGGTTATCCAGTTTGCCTTCGATTCAAGAGAAGATAGCGATTATCTGCCACATAACTATCCGCAGCACTGTGTTGTATACACAGGTACCCATGACAATGACACAGTTATGGGCTGGATGAAGACAGCTCCAAAGGATTGCGTAAGGTTTGCAAAGGATTACTTAAACCTCACAAAGGAGGAGGGCTACAACTGGGGCATGATGCGTGCGGCATGGTCATCAGTTGCCGATATGGCTATTGTTCCTATGCAGGATCTGCTTGGACTTGATTCAAAGGCCCGTATCAACATTCCTTCAACTACCGGTGGCAACTGGCAGTGGAGAGCTACTCCTGAGCAGATAGACAATAAGCTTGCAAAGAAGCTCCACAAGTGTATGCAGATGTATGCACGTCTGAGAGAGGAGCCTGAGGAGACTTCTGACAAATCAGATGCTAAAGAAACAGCTGATACTTCTACAAGCAAGACAGCAGGATGTGAGAAAAAGGCTGCTAAGTAGTTTGGTTTAAAATACTATATGTTATTACAAAAGACCACAGGTTATCTGTTTTGAAGCCTGTGGCCTTTTTATGTGTAATAATTCAAAGAGCAGGTGAATACACTTTGATTATAGAATAAAGTGTATGGAGGAAGCTTTTATGGGCAGTACTATGGACAGTAAAGAGTTTGATTTATATAAAGATATCAGATGCCGCACAAACGGCGAGATTTACATAGGTGTCGTCGGTCCTGTGCGCACAGGCAAGTCCACATTTATAAAGCATTTCATGGAGCTTTGTGTAATCCCAAAGATGGACAATGAGTATGCTAAAAAGCGTGCGGTCGATGAACTGCCGCAATCAGGCAAAGGAAAGACTATTATGACGACTGAACCGAAATTTATTCCACAGGATGCGGTTACTATCAGTCTGGATGATGGCAGCGCTGTGAAGGTACGCCTTGTGGACTGTGTGGGCTTTACAGTGGGGGATGCTGTCGGTTATCTCGAGGAGGACGGCGAGCGTATGGTCAAAACACCATGGTTCGACGAGGATATACCTTTTGAGGAGGCTGCGGTTGTAGGTACAAAAAAGGTAATAGAGGAGCATTCGACAGTGGCTGTGCTTGTAACCACTGACGGCAGCATAGGCGATATAAAAAGACAGAGCTATGAGGCGGCAGAAAGAGAAACCGTCATGCAGCTTGAGTCTTCAGGAAAGCCATTTGTAATTGTGGTAAATACTACAAAGCCTTTTGCAGCAGAAACGAGACTTTTATGCGAGTCACTTAGCAGAGAGTATAAAGCGGCTGCCATTCCTATAGACTGTGAAAAGCTTTGCATGGGACAGATTACAGATATCATGGAAAAGCTCTTATATGAATTTGCAGTCACGAGAGTGGACTATGATATACCGAAATGGGTGCAGCTTCTGCCTTATGACAATCATGTAAAGCAGGCCGTAATTACATATGCAAAGACTTTTCTTGCAAGGGCTTCAAAGCTGAAGGATGTCGCACAGATGAGCACAGATATGCCTGAATCGGATGGGGATATATTAAAAGCGGTATCTCTTGCCGGGATGGGGCTGTCTGATGGTGTGGTAAAGGTCAAAATTGAGATTGCAGAGAAGTACTACTACGAGAATATTTCCGCGCTGTGCGGTGTGACTGTTTCCGGGGAAAAGGAGCTGATTTCCCTGATTCTTTCACTCACTGAGGAAAAGAATGAATACGAAAAGATTAAGGATGCTTTTTCATCGGTGCAGCAGAAGGGTTACGGTGTTGTGATGCCACAGCTGTCTGATATCCGAATGGAGGAACCGGTGCTTATAGCCCATGGAAATAAGTTTGGCGTAAAAATGAAGGCCATTTCACCGTCAATACATATGATAAGGGCTAATATCGAGACCGAGATAGCACCGATAGTCGGAAGCAGGGAACAGGCAGAGGATCTGATAGATTACATAAAAAATGGTGAAAACAGTGACAGTGGAGTCTGGAAGACTAATATTTTTGGAAAGTCTGTCGGTGAGCTTATGGAGGACGGAATAAGAAGCAAAATAATGCAGATGGATGATGAGTGCCAGATAAAGCTTCAGGAAACCATGCAAAATGATGGCGGCATGATTTGATATGATATGAGGGTCAAAGTATTTTGACTCATTAATCAGATTACTACATGCTACGCATTTGTAATCTGTACATCTAATAATAATTGCTAAGGGGTATACATCGAATTGCATGCAAGCATGCATCGATGATACCTTTTGACCCTTTAATCATATAATTATTGATTGGTAATTAGAGTTTAATTACTATATTATACGAAATATAAGTTGACTATATAGCATAAAGATAGCATAATGATACATAAAGACTGATTTCTTTGAAAACGAAAGAGAGTAGGTTACATGCAGATAATTTTTATACATCACAGTTGTTTTCTTGTGGAACTGGATGACAAGGTGCTTATATTTGATTATTTTGATGGAGACAAGGTGGAGGGTATGCATTTTACCGGAAAGCTGCCATCTTATGAGCCGGATACAAAAATCTATATGTTTGCAAGTCACAGCCACAAGGATCATTATGATATGGATATTTTGCGTCTGGCTGACAAATATCCGAATATACATTATGTTTTTCGAAGGATATCCGTATCAGTCCGCATTTTATCAAAGCATGGCATTGATCCGCTGTCAGGGACAGGGTGACATTTGTTTCACCTGACAATACATATCATGTGGATGATCTGGATATAATGACACTTAGATCCACCGATGCCGGTGTGGCGTTTTATGTTGCCTCAAACGGTGTGAGCCTGTTTCATGCCGGTGATTTAAACGACTGGGAGTGGGATGGCGCCGGCGATTTGATAAACGGCAGAGTGCGCAGAGCCTTCAGGCATGAGATAAAAAAGCTTTCGGAAAAACCAATAAACGTGGCTTTTTTCCCGATGGATCCAAAGCTTATGGAGTATCAGTTCAAGGGTTTTGATTATTTTTTACAAAATACCTCGGCAGAGTTTGTTTTCCTATGCATATGTGGCAGGACTACAGCGGTATCATTGAATACAAAAAGAGACTCAGCAATAAGGACAAGGCTGACAGGGTTATTGAGATTGAACGTGAAAATCAGACGTTTGCTTTTGGAGAGAACTATTGAATTATTTCACAAATTCATTTATAATAAATTAGTTCAATAAATTTTAGGAGGGTAATTATGGGGGACTTTTTCATGTGCGTAGCACAATATGTTATTATTATGATTGTTTTGGCGGCCATAGGCTTTTTGTGGGGCTTTAATAGGGGTAAAGCTTCGTAAAATGAAGGACGCAAAGACAAAAGAATAGGAGATTCAAGTAATGAAGAAGAGTTATGGCGTTAACGAATTACGTCGTATGTACCTTGAGTTCTTTGAGAGCAAGGGACATCTCGCAATGAAGAGTTTTTCACTGGTGCCTCACAATGACAACAGTCTGCTTCTTATTAATGCAGGTATGGCACCGCTTAAACCATATTTTACAGGACAGGAGGTTCCGCCAAGACGCCGTGTGACTACATGCCAGAAGTGTGTCAGAACAGGTGATATCGAGAATGTAGGTAAGACAGCTCGTCATCTTACATTTTTTGAGATGCTCGGAAACTTCTCGTTTGGTGATTATTTCAAGCATGAAGCAATCGCATGGTCATGGGAATTTTTGACAGAGGTGCTCGGTCTTGAAAAGGACAGGCTTTATCCTTCCATCTATGGTGAGGATGATGAGGCATTTGATATCTGGACTAAGGAAGTAGGAGTGCCAGGAGAGATCGTATTACACGTTTCTACAGAGATCCAAAGACCGGTGAGTGTGACAACTTCTGGGAGCATGGCGCAGGTCCTTGCGGTCCTTGCTCTGAGATTTACTACGACCGCGGTGAGAAGTACGGCTGTGGCAAGCCTGATTGTAAGGTAGGCTGTGACTGTGACCGTTTCATGGAGGTGTGGAACAATGTATTCACACAGTTTAACGGTGACGGACACGGTGGATACACTGAGCTTGAGCACAAGAACATTGATACAGGTATGGGACTTGAGCGTCTTGCTGTTGTAATGCAGGATGTTGATTCGGTATTCGATATTGATACAATGAAGGCTATCCGTGACAAGGTCTGCGAGCTTTCAGGCAAGAAATATCATGTCGATGAGATGGACGATGTTTCTATCCGTCTTATCACAGACCATATTCGTTCGTCTACATTCCTTATTTCTGACGGAGTTATGCCATCTAACGAGGGCAGGGGCTATGTGCTTCGCCGTATCATCAGACGTGCCGCTATGCATGGACGTACACTTGGCATACAGGGAGCCTTCCTTGGCAAAATCGCGCAGGTTGTCATCGATGAGAGCAAGGACGGTTATCCGGAGCTTGAGGAGAGAAAGGATTTTATCCTTAAGGTACTCACTCAGGAGGAGGAGAAGTTCGCAAAGACTATCGACCAGGGACTTGGTATCCTTGCAGATATGGAAGAACATATGAAGGCTGACGGGGTCAAGGTGCTTTCAGGAGAGGATGCATTCAAGCTTTACGATACATACGGCTTCCCTGTAGACCTTACGGCAGAGATTCTCGAGGAGAAGGGCTTCACATATGATGAGGCTGGCTTTGAGAGTTGTATGGAGGCTCAGAGACAGAAGGCAAGAGGAGCCCGCAAGGAAACAAATTATATGGGTGCTGATGCCAATGTTTACAATGATATAGATTCTGAAATTACTACAGAGTTCACAGGCTATGACAAGCTTACTGACACAGCTGAGATTGCTTTCCTTACCACATCGGATGATGTAGTCGAGGCTCTTTCAGATGGTGATAAGGGTTCTGTAATCGTGCCAAACACACCTTTCTATGCCACAATGGGTGGTCAGCAGGGTGACAAGGGTATCATAAAGACAGAGAGCGGTACATTTGTTGTTGAGGATACAGTAAAGGTAGTCGGCAACAGATATGCACATGTAGGATATGTGTCAGAGGGTATGATCCGCACAGGCGAGAAGGCTACACTTTCTGTTGATACAAAAACAAGAACAAACACATGCAGAAATCACTCTGCCACTCATCTGCTTCAGAAGGCACTGCGTGAGGTGCTCGGCACACATGTAGAGCAGGCAGGTTCTTACCAGGATGCTGAGAGAACACGTTTTGATTTCTCTCATTTTTCTGCTATGACTGCTGAGGAGCTTAAAAGGGTTGAGGATATCGTAAACGAGAAAATCAACGAAGCTATTGAAGTTCGCACAGATATCATGACTGTCGATGAGGCTAAAAAGACAGGTGCCATGGCTCTCTTTCGGCGAGAAATACGGTGAAAAGGTACGTGTCGTATCAATGGGCGATTTCTCTAAGGAGTTCTGCGGTGGTACACATGTAAAGAATACATCTGATATCAAGGCATTCAAGATTCTTTCGGAGAGAGCGGTGTGGCTGCAGGCGTAAGACGTATCGAGGCTATCACAGGCGACAATGTATTCGCTTATTACAGCAATATGGAGAAGGAGCTTGAGGAGGCTGCTAAGGTTGTTAAATCAACTCCTGCCAACCTCAAAGAGAGACTTGAGCACCTGATTGCTGAGATGAAGGCACTTCAGAGTGAGAATGAGTCTCTTAAGAGCAAGGCAGCAAAGGATGCGCTTGGCGATGTTATGGATCAGGTAGTTGATGTAAACGGCATCAAGCTTCTTGCAACAAGTGTTGACGGCGTTGATATGAACGGACTGCGTGATCTTGGCGATTCCCTCAAGGAAAAGCTTGGCGAGGGAGTTATCGTGCTTGCTTCTTCAAATGAAGGCAAGGTAAATCTTGTTGCCATGGCAACAGACGCTGCCATAAAGAGCGGTGCACATGCAGGAAACTTAATCAAGGCAATCGCCTCAAAGGTAGGCGGTGGCGGCGGTGGACGCCCTAACATGGCTCAGGCCGGTGGAAAGAACCCGGCAGGTATTCCTGATGCTATTGCTTCAGTAAAGGACGCACTTCAGGTATGGATTAAGTAACAAAAATGCATATATAGTGCTTTATCAAGCTTGATTAGAGTCATTTTGGAGTGATGTTTTACCTGATATAATTAAAATATCAATTTTTAGTGTAATATCCGATTTATCTCTGACAACCGGATATTTGATAAAATACATGTTAGTGCAATTAAGTATAGATACCTAACAGTTGATGCACAATACACAACTGGAGGGAGTGTTAGGTTTTAGGTTATGTCTAGTGTAATAGTTAAAGAAAACGAGACTTTAGATAGCGCATTACGCAGATTCAAGAGAAACTGTGCAAAAGCAGGCATCCAGCAGGAGATCCGTAAGCGTGAGCATTACGAGAAACCAAGCGTAAAGCGTAAGAAGAAATCTGAAGCAGCTAGAAAAAGAAAATACAATTAATGTATTAGAGAGGACTACCGCGTGCGGTAGTTCTTTTGTTATGTGTCAACATAATTTAATAATAAAAATTTAATTTGCATATTTGTATTATTGCTAGTAAAATAGGACTTAGTGAAAAGAAAAGGAGTGAATTACAATGACAAAAATTGACATTATTTCAGGTTTCCTTGGAGCTGGAAAGACTACATTTATCAAGAAAATGATAGATGAGGCTTTTAAGGGTGAGCAGATAGTTCTCATAGAGAATGAGTTCGGTGAGGTTGGTATAGACGGTGGCTTTTTAAAGGATGCCGGCATTCAGATTACTGAGATGAACTCAGGCTGTATCTGCTGTTCACTGGTTGGTGATTTTGGTAAGAATTTAAATGAGGTTATTACGAAGTATCATCCGGACCGTATCTTAATTGAGCCATCAGGCGTGGGCAAATTATCAGATGTCATGAAATCTGTTATAGATATCGAAAAAGAGCAGCCGGTCAAGCTTAATGCACTTGTTACAGTGGTAAATGCACTTAAGGCAAGCAAGCAGATGAAGGCCTTTGGTGAGTTCTTCAACAACCAGATAGAGTATGCCACAACAGTTATCTTAAGCCGCAGCCAGAATGCTACACCTGAGCAGCTTGAGTTTTGTGTAAAGCAGATTCAGGCTTTAAATCCAAAGGCTTCAGTTATCACTACTGATTGGGATGCTATTAAAGGAGAGCAGATTCTTAAGACTATGGAAGGTCAGGACAATCTCGAGATGAAGGTGCTTGCTGAGGCACGTCATGCACAGGATGAGGCAGAGCATCATCATCACCATGACCATGATGAGCATGAACATCACCATGATCATGATGAGCATGAGCACCATCACGACCACGATGAACACGAGCATCACCACGACCATGACGAGCACGAGCATCACCACGAGCACGGCGAGGGCTGCACCTGGCGGCTGTCATGACCATGATCATGAGCACGGACATCATCATGCTGATGATGTATTTACAAGCTGGGGCAAGGAGACACCTCACAAGTTTGAGCGCGCTAAGCTCGAAGAAATCCTTAAGCAGTTTGTGGAAGATGACAAGATTCTTCGTTCAAAGGGCATGGTAGAGGGCACAGACGGCAAGTGGATTTACTTTGATATGGTTCCGGGCGAGTACGAGATTCGTGATGGCGAGCCTGACTATACAGGACGTATCGTTGTTATCGGAACAGATATCCACGAGCATGAGCTTGAAGAGCTCTTCGGACTTGCTTAAATGTATTTAACATAGTTACACAATAATCAGAAAGGAACTAACAAAATGGCTGAAGAGATTCCAGTATATTTATTTACCGGATTCATGGACAGTGGCAAGACTTCACTGATTAAGGATACCATTTTCGAGAATGATTTCGCTAATGGCTCAAAGGGGCTTATCATTATGTGCGAGGATGGTGATGTGGAGTATGATATGGATAAGCTAAAGGCTGCCAATATCCAGGTTGCAGAGATCGACTCGGAGGATGAGTTTACAGCTGCAAAGCTGAATGAGCTCAACATGCAGTATTTGCCTGAACAGGTGTTTATCGAGTACAACGGCACATGGGGCATTGATAAAATAATAGAGGCTGAGCTGCCAAAGGGCTGGGTTATCGTGCAGTCGCTTGCCACAGTTGATTCCACTACATTTGACCTTTATATGAACAATATGCGCGCGATGATGCAGGAACAGGTATTTGCGAGTGATGTTGTCATATTTAACAGGACGGACGATGATACAGACAGAGGACACCTAAGGCGCACCATAAAGAATATCAACCGCAAAGCCCAGATAGTCTATGAACGCAAGGACGGTACTATTGATGAGCGTCCGGAGGAACTGCCGTTTGATATAAATCAGGATGTGATTGAGCTTTCAGATGCAGATTATGCCATCTGGTATATGGATGCCATGGAGAATTACAAGAAGTACGACGGCAAGGTTGTCAAATTTCTTGCTCTTGTATACAATCCTGATAAGCTTAGAAAGGGTGTTATGGTACCGGGCAGGTTTGCGATGACCTGCTGTATAGAGGACGTGACCTTTATAGGCTTTAAGTGTAAGTATGAGGATGAGAGCAGTATTCCTCACAAATCGTGGATTACCATCACCGCAAGGGTGCATGTGGAGTTTGCAAGAGAGTACAAGGGAAAGGGACCGGTGCTTTATCCGGTTTCCATCGAGCCTGCCGAGAAGCCGCAGGATGAGCTTGTATATTTCTCATAAAAGCTGATAAATACAGGAACCGATTCATTTTTTGCATGAATTGGTTCCTGTTTTATTATTATTCACAAGTAACTATTCAAAACCACTGAGAGCTATCTTGATTACATATTACATAATATGATTTTATAAAGTACCGGACGGATATCAAAAGATAACACAATTTCATAAGCATATAACATATTTTTATGGAATATCTAAAGAAACATATTGAAAAATTATATCATTTCATTTAAAATTAAAAAAGTATGAAATAATTGAGTATCAGATTACATATGTAATGAGGATAAGATTTAACTAGGAGGAAGACTATGTATCCAATAGTTCGAAAAGAAAAATTGGCTGACAATATTATCCTTATGGATATAAAGGCACCACGAGTTGCAAAAGAGTGTCTGCCTGGTCAGTTTATCATCGCAAAGACAGATGAGGTAGGAGAGAGAATCCCACTTACCATCTGTGATTATGACAGGGAAAAAAAGAGACTGTTACTATCGTAGTACAGACTATCGGTGCAGGAACAGAGAGAATGATGGCTCTTAATGAGGGGGAGATTCATTAGAGGATTTCGTCGGACCACTCGGCTGTCCATCAGAGCTTTGTCAGGAGGATAACCTCGAGGAGACAAAGAAAAAGCACATCGTATTTATCGCAGGAGGTCTTGGTACAGCTCCCTGTATATCCACAGGTTAAGTGGCTTAAAGAGCATGGTGTGGATGCTGATGTCATCATGGGCTTTAGAAATAAGGATATCCTTTTCTTTGAGGATGAGATGAAAGCTGTTGCAAAGAATCTCTATGTCTGTACAGATGATGGCTCATACGGCTTCCACGGCAACGGCAGCCAGCAGCTTCAGGCACTTGTTGATGCCGGCAATACATATGACTGCTGTGTAGCTATCGGACCTATGATTATGATGAAATTCACATGTCTGCTCACAAAGAAGCTTGAGATTCCTACAATTGTTTCAATGAACCCAATCATGGTTGACGGAACAGGTATGTGTGGAGCATGCCGTCTGATCGTGGACGGAAAGGTTAAGTTCGCATGTGTTGACGGACCTGAGTTCGACGGACATCTTGTTGATTTCGATCAGGCTATGAAGAGACAGCAGCAATATAAGACAGAGGAAGGCAGAGCTAAGCTTGCCTATGAAGAGGGCGCAACACATCACGGTGGCTGCGGAAACTGCGGAGGTGACAAATAATGGAAGTCGATGTATTAAAGAGAGTACCTGTCAGAGAGCAGGATCCTAAGGTTCGTGCCACAAACTTTGAAGAGGTTTGCTACGGCTACAATAAAGAAGAGGCAATGGCAGAGGCAAGCAGATGCTTAAACTGTAAAAATGCACAGTGTATGAAGGGCTGCCCTGTTTCTATCAATATTCCTGCATTTGTTGAGCAGGTTAAAAATGGTGATTTCACAAAGGCTTATGAGATTATTTCAGAGTCATCAGCACTTCCTGCTGTATGTGGACGTGTATGCCCACAGGAGAGCCAGTGCGAGGGCAAGTGTATCAGAGGCTTCAAGGGCGATCCTGTCTCAATCGGAAAGCTTGAGAGATTTGTTGCTGATACAGCCAGAGAGAATGGCATCAAGCCAAAGACAGCCGCAGAGAAAAACGGCAAAAAGGTTGCTGTTATCGGTTCAGGTCCTGCAGGACTTACATGTGCCGGAGACCTTGCAAAGCTTGGCTATGATGTAACTATTTTTGAGGCACTTCACGCTGCCGGCGGAGTATTAAGCTACGGAATACCGGAGTTTCGTCTTCCAAAGGACAAGGTTGTTGCGGCAGAAGTAGAGAATGTCAAGGCACTTGGTGTTAAAATCGAGACAAATGTAGTTATCGGAAAGTCAGTTAAGATTGACGAACTTATGGAGGAAGAAGGCTTTGAGGCTGTATTTATCGGTTCGGGAGCAGGACTTCCAAGATTTATGGGAATCCCTGGTGAGCAGGCCAACGGTGTATTCTCAGCTAATGAGTTCCTTACAAGAAATAACCTCATGAAAGCTTTTAAAGAGGGTTATGAGACTCCTATCTCAAAAGGTAAAAAAGGTTGTAGTTGTAGGTGGTGGAAACGTAGCCATGGACGCAGCCAGAACAGCTCTTCGTCTCGGTGCTGAGACACACATTGTATACAGACGTAGTGAGGCAGAGCTTCCTGCACGTAAAGAGGGAAGTACATCATGCTAAGGAAGAGGGAGTTATCTTTGATCTCCTTGAGAACCCTACAGAGATTCTTGTAGATGAGAATGGCTGGGTTAAGGTTGAGTGGAGCTTCATGCATTAGACGTTGAGATTGCTTGCACTCTGAGTATGAGATGGAGTGCGATACAGTGATCATGTCACTTGGTACATCGCAAATCCCTCCTACAACAATAGGTCTCGATACAAATAAGAGAAAGTGTATTGTAGCTACTGAGGATACAGGTGCAACCTCAAAAGAGGGTGTATTTGCAGGTGGAGATGATGCCAACAGGTGCTGCAACGGTTATTCTTGCCATGGGTGCAGGAAAAGCAGCAGCAAAGGGTATTGACGAGTTCTTATCTGCAAAATAATATAGAGCTTAAAGCATATATGTTTTATAAAAAAGCCTCCGGCTGGATTAAATCCTTCCGGAGGCTTTTTGGTTATATGTTATGTTTATATAAAGGTATTTAGCATCATTGTGTAAGGCAATTAATAAGCCTTGTATTATCCTCTGGCTTCATTATACAAAATCGTATGAACCGCTCCTCAAGCCCGGGGAAGGTAGAGCAGTCCCTTATCATCATGCCCTGCCTTATGGCGCGCTCAAATAGCATATGTGCATCCACGCCTTCATCAAGTATCTTAAGCAGATAGAAGTTGCTGTAGGATGGATAAAGCTTGAATTTGTGTGATTCTTCAATCAATTGCCTGCATCTGGTTTTCTCCGAAAGTATCAAGCTTCTTGTTTTATCTATATATTCTTCATCCAAAAACATTGTTTCGCCTGCAACAACGGCGAGAGAGTTAATCATCCACGGATTTTTGTATGTGTTTATGTCTGTAAGAATTTGTGAATTTGATGTGATGGCATAGCCCAGGCGAAGTCCCGGAGTGGCAAAAAACTTGGATGTGCCATAAAATAATCACATTGTCAAACAATTCAGTCAGAGGTATTGCTGAAAGCTCATCAACATCCGGCACAAACTCTATATATGTCTCGTCTATCATCACATAAGTATTTGTCTCTTTACAGTGGGTTAAAATTGTTTTGAGCTTATCCTGTGTGATAAGGCTGCCGGTCGGATTGTTGGGGTTACAGATGATGACAAGGTCGGTATCAGCTGTGATTGCAGAGATGAATTCATCCGAATTAATCTTAAAATCATCCTTTTCCTTAAGAAAATAGTATGAGATATCACTGCCGTTTATCCTTAAATCACGCTCGTACTCAGAGTAAGTCGGACCAAGCAGAAGTGTCTTTTTAGGAGCTGTAATCTGAATGAAAAGTGAGATGAGCTCCGTGCATCCGTTTCCGACTGTTATGTGATTGTAATCGCACTTGCAGTAGCTGCCGATAGCCTTTCTGAGAGAAGTATACTCCCTGTCAGGGTATTTTGTGATTGCATCAATGCGCTCAGATAGTGCAGTCTTTAGTTTACCGGATTCACCGAGTGGGTTGACATTCGCTGCAAAGCTCACAATATTTTCTTTCTTTATACCGTATATTTTTTCTATTTTTTCAAGGTCACTGCCGTGAAAATGCTCCTTTTGTTCTATCATTAGCTGTAATTTCCTTTCTATTTGCATTGCAACAGCATTGCAAATCGTATATAATTTACATTATATAATATGTATATAAAAAATCAACATTTAACGTAAACGGGGTAACAATTGTGCGAGCACGTATAGGGCAGATAGCTGCCGGCAGATTTAATGGCACGAAACCGATTTTGGCGTTTTCAGAGGAGACAATAGACCTTTCGGTCATTGAGGGAAGAAGCGAAGCGGGAAGCTTTGTAATAGAAAGTACGAATCAGATAAAAATCTGTGGCATAGTTTATTCGACTAATCCTAGGATGGAGTGTCTGAATCCGCACTTCGAGGGCGAGAAAGTCAGGATTCGTTATCAATTTAACAGTAAGGGCCTTACGGAGGGCGATGCCTGCGAGGGCAAATTTGTGATTGTATGCAATCAGATAGAGTACAGTCTTTCTTTTTGTGCAAGAATCACAAGGCTCTATGCGGAAGCATCCACCGGAGCTGTAAAGAGCCTTGATGATTTTACAAGGCTTGCGGCATCTAATTGGGATGAGGCTTATCATCTGTTTTATAATCGCAATTTTTTAAACACAATTCCTTATGACAATGTATATGAGAGGCTGACCTATGAGGGCTTTGCCTGCGCCAGACCATCCGGTCAGAATATGGAGGAGTTTCTGATTGGCGTAAACAAAAAAAAGCCTGTTTCCATTAGTGTAGACAAGTCAGAGGAGATTTTTATGGCTTCTAAAGAGCCACAGAGTGGATGCTTTACTATAACAAAGGATAACTGGGGCTATACCGAGATACGCCTGCGCACGGATTGTGAATTCATAAAGCTGTCTAAGCCTGTTTTAACGCTTGATGATTTTATAGGTAAAACATATCTGTATGAGTATATCATCGATGCATCTGCAATGCATGCCGGACGTAATTTTGGCCGCATATATATTGATGGTGTATATCAGAGCTTTACAATAGATATCACGGCCGGTGTAAGAGATGATGATGGCAGTATAAGTGATATAGCTGTGACAAAGGACATAAAGGAATGCATGGTCGGAATCATGGAGCTTTATACCAGCTTTCAGGCTGAAGCGGATAGTGACCGGGGTATGGGCAAACGAGACTATAAGCATATTAAACCACCTGCATGCACTCATGCCGGATGAGCATATGTATGAGCTGATGAAGGCTCAGGCATTTATTATCAACAGGCAAAGGCAGGAAGCTAAGTGGATTCTTGATGATTTCAAGCACACTAATCCTGATAAGAAAGCTCCAATCTGGGGCTATTATCTGTATCTGATGACGCTGTTAGAGAGAGAGCCCTCATACGTTGACAATATGACACACGAAGTGGAGCTGATTTTTTATGAAAATCCTGACTCTGTGCTTTTGTTCTGGGTACTTTTATTTTTGAGGGATCAGTATTTTGATGACAGTGCAGGCAAGCTTAAAGATATAAAATACTGGGTACTGCGAGGCTGTTCGTCTCCGTATTTGTATATTGAAGCTTATTATCTCATATCACAGGATCCTTATCTAATAAAGGAGCTGTCGGTATTTGAGCTTCGCATCCTAAGCTGGGCCGTAAAGAAAAAGGCTCTGACAAAGGAGCTTGCCGGAGCAATTTTTGAGGCGGTTGATCTGGCAGGCGGGTTCGATAACAGGGTATATGAGCTTCTTACAGCAGCCTATGAGATATGTCCGGAGGCAGAGTATGTTGGCATCATATGCAGCTACCTGATTAAGGGACACAAAAATGATACCTGTTTTCATAAATGGTTTGAGCTGGGTATCGAGAATAAGCTGCGTCTGACAGGCTTGTATGAGTCGTATCTCCTTACGATGGATGACAGGCAGATTTCCCCTGTGCCAAAGATTATCCAGATGTATTTCAGCTTTGATAATAAGCTGCCATACCGAAAGCTTGCAGTGCTTTACAACAATATAATTGCTGCCAAGGAAACAGAGCCTGAGGTCTACCACAAGTACAGGAAAGCTATGGGAAGGTTTGCCATGGACCAGGCACAGCTTAGGCATATTGATGACAATCTGGCTGTTTTATACGAGGATATGCTTGAGTTGGGATTCATCAATGAAGAGCTGTCGGCAGCTTTTTCAGATATTATATATACCCATAAGCTTATTGTATTTGATAAGCGCATAGTGAGAGCCATCATATATCAGAATGAAATGAAGGAGCCTCAGATAGTTCCGGTTACAGACCAGTGTGCTTATTTTG
>SCPN01001547.1_pt1:97500-174887 | contig 174887 bp, 197 predicted proteins | sample 6106831 | NCBI WGS metagenome assembly SCPN01 (sample SAMN10720447, study PRJNA508395) | human gut metagenome | isolation source: Participant 1, 0 month | reverse complement strand
TATTGGTTGACACATTTATCTCAAGATATCATTTCCTATGCAGCCAGGCCAGAGATTGGTAGTATCTCTGACCTTAATCATGGGAGGGAACCGTTGGCAGAGCAGATCCTCCTGTTGTTCCAGTAACTGATGAAATATCTCCAAATGGAACTCTCAGCTCATCCGTGGTCAGGCTTTCCGTATTGTAGCGGTCATGAAGCTCGCTTTTCATTCTGGCCCACATGCTTTCACATCAGTTATCGTGGCACCTGCCACCATCACTATTCATGCTTTGTATAATGCCATATTTAGAAAGCGCCTGACGGTAGGTTTCACTGGTATATTGTCTTCCTCTGTCAGTGCACAATGGCACCTCCAGGGATGCGCCAGATAGGCATTATCCAGTGTATGCTCACACAGAGTTGCTTTCATGTTGGTTTCCATCGCCAGACCAAGGACACTGGAATCAAAGCAGTCAAAGATAGCTGAAACATACAGTTTTCCATCTTTAGCCTTGATCTCTGTGATGTCAGTTACACATTTTTCAAGTGGCTTATCAGCCTGAACTCTCTTCAGAAGATCATCTGACTTACGATCAATTGGTAATGCCATTTGGCTTGCGCTTTGGCGATGGACAAGTCCTATTTCATCCATAACCCTGTAAACGGTTCGTTCACTGGGGATCTTGATTCCCGTCGGATTCTTAAGGAGCAGTGCTTGGTACGCACGAATACGTCCATAGGTATCATTGCATTCATCCTCAGAATTAATCGCTCTCATAGCATCAGCGAGATCCTGATATTTCCAGGGACGATCTTTAATAGCAAGATATTTGTAAAAACCCTGGCGGCTGACACCGAGCATCCGGCAATAGAATGAGTTTTCCCTTAATCACGCCGTCTTCCGTTTTATGGCAATGAACATCATTCTTTGGTTCTTGCTGACTTCCGACGGCTGGCTGCGAAAAAAGCACTTGCTTCCTCGAAATTCATTTTCCTCTTTCAGACGCCGGATTTCTTTGTCTTGATCCTTAACGCGTTTGCGGAGCATCGCAAGCTCCTCAGCAAGACTCATCGCGCTTTCAGATATGTGCACCGTCGCCAATATCCAATGTGCCTGCTCTAACTGCTTTCAGCCATGTGTGGATGGTTCCTTCTGGGATACCTAATTCTTTGGCTGCCTTAGCACCGCATTTCTTTGGCAAGTTTGACCCTGGATCTTATATTCCTGGTCGTATTTACGTTGGGTTCGTGACATTGTTGAGTTCCTCCTTATTCTCTTTTATTATACATGAATTCCTTGAGAATAAGGTGTCAACTTTATTTATACAACATCACTACATTGCTTATATCCTTTACAAATTTCACCTTCGTCCAGCAAGTAACATTCCTCACAAGTGATTTCCACTGGCTTTTCACATATAATATTCGCTATTTTTTCTTGACATTCTTTCTTAATCACAGTTTCCTCCACATGCCCAAATAATCGCCTTTTTTATGTATTCTGGTACAACCAAAATGTTTTTCTCTTCTATCTTCTCCAAAAGTGCTTGTGAAAAAATACCTTTTCCCACCTCATCACAATCAATATGCTTATAGATAAATTTTGCATCCTCACGCATTTCTTCTTTATCAATGTAAACATTATTTTTATTTATTATTTGTTTACACTGGTTCTTTACACCTTTTTCACCACCATCCTTTGGCCACTTTTCTTCTAACACTTCAGCCATTATCGAGATATTCCCACTCATTGCCAAATCATATTCAAAAGTCTTTAATGGGGCAACATACAGCCTTGCCCGTTGTGTCGAATTTATATCATCTGCCAAATCAATTGCCGCATTTCCTCCAACTATTTTTTCACCTTTAACTGGATACTTTTCTTCTTTTTTTACGATTTTTCCTTCATCATCTTTTTCAACATCAGGTAACGGATCTCTATCGGTAATACCGCTACACCAAATTGGTAACCTTTCCTCATTCCAGTCTGTATCGCAAAATAAAGGATAAAAATATTTAAAATTGATACCATTTATATTTACTACTGTAACCCCAGCCTCTTCCAATGTACACGGTAATTTTCTTTGATGCTCTTTATTATATTTTCTTAATACGATAGGAGCAAAGGCAGGCAACAACATAGCCTCACAAATTCCTTCTACAAGAATTACTCCTTTAGAGAAGAGTAATGTGGATTTTGTTATATCCATCCATCTATTCAAATAATTCTTGATGCTATCATCAAGCCCAAAATCCGACAACTTTTTTACAGTAATTCCTGTTTCTGTACCCGTTACATGTATAATAGCATCAACACTAACCGATGAAGCCAAAACAGCAGAATGTGTCGTCAGTATAATCTGTAAATTTTTTTTCTCATTTGATAATTTTTGAAGATACTTTATCAATTTTGATTGTATCTGTGGATGTAAATGTGCCTCCGGTTCTTCTATTAAAAGAACCGTAAATAAATTATTATTCATCGCTTCTAATTCTGCAAACACGGTTGCTATGTATAATAAATTATTATATCCTAAACTATTTATTGCAACATCTCTAAACTTCTCATCATCCATCTCCCCCACGTTTGGAAAGAAAACCATTTTTATGCTTTGAAGGATTGAAGAAAATGAATTCTCTGTAAACTGCAAATTTACACTCTGACCAAACACATTTCCCATAGACTTTTCCATAGCTGTGTTAATATCTCCCCGTGCTTTTGCAATCTCATTAAACTTATTATCTTTATTCTTTATCACTGATTTGTTAAAATCATTAAATGCAGTCACAAGTTCATTCTGTCTGGCTTCATTTTTATATTGATGCTTTAATAAAAGCGCAAGTCTTGATTTTCTTCCATTTGTTAATTTTTCTTCTGCATTCCTAAGTGCTGGTAAATAGATAACATTAATAAAGTCAAAAGTATCCTCTTCAAATGCACTCGCCTTTGACTTTCCACCCCAGATACTTTTCTTGAAATAACCTTTGGGATTTGGCTTACTTTCTACTTCCATATGTAACTCTGCATCAAACTCAGCATTACACCACGACAAAAAAGTAACTTTTTCTTCCTGACTCAAATTTCTTAAGGTTACGTCAATCTGGATATTTCTTTTCTGGACATTTCCAATAAATGATTTATAAAAATCATCTTCTGATATATACGGCTGTTCTGGATCTCTTAAAATCATTCGTAGTGCGTCAATAATCGTAGATTTCCCTGATGCATTTTCACCCACCAAAATATTCAATCTATAATGGTCTCATAAATTAAGACACTTTTTCGGACAAATATTAATGAATCTGATATACTAAAATCAGTATGAAAGTGAGGATTCATCATTATGTCCAGACAAAGAAGAAACTTTAGTGCCAAATTTAAATCAGACCTGGTAATCGAGCTGCTTAAGGGCGAGAAAGATCTCAACACCCTTGCAACCGAGAATAACATCCAACCAAATCTGCTCCGCAATTGGAAGAAAGAATTCCTTAACAAAGCCTCTGCAGTATTCGATGACAAGCGTGAGGAAAACCTCAAAGACAAGCTTGCTGAAGAACGCAAGGAAAAGGCGGAGTATGCGAAAAAGGTTGGTCAGTTAACCATGCAGGTTGACTGGCTCAAAAAAAAATCTGAAGAAATTTGTGGACCTGACTACGAGAGTAAGTTTAGTCCAAAACCTTTTGATGACTAAAGAAATCCGGCATCTGTAGGAGCAAAACTGCTTGATATCAACCGTACAAGCATCTATTCCAAGACTTCACCTGTATCAGACGAAGAACTGGCTTGTAAAGAGATTATCGACCATCTTCATACGGATAATCCAACCTGGGGTGCAAGGCAAATGTCTGCACAACTCAAAAACAGAGGTTATCATGTTGGGCGTCGTAAAGCACGCCGCTATATGAATGAGATGGATATTTACCCAATCTATCCTAAGATGAATCTTTCCAAGCGGATGCAACAGGCAAAGGTATGTCCTTATCTTCTTCGAAATGCCGTCATAGATGCGCCAAATCAGGCGTGGTCTATTGACATTACATATATTCAATCAGACACGGATTTCTGTATCTGACAGCTGTAATCGACTGGTACAGCCGCTGTATCGTAGGCTGGAAGTCGATGATACCCTTGATACCAGAATGGTTATCAATGCTCTAAAAGCATTTGCTGTGTCAAAACCACAGATTTTGAACTCTGATCAGGGTTGTCAGTTCACAAGTCAGCAATACATTGAATTTGTAAAAGAAAACGGTATCCGTCAGAGTATGGATGGAAAAAGCCGTTGGGCTGACAACATCATGATTGAGCGATGGTTCCGCAGCTTCAAGTATGAAGAAGCTTATCTGACGCTGTATAACAACATCAAGGAAGCCAGAGTTGCTATTGGACGATATGTCCACACCTATAACTTTGAAAGATGCCATTCTGCCCTTGATTACAAAACACCGGCTGAATGCTACTACCCGGCAATGCTTTTGCCGTATGCAGCTTAATGCATATATGGATCTGGGGAGTGTTCCACTATCCTCCCCATGTTCCTTGTTACTTATCAACCATATCAGTTCATTATAAAAATCTTAGATTTTTGTCTTGACAACTGAGCCACTATAATCCGGCATTAAATGATAGCCTAGATTTTTCACCACAGTTTCTATATCCATTAATTATTAGTTCTGAAATATACATATGTTATCCTTTCATCCTTATAGTCACTTTCTTTATAATCAACTTAATTATAATTATAACGTATTAAACCACCATCTTCTATTGCCATTTTAACAAACACTTCAATACATAAAAATACCTTTACCAAAAATCTGATATCATTTTGGAAAAAACGAATAATTTCTCATACCTCCATCCCCACTCAGAACCATTATTGTTAAAAACTTCCCTTTATTTTTCTCATATCGGCTTATATATGGAAAGACTTATTTCTCAAAGAGTAAGATTCGCCTGAGTAACTCAAAACCCACTTTGTGAGTTCCGATTACCCGTCAATCTTGATGAGGATTCCGCTCCCCATACCCTCGGTTGCTGCACATTCTACTGATGTTCAAAATCGGCTCCTAATAAAATAGTCGCAGCGTGACAAAAAACCATTGTCACGGGAAATAATCTCCGAGTATTCCATTATGTCCCAAAAGCATTCAAAAAAACTGAAAGGATAAACAACATGGCAAGACCTAAGAAAGAAAAAGAACTACTGCACAATCATCAAATCATGCTCCGTCTCACGGACACGGAATATGAAATCGTAGCCGCAAAGGCAAAAGACGCAAATCTTCCATTGGCAGAATATGTCCGCAAACAGGTTCTGAATAAAAAAATTGTTGCAAAATATGAAATTGTTGCAGACCTGCCAGAACTTAAAAAACTGATTGCCGAGTTTGGAAAAATCGGCAGCAACCTGAACCAGATTGCCCGATACTTCAACAGCGGCGGTATCCATTCACAGGAGATGCGAAATGCTATAAATCAAAGTATCGCAAGAATTTATGAAATGAAATATGAAGTATTAAAAATGGCGGGGGATTTTCATGGCAATACTGAAACACATAGCGAGTAAAAATGCAGACTATGGAGAGGCACAGCGTTACCTCTTATTCCAATATAACGAGTTTACCAACAAACCAATTCTTGATGAGAATGGAGAATTGATTCCCCGTAAAGAATACTATCTTGACGGAATAAACTGTGAGCCTTTTACTTTTGATATGGAGTGCAAAGAGCTAAATGCACATTATCACAAAAATGAAAATTATAATGAAATCAAATCGCACCACTACATTATCAGCTTTGATCCCAAAGATGTAGAAGAAAACGCATTAACAGGAGAACAGGCACAAAAGCTCGGACTAGAATATGCAAAAAAGAATTTCCCCGGACATCAGGCTTTAGTCTGTACTCACATTGATGGTCATAACGAAAGCGGCAACATTCACGTACATATCGTAATCAATAGTTTGCGGAAATTTGATGTAGAACAACAAGACTTCATGGAACGCTCCTGTGATTCCCATGCCGGTTACAAACATCATTTGAGCAAAGAATATATGACTCACTTAAAGCAATCTATCATGGATATGTGCCACCGTGAACATTTGAATCAAGTAGATTTACTTACACCTGCAGAGAAGAAGGTTACAGAACGGGAATATCACGCAAACCGCAGAGGGCAAAAAGAGCTGGATGAACGCAATATGCAAATGCAGGCGGATGGGATCACTCCAAGAAAACCAAATACCAAACACAGAAAGATTTTCTTCGGACAGCGATTGAAGAATCCGCCGCTACTCCTGCGGTCTGGAAGAATTTCAAAATCAGCTTTCAGAAAAATTTAACATTACTTTGAAAATCAGCCGTGGCAGATTCAGTTATCTTCATCCAGAACGCAACAAACCGATTACCGGGAAAAATCTGGGTACACATTACGAAAAAATATCTTCTGCAATTACTGGAAGAAAACCAAAACATCTGTCACAAAAAAATGTTGAACATGAACCCTTGCCCGATAGCAACATCTCAAATAAAGCTGGCATATCATCCACAAACGAGGAGACATTACCTGAGCCATTTATCTTTATTAAAACAGACCTCCGCCTTGTTATTGATCTGCAGCAATGCGTAAAAGCACAACAGAATCAAGCTTATGCCCGACGGATAAAACTGACAAATCTTCAGGAAATGGCAAAAACTGTTGCCTTTATCCAAGAGCATGGATATGACTCACAAGAGGATTTGCAGGCAGCTTTTTCTGAAGCACAGATGCAGACTACAGAAATGAGAAAAGCCCTCCGTTCTACAGAGCAAAAACTAAAGGAAGTCAATGAACAGATTCATTACACTGGACAATATCTGGCAAATAAATCTGTTTATGGACAATTTCTGAAATCTAAAAATAAAAAGCAATTCCGGCAGGAACACCAATCCGAAATTACTCTTTATGAAACTGCTCGTCGTATTCTGAAGGAACGCTCTGAGGGTGGAAAACTTCCTTCCATGAAATTTTTAAAAGCTGAAAAAGAAAAACTGACCACATTAAAAGACAGTCAGTATGAAGCCTACCAGAATCTACGGAACTACCAGAATGAATTAAAAACAGTCTGCTCAAACGTGGATATGATTTTAAGAGAAAATCTTTTCCGGCAGAAAGAACAGCAGAAAAACCAGAATATTTCGTAAAACTACAGTTATTTAATCATAATGTTTTACAGTGAAACAATCCCCCCCGAAGAAGATCTCCTACTCTATTCCCAAAGTTCCCAAACAATCAGTTCCATAATCTTTTTAAAAGCACTCAGCACTTTTGAATAAATTTTTATCACTTGCTAACTATTTATTGACACACAAGTTCAAAAGTGTTATACTATCAAAGTGCATCATTTAGGAAGGAGTCTCTTTTCAGGGAAAGAGGTTATTGATATCATGAGTCATATGCTTATAAATGAAATGAAAAAGTGGCAGAGTCCTCACAAAGTCCCGACAGAAAAGAGGCCAACATCTGCCTCATTAAAAGATTGAGAATGAGATTTCCTCCAAAATTATTTCAAATGAAATTATGAGAAGTAAAAGCTTTCAAAATGCCGGAAAAACCTTTTGTCGTTAATTCCTAATTCATAATTATATGAGTATGGCGATATACACCATACTCATTTTGTATCTATTTGACACCAACCGGTACAAAAGCAAACTTTAAACATTAATTTGATCAAGATTATCACGATATCCCTCAAACAAAATTCCTTCATCAATTTCAAATTGTTGTTCAAATAGTGTTCCTGATTGCTCAGGTTCACGGAAAGTGATTATATTAGGGTAACGCATCATAATAAGGCTCTATTATTTGCACCACTTCTCATTGCGGAGGTTGCATCAACAACTACCTCGCCAAATGCTTGCAAATTATCATAATCTTCTAGTCTGAATAATTCACAAACCCATATGAATCTTGCATAGCAATTTGTGAATAAAAACTCTTGTATCTATATTTTTGCTTTTGAGATACGATATCTTTTAAAGCTACGCGATGATGCCATAAAAATTCTAATAATTACATCTTCCTGCTTTCTTAAAAAATCTCCACTCCAATTTTCGATTCCATAAACTGAATCATTTAAAACAGAAGTTATTATTGCCGCAGCATCGGGGGCATCCAAAACATCCTTTTGTATAAAGGGACTGCAAGATTACTAACTTTCATATCTGGATACATTGATAAGTTATCAAAATCCCTTTATCTGGTAAACAGCTTCATTATCATCTATCACTATATACTAGAATAAAAATCTGCAGAATTTATAAGCGCATGCCCATTTTCTCATTTGCCCATGAAATCCATTTATTCTCTGCTGCACGCTTTTTCATTTTTTCTGTACTCTGACCATGTCCCACACATAAAAGAGAATGTCCTGATCCTCTAGAATTAATTGGTTGTAAATTTACTGCAACAGGGATTCCAGATTCTATGTAATAATGAAGAATACGCTTAATCTCGTCACTAGGAGAAATTCTTGAAAGCAAATTTGTCGCAAATGATGATAAATTATATAATCTTGGAGAAAACCCAAAATCTGCAAGTACTTTTGTAAAAATAGGGTAAGTTGTACCAGATGATGGCAATACTCTCTCGTGACTATGCAATTGCTCCTTGTCCAATATTTCACTTGGAACAACTGATTTATAGTCTTTATAACTATTGGAATAGTATTCTATAAGATTAAGCATTGTTACCTCCGCACACCGCATAGTTTCTTCATCTTGCATTCGGTAAGGAAATGCCCTAACTTTCAACTGTTTCCCATATACATTGATTAAGAATTCTGACAATCGCATATAAACAGGAAACTTTTTTCCTTATCCATAATGTATGTAGGATCAATTAATGTCCTTCCTAATACTCCTGACAATAAAGGATTAATCACACAAGAGCCCATAAATCTTTTTTAACATCATTATCAATCTCCGAATCTTCCGAAAAAACTGTTCTCTAGAAATAATTCCATTAAAAATGATAGTCTTTCTTGAATATCTTCTTGTTTTAAAATGTTGATTTGAATAATAATGATAAAATGTATCTCTAAAACTTGTATCTATGTGATGATCTTCTTGAACAATTGTATATGGAGCCTCAAATTTTTGCAAAAATTCAAATAACACATTGATACAATTATCCAAATTTGCATCTAACATTTCGCCCGAATCCTCATCAGCAGCACTAGAAATTATTCCCTCATCTCCATAAAAATTATCAATAATAATATCCCGACTAATACTAAATAAAATACCATCTCTGTTAGCAGATGTAATTGAAATAAATGCTTCATCAGCATAATTTATCTGTGTATGTTCTTCCATGATATACCTCTTTATTTTACAAATTGGTAAAATTCTTTATTATCCCTATAGGATGTTATTTTCAAAATATCTTTCTGCAACAGTGATGCTATCGCCCGTTCTATATTCGTTTTAATGTCACAACTGTCTGTTACTTCTAAATAGTAACTACATCTCCATATAGAATTATGCATATTACATGTCAAATTTAAATCATGGGGAAACCATTCCAGCAATTCACACTTTGAGAATTCTTCATTCTCACGATAATGAGTTCTTGCTTGCAAAAAAACACAAAAATCCCAATCATCCAATTTTTGAGTTTTCGAAAAAAACTCATATATAGCTAATGCAATAGTTATTGATGTAGTTATTCCTATTTCCATCGGAGTCTGGGTCTGTATGGGTTTGATTATTTCCTCTATTATTCCTGATGTTATAAATGTTTTCAAAAATTCCATCATTCCACTCTGTATTGCTATATATCTTTTTCCTAATAATAGTTCGCTAGGTTGCGATATCTGATTTTGCCATAATTCTACCATATCTTGAATAGATTCATTTCTTTCTATATCATTTGATTCATATTCACATAAAAAAGCTGCCATTATCTCTGCTTTATGACTTTCAAGTAATTTCGCATCTCCAGCACTAGACGAAATACATCCATCTATATACTCAGAAAATTCTTTGTATGTCAAATAATACTCTGCCATTTTTTCCTCCATTAACTACGCTATACGTTTGCACATCAGTCTAATATATTTTATCATATCTGGTTTTTAATTAGAATACTCTATTTCTTATTTTCCCATCGCATTCACCATTGAAATCAACGTTGCATCCTTTTTCAGAGGCGCACATAATTAGATTTACCAGCGTAAATTTTTATTTGGATTATAAAAAGATAATACCACTTTGCGATAAAGTATTGTAGGTAACCCAACCAAAGTTCAAAAGCAAAAGAAGGTGTTCTCTATGATCAATAGTATAAAATATTATGAAAAAATGAGAGACTACTCATCCCAACCCTCTACTGCCTCTATTCCCATTTGCCAACTTGTATCCCTCCCCACTGTTATCGTATCGGAATTATTTTTATATTGGTCTTTTCCTCTTCTTTTATCCTCTCCGCTTCCTCCATCGGAAGATTTAGTATTTCTTTTAGCACGAAAGGCATCTCATCATTTCTGACAAACAGTATGCCGAAAATGTTCTGAAGCATATCGGTTATTTTGCTTTAATAAGCATAAATAAACAATTATTCAGGATTCCCTTAACCCAAAAAATATAAAGATGGAACTTCTTTTATGAAATTGTTTCTTATTACCAGACTACCTACGGGAACATACCGCTTTGGGTGCTAATTAACGTCCTTACCTTCGGAAATCTTTCAAAAATGTATAAGGTTTTCCCACAATCTCTGCAATCCAAAGTATGTAAAAATTTCGGTATTATTAACCAACGACAAATGAAACAGTTCTTATCTGTCCTGACAAAATTCAGAAATGTATGTGCCCACGGCGAGCGGCTATTTACATACCGGACAATAGATAATATTTCTGATCTTCCCTTGCATAGAAAAATGTCGATACCTATGAGCGGAATCCAGTATCAATACGGAAAAATGATTTATTTGCTGTTGTCATCGCCTTCGTTATTTAATACCGAGTAAAGATTTTCTTGTTTTCAAAAGAAAATTAGCTGCTCTGATTGACCATACTTCGAAAAACTTGTCCATATAGACAGCGATGAACTCCTGAACAAAATGGGTTTTCCACCCAACTGGAAGAATATTACCCGCTACCGTTTAACATCATAAAAGCGAAAAGGAAGATGCCTCCTTTCAAAGCAAACATCTTCCTCTTTTTATTTTCTTCTACGCTCCATATCCTCTGCCATATTCATCTGTGTCACAGGCTTCCCACTGCGCTTTGCTATTTCTTCCTGCTTCAAATGCAGCCGATCTAACACAGATATACGCTGGCCAATCTTTCTCGGTTTTGATGGCAGGTTATTCATTCTTCCATCAATCATGTTATAATTCTGTTCTTCCGTTATCTCTGCACTTCGCAGATACTCTCCGTTCTCATAAGACTTCTGCCAGTTTTCAAGAGGCGGATTTTCCTGTTTTTGTGGTTCTGCTATGATTTGTACCGGATTCAGATATTCTTGGATCTCCTTTTGAACAGCTTCGTCAAAACCATTATATACATTGTCCACCACCAGTTTCCCATCTTCGTCCAATACGACCCATGCTGCGTCGAAACCATAAGTCGTATGCTCCATCAGGAAGAATTCTTTTCCATCTATGATGATACTGTCAAAGGCAAGCCAGCTTCCTTCTTTTCCTTCGATATGAAAATCTGTGGTATCAAAGGATATTAGAGCACTGGAAGAACCGTTTCGGATAAAGCCGGCAATCACAATGAAACCTTCTTTCTCCACATAATAAGATGTGATGACTCCCTCCTTGTTCAATACCAGCACATCACTGACACTAATGGAATGGCCTTTAAAAGAACGGGGTGTCTGCTTCTGAAACTTCTGTTTTATACTTTCCGGTGTATCGTCCGGGTGAATTCGCCCAAGATATTTCTGCTCATAGTTTTCATACCGAATCTGAATCTTATTTTCCTGCAATGTTTTATAAGAGCGAAAACGTATGTCCCGGTTTTCCGGCACTTCTTTTAGTTGATACAATGCAAATTGGTTGATATCCATCACTCGTCCTCCACTGATTCCTGTTTATACGGTTCCAAATCCAGCAAGGCGAACTCCTGATCAGACAGCTTCTCCATTTTTGCAAGTGTACTGTTCACAAGCGAGAGCATCTCTGCATCATCTTTCAGAAATGGAACCGCACTGCGAATTTCCCCATAGTCTGTTGACGGTTCTCCATCTGGAACATAGCCATAATTAAATACTCATTCTCCTCAAACTTCACCATCATAATTCCTGTTCTCCTTCTTATGCCCTTTCGATTTCTGCTCATCTTTATCCTGATTCTGCTCTTTTAACCTTGCCTGACGCTCTCTTAGTGCTTTCAGGACAGATTCTTTTCCTGTTCCTTTGGACGTAGAACTGTCCTTTTCTGATACTTTTTCCGGTGTTTTCTCCGGTTTTATTGGGTGCTCCTGAGATATTTCAGGCACAACCTCTTTTTCCATCATCTGCTGCTTTTGAGAAAGGATCTCTTCCAGATCAGAAATGGCTGCTTGTACTAATGGATGGTCTTTGTAATAGGGAACCAGTTCTATCATATCTCTGGAAATCTTGTCCCCGGACATCAGCTCATATTCCCCATCGTACATGCTTCCATCCTCCAGACAAAAACCTATACCTTTCACACCATTCATTCTTTCGGATGGAATTTTCTCATATAACTCTACAGCTTCCTGCAGTGTCAGATTATCATGGTATTCACCCAGCACCGGAAATTCCATGCACTCTGCCACATAGAAGGTGATTTTTGCATCCACTTTTTCCGGCTCATGCACGATCTCTGCCCTGCCCTTTTCCTGTGCCTGTTCGATTCTTGCCAACATTTTTTTTGCTTTCTCTACTACTTCCGGAAGATCGTCATTCTCGTCTACAGCAATCTCTGCGACCCATTCCCGAATAGAATCTGTCTGTCCAGAAATAAGAGTATTATACCCATGTTTTTATAATGTTGATCTTTTAAATTATTTTCCATAAATCCTCACTTTCTTGTAAAAAAGATGAGCATTATCAGATACGCTATTATCAGGTTTTCCCCTCGAATGGGAAACCGGAAAGGAGCGCATTTGATATGCAAATAAACTATTTAGATGCTATTTCATCAGTTCTCAATATGATGAAACAGCCAGACAGTGCATGTAAAAATATAGACATGCACAGAACCTGTTATGCTACACTCTTCAAGTACCTGATGGATAAGGGCATTCCTTTTTCAATGGATGCCGCACTGGATTGGCTTGAGATTAAAAAACGGGAAATTTCCTATGAGACGTGTTCTCAATATAGAAATGCCCTGTTCCGCCTCGAGCATTACCTGCTCTTTGGAGATATCAAAAGTTCTTTCTGCCGCTCAGAAGACAGTTTTTTCTGCCGGAGCGGAATATCGGAATCCTTTTTTCGCCTGACATATGAGCTGGAAGAATACTATGCGACCACACAGAATCCCTGCTATTACCATACGTATTCTGTTGCCATCAAGGAGTTCTTCAGGCTTGCTACTTCCCTGGGAGTTACAGAGCCGGAAGCAATAACCATAGATACTCTTATCGAATACTGGAATACTTACTGCAAATCCTGTAAATCTCTTGCCAGACGTCAGAACGCCGTATGTGCCATGACAGCACTTATGAAATATCTTCACCGCAGAGGTGATGTGCCAGAGTGTTACCAGCGGGTTCTTTTTGGTGAGAACGTTGAAATACTGCTTGAGATGAGACTTTCTAAAACAGGTACCGCATTTCATCCGAGTATACCTCTCGCCTTAAAGCTGATGAATATCTTGACGCTTTAGACGATTGGAAATACATGAAATCATCAAAAGCTGTTTATCGCAATGATTTCACATGGTATTTCATGTTCCTGGAACTTAACCATCTGGAACACTCGGCAGAAACTGTGACATCATGGATAGGTATACTCCCGGATTGCCCGAATCAGATCAAAGCCAGCAGTTCCGGATCAGCTCATCGTTCACACACTATCAGAATGTTTGAAAAGTATCTCCAGGGCATAATGGAATCCAATATAATCGCTGAGCCGATGCGTGCATCTGATCATCTTCCATCATGGAGCAAAAGCATCCTTGATGGTTTCATAGAAAGCCGCAGGCGGGATGGAATGACCGATAAGACACTTACCATGTGCAGGGCAGCCGGATGCAGTTTCTTCAAATATCTTGAAGATAATGGAATAGATAATCCAGTCTCCATAACACCCGATGTGGTTAAAGCATTTCATAACCATGATGTCCACTCGACCCCGGAAAGTAAAATGCATATGGAACCAAGCTTCGTCAGCTTCTACGGTACATGGCTGACCAGGATCTGATTTCACCAACACTTGCTTTGCAGTATCTGCAAGCTGTGCGCCTCATCGCAGCATAGTTGATGTTCTGAGCGATGCTATGGTCGAGAAAATATATGAATATCGTGAGAAAGCTTCTACCCCATGGAGCTCAGGGACACAGCCATGGTCATGCTTGGACTTCGAATGGGTATCAGGGGAGCAGACATCCTAAAGCTTCAGGTAAATGATTTTGACTGGAAAAACAAAACTGTTTCCTTCATTCAGCAGAAAACAAGCAAAGCAATAACGCTTCCAGTCCCAACGGATGTAGGTAATTCAGTATATAAATACATCATGAATGGACGTCCGGAATCAGCTGTCACAGGCAACGGTTATATATTTATCCGCCATCAGGCACCATATATTCCGCTTAAAGTTACAACGGCGTGCCGTGGAGCTTTAAAAAGAATACTTGCTGAATATGGATTTGAATTATCTGCTGGTCAGGGCTTTCATATGACACGAAAAACATTTGCCACAAGAATGCTTCGGGCAGACAACAAACTTGATGATATTTCCAATGCTCTCGGACATGCACGTCAGGAAACAGCAGAGGTATATCTTGAACGTGACGAAGATAAAATGAGGCTCTGCCCTCTGGAATTTGGAGGTGTTTTATCATGACATACATTTTTGAGAGCGGTCTGGCACATCATATCGAAGGACTTATACAGCAAAAACGAGCTGATGGATATGCCTATAATTCCGAAGAAAAGCTATTAAAACGCTTTGATACCTTTTGCGTACAGAATTATCCGGAACTGACAACAGTCACCTATGAAATGGCAGCCAAATGGTCAGAAGCCAGACCGGGCGAAGGAGATGCCTATCATAATCGCTGTATGTCGATGGTGAAGGTGCTGAGTGAATATATCCTTTCCCTTGGTCAGGAAGCATACATTCCTAATTTTTTCTGCAAGGCTTACCGTCCTGTTCTTTACATTCCATCAAAAGAGGAAGTTAAGGAACTGCTACAGAAAATGGATATCCGCACGTCTCATAATTCAGAGCAATTTAGACTCGATAGAGAGTGCAAGATTCTTTTTCTCCTATATTTTGCTGCGGTCTGCGTCTGTCAGAAGGGCGATTGCTAAAATGGGAGCACATAGACCTGGATAAAGGAATCCTTACTGTCCTTGGCTCAAAGGGTAACAAAGATCGCCTTGTATATCTTCCGCAGGATAGCCTTCCGGTACTTAAAACTATAAAGAACGTCAGGAAATGCTTTTCCCGGAATTGACTGGGCTTTTCCGGGAAAAGATCCACATAAGCCTGTTTCGTGCTCTGGAGTAGAATCAAGTTTTAACCGCCATTGGGCCATGCTTCCGGTTGCCAGGACAGTTGATAAACATCCGACACCCCACTGTTTACGCCATGCTTTTGTAGTGGAGAGATTTAATGAGTGGATGCATCAGGGAATTGATACAAACACTATGCTCCCATATTTAAGCAGATACCTTGGACACAAAAGTCCTGATGAAACGTATTATTACTATCATCTTGCAGGAAAGGCATTTGATACTATCCGAGAGAAAGATTCAGTGTCTGGAAAGGTCATTCCGGAGGTGATTCCCTATGAAGAATAAATCAGCAAAGATATCGACTGACCAGCTGTTCTTTTCTCACACATGGAATTTCTAAATGTTTATTTGGTAAAGCAGGTCGGACGCAGTCAGGCTACAGCAGAATCCTACAGAGATTCCCTTACAATATTTAAAACTACCTTGTAGGTGAATTAGGTAAATCCATAAGCACCTTTCAGTTTTCTGATTGTACCAAAGAATGTATTTATAATTTCAGAGAATATCTGCTTGCAAATGGCAGCCAGCCATCAACTGTAAATGTAAGAGTCGCGGCTATCCGTGCCTATCTGAACTATGCCTCGGATATGGACATATCAGTCCAGTCAGTTTCTGGCGATCAGTCAGATCTCACCATGCAAAACCATTAAAAAGGAAAAACCTATTCTGTCCGATGATGCACTTGCTGCAATACTGTCTGCACCGCCTAATACGAAATTCGGTGTACGAGACCGTGCTATTTTGATTCTCCTCTACGATACAGCCGTAAGAGTCAGTGAGCTGCTTAACATCCGCTTATGTGATATCACGGCAGAAACAAAATATCCAAATATTTTCATAACCGGCAAAGGTAATAAAGAAAGAACCATACAATTAACAGCTAAAGCAGTCGAACACCTTAGGGAATATATACGTGTATATCACAGTAATTCTTCCAAAGAAGCATACTTATTTTCCACAACAATAAAAGGTGTAACAGACAGGATGTCCGTTGGAAATGTCCAGCGGATTATAAAAAAATATGCAGCTCTGGTCAGTGAAAAAGGGTTTAGTCTTCCGGATTCGGTTCACTGTCACATGTTCCGCCGAACCAGAGCCACAAATCTTTATCAGGATGGAATCGCCATTGAGCTGGTTTCTACAGTATTAGGACATGCCAGAACTGATACAACCAAAAGCTACTATGCAAAGCCATCTGTTGAACAGCTTAGAGACGCAATGGAATCTGTTCCAACACCTGTATCTGATGAAGCACCAATGTGGGAAGACAACGAAGATGAAATGGCAAGACTTTGTGGATTGCGCTAACGAATAATGCTCATCTTTTAGTAGAAAAACGTCTTATTTCTCAGCATTCTTTAAAATGATTAACATTTTGGAATGCTGAGTATAATACCGCAACTTCTGTTTCCGCATCTCTTTTTACCACGGAAATTTCCACCTTTTGGCGGTCATTTTCAAAAACTGCTGTCTGTTTCACCACAGGAGTTTCCTGATCTGCATAAGCAAAAGTCACAATCTGCGGGGTTTCATTCAGTACAAAACCTTCCGGAGCTTTGGTCTCCACGATTTTATAGGAGCCAAGCGGCAGATCCTTTAACATAGCTTCCCCGTTCTGATCCGTGGTCAGTGTTGCCACCAGAGCATCTTCTGCATATTCCAGAATCCTGTTTCCTTCACTGTCCTTCTGGAAATCTGCCGTGTGAATATCTTCTGCAGCATATACTTCAAAAACTGCACCTTCCAGATTTTCTGTTTTGTAACTGAAATCATTTTTAAATCCATCCAGCACTTCGCCCTGCTTCACAATCTGCAGTTCTCCCTTAACCGAATGGTTCTCATAAATAACTTCAATGATGGCATCCCCTGAAACTTCATCCATCTGGTACAGGGTATTGGAATCTACTGCCACCTCATAATAACTTTCATTCAGAGTATATCCATATGGTGCATGGACTTCCTCAATACGGTAATGACCGATCTTCAGGTTCTGCGGCAGCACCAGATAGCCCTGTTCATCTGTAAAATAAGATTTATGTATAACTGTAGTCGGATAGGTAGTTACCTGCTCCACATATTTTGCATTATCCAGATCATAGATCTTAAATTCCGTATTTTTTGCCAGAACCGGCTTTTTCGTCTCATCATCCTGCTTTACGATTTTCAGCTTTGCTTCAAACTCATCATCCAGAAGAACTCTCCATACCTGCGGTGTGTTCGGCTTATGCTCTGTGATACGCACGATAAAATCGTCTACCGGAGTATAATTATGCGGTGTTGTTGTCTCACGGACAAGGTAAGTGCCATATGGCAATGGGATACTGCAGGCATAACCCTTTTCATCCGTAAATATCTCAGTTGCCCCGTTTTCACCGATCACTACAGGAACTGCAGAAGCAAAATCATAACTTCCATCTTCCTTTGTATCGAGGCTGCTTACCAGATATGCAGTAAATCCCGCCCCTTCAAGAAGATCTGCGTCTGTCTTGCCGTTATTGGCTGCTTTGATAAGCTGGAACGGCTGCTTTTTCACCTGTTCCGGGGAAGTACAGCTTCTCTCCACCGTTACCACAAGGTCTCCCTCATAACTGCAGACCAGGTCATACTCTGATTCATCTGCCAGATACCCGACAGGAGGTGTGATCTCTTTCACATAATAATTGCCAAGATAAAGGTTCTCCACAAATGCTGTACCGTTTTTATCTGTAGTCAGTGTTGCTACTTTTTCTCCGGCTTTATAAACCACTCCGGTTACCCCATCCGGATGTACGATGTCATTACGGGCATACAGACCATAAACCGCTTTTTCCAGTGTTGCATCTCCCTGTGGTATGTTCGTATTGGTTTCCTTATCTTTCTTCTGCAATGAAATCTTCGCATTGACACGTTTGTTGGTAAACGTATGGGAAAAAGCTACCACAGGCTCTTTGTCGTTGGTATAATCAAACCGGAAGGAATACACATCAGTGGTATTTCTCAAATACCCTTCCGGAGCCTGTTCTTCTTTTACCTCATATCCGAATCCAATCGGAAGGTCTGCAGAAAATGCTGCAGTTCCATCTTCTCCTGTCACCGCCTTTTCGATCAATGTACCCTTTTTGACGATGACCGTGCCATCCCATGCAGTAATATCACTGCCTGCATACATTCCAAAGATACCGCCATCCAAAGGATTCCGTGTATCCTGATCCAGCTTTTGTACAGTTACCTTTGCTTTCTGTCTGTCATTGGTAAAAGTTGTTTCTGAGAAAACCACCTCTACATTCTGTCCGGCATAAGACAGTGTGATTTTCTTTTCTTCTCCGGAATTATAAAAATTCTTTGGTGCCTGTGTTTCACGCACAAGGTAAGTTCCAAGATGCAGGTTTTTAAGAATCACTGCACCATTAGAATCTGTAGTCATGTTTCCTTTTACCAGATCACCCTTTTTGTAAACCTGCGCACCGTATGCGGTATAAATATCCTCCCCGGCATAAACATCATGGACAGCTCCTTCCTGTCTGCGGTTCTCATACCGGAATGTCACTCCGGCATCTGTCACATCCGCTTCTGTCAGAACCTGTCCCTCTTTATAAACCGTCAGTTCTCCCAACTGTTCCTCATCCGGAACGGTTGTTGTTGCTGTCTGATTTGCCACCAGCTTTACATTATAAGCAGTGGTATTGATACGGTATCCTTTCGGAGCTGTAATCTCTTTTAAATAGACAGTATCCTGCGTTTTGACAATTTCAACAACGGATGCTCCACTACTATCCGTTGCAGGCATCTGTGTAATAAGCTGTGTACAGTTTTTGTCTCTATAAATTCCAAACACCGCACCGGACAGCTTTGCATCCTGATTCTTAGAATCTACTTTGACTACTCCTACTTTGCCAGTTCCAGCCATTTCACAGAAAAATCTACATATTTCTCATCAGCCACACCTTCACCAAATACCAATGCCAGATCCTGTGTGGAACTTCCGGTTGTGATCTTATATGCAGAATAATCCTTTGTGATACTTCCTTTCATGGTAGCTGACCAGGAACCGGACACATCAGCAGTCTGTGTCAGCGGGGCAGAGAGATAGAACTTTGTACCACCGGATACTTCCACGTCCGCACCTGCTTTGCTTGTCTTTCCTGTTGTGACATTATGGAATTTCACACCAGCCGGCAGTTTCATGGTAATGGTCTGCAGTGTATCTGCCTGAAAGGTGATTACCTCTGTCCTCTGCTCATTCCCTTCCACATATGCAGTAACGTTAGCATTTGAAAAGGACATTGCTACATCCGGAATTTCCGGCTGATTTACACAATAATTATACAATTCCATTGCCAAAGACTGTCCTGTGCTGTTGGTTCCGAAAAAAGCATCACTGCTCCCATTTGCGTATGATGCCGCAAGATGCGTGATGATAAATCTCTTTCCTGTTGAAAAATCCGGGTGTTTCTCTGCGAAAAATCCTTCATCACCGGATGCCTTTGTCCCGTAGTAACAAACCTTTGCCAATGTTTTACCATCCGCAAGTTTTGTGATGGTATAGTTTCCATCATCTGGACCTGGTTTCGATGGCTGCACACAATAGGCAGTAGCTGTGACATTCCCAAATGTAACCGTATACGGAGCTGTCAAATAAGTGCCAAGGCCATAATCCGCATAATAATACCAAGAACCTCTGGTTACTGTCACATTCTGAGCAGCCCTTGCTGAAAACAGAGCCGGAACTTGTGCTGCAAAGGTTACTGTCTCCCCTTCTTCCATCTCCAGAAGATCAACGCCCTGCTCCACAGCCTGCAGCATCACATTTCCAAGGGAAAGCCCACTTTCTTCATCCACAGTATCCTGCTCCTCCGCAGCTTCTAAAGCCGCATCCAATTCTACTTCTGATAATGTTTCTGTTCCCTTTTCTTCCTGTACAGTTTCAGATTCTGTTACTTCTGTTTCTGATTGAATCTCCGAATGTGCCTCGGAATCTTCTTCACTTTCGGATTCTCCTGTCTGTCCAATATTATCGCCGGAATCAGAAGATCTTTCTGTCTGTGCTTCAGTAATCGGCTCTTTTACAATGATCTTTCTGGTTACATGATAGGACGGATTTTTGCTGAACGGCTCCACAAAATAGACTGCTTTATAGGAATCCGCCTGGTTCACATCAAAATCCTGTCCACTTTCATTCTTCGCCTCATGGAAAGTCACTTTGACCTTCTCTAAATTGAACTTCATTCCAGAAAAATCCGTCTTTGCATCAAAACTGCTTCCCACTTCTACCTCATAATCCTGTACCTGAACCACTTCTTCCTCTGCCAGGTTATCCTTTACCTTTTCCAGTGCCGGATATTCAGCCTCATATGCTGCAGGCTCTGTTTCCGCCGCATAAATAGTGATCGGATGTATGATAGAAGTCATGATCGTTATTACCGAAAGCATCCCGGAAAGAATCCTTTTTACTTTTCCTTTCATTCTTTGCATACCTCACTTTCGTTATTTGTTCAGTCTGATAACTGCTGTTTGATGGTTCTATCCCCGTATAACTAAGTTTTCATAATGGTTCACCCCTTTCTTTTACTTTGCACTGTCCCCAAATAACAGCACATGAATGCAGGAAAGCCGCAAAAGACTTCCCTGCACAGCATCTACTGTCATCCAGTAATCTACTGGAATAAAAATTTGAGCGTTTTGCCTGTTCTCTTTCCCGAACCCGTTCCAGCTCTGGTTTTCCAATTCCGTAGCGTTCTCTCCAGCAAGGTGCGCAGAATGCACACTCAACTGCCGGATATCCATCCGGGCAGGCGATGAAATTGTCAAGGTACGATGAAAGGGGAATTTGATTTAGAATAAAAAGAAATGTGCCCCTTCACTAATCGCATGTTTGAAGGGGCAAAAATTAACCTGTTTATAATTTTTTATGAGATAAAAATTGTTTACGCCTAAATTGAGAAAAGGTATACTATACTCATTGACAAGTTGAGAGTTGTAAGCATTCTCAATTCCCATTTATCAAATAAAAAATACGAATAAAGGATAATACGAAGTGATTAATTCGAGAAATGAAATAATAGGGTTATTAAAAGAATACACAGTCACTCAGCAAGAATATGTTTATCAATTTTGGATGCCAGAAGTACCGGAATGGAACGTAGAGAGGCAAGTTGCCTATGCAAATGGAATTGTTCTTGGAAAGTTTCGGGAAGATGATTCCTTGACCATGCAAGTTCTGAAAGAAGGAGTAACCAATCAAGCTTTATATAGTGAAATTAAAATAAACCTTGAATATCATATAAAGATGATCGAAGAAATGGAACAACCTGATATTATGCATAAAATGCAACTAGAATCTTATAAAAAACAGAACTATGAATTATCTTCTGATTCGATTGATAATTGGATTAGTAAAACTGCAGATGGATACGAGAAGATGTAATGGAGAGACCTTATTCGGAGATTAAAGTTTTATTATATCTTCACTATTCCTTTGAAAATTATAATTACCAGAAAACAGATCCGTTTTGTAGTGATTTAAATGAGTTAGAGGAAGTATATAAGGATATTTTTGACAAGCAAAACCAGTTTTCAAAATATGGTATAGTCCCAATAGATGACGAAAGAGAATTACTCCTTATTGAGCCACCTAGAATCTATGATAAAACAATTAACAAAACCTTTTTTACGAAGAATGTGCCTTTAAATCTACTCAAAAAGATTTCTGAGATGATATCTAGTGGCATTGTAAAAGATTTTTCAGTAAGGCTCTTCAATGAGCCAGGGTATACGGGACGATTGTATTGTGATTATATGCAAGAGGCATTGGAACGAGGGAAGATCTTTGAATTTGTTAATCTTGGAAATTATTCTATAAGCAGACTGTACTCAAAAGAATATGAAAATTGTATGTGGGTAGTGATTGATCCACAAAATATAACTTTTGAAGAATTATGTAAAAATTTTGAGGTCTATAATGATATGGTTGTGACTCAAGTAGTACATTTACAATACAAAAAAGAAGGGAACTGTACTTACATCACACATTTGATCACGAATATGTTTTTATACGATTGATGAATATGATAATAGAATGGGTAATGTAACACAAAAAGGTACAGCAAAACAAGATTAAAATCTTTTAAAATAGATAACTCAAGAATACCTTTCGACTATAGATGCAAAGTCTTGAGAAAAGATGAAAGCGGAAATGATTTACCGCCGGAAGATGAACAATTATTATGTTACGTGTTGGAATGTTATTTTAAGCACAAAGACCTATTAAAAGAGTATTTTCAAAAAATATTAAGTTAGAAAGAAGGAATGCTATGTATTATGATATTACAAATCCGGATGTATCATACTATTGGTTGCATAAAACATTACAGATAAAAAGATGAATTTATTGAAACTTATATCATAGAATGTCATAATGATTTTGATACCTTCTACGAGAAATATCGTTCGATAATAGATAAGATAGATATAGAAAATTTGGAGATTGTGGCATTTCAAGTAACTAGTAGTAGTAATGAGTGTGCTGAAATAAAGAAACACGGATTACACAATTTGCAGTGGGTATTGAGTAATGACACCACTCTAAACAGATTTCTAAAGAACAATAATATAACTTTCGATATTGAAAGTAAGCTGATGTATATTAATGACATTGCCTATGATGTGGATTATGAAAAATATAATGATTTAGATGTGATTTCAAAAAGAAAAGAGCAGCTACATAAGATTGGACATAAGATATATTATGATTTTCAAATCAATGCATTTCTGTTTTGCAAGGATATTTATGATTACTCAACAATTCATGAAGCACCGGAATTTCTATATACGTTATCACTTTTAAACAAAGCAACAAAAGAAATTGATTTGAAATGGAAAAACATATGTAAACCGTATGTTGTTAAGTTTAAAAGCAAGTTAAAAGATTTTGCTTATTTCACCTTTATGGAAGTGAAAGAGAATATATAAAAGATAGGCAGGATAATTGGTCTGATTTAAGGAGACTGCTAATATTAAGAGCGGTTGAAAGTGCATTTAGTGATTCAGCATCACAAATCTTGCATATATGAAACCGAATACAGTAATTAAACCTGAAAATATTATTGAAATGTACCTGCCGAGAAGTGGAGGAAAATGTACTTAAATACTTTGGGAAAGAATGAGATGTATCTATCAGTTGCTGAAATATTGGGAACTGATATAGAAGTTGTAAAAAGTTTGTAATAGAAAATGCGGATGAAATTGTAGATTATCATTATGATGAACATAGCATTGAGCAGATGAATTTGGACAGCCTTATAAATGGCAATGCACCAAAAGAATTGATTCTTTAATTGTAAACCATATTACTCCTAGAGAGAGCAAAGAAAGTATTTGGCAGGAAGGTTTATTGACTTTGTCTCATGCATTAACAAAAAAAACTGCTTTATCTGATTATTTAAAAGAACTGGGGTTTACGTTTTCATTTGATGAAAAGCAGATTGTTATGAGCATGAATGATAAAATTGTTGAAGTGGAAAATAAGTTGGGAACAAACCTAAAAATGCGGCTTGGTGGCGAAAAAACACTAAACGATTATAATGTTAATGGCTATCTCTTTGTGAGTGAATTCGAACAAGAAGCAATAAGGGGATGGCTGGGTTCACCAGAATTCTTGAAGAGTTTATCAATTTATTACAACAAGAATAGTATTGCAGATAATTATGCTGATAAATGTTATAATTACTTTGTTTCTTTTGAAGTCCCATTGGATAAAGTTGATATAGAAGGTTTCTCTGACAAAATTGATGCAGACAGAAAGACAGATATACTATTACGATATACAATCAATGCACTAGCGTATGCTGAAATGAAGAGAAAGCCATTTCTTTCAATGTATAATCCAATTATTTTTTTAAAGAGAGATTATAATGTACCAAAAGAAGATATCCGCAAAATATGGGTTCTTCAGTGTAAGCAAGGAAAGTGGTCACCTGTAGAAATTGATGAAGTTGTAAATCAGTAATTAGTTTTATTAGAAATATCATACAGAAGGTGTCCCTTGAGAGAAAATCGACTAATATAGCGGTTCGAGTTATCTGGAGATCAGTATCTTTGGGAATATCGGATAACTTAATTACTGTTTATAAAACCAAGCATACTAAATGTTAACTAATAATGGATAGTTGCTTTGAGCGGAGATCGGTTTCTCCGCTCTTTGGAGGGAGGTCTCTTTCAAAAGGTGTTTTCGTTAATTCCCAAATCTTGCAATATCTGGTGTAGAATCACTAAAATCCTCTTTCGCCGGTTCTGGATAGTTTTCCGGCTACACCCAAATCTGTGCTGCCTCTTTTACCGTAATTTCCTCAAAGAACAAAAGATAGATCAAATAAGCGTCTTCCCTCTGGCAGATTCTCCATAGCTTCTCGAAGTTTATCTATGTACATTTTTTGAGAACTGTTTCTTCCGGAGAAATATCAGACCGTACAGAAAAGCATCCATTTTCTTCCAGACCTTCAAGACTGCATACTCCATGCATCTGCATTTTCTCATTCTGATAACGCTCCCTGCGCCTTGATTGATACCATTCCAGATAGACCTCTCTGGTCACTTCCACAAGGGTTCCATTTTCTACACGCAGTACATAACTTTTTCTCTCTTTTGGTTTTTTACCACGCATGACTGTTTCCCCCTTTTCCGGCTGTCGTGTCCGCACTCTCAGAACTACGCCCAATTCTATTTTTCCGCATCCGCTGGATTGCCTGTGAAAGCATTTTTGACACTGCAGGAGCAGAGATTCCCAGTTCATCAGAAATCTCCTTTTGTGATTTTCGTTGAAAATAAAATTGACAGATTACAATACGCTGACGTTCTGTCAGAAGGCTTAACAATTCCTCTATCGTTTCCTCAAGAACTATCTGTTCAAGAGGGCACTTCATCTTATTGACCAAAACAAACCATTCTTCTGAAACAGCACTATATGAAATGCAATTTTTATGTTCAAGTACCTCCCGGTTCCGGTTTAACCGATCCTCACCTTCCAATATCAGGCGCACATACCATGGCTGCTTGTCAAAAAACGATTCCCCGATACTGATTTCTTCATTCTCTGATTCATACAGATATTTTCTGCACTGGAAAAGCGAAAAAACCGTTGCACGGCTACATACTCGATACAGAGCATAACCACTTTTGTAAACAGTAATTTTCGTATTCGTATCTAATCTCCGGACTGCAACAACAGTATCATGCCTTTCCAGATACTTTGCACTTGGAGTTTTATCGATTTGTTCCGGTCTGCCTGTTATCTGTTTCAATTCCTGCAATGTCAGCATAAATACCACCCTTCTGCCAAAAGGCTACGAGTGAGCCAAAAGCAGAAGCATGAGTGGCATCCATTCTGACAAAAAGGCAGTAAAAAACAGCTTCCGGTACACCCGTTTTTTTTAACGGGAGCCTGAAACTCTTTTACCGCCTGTTACAAATTTCTATGTTCTATTTCATCCGCTTAATTGATATATCCGGCTTTGATTGCACCAAATCCGTTTGATTACCCTTTCCCTTATCACTATCGAGAAAAACTGTGTAATCACCCATAGCATCATACGGACATCTTCTTCGATAAGCCAGACTTTCTTCTCCTGTCATTCCCACTTTCCTCCCTTCTGCTTGCTGCCGTCACTATGCTTCTCTGTTATCCAGTTTAACAACAGAACAACAAATTGACCTCGGCAAATATGGGGATATTTTCAAATCTGTGCCCCATATTTGTGTAAATTGATTTATCTGTATTTACAAATCCCATCTATCAGGCTATCTACAGTCTGAAAAACAATTTTCTGATCTTTCCTGCTTAAATTCTGAATGCGGCAAATCAACTCATAAATCTGACTTTTTTCTTCTGATCCAGTCACATTTTTTCCTAATAAGCCATTCGCATCTGTTTCAAGTATTTCAATCATTTTTCTGAAAATCTCAATGGACATTGCCGTTTGACCTCCCTCAACCCGGCTGACCGTGTTAATGCTGATACCGGCTTTTTCTGCAAGAGCTTCCTGTGATAAATTCATTTCCTGTCTGCGTTTTCTGATACGCTCCCCAAGTTCAATCAACTCTGGTGATGTTGCACGGCTACTCAACACGGCACCTCCTTCCACATAGATTTTCAAATTTTGCCACTTCACGACATCGTGTCGCAAAGTATCCCCTTATAAGTCAGAAAAAAGCAGCCAAATATAATACTTAGCTGCTTTTACGAACTGTTATTAAATTTTCTCATCATCTTTTTATTCATCATTCCTATCTGGCTGCTATCTTTCTGACAATCCATAACGTCAGTGACATCATGCTTTCAATCAGATAATAAATTGCCAAGATCAAGTGCCAAATGAGAATGACACCGCCAATCATACCGCCAACCAGAAAATTAAACGCCCAGACACCCACAGTTCCTCCAATATCAAATCCTTTAGGTATAACCCAGACAAACATTCTATGTATCCCAAACGGAATACCCATCAAAATCCATAATTTCAGGTAATCGCACCCACCATTGTTCACACACAATGGGTAAAATAAGGCAAATAATAATATCGTTGCCACAATCGGAATAGTTACTTTTTTGATGAAATCGCTCACTCTCATTTTAGACTCCTCCATACATATCATGGTTCACTTCTGCCTGATAATAATTACTGATTGTCAATGGCGCATTGTAAAGCGTTGTCAGAAGATATGCTTTGATATTCCCGACTTTTGTTGTGTTCCTGTGCAAACAGAAAAGCACATATTCAATATGCGAATAATTGAGTTTCATAAAACGATTCTTTACAAGTGCCACCGGCTTATCCACACCAGCAATCCGGATGGTACTGTCATCGGGCATCATCATCACTTCGACCATCAATTCCACCAGTTCGTCAACATCTTCCTGCTCATGATATTTATATTCGATGCGTTCTTGAATCAATTCCCGGTAAATTTTCATCTCCTCAATCACATCCCTCTTATCATGTGAAACAAGACTCCCTGATTGGATTTGATAAGATTGGATAATATCAGTCTCACTAAAATTAGTCTTGTTAATATCAGTCTTATTAGATTGTGATTTTGGAAACTCTTGAATTTCCATTTTCATCATTCCAGAGTTTTGATTTTCATAATTGTTGAATTGTGATTCTGGAAATTCTTGATTTGTGGTTTTCATCATTCCTGAATTGTGATTTTCACTATTCTTGAATTGTGATTCTGATAATTCCTGATTTGTGATTTTCACAATCTTTGAATGATGATTTTCACTATTCTGTGAAATATTAGATTTTCCCCTCTCTTCTTCTTGCTTTTGCAAATTTGCAATTTCTTCCTGAAAATTACCTTCCGATTTCATATCTGCAATTTTTCCGGCATTTTCTCCCATTACAGTCTCTTCTGTAAAATACTCTTCCTGCTTCTGGACATTATCCGTTTTCATTAACTGGTTTGGGATTTCCTTTATCATAAAGTTTTTGACATAGATTACATTGGGTTTACCAAGCCCCAGCCGCTTCTTTTCAATCAATCCTATGCCATTGCTGGTGTCCAGTTCCTTGATCAGCTTCACTGCCTTCTGTGTGCCACAGTTCATCAGTTCCGCAATTTCATCCACTGTAAAAATGATATATACCCGATTCTCATCGTCAAACCATCTGTTTTTTATACTAAGGCTCATACGGTCTAACATGAGACCGTATAAAACCTTTGCCTCACAGGAGAGAGATTTAAAGCATTCTGCAGTAAACAACACTTTTGGTACACGGTAAAAACTGTACTGCTCCGCTTCCATCCCTCTAAAGTAATCAAACTGTATTTTCTGCATCTGCCAATCCCCCCTCTCTTTCTTCCTGCTTCCATTTATCCAGAAGCATGTAAATAACTTCCTCTATCTGTGCCTTTGTATAAGTTGGTGGGAAATAATCATTGATTTTCTTTGCAGAAATCGTCACATTAACCTTTCCATTTTCTTTTCTCACCAGAATCGCATATATACCGCCCTCTGTCAGTTCTCCAGACTCACTGTTTTGTTTTAGCTGCTCTGCCTGTATTTTAGATGGGAACATACCGCTGTTTGTAATCGCATTCACAAGCCATAATTGCTCCTGATGTTTCAGATAAGACAGCTTTTCTCCGATAACCATCGGAATCTTTTTCGCATCCACATAATCAAGTAATTCCTGAACCAGTTCCGTAAGCCGTATATATCTCTGAACCGTCCTGCCACTGTCACCTGCTGTTTCACCGACCATATCTGCCGTATTTTTTTCAGCTTTACTTCCCTGATGCTTCATTGCCTCATATTTCATTTTATACGCATAAGCCTTTTCACTGAGCAGAATGTCCTCTCGTTGGATGTTCGTATCCACCATAATCACAGTTGCGGCATCATCATCCAAGTCCCTGACAATAACAGGCATCTCATCCAATCCAGCCAGCTCACAGGCTCTCCACCTGCGATGTCCAGCTATCACTTCATATCCATTTTCAGGATGTGGACGGACAATTCCCGGCATCAGAATCCCATACTTCTTGACACTTTCCACAGTTTCCTGCATCTTCTCATCATCAACCACTCGAAATGGATGGTCTTTAAAGGCATGTAAAAGGTTAATGGGAACGAAGGTTACTACTTCGCTTGATGGCTGCTCATTTGTTCCAAATAAATCATCATAGGAAGTCAGCTTAATCTTCTGTGCGCTCTTACTCTTCATCATCAAGCACCTCCCCGGTCAGATAACGGTATCCTTCCGCCATAATACCTTTGGGATCATGGAGAAAGATACTTTTGCCTTCTGCGGTAGTTTCTGCCGCCCTCACAGATAACGGTATACAATTTGCAAAAATATGAATCTGATTACCATAGACCTCTCTGATCTGTCCAGCAATATCTCTTGCAAAATTCGTTCTCCGGTCTACTTTTGTGAATAAAATTCCCATAATAGAAAGTTGCGGATTTAACTTTCTATGTACCCGACCTATTGTTTTAATTAACTGCTGCAATCCTTTGACTGGAAGATATGCCGCTTCTACGGGAATCAGGACACTATCAGCCGCCACAAGGGCATTGATCGTAATCATCCCCAAGGATGGCATACAATCAATCAAAATGTAATCATACTGCTCTTTTACACTGCATAAATACTGTCTCAGTATCATTTCACGACTCATCACATTTACAAGAGCTGTCTCTAAACCTGCCAATTCAATATTTGCCGGGATAAAATCAATTCCTTCCTCATGGTGGATAATTCCCTCGCCTGGTTCCAAATCCTCATCATTGATGACCTTCTCCATAATATTTACAAGTGTTACATCCAATTCGTCAGGTTCTCTGATTCCAAGGCTGACCGCCATGCTTCCTTGTGCATCCGCCTCTACAAGCAGTACTTTTTTACCTTCTCTTGCCAGACCGATACCTAAATTAACACAAGTTGTTGTTTTTCCGACTCCACCTTTTTGATTTGCGATTGCGATTACTCTGCACATATACTTTCCTCCTGCTTTACTTTTCTTCTTTTTCTACTTCTGCATAAACACGAAAAATATTTATTGGTTCCTTTGTTGGCGAAAGGCTCTGAAACCTCCTGAACATTCACTTCTTCATGCCGTTCCAAAACCCTTAAACCATCGAATATCCCTTAGTGTGCCTTGAAGTCTAATTTTCAGCATACATATCCTCCCAATCTATATGAGCAATACCCGGATAACGGATTTTGATAGCCTCCCAGAAATATCTTGCATATCCACAGCAGAATAAATCTTCAACTGTATAACACCGGCATTCTTTTACCTGTTCTTCTGCATCATCATAATCATTGACACTGGGAGTTCCATTACAATAAAGATTAAATGCCATCCGGACAATCTTTTCACTGCCACTGGTCTGCCAGCCTTCCTGCAGGCACTCTGTTTTCACATAACCTGTTTTAAAATCATAAATTCTATTGGCATTTTCCCTCGTGTCTCTGTCAATCCCAAGACAATATACTAATGCCTTATGGTATACATCCCGGTATCTGCACTTCGGTAGATATTCCATATAAAATTTTCATGTTCCTTGTTTTTGAAAGTAATTGTGCAAGAATCATTTTCTCTGCTCTTAACGCTGTGTTTGCCATTTCTTTTCCTCCTGAAATTCATTTTTAATTTAAAAGGCACTTCATTTTGAAATGCCCTAATATAAAAATAGGGACACTGTTCTCAAGTATCCCTATAATCTATCAATTATTTGATAGTTCAATATTCACTTTCATATTCAGGATTTTTGTGTTCCCTCGTACCGAGGTCTAACGCCACAACTACGGTTACTTTCTTCACAAGTATCTTTTCCTTATGATTTTCACCGATTTTGTTGAAACTGAAAATGTCACAAAGTGTAAATTCAAGGATTTCTAGGTATCTTTCCTTTGTATCAACACCACAGCCTCCACATGCACCGTACCCGGGAACATATCACATGCCTTCACTTTCTTTGACTTCTGTATCCCCGTTCACCCAGCCATTTTACATCTCTTGCCAAGGTTGCAGAATCACAGCTTACATACACAATACGTTCAGGTTTCATCTTTACCATGGTCTCCAGTGCAGCAGTGTCACAGCCTTTACGGGGTGGATCAACGACGATCACATCTGCGTAGATACCTTCTTTTTCGTATTTTTCCGGAAGGACTTCTTCTGCTTTTCCAACAAAGAATTCTGCGTTTTATGCCATTCAGTTTTGCGTTCTGGCGGGCATCATCGATAGCCTGCGGTACGATCTCCACACCATAGACCTTGCCTGCCTTCTGCGCCAGGAAAAGGGAAATAGTTCCGATTCCACAGTAGAGATCCCACACGGTCTCATTACCTTTCAGATCTGCATATTCCAGCGCCGTCTCATAAAGCTTCTTTGTCTGCACCGGATTTACCTGATAAAAAGAAAGCGGCGAGATCTGATATTTAATATTTCCAATGTAATCTGTAATATAATCCTGTCCCCACACAGAAATCATCTCTGTTCCCATGATCACATTGGTATTTTTGTATTTACGTTAATCGTAATGCTGGTCATGCCCGGCACTTCCCGCAGGGAATCCACCAGTTTGGTAAGCTTCGGCATGGTCCTTCCATTCAGGATCAGACAGACCATCACCTCACCTGTGGTAAATCCTTTTCGGATCAGCACATGACGCAGCAGACCTTTTCCACTGACCTCATCATAGGTAGAGATATGATATGTTTTCAAATGATCCAAGATTTTCTCCAGAATCACTTTATTCTCTTCCACACCCAGCCAGCATTCCGTACAGGGGATGATGTTGTGAGAACGGGCAGCATAAAATCCAGTCACCGGATTGCCCTTTTTATCCGTTCCAAAGGGAAACTGTGCTTTGTTGCGGTATCTCCACGGATCATCCATTCCTATGATCTCCGGCTTTGCAAGATCGGCGAGACCTCCGATCCGGATCAGATGGTTCCATACCTTTTTCGCTTTAAAATCAAGCTGTGCTTCATAGGTCATGGCCTGCAGCTGACATCCTCCGCACTGGCGGGCAAATGCACATCTTGGTTCCGTCCGCTCTGGTGACGGATCCAGCACCTGCATCAGTCTGGCATAACCATAACTCTTCTTCATCTTCATGACCTTCGCCTGTACCCGGTCTCCCGGCACCGCATCCTTCACAAAGATCGCCATGCCATCAACCTTGCCGATGCCCTCTCCATCAACGCCAAGATCCTCTATTGTCAACTCAATCAAATCGTCTTTTTTCATCCTCTAACATCCTCATACTAAATCTTCCACAGGCCATAGTATTAACCTGTGGAAGATCCTGCACTCTATTTACTTGTTTTACGAATATTTGACTCAAACAGTCGGTTATATCCCAGCCATCCCTGATTCTCTCCAGCTCCGGCAAGAATCTCGATCATGGTCTCCATATGCGCATCCGTATTATCTGCAAAATTCAGTGCCACTGCTTCCAGCAGTGCCGGTTTCTTCGGCGATCCGTATTCCAGTTCCCCATGATGAGCCAGAATACAATGCTTCAGCTCATTTTCCAGTTTCACAGGAAAGTTCGGAATCTTTCCTGCCTGGTCACCGACGATCTGTGCACCGATCATAATATGTCCCAACAGCTGTCCGGCATCCGTATAATCATTTTCCGGAAATGGTGACAGCTCATATACTTTTCCGATATCATGGAAGATTGCCGCTGTGATCAACAGATCTGCATTGATCATCGGATAATTATGAATATAATAATCGCACAGTTTTGTTACACTCAAAGTATGCTCCAGCAGTCCGCCTACAAATCCATGATGAACGGTCTTTGCCGCACTGCTGAACTTAAATGCTTTTGCAAATTCCTGATCATCAACAAATACATTTTTCAGAAGCTTTGACAGATACGGATTGCTGACCCGGTTGATAAATCCCAGCAGTTCCTTATACATCCCTTCAATGTCTTTGCTGCTGACAGGAAGGTAATCTTTGGGATCATACTCTCCTTCTCTGGCCTTTCTCGCCCGCTTCACATTCAGCTGTGGCTGTCCCTGGAACATGGTTACATCGGCTACAATATCCACATAGTCCAGACTGTCGAAATCATCGATCCCGCCAGAATTCGGATCCCAGATCTTACCGTCTACAGTTCCTGTTTTATCTTGAAAGATCAGATTCTCATACGGCTTTCCTGCTTTTGTCAAAGCACTCTGCCTGGTCTTGCACAGATAGATGCCTGAGATTCGATCACCTTCACGTAAGTTTTCAATATATTTCATCATTACACTCCCTCATTCTACTACTGTAACACCTTTAATGTTACGGATGCCTGCAAATCCTGATAGCCGCTGGCATCTGCACGTTTATAACGCACATCCACAGTCTGTCCACTGGAACACTTCAGCAATGTGGCCACGATATCCTTCAGATTTACAATTGCCTGACCATTGATCTCCGTGATGATATCACCTGGCTGAATACCTGCTGTGATCGCCGGAGAATCCAGTGACACTTCTGATACATAGACTCCAATCGGAATATTTTCCTGCTCTGAAATAGATGTCGTAACATCTGCGCCCACAATTCCCATATAGACAATATCCTGATTATTGGACAGATGCTCGATCAGATCCTTCACATCAGAGATCCCGTAAGCCTGAATCGTATTGTCCTGTCCTTCAACCTCTGTCTTTTCCTGCAACAGTCCAATGATCTTACCACTCCAGTCCGCCACTACGCCGCTTCCATTACTGGATCTCAGAATATCCGTAGTCAGGATATTATAGGAACTGTCATAGAGTTCTGCAGTCTGCGTTACAGATGTCAGGTTTCCAAACAGCAAAGAGCCATTGCTTCCAGTGGGATTGCCCACAACGATCACCGGCTGTCCGCTGCGCAGGGATTTGGATGAGCCCAGTTCTGCATAAGAGATCACCTCTCTGGTGCTGCTGTCTACATCACTCAAATTCACACTGACCACTGCCAGTCCTGTATTACTGTCATATTTTTTCAGAGTACCGGCTGCTTCTGTATGATCATAAAAACGAACCTTCAGATCTCCGTCCTTTACTTTCTCATGCTCTGTCAGGATCAGAAGCTCCATTCCATTGTCACCAATGATCAATCCCGCCGCAGATTTATGACTGGTCAGCGCCTCATCAAACCAATCAGTGTCCGTTTTGACCGCAGAAATATCAACCAGGCTTTTTGACACCTGATTTCCAATCTGCATCAGCTGCTGATACATCTTTTCATAATCCTTCAGTTCCATGCTGACAGTCTCTGTAATATAGACCGGGGATTCATCTTCAGCCTTATTGTCTGTCTCTGAATCGCCCGTCTCCTCTGGAATCTGAATTTCCTGAATCTCGTTTTTCTCCATCCGGTTATTGATCCGCGGCAATGCCAGCGCCCAGATCAGAAGCGCTGTTCCTCCAAACAAAGCCCCGCCAAGAATACACCGGAGAGCTTTTTTTACCAACGGATTGGCATAGACAGGTTTTTCTTTGATCTTCTCCTGCATAAATGAAAATCCGCTGTTTTTCTCCTTATCTTCTTCCATAGGTCCCTCCGTCTGCTTGTTCCCCATTATACTATTTTTCCTTTTCCCTGTCCATAAGTTCCGCTTTTCATTCCGCTGTAAATGGGGTAAAATGAATAAGACAGTAAAAGGAGATACAACAGATTTATGAACCAAAAAGCATTAAAAACACTGGAATTTGATAAAATTATTCATATATTGACTGCTCACGCAGCTTCCGAAGGTGCCAAAGAGATGTGCCGGAAACTGGTTCCCTATGATAACATCAATGATGTGGAACGGGCACAGCGTGAGACGGCAGATGCGCTTCGCCGTGTGTACCGCAAAGGAAGCGTTTCCTTTGGAGGGATACGTGACATTCGTGGCTCTCTGAAACGTCTGGAGATCGGAGGCATTCTTGGAATGGGAGAATTACTCCAGATCATGTCACTGTTGGAAACTGCCGGAAAGATCCGACAATATGGACAGCGGGAGGCTGATGATACCAGCCGTGATTCTCTGGATGAATCCTTTGAATTTCTGGATCCGGTTCCGACCCTGGCTTCTGAGATCCACCGCTGCATTCTGGCTGACGATGAGATGGCTGATGATGCCAGCTCTGCACTTTTGCAGATTCGCAGATCCATGCGCCAGATGAATGACAAAGTGCATAATACCCTGAACTCCATGGTAAACGGATCTGCCCGTTCTTATCTGCAGGATCCGGTGGTCACCATGCGAGATGGCAGATATTGTCTGCCGGTAAAGGCGGAACACAGAAGTCAGGTTCCCGGTATGATCCATGACCAGAGTTCTACCGGTTCTACTTTATTTATCGAGCCTATGGCGGTTATTAAGTTAAATAATGATTTCAAAGAACTTCTGATGAAGGAACAGCAGGAGATTGAAAAGATCCTGTCTGTGCTCAGTGAAAAAGCAGCCGCTGTTACCGAGATCCTGGCAGAAGATTATCGGATCCTGACAGCACTGGATTTTATTTTTGCCCGCGCCATGATGGCAAAGGATATGAAAGCCACCCGGCCGATCTTCAATACGGATCGCCAGATCCACATTAAAGATGGCCGTCATCCACTGCTGGACCCGAAAAAGGCAGTTCCCATTACCGTGCGTCTGGGAGATGATTTTGATCTGCTGATCATCACCGGTCCCAATACAGGTGGTAAGACGGTCTCATTAAAGACGGTCGGACTTTTCACACTGATGGGACAGGCTGGTCTCCATATTCCGGCATTTGAAGGCTCCAGACTTGCGGTGTTCGACCAGGTATATGCAGATATCGGTGATGAGCAGAGTATTGAGCAGAGCTTAAGTACTTTCTCCTCCCATATGACTACCATTGTCTCTATATTAAAGGAAGTAACTTTGAACTCCCTGGTTCTCTTTGACGAGCTTGGTGCCGGTACTGATCCGACCGAGGGTGCAGCTCTTGCCACCTCCATTCTGGATCACCTGCACAGACAAGGTATCCGTGCTATGGCTACCACTCACTACAGCGAGCTGAAGGTCTATGCTCTCTCCACCGAAGGTGTAGAAAATGCCTGCTGTGAATTTGATGTAGAATCTTTACGTCCTACTTACCGGCTTCTGATCGGAATTCCCGGAAAGAGTAATGCCTTTGCTATTTCCTCCCGTCTGGGACTGGAAGATTTTCTCATCGAGGATGCGAAAAAGAGAATCAACGCTCAGGATGTAAGCTTTGAGGATATGATGGCAGAGCTGCAGGACAGCCGGGTGAAACTGTTAAATGAGCAGGAAGAGATCACCCGCTACAAATCTGAGATCCGAACTCTTCGGGATGCTCTGCAGAAGAAGCAGGATCGGATCGATGAGCGCAAGGAAAAGATTCTGAGCGATGCTGCTGCACAGGCGAATGCGATTTTACAGGAGGCAAGATTATGCTGACGAGACTATGAAGAATTTCCACAAGTTTGGAAAAGCTTCAATCTCTGTCAAGGATATGGAGGCAGAACGTGCCCGTCTGAGAGAGAAGATCAAGGAAAACGACTCACGCACCGCCAAGGCTGCTCCAAAACCGAAGAAAAAGCTGAAATCAGCAGCCCTTCATATTGGTGACCGGGTCCGTGTCCTGAGCCTGAACCTGGAAGGTACGGTCAGCACACTTCCGAATCCAAAGGGAGACCTGTTCGTACAGATGGGAATTCTCCGTTCACAGGTCAACATCAACGATCTGGAATATATCGGAGAAGCAGAAAATCTGCAGAAAGGCATGACAACCGGAGGCGGAAAGCTTCGGATGTCCAAGTCAGCAGCGGTCAGCACCGAGATCAATCTGATCGGCATGACCGTAGATGAGGCGATCGCCCATCTGGATAAATATCTGGATGATGCGTATCTGGCTCATGTTCCAAACGTGCGGATTGTCCACGGAAAAGGTACCGGTGCACTTCGCACTGCCGTTCATCAGTATCTGAAGCGATGTAAACACGTAAAAACCTTTCGTCTGGGAACCTTCGGTGAAGGAGATGCCGGCGTAACCATTGCAGAATTCAAATAAAAGGAGATGCTCTCATGCCAGCAAAACAAAAAATTCTCATCGTAGATGATGATACCAATATAGCAGAACTGATCTCCCTGTATCTGACTAAAGAATTTTATCAGGTACAGATCGTGGAGGACGGTGAACAGGCACTTCAGGTCTTTGACACCTTTCAGCCAAATCTGGTCCTGCTGGATCTGATGCTTCCAGGCATGGATGGCTATCAGGTGTGCCGGGAACTGAGAAGCCGTTCCAACACACCGATCATTATGCTTTCTGCCAAAGGCGAAGTATTTGACAAAGTACTTGGTCTGGAACTGGGCGCAGATGATTATATGATCAAGCCCTTCGACTCCAAAGAACTGGTTGCCAGAGTCAAAGCGGTTCTCCGCCGGTTCCAGCCTTCCAGGACCGATGAGGCTCCAACTACCAAGATCGTACAGTACCCGGATCTGATCATCAATCAGTCCAACTATTCCGTTATTTATCAGGGAAATTCCATTGATATGCCGCCCAAGGAACTAGAGCTCCTCTATTTCCTCGCCTCTTCACCCAATCAGGTATTTACCAGAGAACAGCTTCTGGATCATATCTGGGGTTATGAATACATCGGTGATACCAGAACCGTCGATGTGCATATCAAGCGTTTAAGAGAAAAAATCAAAGACCACCCGGCATGGCGTCTTGCCACAGTCTGGGGCATCGGTTATAAATTCGAGGTGAAATAATGCACCTGTCGTTAAATGTAAAATTCATATTGGCCTATATTGCATTTGCCATTTTAAGCTTTGTGGGAATCTCTACGCTGACTTCCAGGCTGATGCTGGACAATGCCACCCGGACACGTGCTTCTTCCTTTTATCAGGAAGGTGTCTACCTGTCCAACCAATATGTGGAGACTTATTTTGACGAGGAGACTACCAAGGGAACCATATCCCGTATTCAGACACAGCTCTCTTCCCTGAGCGTTTATCTGAATGCACATATCTGGCTGGTGAGTCGCGAGGGCGAGATCATGATCGACTCCACCCCCAGTTCTTCCTATGCTCATCAGGTGATCCCGGGATTCACATCCGTGCTTCCCAGCGGCACTTACTATACTACGGATAATTTCTTCGGTATGTTTAAAGAAAATACCTTAAGCGTGCTCATTCCGGTCACCCACAATTATCATGTGCGTGGCTACATCGTGATCTATACACCCATGTCTTCTGTAATCCATCAGAAAGAGGGATATCTGATGGCTGTATATATCACCATGATCTATCTCATGGTACTGGGTCTGTTATTTGCCATTGCCAACTGGCTTATCGTCTACCGGCCTCTTCGAAAACTCAAAAAAGCCAGTGCCGAATATGCTGCAGGTAATTTTGACTATCCCATCGTCACAGATCGGACAGATGAACTGGGATCCCTTGCACGGACCATGAATTTTATGGCCAGTTCATTAAAAGATTCCGATGAAGACCAGCGAAAGATGATCTCAAATATTTCCCATGATTTCCGCTCGCCGCTTACTTCCATCAAAGGCTATATTGAAGCCATGCTGGATGGAACGATCCCACCGGAGATGCAGGAGAAATATCTGAACATTGTTCTTCGAGAAACCGAACGACTGACCGGACTGACCAGCGGCCTTCTGACTCTGAACTCCATGGATGGCAAGCAGAACCGGCTGACAAGATCAAATTTTGATATCAATGCTGTGATCAAAAATACAGCTGCTTCCTTTGAAGGCACCTGCACAGCCAAACATATTACCATTGATCTTCTGTTTTCCGACTGGCACTCCTATGTAAATGCCGATATGGGAAAGATCCAGCAGGTGCTCTATAACCTGATCGACAATGCAATCAAGTTCAGTCATCCGGATTCCAAGATCACCATTGAGACCACGTCCAAATATGAGAAAGTGTTTGTCTCTGTCCGTGATACAGGTATCGGAATCCCCAAAGACAGTCTGAAAAAAATATGGGAACGTTTCTACAAGACAGATCTGTCCAGAGGAAAAGATAAGAAAGGAACCGGACTTGGCCTTTCGATCGTGAAAGAGATCATTCAGCTTCACGGAGAAAATATCAATGTAGTCAGCACCGAAGGGGTTGGAACAGAATTTATCTTCTCCCTTGGCAAAGTGGAAGAACAATCAAATGCGCGTCAGTAGAATCATTTGCATTACTTAAAAATCCTCTCTGGCAACTGTGATACACTCACAGTACCAGGGAGGATTTATCGTTACTCTTCTTTTTTCTACCTCTTATACCCGGTTATAATTGATCAGGCAGCCTTTCAGGATGATCTGGCGTTCTTCCTCTGTCATCTCACCTAACTTCAGCGTAAATTCTTTTAAGCCTCCGTCTTTTACTACATAGGCTTTGATCTTAGATGCCGCATGTTTTACCAGATCTGCGATTCCCGGTACAAACAGATAATCACCATTGGTAAACGGCAACTCACCTTCATCGATCAGGAATGGAAGCATACCCCAGTTGATCAGATTGGAGCGATAACGCTTGGTCGCATAGCTATTGGCAATATTTGCCCAGCCTCCCAGCACTTTCTGGCAGGAAGCGGCCTGCTCTCTGGCTGAACCGTCACCTGGCTTCACCGCAAAGATCGTGCTTCCTACTCCCAGATTACCTTTTCCAGCTTCTGGATATACCGTATGGATCGCATCCATGACCGGTTTCAATTCTTCCACAGCTTCCAGTGGGCAGGTTCCTGCCTCAATCGCCTTCTGTGCTTTCTGGATCTCTTTTGCTCTTCCTACATAAGCCGGATCTTTACGGGACAGGGTGAACTCTGCCAGTCCCAGCGGATTGGAACGATAGGAAGAGGTCTCTCCAGACGGGATCAGCTCATCTGTGGTGGTTACCGGATCATGGATCTCAGATACCACTTTCAGAACCAGATTCTCCGGCAGAGCGCTCATGGCCGGCCAGTCCTTTATATTCGGGCCAAAATGAATCTCCACACTCGGATCTGCCACACCGTGGCTGTCAAATACACGATTCTCGTAGATCTTGCTGTCGAAGAAATATTTCGGATTACGGAATTCCACATCCAGATCCGTTGCTGCCGTCAGATAACCTTTATTGGCTGCGGTTGCTGCGATGGATCTGGCATCCATCAGTGCCACTGATGCGATCTGTCCATTCTGAAGCTTGGAACCTTCCCGGTTCGGGAAGTTTCTGGTAGAATGGCGGATACTGAATCCATTATTGGACGGAGTATCCCCAGCGCCGAAGCAAGGACCACAGAATGCTGTCTTTAAGACTGCTCCTGTCTCCATGAGCATAGCTGCAGAACCATTTTTGATCAGTTCCATGTAGACCGGCATAGATGCAGGATAAACACTTAAGGTAAATTCATCGGATCCGATGCTTCTGCCCTTCAGAATATCAGCAGCTGCGCAGATATTTTCAAATCCGCCGCCTGCACAGCCTGCAATGATTCCCTGATCCACATATAATTTTCCATTATGAACTTTATCCTTCAGAGAGAATGCCACCTGATCTCCAAGGCTCACATGGGCACGTTTCTCACAGTCATCCAGAATGTCCATAAGATTTCCATTCAATTCTTCAATGGTATACGCATTGCTTGGATGGAACGGCATGGCGATCATCGGCTTAATTTTTGCCAGATCCACAAGGATCATACCATCATAATATGCCACTGCGCCCGGATTCAGCTCTGCATAATCCTCACTTCTTCCATGGATCTCGTAGAACTCCTGGATCTTCTCATCTGTCTTCCAGATAGAGGACAGACAAGTAGTCTCCGTAGTCATAACATCGATACCAATACGGAAGTCTGCACTTAAGTTCTTTACGCCGTCTCCGATAAATTCCATGACCTTATTATTCACATAGCCGTTGGCAAATACCGCTTTGATAATGGCAAGTGCCACATCCTGCGGGCCAACACCCTTCATGGGTGCTCCGGTCAGGTAGACACCTACTACGCCCGGCATAGGAATATCATAAGTCTGGTTCAGAAGCTGTTTTACCAGCTCCGGTCCTCCCTCTCCCATAGCCATGGTTCCAAGAGCTCCATAACGGGTGTGGCTGTCAGAGCCAAGGATCATCTTACCACCGCCTGAGAGCATCTCTCTGGCAAACTGATGGATGACTGCCTGATGAGGCGGCACATAGACTCCACCATATTTTTTTGCACAGGTCAGTCCAAACATGTGGTCATCTTCATTAATGGTTCCACCCACTGCACACAGACTGTTATGACAGTTGGTCAGTACATAAGGCATCGGGAATCTGGTCAGTCCTGAGGCACGGGCTGTCTGAATGATTCCTACAAATGTAATATCATGAGAAGTCAGCTTGTCAAAGCGGATCTTCAATTTTTCCATGTTGTCAGATGTATTGTGGGATCTCAGAATCCCATATGCGATGGTCTGTTTTTTTGCTTCTTCTCTAGAAGGAACAGCTCCCATCTTCCCTGCCAGGATTTTTGTCGCATCTGCTGTATCCGGAATGATCTCAGTTCCGTTTAATACATATGCGCCTCCATCATATAATTGTACCATCGGGCACCTCCATAATTTTTACTGTATAATGCCTACGGATTGCTTCGTGCTACGCACTCTCACAATCCTACCTACTCTTCGGATATCGTGTGGCATTCGCCCCACTTTTATCCTCAGATTAGAGCGGGTCATCAAGCCATAAAATCACTCCTGTGCGAGCACATCGTGCTTTTTGGCTTATGACCCTGGCATTAATCAATTGCATTATTGTATACAATTTCTATTCCGTATTCATTTTAACATGTTATGCACGGATGTCAACAAAAAACCGGCAGTCTCACGGACAGGTTTTCAAATAGAATTCTATCCCGCAAAACATACCGGTTTTCAAATATTTTTAAGCTTCTGTCTCTGTCACACACGGAAACGTGATCGTTACCTTGAACAGATCTCCATCCAGATAGATTTCAAACTTGCCACCCTGCAATTCAGTCAGATCTTTTGCAATCGACAATCCCAGTCCGCTGCCTTCTGTGGTACGGGACTCATCACCGCGGGTAAACCGCTCTGTCAGCTCCTCCGCTGAGATATTCAGCGGCTGTTCTGAAATATTTTTCATGGAGACTGCCACACTGCTGCCATCCGTTACTACATTAAGATAGACACGGGTATTCGGCATCGCATACTTTTCCACATTGCGGTACAGATTCTCGATGATTCTCCACAGCCGTCTGCCGTCTGCCATGATAAACAGTGGATGAGGCGGGCAGTTGGTCATGAGATGCAGTCCTCTGGCCGCGAATTTTTCTTCAAATTCTCCGCTGGTCTGCATCAGGAATTCTCTTAAGTCAAGCTTCTCCATATTCAGCGCCACATTGCCGGAGCTTGCCCGGGAAGCTTCCACCAGGTCATTGGTAAGCTGTTTGAGACGCTGAGATTTCTGATCCAACACTTCCAGATATTCGTGTACCTTCGGATTATCGATCTGCTCACGCTTCATGAGATCCACATAATTGATGATGGAGGTCAGCGGGGTCTTCAGATCATGAGAGACGTTGGTGATCAGATCTGCTTTCATCTGCTCGCTCTTTACCTGCTCCTGAAGGGCATTTTTAAGTCCCTCACCCAGATCATTGATCGCCTCCGCCATCTGCCGATTGCCTCTGGTCAGATGCTCAGTATCGATAGTAGTCTCACCATTGCCGTCTGCAATGGCTCTGACTCCATCCAGCAGCTTCTGTCTCTGCAGACTCTCCCACAAAAGAGCTGCCAGTACAGCAGCCTTTCCGACAATGATCAGGATTTCTACAGATCTGCTGTCTCCGAAAATCTTATGCAAAACCACCTGGATCAGCTCATATGCCAGGAAAATACAATGATCCGTATCGCCATAGGTGCACTTTCCATCATGACGTCTGCAAGGCTCATCACGGACATGATGATCCGAACAATGACAAGAATCAAAGGAACAACAGTGCTGCGCCTGCAAAAATCATTGGTTTTACCAGTGGCTGCAGCGTCATCTGTGCTTCTGTATAGTTCACTGCTCCTGCTGACAGACTGTCTGTCACCGGAAATGTAGTGTCAATTGCCACATAGAACTGATATTCTCCACTCAGATGTGCTTCATCCTGATCCAGCAGAGAATTCACATTCATATTGGTAAACATACCGCCAACATTAGCCTCTCTGATTTCTCCGGTGCGGCTGTCATAGATATAATAGGTATCACAGGATGTAAAGAAGTCTGCCAGCTGATCCTGCGGCGCATCTACTCCGCGAAGAGTTCCTGCATTGGTGTAGATCTGTCCGTTTCCCATATCATACAGGGCATAACGTACATTGGTGGACTCCATGGCCCAGTTCTTCTGGTCCTGCTGATAAGCAGTCACATCCTGCTGCAGCTTTTCCAGGGAATCCTCGATCTGTTTTACCAGCACATTGTATTCCTCATCGTACTGATTTGCATATTCCTGGATACTTCCAAAGAACAACGGCTTATAAGCCTCGTTCAACACTTTATTGGAGACAATGGCACCTTTCAGGCTCCACTGGTAAAGGTCTCCCAGCCGGTAGCACAGGCCATTGCCTTTTTCGCTCTCCGGCATGTCGTCATAGATAGTTCCATCTTCCACATAATCCTGAATACGGATGATGCGGTCCGGATCGTATGCTCCGTCCTTCTCAAGACGGCTGCTTCTGGCTGCTGCCTCCAGTACGCCCTGCATACTCTGGGCTGCTGTCTGCTGATATTCTCTGGACTGGAGATAGGTTTTCCCTCCAGTACATCCTCCATGGTCTCCATAGTATAACCGGCATTCTTCACGGTAAAATAACCGGATGCCAGTATCCATCCTGCGATCACGGCAACTGCCACTGCGATCATCAGAACAATTGATCCCAAACGTTTCTTTTTCATCATAGTCCTCCTACTCCCGGTCAATCTTATATCCCACTCCCCAGACCACTTTCAGATATCTGGGCTCCTTCGGATTGATCTCGATTTTTTCCCGGATATGACGAATATGTACGGCTACGGTGTTATCTCCGCCCAGCGCTTCCTCGTTCCAGATCCGTTCATAGATCTGAGTGATGGAAAATACTTTTCCCGGATTCTGCACCAGAAGAAGCAGGATTCTGTACTCGATAGGAGTCAGCTTCACCGGTTCTCCATCCACAGTGACTTCCTTGCGCTCATCATCCATCACAAGACCGCCGATCCGAAATACCGCAGGCTTATTCTCTGCGATGGCACCCAGCTGAGTGTAACGGCGAAGCAATGACTTGACTCTGGCTGTCAGCTCCAGCGGATTGAACGGCTTGGTAATATAATCATCCGCTCCAATATTCAATCCCAGAATCTTATCCACATCCTCGGATTTGGCTGACAGGAAGATGATCGGTACACTGCTGGTCTCCCGGATCTTCATGGTAGTCCGGATTCCATCCATACCTGGCATCATCACATCCATCAGCACAAGCTGTATCTCATTTTCCTGAAGCTTTTCAGCGCATCCAGTCCGTCATAAGCTTTGACTACTATATAGCCTTCCTGGCTTAAATAGATCTCAATGGCATCTACAATGGCGCGGTCATCATCACAAACCAGAATATTCATATCCGTCTCTCCTTTATCGAATACAGTTATATCATTTCTTTTAAGATGAAAGAAACATTTTTATTAAGATTTTATTAAAGAACTGGTTGTCTAAACCAGTTCTTCAGGATTCAGGCACTGCAGGGACGGCAATACAAATCTGCCGTCTTTGCGTACCAGCACATCATCAAAATAGATCTCTCCCCGCCATACTCCGGTCTCTGAATCCACACCAGATCCCAGTGGATGGAGGAAACATTTCCATTTGGAGCTTCATCGTAACAGTTGCCCGGTGTGAGATGAATGGATCCCATGATCTTTCGTCAAACAGGATATCTTTCATGGGATGCAGCACATATGGATTCACGCCAATGGCAAATTCACCCACATAGCGAGCTCCTTTATCCGTATCAAATACCTTATTGATCCGCTCTGTATCGTTGGCGGTCGCTTTTACGATCTTACCATTTTCAAAAGTCAGGCAGATATTTTCAAAGGTAAATCCCTGATACACAGAAGGTGTATTGTAGCTTATCGTTCCGTTGATGGAATCACGTACCGGCGCGGTAAATACTTTCCGTCCGGAATGTTCATGCGGCCTGCACAGGGATCGCCGGAATATCTTTGATGGAAAAGTCAGATCTGTTCCCTGGTCCTGTCAGATGCACTTTATCAGTCCGGTTCATCAAATCCACCAGCGCACCCATGGCTTTCTCCATACGGCTGTAATCCAGATTGCATACATGGAAATAAAAGTCTTCAAACGCTTCTGTACTGGTGCCGGAAAGCTGCGCCATGGCATCATTCGGATAACGTAGTACGACCCAGCGGGTCTTCGGCACACGGATCCCATGATGGATCGGAGTCACATAATATTTCTCATAAAGCGCCATCTGTTCGGCTGGCACATCAGAAAGTTCCGTGATGTTATCGCTGCCACGTACTGCAATATAGCAGTCCATACGAGACATTTCCAGGCTGTCCACTTCCGCCATCAGTTCCATCTGTTCTTTGGTACAGTGCATCAGCTGTGCACGCTGAAGCTGCGGATCTGTAAAATGCACAAATGGAACGCCACCTACCTCATATACTTTCTTTACGATCTCCTTTGCCAGCGGTCTTGTACTATCGCCTGTGTAATGTACATATACCTTATCTCCTGGTTTTACTTGACAGGAATAGTTCACTAGATTTTCTGCCAGAGTTGTAATTCTGTTATCCATCGTTTTTCTCCTTCTCTCATGCCTTATGGCAGGCAGGTATAAAATACATTTCCCGCCTCTTCAAACATAGAAGAACTGTCATTCATGCCGCCTTTGGTCAGATCATTGCTGCCTGGACGGTAATAAATGATGTTCTGTGCATCATATCCTACGATCAATACGGCTCCACCCGGGATCAATGCCACCACCGGGGAACCCTGACTTACATAGTAAAGAGCCATACTTAAGCTGCAGCCTGGAAGAAGACATGCATCTTCCCCTAACTCCTGTGTCAGAATCTGCCAGATGGCAGTTCCCTGATCCAGTTCTGTCTGTACATCTGTATAGATCTGTTTTTGTTTTAATAACAACTGTACACACTGCGCGAGATCAGATCCGTCGCCTGCCAGCAGACTGCTATCGTCATAACCGTTCAACTGTACCCGGCTCTTTCTGCCGCCACGGCGCCAGTAACACTGATCCGCACTGTACCAGACAGATCCCATGCCATTGTACGCATACTGCACTGCCTCTGTCAGCGTTTCAAATCCTTCTGCACTTCCGTCATAGCGGTATGCAAGATACTGTTTCACAGAGGCATCTCCTGCATCAACGATTCTGCTTCCTTCATAAAGCACCAGACGTACATTGGGCTGCTTCATAGAACCCTTTCTTATATTACCCCCATAGGTCAGCACATATTCATTTCTGCGCACTTCGTCATAGACAGTCGAAAGCTTCAACAGATTCGTATGTGTCTCACTTGTATAGGTGATGGGCTCTGACAATGCTTCCTGCCAGCTTCCATCCGAAGCTTTTGCTACACATGCCAGGTCGATCCGGTTCTCTACGATCGTTACCCCGCTCACATATTTTCCTTTGGAAGAATATTCAAACTGACGTACATCCTTGCCTGCCTGATCACGGATGGTCACACAGTAGAGCGGCTGCATCTCTTTTCCTGCCTGATCCGTATAGATATCAGAGCTGTATCCTGCTCCGTAGATCAGATCCTCTTCCATAAATCCAAGAGTCTTTAACACTTCTCCATCGCCGGCTTCGATTCTTGAGACCACACCGGTGGAAGTATTGAGAAGACAGATATCACCGCTGTCCTCATCATTCCATGCTGTCAGAAGTCCGCTGTCAGATACCTGCAGATCAGACACATTTACATTTCTGGCCAGTATTGTCACAGAATGGTCATCTAAATTTATCTGCAGAAGATTTCCCTGCCAGCAAAGCCATGCCTTACCATTTCCATTCTGAACTGCCAGATCCCCGATATCTTCTTTCATTGCCGCATAAGACTGATTAGACGGCACAAAGAACAGTTCCTCCACCGTATTCATCAGTGCATCATAATGGCAGAACATGACCCCGCTTCTGCCTTCATAACGTCCGCGGTTCATATAGCCATACAGCAGAAAATCCATACTTCCGGTATCATCTACTTTCAACAGACGGAAATCATGCTCTTTCCAGGCAGCTCTGCCATCCTGTCCATCCGTGAATCCATAGACCAGACTCAGACGATTCTGGCCATAATCATAACTCCACAGCTGCCCCTGCTCTACAAATCCAACCACATTTTCTTCTGTATTCTTCATATAGACCGGTTCACTGCTCTGGATACCGAAGGACAGTTTTCCATCTTCCACCAGCTGACGACCCGGTTCCAGGATCTTGTCTGTCCAGCGCTCATAAGCCAGCAGGTAGATCCTGGTGGAAGTATAGCGCAGACGGTATGCTTCTCTTACCTGGTACTGCTCATTGATCTCTGTATTGGTCACCTGATATTCCATGGTCAGAGCGGTAATGTCGCTCTCAAGTTCTGTGAAACGCAGACTAGGATCACCGATCTGCTCCACCTGCATGTCCCCCCAGGTCACAGGACCGGAACGGGAATGAATGTTAATATATCCCAGATTCTTGCCATCCATACTTCCATCCTGCTCCAGATAATTCAATACGCCATCTGAATCACCGGTCAGCGTCATCTCATGAAACCGTTGCGCAAAATCCACGCAGTCCTGCACATGATTCGTTCCCAGGTAAGTCAGGATTGAATAGAACCGTACCAGATCCTGATCTTCGGTCTGTACCTTCAGTACCAGAAGATATTCTTCTCCCTGGGTCAGAAGATCTTTGAGTGTCAGAGAAATGTGCAGATACTTTCCATCGTCTTCCGCCTGCAGATCGTCTCCACTTTCGATCAGACGGCTCATGTCCAGACTTCTCACTTCGTAGGACACTGACTTGATCTGTGCATTATATTTTTCCAGTGCCAGTCCTACTTTATGATCCTCTGATACACCGATCACACTGTCCCGCATGCTGGCTCCGTCCATATCTTCCACGTAGCCGTGCATTTCATTATAGAGGACACCGTCCTGTTCCGCGTGGACGACCGGCAACTGTGCCTGTGCCATATCGCCGGTCATATCCCGGTTACCCATACGGGTCATATATGTCATAAAGATCATGCCTGCCAGAAATGCAAGCACAACAGTGGTATATTGTATGATTCTTCTTTTCATGTCTCTCTCCATCTATCGAAAACTGTTATGCCCTTCATTCTAGCAGTCTTTCTCCGGTGGGTCAAGCACCCGCAGCCAGTCTATCTCCGGCGTTTTTTCTTCCTTCTCACCAGCATTTCCTGCAGCAGAAGAACGCCGGTCAGATCACGGATCTGTTCCCAATCAGGACTATTTTCACCAAAATTTTCCCTTTTCTGCGCCTGTTCCCACACTTCCTGAGACTTCCGAAGCAATGACAGCCGATCCGGATACTCGTCATACATCATACTGCCTTCATATTCCAGCCGGTCGCAGCATTCCTCCACATAAGGCTGGAGTCGTCTTGCCATCAACGGATACATTTCCATGATCCGCTTCTTATCTTCCACATCTTCCATCTGTTCCGGATCGTTCCACAGACTGATGTAACGCCTGCTGCTTCCATAAGGATACAGCCATGGGTAGAACTGCTCCGGCCGATACAGGCTGCAGGACGCGCCAATATAGTAAGGATTCCATTCCTGGATTTCTTTCATGAACACCTGCTCCATTCTCCTATCATATCTGTAATATATATATGCAGTCTGTCAGATGCAGGTGAAATACAATAAAAATTCCATAAAAAAAGCCATCCGGGGAAATCCCCGGACAGCCTTTTACTTTTTCCCAGTCGACTAATCCTGTTCTATCTCGACAGCATAGCCTGCCTGTTTTTCCTTATAATGATGGGTCTGTTCCAGCATCATATCCTTCACCTTCATCAGACGGATCTGCGTAGAACGCTCATTCTCGTCCAGCTTCATGGTGATGTATTTGATATGCTCCTGTGCCTGCGGAATGATCACATGCTCCAGAGCATTTACACGACGACGGGTCTTCTCGATCTCTGCCGCCATGAGCTGGCATGCTTTCTCCGTCTCAGCCAGCTTCAGCATATCCGGCAAAATGTCAGCCAATGATTTGACTGCATCATCCAGATCACCGGATGTATAAGCAAAACCATAAGAATAGATGTCATTCTCGTCAGCGGTTCTGGTCTTGTACTCAAAGACCGGGATATCCACACTCATGACATTCTTCTTGTCTGTCTCCAGATAGACTTCCTGTTTGGGAGCCATCAGAGCAGTATGAAGAGTTTCCTCAGACATACCTGCTTTGGCAATGACAAAATTCTTATTGGCAGCCTTGATACCTGCTTCCACTTTCTGGCGCAGTGCCATGTTTTCCCGTACCAGATCCAGGAACTGACGCATCAATTCGTCCCGCTTGTCCTTCAGAAGCTTATGACCTTTAGTGGCCGTCACCAGTTTTTTCTTCTGGCGTGTCAGCTCCATTCGGGTGGGGTTCACCTGTGTAGATGCCACGTGCAGTCACCTCCTACTTTCCGTAGTACTGATCCAGGAACTTATCGTCAATACGTTTCAGCTCGCTTCTCGGCAGGATGGACAGAAGCTTCCATCCGATGCTCAGTGTCTCTTCGATATCACGGTCTGCCTGGAATCCCTGAGATACATACTGTTTCTCAAATTCATCTGCAAATTTTGCATAGATCAGATCGATATCAGAGAGTGCTGCCTCACCAAGAATGGTCATAAGCTCTTTTGCATCTTTACCTCTTGCATAGGCTGCAAACAGCTGGTTCAGTGTATTGGAGTGATCCGCACGGGTCTTGCCCTCGCCGATACCCTTATCCTTCAGACGGGACAGAGACGGCAGTACATCAATCGGCGGATTGATACCTTTTCTGTAAAGCTCACGGCTTAAGATGATCTGACCCTCTGTGATGTATCCGGTAAGGTCAGGGATCGGATGCGTCTTATCATCCTCAGGCATGGTCAGGATCGGAATCATGGTGATGGATCCTTCTTTACCCTTCTGGCGTCCTGCTCTCTCATACATCTGAGCAAGGTCCGTATACATGTAACCCGGATATCCACGACGTCCCGGAACCTCTTTACGTGCTGCGGAGATCTCACGAAGAGCATCTGCGTAGTTGGTAATATCAGTAAGGATAACCAGAACATGCATGTCCTTTTCAAATGCCAGGTACTCTGCAGCGGTCAGTGCCATACGCGGAGTTGCAATACGTTCAACAGCCGGGTCATTTGCCAGGTTGACAAATAGTACGGTTCTGTCCAGAGCACCGGTCTCGCGGAAGCTCTCTACGAAGAAATTGGATTCCTCGAAGGTAATACCCATAGCTGCAAATACTACAGCGAATTTTTCATCTTTTCCTCTTACTTTTGCCTGTCTTGCAATCTGTGCGGCAAGCTGTGCATGCGGAAGACCGGAAGCAGAGAAGATGGGAAGCTTCTGTCCACGAACCAGGGTGTTCAGTCCGTCGATTGCGGAGATACCTGTCTGAATGAACTCGTTCGGATAACTTCTTGCTGCCGGGTTCATAGGCAGACCGTTGATATCCAGACGTTTGTCCGGCAGGATCTCAGGACCACCATCGATAGGACGGCCCATACCGTCAAATACACGGCCCAGCATATCTTCAGAAGCACCAAGCTCCATACTTCTTCCCAGGAAACGTACTTTACTGTTGGACAGGTTAATACCGGTAGAACTCTCGAAGAGCTGTACCATGGCGTCGGTACCGTTTACCTCAAGTACTTTACAGCGGCGGGTCTCGCCGTTAGCCAGCTCGATCTCACCCAGTTCATCATAGGTGACGCCTTCCACGCCCTGTACCAGCATCAGCGGTCCGGCTACTTCCTGTATGGTTCTATATTCCTTTGGCATTTAGAAGTCCTCCTTTCCGCATACATCAGCAATCTGAGTATCCAGAGTATCCAGAACTTTCTGGTATTCTGCATCCAGATTCTCTTCCAGTGTATATTTGTAACGTCCGATCTGCTCACGAACAGGAAGTTTGATCAGATCCTGTACGCCTGCACCATTTCCAAGTGCTTCCACAGATTTATCATAATATGCAAGTACCAGTCTCATCATGAGGAGCTGTTTCTTCAGAGAAGTATACGTATCTACCTCATGGAAGGAGTTCTGGTGCAGGAAGTCCTCACGGATAGAACGGGCAGCTTCCATCTTCAGACGGTCCGGAGCGGACAGAGCATCCATACCTACCATCTGTACGATCTCGTTGAGCTGTGCCTCATCCTGAAGCAGGGACATCATTTCCTGACGGCCGCTCATCCAGTCTTCTGCAACATTCTTTGTAAACCATCCGGCGATGTTGTCCAGATACAGAGAGTAACTGGTCAGCCAGTTGATTGCCGGGAAGTGACGTTTGTAAGCCAGTGCGGAATCCAGTCCCCAGAATACCTTTACGATACGAAGGGTTGCCTGTGATACCGGCTCGGAAATATCACCACCCGGCGGGGATACTGCTCCGATTACGGACAGTGCGCCTTCTCTTCCGTCTTTTCCAAGGTTTACCACATGTCCGGCTCTTTCATAGAACTGTGCCAGACGGGAACCTAAGTATGCCGGGTAACCTTCCTCACCAGGCATCTCTTCCAGACGTCCTGACATCTCACGAAGAGCCTCTGCCCAACGGGAAGTGGAGTCTGCCATCAGTGCTACGGAATAACCCATGTCACGGAAATACTCAGCAATGGTGATACCGGTATAGATAGATGCCTCACGGGCAGCAACCGGCATATCAGATGTATTGGCGATCAGAACGGTACGCTCCATCAGAGACTGTCCGGTCTTCGGGTCTTTCAGTTCCGGGAACTCGTTCAGAACGTCGGTCATCTCATTTCCACGCTCACCGCATCCGATGTAAACAACGATATCTGCTTCTGCCCATTTTGCAAGCTGATGCTGGATAACCGTCTTTCCTGAACCGAACGGTCCCGGTACAGCTGCAACACCGCCTTTTGCGATCGGGAAGAACATATCGACAACACGCTGACCAGTTACCAGAGGCATGGTCGGCGGAAGTTTTTTCTTGTACGGACGGCCTTTACGAACCGGCCATTTCTGCATCAGAGATACTTCTTTGTCACCATCTTTGGTCGTCACAACTGCTACGGTTTCATCAACGGTAAAATCGCCGCCTTTGATCTCCTTGATGGTTCCTTCGATTCCATAAGGAATCATGATTCTCTGCTCGACAACTGCAGTCTCCTGAACGGTACCGATGATATCGCCTGCCTCTACCTCATCGCCTGCTTTTGCAGTCGGAACGAAGGTCCACTTCTTATCGCGCTTCAGGGAAGGAACTTCTACACCACGCTTTAAGTTGTTGCCGCAGAGTTTCATAATATCGTCCAGCGGACGCTGAATACCATCATAGATACTGGTAATCAGACCCGGTCCAAGTTCTACGGACAGAGGCATCTCTGTGGACTCTACCGGTTCACCCGGTCCAAGTCCCGCAGTCTCCTCATATACCTGAATAGATGCCTGATCACCGTGCATCTCGATGATCTCACCAATCAGACGCTGTTCGCTTACACGAACCACATCGTACATGTTGGCATCCCGCATTCCCTCTGCGATAACCAGAGGTCCTGCCACTTTCTTTATCGTGCCTTTACTCATTGAATGGATTCACCTGCTTTCTAATCATTTCCGAACAGGATATCAGAACCGACTGCCTGTTCTACCGACTTTTTCACTCCTTCGATACCTGCGCCTGTATTTCCAGCCACGCCTGGTATCTGGATGATTGCCGGGAGAACCTGCTCCCGGTATCTGGCTATCTCATGAGGAATCTGCGCTGCCAGCTCTTCGGTAATATAGATCACGGCATACTCACCGGTTGCCAGTCTCCTCAGTGTTTCTTCTCCCTCCCGGATATCGGATACAGGATGAATGTCCAGGCCCAGTGACGCGAATCCATAGATACTGTCATATGCGCCCATTACTGCGATCTTATACATACATCTCCCTTACCCTTTCCCGGATGGAATCGTCTGATAAGCCATTCTGCTTACAGGTAAGAATGATTCTCACCGTTTTATTTCATTCTGTCTTGCGATCACATATGCCACCAGCGGTCCGACAGAAAACGGATTGGTCTTCTGCGGCTGGATCGTCTCAATGATCCGGTTGTCGCACCAACGTTCAAATGCGGACGGAGATTCTTTGAGTGCCTCTGCAGCCTCTGCATAACCTGCACCATTCAGATATTCCATCACAGCATCCAGACCAACCAGTGCTGCATGTGCCAGCCGCTCCACATTAAGTGTTTTGCACGGAGCCATGGCACGTTTCATAAACTCCAACGACTTACCGGTCTTACAGCATCTGACTGCCACTTTGATGTTGGCAACTGCCACTGTTGACTCTGCATAATCACGGATAATCGCTGCTTTGGATTTCTTTCCTGCTGCCAGGATCGCTTCCATGGTCGCCCGGTCGATGATCACATCACATAGCTGACCGTCACCCGAATGAAGCAGCGTGTCCACTGCCTCGCTGGCAGCTTCCCGCATATTCTCCGGTAAAGCCTGATAATCTTTTTCCCGGATGATCCTTGTCATTTCCTCTTTGGAAATGGGTGTACCTTCAAAATAGATATTGGCGCCGCTCTTGCCGGTACATACTTCCTTGACCGCCGCCTTCAGGTTGTGGAACCAGTTGGGATAAGAGAGGACATCAAATACATCCATGTCCACCTGCATCTCCTGATGGTCTCCCAGATTTTTCCTGTTCCCTTGTGAGAATTGCATCCGCATTCAGTGGAACATCCACACCGCCCCAGCCATGTTCTGTCAGAAATCTCAGACAGCTCTCATGGTCTTTGCAGGCAATGAGCTGCTCAATCGTAGATGAGGAAAACAGGGATACCTCCAAAGCACGGATTCGCGCAACCGCGTAGGTATACTTTGTATCAGACAATGATAACCCTCCTTCTATGGCGAATCTGCTTTTTTATAAAAATAACATCTCGTTGACCCGATCCTGAAGCTGATCTTTCTTCGCATCAAACAGTGCTTTCAGCGTACAGTTCTCTTCCACGCCTCCATAGACCAGGATAAAACCATCCGGGATTTCCTTCGGTTCTTTTTTCAGAGTCAGGCTTCCGCCGTTCTCCTGTGCAGCCGCTTCGATTTTTTTCTCAAAGTCAGCCGGCATGCGTCCAAGGTCTGCTGCGGAAAAATAGATCTCTCCTTTATCCGCCAGCGCATAGGTCTTTACTAATTTTTCCATTGTCAGGAAATAACTTGCCGTATCCTCTTCCTTCAGAGTCTGGTAAGCACTTCCGATAATCTCTGCAATGATCTCCTGCTTTGCTTTCAGCAGTGCGGTCTTGCGTTTCTGCTCAGCTGCCGAATGAATCCGGCCATCCTGTACAGTCTTCAGAGCGGCTGCTTTATCAGAGGCTTCCTTCTCCATTGCCTCACATGCTGCTTTGGCATCGGCAAGGATCTGTTCTGCTTCTTTCTGTGCTGCTTCGACCCGCTCTTTTGCAGAGGCTTCGGCTTCTTCCTGAATCTGGCTTGTAATCTTATCCAATCCGGTCATTCTAAAGCTTCCCTCCTTACATTCCTGTGGTTATTATACGGTCGGAAGTGCAAGAATGGAAATCAGAAGAGCCAGAATTGCGTAGGTCTCAACCATTGCCGGGAACAGCATTGCTTTACCAAACTGATCCGGTTTCTTTGCAACGATTCCGATAGATGCAACTGCGGTTTTACCCTGATGAATAGCAGATACAAGACCAACGATTCCGATCGGAAGGCAAGCTGCCATTACCATCAGTCCGGTTGCTACAGAAAGCTCAGCGGAAGCTGCGCCCAGAAGTCCATATCTGGAAAGTGCAACGAATGCTACCAGCAGACCGTAGATACCCTGTGTACCAGGAAGCAGCTGGATAACCAGAACCTTCGCGAATTTGGAAGGATCTTCCGTAACAACGCCTGCTGCTGCCTGTCCGGCAACACCTACACCATATGCAGAACCACATCCTGCCAGGATAACTGCCAGTGCTGCTCCGATTAACGCCCATCCATTACCAGTAATACTGCTTAACATAATTATTTTTCCTCCTTGATATCCACATATTTGGTTTTCAATTTAAACGGCTGGAACGGTTGTCCACCGCCTTCGTAAAATTTTCCAAAGAACTCCACATATTGGAGTCTGCAGGTGTGTACATACGCACCCAGAAGGTTGATCGCCATATTGAATGTATGACCGATCACAAATACAACGATAAAGAGAATCACTCCTCCGATGCTCTTTCCGCCCATGCTTCCCATCTGGTTGACTACGGAAGCGATAACTCCGGTTGCAAGGCCAAGTGCCAGCAGACGGGAATAGGAAAGTACATCACTGAGCCAACCTGTAATGTTGTACAGGTCATAAGCACCCAGTGCAATGCGAAGAGCCGGATTCTTGCTGGAACGGCCGGAGAACAGTACGATTCCAACTGCACCCAGGATTGCGCTCCATTTTGCTGCTGCATTGAGAGCTGCCGGGAATACGATCTGTTTTCCTGCAATGCCTGCAAACATGCTGGACGGGATCAGAATACCGATCAGTCCAAGAAGCAGCATGTACCAGAATACAACGTCACAGATAAAATCCATATATTTGTGATCTCTGATACACATATATCCCTTTAATGCAAGTCCGGTGAACAGATGGATCACACCGAACAGCATGGAATACAGAAGCATTCTCATCGGCTCATTCAACGGTACGAACCACAATGCCGGGATCGATATCTTGTGACCAAAGAAGGTCTCCGATATGACATCCAGCGCGTCTCCAAAATAACCGCCGAACAGTATGCCCCATACCAATGTGGAAATACCACACCAGAAGAATAACTGAATGGATTTTCTTAAATTCTCCTCGATCCGCGGGAATTTCAGAAGAACGATTCCGCATACCAGCGAAACGATCAATCCATAAGCTGCATCGGACAACATCAGTCCGAATAAAAATACATAAAAAATCGATGTAAAGAACGTGGGGTCGATCTCTCCTTTTGCAGGAAGACCGAAGGATGCAAGCACACCCTCCACAGACTCGGAAAACCGATTGTTATGAAGCAGGACCGGAGCTTCTTCATCCTCTGCGATCTCTTCTGCTTCTGCTGCCGCACCATATCTGTCGGTCAGCTCTTTGACGATTGCCTCTGCTTTCTGTGCCGGAACATAGCCGCTTACCGCAAATGTACTCTTTGTCTGAGGAAGCTCTCCAAGAATCCGATATTTTTCGGCTCTTGTCTGATAGTAATCTGAGATCAGCTCCAGATCCTGCCTGCTTGCAGCATAAGAGGCGATCTCACGCCCCAGCTCCTCTGCTTTGCTTTGCGCTTCTTTCATCTCTGTCAGAAGTTCTTCCTTGTACTGTGCTGGTATCTTAGAAACGGCTGATGACGGCTTTGCAAATCCCGCCGTCCGAAGTGCTTCCTCCACTTTGGATGCATCCTGTCTGAGACATACAACAGCCAGATAAGTAAAATCCTTATCTTTGGATATCAGTTCGACATTTACTGCCTCGATCTCCGGTGCTGCGTCTGCAAGAATCTTCAGCACACTCTGCTGATCCTGCTGTCCTGGTAATGTACCGATCAGAAATGCTGTACTTCTCGTTCCTGAGAAGTTTACCGGAACTGTCAGACCAAGCCATGGTGTAAGCGTTTCTGCCTGATTTTCCAGTTTCTGTGCTGCTGCCTGACTCTCAGCCACCTGCTTATCCAACATTATGATCTTGGTTGCGGTCTGCATAAAATTGTCCTGCTGCGCAGCAGCTTTTGCAAGAGACTCCTTATCAACCAGCGGCTTTCCCGCCAGGGAGTCCAGCATTCCTTTTTTCTCCGGTGCATACTCATCCAGTATATGGAGTGCCTGGTCCGCAGTCTGGGACCTTCTCTCGAAAGTCGATCTGGAACTGCTTACATCCTGTTTCTCACAGAGTTCTTCATCTTCCAGCCGGATATCGACTTCCATGGCTCCGAGTTCCTGCAGACGTTCCAGGATCGCTTTCCGATTCTTCTTCAATGCACAGATATTGATCCGCTGCATCTGCACGATTGCCATATGCACATCCCTCCTTTTTTTTTCAGGCTTAAACTAATGACGCGATCACAGCTTTTACTGCATCTGCCCGTTTAGGCCTCGATAAGCTGTTTCAGTGCATCCACTTCCTTGAGGGCCTGTGCCTCCGCGTCTGACAATTGTGTTTCGTTGTCTTTACAAATGCATCCTCTGCATCCTGTCTCTGAGTACGGATCCTGTTCTCCGTCTCAGCTTTCATGGTTTTGGCTTTCGCCTTTGCTTCCTCCACAATGGATCCCGATTTTTCCTCTGCTTTCTGAAGCACTGCCGCCGCTTTCGCCTCGGCTTCTTTGACTGACTTCAAAGTCTCGTCCAGCATCTTTTCACCACCTTTGTTTTCAGATTTTCATCAGATTCTTTGCCTTTTCTTAGCATTGTAGCACAATAATTTAGTTCTTTCAACCAAGTCGTTAAAAGCTTGACAATTTAATATATAATGTTTTAACAAGAGTTTACTGTCTGAACCTACTAATAAATAGGAAAGTTTACCCTGTTTTTATAACCAAGAGGCCGTCGTAAACTACGACAGCCCTCCTTACTACACCTTTAATTCAAGAATTCTTCCATTACTCCTGTACGGAGTCATCTTCACCCCAGAGGTAAGCATCCGTCTGATGCCAGATTCGCCGGTGTCCCATTATATTTATCATCCGCGTAGACCAGTTCTGCGATTCCCACCTGAATGATCGCCTTGGCGCACTCATTGCACGGAAACAACGTAACATAAAGCTTCGTTCCTTCCAGGCTTCCACCTCTGTAATTCAGAATCGCGTTAAGCTCACTGTGCGTCACATACGCATATTTGCTGTCGCACAGATCTCCTTCTCTGTTCCACGGATACTCATCATCGTCACAGCCCTTTGGAAATCCATTATATCCCATAGACAGAATTTTATTCTCCTGGCTTACAATGCATGCTCCCACCTGGGTATTGGGATCTTTGGAACGCATAGCGGAAAGCTGTGCGATTCCCATAAAATACTCATCCCAGGAAATATAATCCGTTCTCTTTCCGCTCATAGATTCCTCCTACTTGGTTCCAAAAATACGGTCGCCGGCATCTCCAAGACCCGGAACGATGTATCCGTTCTCATTCAGATGATCATCAAGAGCACCCACATAGATATCTACATCCGGATGTTCTTCTTTCATTCTTTCAATTCCCTGCGGTGCAGCCACGATGCACATAAAACGGATCTTTTTAACCCCTCTGTTTTTCAGCATGGTGATTGCTGCAACAGAAGACCCACCGGTTGCCAGCATAGGATCAACTACAAAGACATCTCTCTCAGCGCAGTCCTGAGGAAGCTTGCAGTAATACTCCACCGGTTCCAGAGTTTCTTCATTTCTGTACAGACCAATGTGACCTACTTTTGCAGCCGGGATCATGGTCAGCATACCGTCGACCATGCCAAGACCGGCACGAAGGATCGGAACGACTGCCAGCTTCTTACCTGCCAGTTCCTTTGCAGTCATATGACTGATCGGTGTATCGATCTCCACATCTGTTAGTTTCAGATCTCTGGTCGCCTCATAACACATCAGCATAGCGATCTCACTGATCAACTGACGAAAATCTTTGGATCCTGTCTCCTTGCGACGGATCAATCCAATTTTGTGCTGGATCAGCGGATGATCCATGATGGTTACTTTTGACATTTCTTTTGTCCTCCTATTTTCTGTCAGATACATCAACTTTTTGATGTCCTGCCGCTTTCAGTAAACGATTCATAATGGCTTCTCCAAGCCCTGGTGCTTTGAATGATTCAGAATAGATCTGCTCTACTCCATCCTCATCAAACTCCCGTAGCACCGCAAACAAATGACTGGCGATGGATAGTTCATCCTTTCTGGTTCCAACACATTTGATATCACCTTTAGGATAACGGGAACGTGTCTCCTCTGTACAGATAATGCCTGTCCGACCCTTTTCTGCCTGCTCATTGATATAAGAAATCACCTGCTCCATAGGACCTTCCACAATCTTCAAGTCCGCTTTCGGCGCATAATGGCGATACTTCATCCCCGGTGCTTTCGGATGAATATTGGAATCATTGGCGATCAGACCTCTGTCGATCTGTGCTTCTCCAAGCACGGCCTGTACCATATCCAATGAAATAAACCCAGGCCGAAGGATCGTAGGAATCTCTTCTGTCAGATCCACAATAGTGGATTCCAGTCCGATAGTGACCGCTCCGCCATCCAGGATCATCGGAATCTTACCCTGAAGATCTTCGTACACATGCTGTGCCGTGGTCGGGCTGGGTCTGCCAGATGTATTGGCACTTGGCGCTGCAATATAGCCACCGCCCTGGCGGATCAGCTCCAGTGCAATAGGATCAGATGGCATACGGATGGCTACTGTATCAAGCCCACCCGTCGTTCCGTAAGGAACCAGATCATTTTTCTCAAGGATCATAGTCATAGGTCCCGGCCAGAATGCTTCTGTCAGCTTGTAAGCTGCCTTTGGCACTTTTTTCACGATTTTTTCCAGATGTTCCATGTCTGCCACATGAACGATCAGAGGATTATCCGAAGGCCGTCCCTTTGCCTCATAAATCTTTCTGGAAGACTCTTCATGAAGGCCATCCCCACCAAGACCGTAGACGGTCTCCGTCGGAAATGCCACAAGTCCTCCGCTTTTCAGGATCTCACCCGCCCTTTTCAGAGCATCCAGATCCATGTTCTCTCTATCTATTTTGATAACTTCTGTCTGCAATGTATTCACCTCACTTTTATCAGTGTAGCATTCCAGACAAAAAAAATCAATGTTCCCATTGCCCGCCATCCGTTAATTTGCTACAATGTATGTTAGCTCAGAATAATAACTTACGCAAAAAGGAGATCTTAACCCATGTTAAAACAGCTTTCTATATATGCAGAGAACAAAAAAGGAACCGTTCAGCACATCACCGGTATTCTTGCTGAGCAGGGCATCAACATCTTAGGATCCGTCATTAATGACGGCACTGAGTATGGTGTGATCCGTATGATCGTATCCGATCCGGAAAAAGCCCTCGCTTCCTTGAAAGAAGCAGACTATCTGTGCAAACTCATTGATGTCCTCGGTGTCGAAGTAGCCGATGAAGTCGGTAATCTGAACGAGCTTCTGAAAGCCCTTTCCGACAGCAATGTAAGTGCAGAGTACATTTATCTGTCCTTCAACCGTGATTCCGGAAAGCCGATCATGGTACTCTACACCGATGATATCTATGAAGTAGAGTGCTGCCTGAAGTCCAAAGGTTTTGCAATGCTGTAATCATCACCGATTCATATAGTTAATCATGCCCATAGCCACTGCCCATGCGATTTTATTCTGATACCCGGGATCCTGCAATTTTTTTGCTTCCTCCCAGTTAGACAGGAATCCGCATTCTACAATGGCGATGGGCACATTTGTTTTTTTCAGGATATAATAGCTTTCATTTGCCTTTGCCTGACGCCGATTCTCCGGATCCACATAATCGATCATCTTTTTCTGTATCAATTCCGCCAGTGCTTTTCCCGGTTCTGATGTTCCATAATAAAATACCTGCGCCCCATGAACATATTCCTCATGGTAACTGTTCTGATGGATGCTGATCACGCAGTCCGGCTGATTTTCATTGATGATACTGACCCGTTTTTTCAGATCCTGTACTTTTTTGTTGGATGCATCTTCCTCATACAGTCCCGTATCCGTCTCTCTTGTCATGATCACATCGATATCCTGCTGCTCCAGGATTCTCTTTACTTTATCTGCAATGACCAGATTGAGATCCTTTTCCCTGGAATCATCCACCCCGATCTTTCCTGGATCATTTCCCCCGTGTCCGGCATCAATGACCACACATTTTTTACCGCTATTTCCGGTAACATGTTCTCCAAGTGTCTGCTGCCATCCTCTCTCTGCCAGTGCAAATGCACATAAAATCATCAATACCGACATGATCAGTTCCAGTTTTTTTCTTTCCAAAATAAAAACCGCCGCATAGTCTTTGTTCAAGTCTATGCAGCGGCATATCTAACTATTCAGTGGTTACTCCAATCTGTTCCAGGTCCACATACGTCACCGGACACTAATTTACATATTTCAGAATTACATCCCAGATGCTGGCTCTCTCATACCCCAGTCTCCAGGAGGCAACGCCTGCCAGATCATACTGTTTGATGAGCTGCATCTTATCTTCAATCGAAGTCTCTTCTTCCATCCACATCTGATAGAAACTTCCATTATAATCGATCTCCACATAATACTGCTTCGTAGTGTCATCCCATACCTTTTCCGCATTATTATTGGCAACCTTCTCATCAGCAGCGTTCATACCAAGAGCTTCACTGGATACTGTTCCATCTGGATCTGTCTTCCAGAATCTGGTATAGAACGGAACCGCATTGATAACTTTTTCCTTTGGTACTTCTTCCAGTGTTCTGGTGATACCACGCTCCACAAAATCATGAGATGCTACAGAACCAGCTTCTTCAGAACCTGCGTAATGCTCGTCATAGCCCATAATGATCACATAATCTGCCACGACTCCCTGCTCCGCACGGTCATAATGATCCGAAGATGAAGTAGGTACATAGTTATCTACCGATAATACAATGCCGTTGATCCGACACATGATCGACAGTTCCCGGATGAATTCAATATATGCTCTGGAGCACTCTGTCGTAATGGTCTCAAAGTCCACATTGATACCATCCAGTCCGTACTGGATCGCTGCTGCAGTCAGCTGATTGACCAGTCTCTGACGGCTCGAAGTTCTGGAAAGAGTCTCATAGGTGCTCACACCTTCCTTGAAGTTGTCCACCAGTCCCCATACTTCCAGTCCATTCTGATGTGCATAAGTCACATAGGACTGACTTGCCAGAGAGGAAATATTACCATCTGTATCCGCAATGGAAAACCAGGTCGGAGAGATAGTATTCAGCCCCTTGGCATCCGCCACTTTATTCAGCAGCTGATCATTAGCTGCCTGGTTGGTCACCATATGCCAGGTCAGATTGATCTTGTAATCTTTGGAAATATTACTGTATACTGGCTCTTCAAATTCTGGTGCTGCAATCTCCGTCTTTGTCACTGCGGAGATTCTCTTATCCTTAATATATCCAATGTATCCGTCTGCCGTCAGAACTCTCGTCCACTCGTCGATCTCTTCCGGCTCATCCAGCACATACATGGTATCTCCCTTATTTACTTTCGTAAGGATCGGACACTTGATTCCCGCCTTGTTGCGGACTGCGCTTGCTTTCTGTGCAGTCACCACATCTTTGGAACCAAATTCGGTAATTACATGGACACGATTGGGCTCTTCCCAATATTCGTAATTAAATGCTGTATATTCTTTAATAAAATCCAGCGCCACATAAGCATCGCTGCCGTCTGCGCGAAGGATTACATAATCTTCACTGTTGGTCGCCTTTGCCACTGTATAGTCAGTACTTCCCACCCCGACGCTGACCAGCTCTGTAGGAAGTGCATACAGGTAAAGATTCTCTGTAGAATCCCAGTAAAATCTGGAATTGATATACTGATAGACGGTCTCCACATTCAGATATACTCTGCCGTCAATAAATTTTGCCTTGTCCTCCAACAGTTCATTATTCATGATCACTGCCATACTGTCATCATCAGACAGACCAAAATATTCATTTCCATCCATCATCTCTTTGGATGGCGAATATTTATTATATAAAAATTTCCCTGTCATAAAACCGCCCACCAGCACGATCAGTGCCAAGGCGATCAGAACCGGAAATGCCTGCGGACTGATTCTCCGACGTCGTCTTCTTTTCCGTGGACGTCTTTTTGCCTGTTCCTCTCTTATCTGACGTTCTTCTCTTGCCATATCCACCCTCCAGACTTTTATTATCCTTCGTATTATTTTCAACCTTTTTGCATAGTATAACACAAGACCACCATTCCCACCACCACTAAATACCGGATATGGACAGACTTTTCTTTTCTGTACCTTAAAACCAATTTCCCTGGTGATCCCGTCATTTTCTGGTGACATGCATATCATTACAGAAGAAAGTTGTGTGATATATTATAACTCATGCATATCGCCTCAGCTGCACATCCCTCCTTTGCCATTCAAAAAACAACTTGGAAGCTTTCACAGAATCGTGAAAAGATTCAGATAAGTAGACTTACAGTTTAATTATACATACATCTGGCTGTTTTGCAAGACAGTTCATAAAAATTTCAGATTTTTTCCTTTATTTCGCTTTTGTGCACACTTTACATATTTCTCTTTTTTGTTTATACTATAACAAAACTAAAAATTCGCAGGTTGTGATTGCATGAAAATAGAAAAAATAAATGAAAACAAAATAAGATGTTTCCTGACCCGTGACGATCTTGAGAACCGTCACATCAAGCTCAGTGAGATTGCCTATGGAACTGAAAAAGCCCGTTCCCTGTTTCGTGATATGATGGAACAGGCATCAAGCCAGTTTGGTTTTGAGGCTGACAATATTCCATTGATGGTGGAAGCGATCCCCATGTCCAATGAGTGCATTATTCTGGACATTACCAAAGTCGCTGACCCGGAAGAACTGGATACCCGTTTTTCCAGATTCTCCCCTGCTTCCCCGGATCTGATGGATGATTCCCAGAAAGACATGATCCCAGACGGAGCCGATGAAGTTCTGGATCTGTTCCAGAAGCTGTTAGAGCACAGACTGAAAAATACTCCGACTGAGAAGCGGGATCAGCAGGCGGAAGTTCTTGCCAATGAACTGGATATGCATAAATCGTATCTGTTCCACCGCATGAACCCAATCCTTGACGTAGCCCGGATTCTGAGCGGACATTATCATGGAGAGAATTCTCTGTATAAGAACCCGGAGACCGGAGATTATTATCTGCTGGTGAGTAAATCTGACCACAAGCCAGAAGAGTTCAACAAGGTGTGCAATATACTTTCCGAGTATGGCACCTCTGCTAAATATTCTCCTTCCGGAGAAGCTTATATGAAAGAGCACTACACACTGCTGATGGAACACTGTGCACTTCAGCAGCTGGCACTGATCTAAGCTGTTTTTCTAAATCTGCAGTGCAGATTCTGCCACAAAAAAGGCTGTCCGCATACTTCTTTAAATGAAGTAGCGAACAGCCTTTTTATACTGGTCTTATTCTGCTCCCAGGAAATTGTTCAGTCTTGCAACAAGAACATCCGGATCAAGTCCATGAACCAGTGCAGCCTCTTCCAGAGTCTCTGCCTGTGCGGACGGACAACCGATACAATGCATTCCTTCTCTCATGAGGATCGGAATGATATTCTGATCGATCTGTACCAGATCTGCGATAATCATATCTTTAGAAATCTTCTGCATTGTTTCTAAACCTCCTTATCAATTAACGTGGATGGCTTCATTATACGGCGATTCCCTTGCAAAATCAAGGGGATATGCTATAATAAATCTGTCTACAATTTCATAAGGTGGAGGGATGTATATGGATACCAAGCGTTACATGATCTCAGATGCTGCCAGACTGGTGGATGTAGAAGCTCATGTGCTCCGTTACTGGGAGGACGAGCTGGAACTGCCGATCAGCCGCAACGAAATGGGTCATCGCTACTATACAGAAGATAACATCCAAATGTTTCACCGCATTAAGGATCTGAAAGAGCAAGGATATCAGCTTAAAGCTATCAAGGTACTGTTGCCGGAGATTGAGCAGGGGCATACACCACCCGCGATCGTTCCCGCACCGGAACCACCCATCAGTGATAAGATGGAGCAATTTCAGATGATCCTTGGAAAAGTCGTTTCTCAGGCATTAAAAGCCAACCAGCTGGAAATGGGAAAAGAGTTGAGCCACCAGGTCTCCACTCAGGTTGTTAAGGAGATGGATTATCTGTTCCGCCTTCAAGAGGAACGAGAAGAAACACATTATAAAAATCTTGATGCGCAGCTTCGCGCAACTCAGCAGAAAGCACAGAAGAATTTCTTCAAAAAGAAGGAAAAAAAGCCAAAAGAAAAAAAGGCTCCAAAGATAAAAGAAGAAAAACAGTCAGGATCCAGGCGACCCTGGTTTTTTGGTACACATCATCAACAACAGCCAGACTGATTCAGCATGACAAAACAGACCCGGAAGCCTGTAGTAACAGGTTCCGGGTCTGCTTGATTGTTTGAATTATTCAGCGTGAATAGCCTCGTTCGGGCACTCTGCTTCGCAGGTTCCGCACTCAAGACATGCATCAGCGTCGATCACGTATTTTCCATCTCCCTCAGAGATAGCATCAGCCGGACAGACAGCTGCGCAGCTTCCGCACTCTACGCAATCATCAGTAATAACATATGCCATGATAATTTTCCTCCTTGTATGATTTTGAATACCTTGTATCAGGCTCTTCTACATATTCTAATATAAAAGAGCACATTATACAAGTGAAATATTTATCAAATAATTATGAATCCTTTCTAAACCGGTTCTCGATCCATGTCTGTAAACTTCGTCAGTTCCGGAATCCAGAGCAGATTCACGGTTCCGATAGGACCGTTTCTCTGTTTTGCAATGATCACTTCGGCCACTCGCTGCTCTGCTTCTGAAAGATCTCTGTTATAATATCCTTCACGATACAAAAACATTACAACGTCCGCATCCTGCTCAATCGCTCCAGACTCACGAAGGTCTGACAACATCGGTCTGTGATCCGGTCTCTGCTCCACCGCACGGCTGAGCTGAGATAATGCGATCACCGGTACATTCAATTCCTGGCCAAAGCCTTCAGTCCTCTGGAAATGTCAGAGATCTCCTGCTGACGTGATGCATTATTACCGGAATTACCGCTCATCAACTGTAAATAGTCGATGATAACGATCTGTATATCATGCTCCATCTTCAGCTTTCTGCATTTAGAACGCATGGCTGACAGAGTAATACCCGGCGTATCATCAATAAATAACTTGAATTTGCAATATTAGCAGAACCTTCTACCAGGTTCATCCATTCTTCATCGTTAAGCCTTCCGGTACGGATCTTCTGGGCATCTACATGGGACTCCAGAGAAAGCATACGGTTAACCAGCTGTTCCTTCGACATCTCAAGGCTGAAGATTGCTACCGGAACATCCTTCTTGAAAGCCATATGCTGTGCCAGATTCAGAACAAATGCCGTCTTACCCATGGAAGGACGGGCTGCGATCAGAATAAGATCTGATGGCTGCAAACCAGAAGTCTTATAATCCAGATCCATAAATCCTGTCTCAAGACCTGTTACCCGACCACGTGCACGGGATGCAGCATCGATCTTTTCATGACATTGATAACAACCTGTCGGATCGGCACAAACTCACCGCCTCCGCCTCGCTGTGCCAGATCAAAGACCCTCTTTCCGCATTGGCCAGTGTATCTTCCAGCTTTTCAGAACCTGCATAACAGGTATTGGCAATCTCTTCGTTCAGTCGGATCAACCGTCTGGCCACGGATTTTCCGCAACGATCTCTGCATAATATTTAATATTTGCAGATGTTGGCACCTGAGTCATCCATTGCAGGATACGATCTGTACCACAGGCTTCCTCTGGCTCCTTTTTCTCAGGCTGGTATGCAGGATCACCGGCTCCACCGGTTTTCCCGCATTATAGAGCTCCACCATGGTATCATAGACGACTCCCATCTGCTTCTGATAGAAGTCCTCCCCCGTGATCAGCTCGGAGGCAACCATGATTGCTTCATTGTCGATCAGCATGGCTCCGATAACCGAGCTTTCCGCCTCTTCGTCATGCGGCATGACTCGTTTGATCAGCGCTTCCTCCATGATATCTGTTCTCCTATGCTTCTCTGACTACAACTTTCAGTTCTCCGGTCACCTGTGGGTGCAGTTTGATCGGTACCAGCGTCGTTCCGACAGCTTTGATTGGATTCTGCAGTACCAGTTTTTTCTTATCAATATCCAGGTTGAGCTGCTCTTTTGCTGCCTGTGCGATCTCTTTGGAAGAGATGGAACCAAACAGCTTTCCGCCCTCTCCGGTCTTGATGGATAATGTTACTTCTACTTTCTTCAGATCCTCTGCAAATGCCTTTGCTTCTGCCAGACGCTCTGCTGCCAGCTTATCTTCATGAGCCTTTTGCAGCTTCAGATCATTCATATTCTTGGATGTAGCCTCCAGTCCCAGCTTCTTTGCCAGAATGAAATTTCTTGCATATCCATCACTTACATCTACTAACTGTCCCTTTTTACCTAAGGACTTTACATCTTCCAATAAAATTACTTTCATTATTCCAGTTCTCCTTTCTCGAACATACAATCCAGAGTATCACGCACCTGCTGCATCGCTTCCTCCAGTGTACATTCCAGCTGCACTCCAGCCATATTCAGATGACCTCCGCCACCCATCTTCTCCATGATGACCTGTACATTCACATCATCAATAGATCTTGCACTTACATATATCCTGCCATTATATTCCGTCAACACAATAGATGCGCGAACTCCCACAATATTCAAAAGCTCATTGGCCGCCTGCGCACCGACGATCGTCGGGCTTGCCAGCCCTTTGGATGGGCACACAGTTAATGCAAATCCCTTATATACCTCTGCATGGCGGACTGCCTCCGCTCTTGCCTTATATTCTGCCATGTCCGTACGGAACATCTTGTGGACTCTGGTCACATCGGCACCACATCGGCGCAGAAACGCTGCTGCTTCAAATGTACGCACACCCGTTTTTCTCATAAAGTTGTCTGTATCGATCATAATACCTGCATAGATGCAATCGGCTTCTCCGCCCTTCAGTCTTACATTATCCGCAAAATACTGAAGGATCTCCGCAACCATCTCGCAGGAAGATGAGGCATTGGTCTCCACATAGGAAAGCGCCGCATGCTGGATCACCTCATTGCCTCTGCGGTGATGATCAAATACAACGACCGTCGGTGTCATGGCAAGAATCTCTTCACACTCGGTATAACTTGGCTTGTTGGTATCGACCACAACAACCACCGTATTGCGGTCTACGATTTCTTTTGCCTGACTGCTGCCAATCACGATTCCCTGCTCATGATTGTTGGCCTCCGCAAATGCTTCCATCATTGGACGCATGGCAGATGTTGCCTCATTGACGACAATATAGGCTTTCTTATTCAAGGTCTTCGCAGCTCGATAAATGGCAACTGCAGAACCAAATGCATCCGCATCTGGCATCTTATGCCCCATAACGACCACTTTATCCTTGGTCTCCACCAGCTCGCGGAATGCCTGTGCTTTGACACGCGCCTTTACACGCGTATTCTTTTCCATCTGCTGGGTCTTACCACCGTAATAAGTGATCTGATCCTTCGTCTTCACCACAGCCTGATCTCCGCCTCTTGCAAGAGCCAGATCCATGGCACTTCTGGCATATTCCATACAATCCGTATAGGAACCGCCGCCGGAACCAATACCAATACTTAATGTGATAGCCATCTCATTTCCAATATTAACGGTCTTAATATCCTGCAGCAGATCAAAACGAGTCTCACGGATCTGTGTCAGTGCTTTTTCCTGCATGACTACGAAAAATCTGTCTTTTTCCAGCTTACGCACAATGCCGTCATAAGCCCCGAAATACTTGTTGATCTTTCTCTCGATCAGCGCCACCAGAAGAGAGCTTCTGACTTCTTCCACATTTTCCAGAGCTTCATCATAATTATCAATGTAAACCAGACCAACTACCATACGCTGGTCTTCATTCTCTCTGATCCGACGGTTGATCTCCGTGGTATCAAACAGATACAGAGCAATCAGGCAGCCTTCCACAGCTTCCGACTCGATGAGCTCTTCTGCATTTGGCAGACACTCATCCATCTGGATCCGTTTCATCTCCACCCGGTAATCTTCTTCTCCGTACTTCAGATTCACAGAAACGACTGGCTCTTCTTCTGTAGGAAGCAGTCCCTGGTTCAGTTCCGGAAATACCGTATTGATCGCTTTATTAAATTTCCCGATCTTTCCTGTAATCCTGTTGAACTCCCGGTTGCTCACACGATCCGTCCATCCTCCTCAAAAGGACATAGGAATCGCCAGCTCCTTCAGCAGATTCTTCTGGATCTGTCCATACTGGGTCAAAGGACACCATATCTGTATAGATCGATGGCTTGTTATATATATACAGACCTCCTGCAATCGCTGCATAAATGATGATCACGATTACCATAAGCAGCCCTGCCTGCGGTGAGATCAGATAAACACCCAACCCGGCCACCAGCAGCAGAAGCGTCAGATATAACGGCCATTTGATATAAAGCCGAAGCTTTCCTTTTATTTTCCCGAGTTTTCCCATGATATATGTTCTCCTCACTATCGCTCATTATACCATTATCCGTCTGTATGGACAAGTAATAAAACAGGCAGTGAGATTTTATAGATAATAAAGGACACCACATTATAAATGCGGTGCCCAAAAAAGCTTGTTCTTATTCTGCAGTAAGGCATAAGAGCGATATGTCTTGCTCTCTTGATAGCTACGGTAAGAGCTCTCTGATGCTTTGCACAGTTTCCGGTGATTCTTCTCGGAAGGATCTTTCCTCTCTCAGAAACATATCTCTTTAATTTATTTACATCCTTGTAATCGATCTCATTATTTTCTTTTCCACAGAATACGCAGACTTTCTTTCTTCTGCGGCCGCCTCTTCTCATCTTCGGGGCATCGCCTTTTTCATTTTTGGTGTAAGCCATGATGGTTCCTCCTTTTCACGATTCTGATATCTTCTTCGATTGTTAATTGAACGGTAATTCCTCGTCAATTCCATCCGGAATGTTCATAAAACCATCTCCGGCTGCTCCTGAGGGACTCGGCGCAGACGGTGCCTGCGGCTGATATCCACCACCCATTCCGCTGTTATTGCGAAGTGCATCGCTGGTAGCTTTGCTCTCTGCAAACTCGACTTCTTCTGCAACCACGTCGGTGGTATACACTTTCTGTCCATCGCGATTGGTGTAGCTTCCGGTCTGGATGCGGCCACTGATTACCATACGCATTCCCTGACGGAAATATTTCTCAACAAACTCAGCAGTTCTTCCAAATGCTACACATCCGATAAAATCTGCGGTCTGCTCGCCATCTCTTCTTGCAACTCTGCGATCTACTGCAAGGGTAAATCTGGCAACTGCGGTAGCCTGCTCTCCATTGGAGTAGCGTACATCCGGGTCACGGGTCAGTCGCCCCATCAAAATTACTTTATTCATTAACAATCACCTCTTATATGCTGTTCTTATGCGTCTTTGCGAACACACAAATAACGGATGACGTTGTCTACGATACGAACACGTTTCTCAACTTCTGCCGGGCAAGTAGCCGGTGCATCGAACTGAACGAAGTAGTAGAATCCTTCTTTCATCTTCTGGATCTCGTAAGCAAGTCTCTTCTTGCCAGCGTCTTCCACTTCTGTAACAGTACCGCCAAAGCGAGTGATAATCTCTTTCGCTTTCTCTACGGCTGCTGCTCTCTCGTCATCTTCGATTTTTGCATTCACAACAAGTGTTAATTCATATTTGTTCATGCTTTTACCTCCTTCTGGTCTCTGGCGCACGGTCATATTGCTATGCGCAAGGAATTTCTCTGATTACAGAGCTATAATATATCACAATAAAAGACTTTACCATATTTCCTGCTGAAAATCAAGCAGAAAATGCAGATTTTGCGAATGTATTTGCAAATGCGAATGTAGCTCTGAATAATAACGAACTTCAGGCTTTGCGGATTCCTCTGGTATTCTTTTCCACCAGCTTCCGGGACACCATAACCTGATGTCCACACCCCATGCATTTCAGTCGAAAGTCTGCACCAACACGCAGGATCTCCCATTCCTGACTTCCACATGGATGGGGTTTTTTCAGTTTAATAATATCACCGATCTGATATTCCATATATTTTCCTCTTTCTTATAACTGGCTGAATATTTCACCGATAGGACCTTGTACCAGCAGATCTGCTCTGCTGTCCATAGGTGTCACTGATTTATTGATCAATACCAGTTTATTTCCATTATAATAGTCGATCAGTCCTGCAGCTGGATAGACCGTCAGAGAGGTTCCTCCAATAATCAGCACATCTGCATGACTGATGGCTCTGATCGCCCCTCTCATAGTCGCATCGTCAAGACCTTCCTCATATAATACCACGTCCGGTTTGATGATACCTCCGCATTTTTCACACTTCGGGATCCCCTTGCTCTCCAGCATATATCTGGCATCGTAAAATGCGCCGCATTTCTGGCAATAATTGCGATGTACGCTGCCATGAAGTTCATAGACCATCTTGCTGCCCGCCGCCTGATGAAGACCGTCAATATTCTGAGTTACAACTGCCTTTAACTTGCCTTCCTGTTCCCATTTGGCCAGCTTCTTGTGTGCTGCATTGGGCTTTGCATCCAATGCCAGCATCTTAGCCCGGTAGAATCGATAAAACTCTTCCGTGTTTCTTCTGAAAAATGTGTGGCTTAAGATCGTTTCCGGTGGATAATCATACTGCTGGTTATAAAGACCGTCCACACTTCGGAAATCCGGGATACCGCTCTCCGTGGACACGCCTGCACCACCGAAAAATACAATGTTATCACTGTTGTCGATCCATTTTTTTAAGGTTTCCAATTCCTGCTGCATGATACGATCCTCCTGTTTATTCTTCTATCTCTTCCACATCCAAAGTGGAAAATAACTCTCCTTCCTGGAGAGATTTATCCAGACTTTCTATACATAATGCCGCTGTGTACCCTTCATCCTTTACAGAAAGTAATCGGCATAGGTACTGTTTATGATTTATGTTCTGTATAATATATGGAACTTTCATCGCATTTTTTTTCACAGCATCACTTACATCAGAATCTTTACGGAATTCCACATAAAATCTGTCCAGGGGCGTAGCAAATCCCGTCCCCAGCACCTTCAGGAAGCTCTCCTTGACTGCCCAGTATTCATAAAACAGTCTCTGTCGTTCTGACTCCGGTACATTCTCATAAAAATGAAGTTCGTCCGGCTGCAGCAGCTTTCTCACCAGCGATTCCTTCGGCTCTTTCCCTGCATACTGCAGATCAATACCCACTTCCCGATCTGCCACCGCACAGATCACATAATCTCCGGAATGGGACCAATTCACATAGATACCCTGACGATCCTCCAAATAAGGCTTCCCGTGTTCATTTCTCTTATATTTCGCCGGAATCGGAATCCTGGCATCTACCTGCTGCAGACTTAAGTTTAATAATACTTCCGCGCCAAGAAAAAGCTGTCGTTCCCGTTCCCCTTTCTTACGGTCCGCCAGCTTCTTTCTTTCTTCTGTCAGATATGGACTCCACGAAGCAGCCAGGAAATCCTTCCCGACCGCTTTCATGGTAAATACTCGAATCATACGCTGCTCCTTCTATTGCTTTATTATACTAAAAATAAACAGGCAGAGCAATCCATAGTTTTAACCTCTTCCCAAGATCGCGTCAAGATCCTGCTCCGGAGCTGTGATGGGCTGCAGGTTATAGGCATCCCTCAGCACCTTCGTAACCCCTTCTGATAAAAATGCCGGGAACGTAGGTCCAAGATAAATATTTTTGATCCCCAGTGCCAGTAAGGTCAGCAAAATGCACACCGCCTTCTGCTCATACCAGGTCAGCACCAGAGTCAGCGGCAGATCATTAACCTCGCAGTCAAATGCTTCCGCCAGCGCAACCGCCACCTTGATTGCACTGTACGCATCGTTACACTGTCCCATATCCATGATCCGTGGAAGTCCTTCGATTTCTCCCAGATCCAGATCATTGAACCGGAATTTACCGCAGGCCAGTGTGAGCACCAACGTATCCATAGGAGTCTGCTTTACAAATTCCGTATAATAATTTCGTCCCGGCTGTGCTCCGTCACAGCCTCCCACCAGAAAAATGTGTTTGATCTTTCCCTGACGGATGGCACTGATCAACTTCTGAGCATTTGCCAGCACCGTTCCATGGGCAAATCCTGTGGTCATAATATGACCGCCATTGATTCCACTCATGCTTCGGTCATGCTCATAACCGCCCAGCTCCAGTGCCTGACGAATCAGTGGTGAAAAATCTTTCTTTCCGTCGACACCCTCCTGAATATGCACCATTCCTTCATAACCTACCACTGATGTAGTGTAGATCCGATCCTCATAACTTGGTCTTGGAGGCATCAGACAGTTGGTTGTAAATAATACCGGCGCCGGAATATCCACAAATTCCTTCTGCTGATTCTGCCATGCAGTTCCAAAATTTCCCGCCAGATGCTCGTATTTGGAAAGCTCCGGGTAACCATGAGCCGGCAACATCTCTCCATGGGTATAGACGTTGATCCCTTTCCCCTTGGTCTGTTCCAGCAACTCCTTCAGATCTTCCAGGTCATGACCGGATACCACGATAAACGGCCCTTTCTTAATGTCTGTATGAACCTTCGCAGGCACCGGTGTTCCGAAGTTCTCTGTATTAGCCTTATCCAGTAATTCCATACACTTCAGATTGACCCGGCCAAATTCCAGAATCAGCTCCAGCCACTCATTGACGGAATTTTCCCGGTTGATTTCACATAAGCCTTTGTAAAACCATTGGTTGATCTCCTCATCTCTCTGTCCCAGCCGGTCCGCATGATGGGCATACGCCGCCATACCCTTCATACCGAACAGTAACGTAGAACGAAGGGATACCAGATCCGTCTCTCCCACAAAGAGATCCACCACCGGGATCTCTTTCATCTCCAGCTTCTTACGCTCCTCCACTGCCCGATTGATCACTCCCTGGATTGCCTGATTATCAAAATTCACATTGGTCAGCGTGGTAAATAAGCCATCGATCAATAACCGGTCCGTCTCTCTGGTTCGTACTCCCTTTTCCTGCACCGCCTCCGCCAGCCGGATCAGGGCAATCACCAACTCATCCTGAAGCCTAGCCGTATCCGGCTGCTTTCCGCATACACCCACCTTCACACATCCCTTATTTCCAGCTGTCTGCTGGCATTGATAGCAAAACATATCTGACATTCTTCGTATCTCCTTGTCTTTTTGTTTTCACTATCCCCGGTTCTGGAAAATTTTATACGCAGGTAAACAGATTCTACATACATTTTGGCAATAAAAAAACTCCTTGTAATCAAGGAGTTAAGAGAGGCGACAACCAGATTCGAACTGGTGATATAGGTGTTGCAGACCTTTGCCTTACCACTTGGCCATGTCGCCATATTGAAAAGCTCCCCGAGTAGGGCTCGAACCTACAACACCACGGTTAACAGCCGTGTGCTCTACCATTGAGCTATCGAGGAATACTGAAGTTATTATACCTTCAAAACTGCATACAGTCAAATACTAAATCCATCTTTTTAAAACCTATCCTAAACCATCTTGGTTAAGCCCTCGACCTATTAGTAACAGTCAGCTCCATGCATTACTGCACTTCCACCTCTGCCCTATCTACCTCGTCGTCTTCAAGGGGTCTTACTACTTGCGTTATGGGATATCTCATCTTGAGGGGGGCTTCACGCTTAGATGCCTTCAGCGTTTATCCCTTCCGGACTTGGCTACCCGGCCATGCTCTTGGCAAGCCAACCGATACACCAGAGGTCAGTCCATCCCGGTCCTCTCGTACTAAGGACAGCTCCTCTCAAATATCCTACGCCCACGCCGGATAGGGACCGAACTGTCTCACGACGTTCTGAACCCAGCTCGCGTACCGCTTTAATGGGCGAACAGCCCAACCCTTGGGACCTACTACAGCCCCAGGATGCGATGAGCCGACATCGAGGTGCCAAACCACTCCGTCGATGTGAACTCTTGGGAGTGATAAGCCTGTTATCCCCAGGGTAGCTTTTATCCGTTGAGCGATGGCATTCCCACTTAATACCACCGGATCACTAAGCCCTACTTTCGTACCTGCTCCACCCGTCGGTGTCGCAGTCAAGCTCCCTTCTGCCTTTGCACTCTTCGAATGGTTTCCGACCATTCTGAGGGAACCTTTGAGCGCCTCCGATACCCTTTCGGAGGCGACCGCCCCAGTCAAACTCCCGCCTGGCATTGTCCACCGCCCGGTTCACGGGCACATGTTAGAAACTACTGCAAGGGTGGTATCCCAACAGCGGCTCCATGGCAACTGGCGTTACCATTTCCTAGCCTCCCACCTATCCTGTACATGCAATACCGAGTCCCAGTACCAAACTGGAGTAAAGCTCCATGGGGTCTTTCCGTCCTGGCGCAGGTAACCAGCATCTTCACTGGTACTTCAATTTCACCGGATGCATTGTCGAGACAGCGCTCAAATCATTACGCCTTTCGTGCGGGTCGGAACTTACCCGACAAGGAATTTCGCTACCTTAGGACCGTTATAGTTACGGCCGCCGTTTACTGGGGCTTAAATTCAAAGCTTCGCGTTACCGCTAACCTCTCCTCTTAACCTTCCAGCACTGGCAGGCGTCAGCCCATATACTTCACCTTCGGTTTTGCATAGACCTGTGTTTTGCTAAACAGTTGCTTGAGAGCTATTTCTCTGCGGCCCTGCTTACAGGCACCCTTCTCCCGAAGTTACGGGGTCATTTTGCCGAGTTCCTTAACAATGCTTCTTCCGTCGGCCTTAGGATTCTCTCCTCATCCACCTGTGTCGGTTTACGGTACGGGTACGGTATAAACAATAGCGGCTTTTCGACAGCTGGCTCATGCAATTCGCTACTTGATTTCGCTATGCGTCACGTTCGGATTGTCACGCGGATTTGCCTACGTGACTCCCTCGCTTGCCCCGGTCTTTCCACCCTGGTTGCACTCTCCCTCTGTGTCCCCACAGTTCTGTCTTACTGCAGTACAGGAATCTCAACCTGTTGTCCATCGGCTACGACTCTCGTCCTCGCCTTAGGCCCCGACTTACCCAGAGCAGATCAGCTTTACTCTGGAAACCTTAGATATTCGGCCGAGGATTCTCACCTCTCTCGCTACTCATTCCGGCATTCTCTTCTTAGAAGTCCACAGCTCCTTACGGTACTGCTTCTTCCCGCTAAGAATGCTCCTCTACCACCAACATTCGTCATTCCTCAGCTTCGGTGGCGCGTTTCAGCCCCGGACATTTTCGGCGCAGGACCTCTCGACCAGTGAGCTATTACGCACTCTTTGAATGTATGGCTGCTTCTGAGCCAACATCCTGGTTGTCTTTGAAATCCCACATCCTTTTCCACTTAACACGTACTTTGGGACCTTAGCCGGTGGTCTGGGCTCTTTCCCTTTTGACTACCCAACTTATCTCGTGCAGTCTGACTCCCGGTCATCATCTACCTGGCATTCGGAGTTTGATATTCTTCGGTAAGCTTTGACGCCCCCTAGGAAATTCAGTGCTCTACCTCCAGCAGACTAAACCGAGGCTAGCCCTAAAGCTATTTCGAGGAGAACCAGCTATCTCCGGGTTCGATTGGAATTTCTCCCCTACCCACACCTCATCACCACCCTTTCAACGGATGTGTTCGGACCTCCATTGCCTTTTACGGCAACTTCATCCTGGACATGGGTAGATCACCCGGTTTCGGGTCTACTCTGACTGACTTAACTCGCCCTATTAAGACTTGGTTTCCCTTCGGCTCCGGACCTTTAGTCCTTAACCTCGCCAGCCAGCGTAACTCGCCGGACCGTTCTACAAAAAGTACGCGGTTCATCATATAAAGATGTTCCACAGCTTGTAAACACAGGGTTTCAGGTTCTCTTTCACTCCCCTCCCGGGGTTCTTTTCACCGTTCCTTCACAGTACTATGCGCTATCGGTCACTAAGGAGTATTTAGGCTTACGGGGTGGTCCCCGCGTGTTCCCACAAGGTTTCTCGTGTCTCGTGGTACTCTGGATACCGCCTTGTCAGCTCGTCTTTCATGTACGGGGCTTTCACCCTCTTTGGCAGGCTTTCCCAAAACCTTTCCATTAAACTTACTGAATCAATTCCGCGGTCCGAACCCCGGCATGCAC
>SCPN01001547.1_pt1:2500-92500 | contig 174887 bp, 197 predicted proteins | sample 6106831 | NCBI WGS metagenome assembly SCPN01 (sample SAMN10720447, study PRJNA508395) | human gut metagenome | isolation source: Participant 1, 0 month | reverse complement strand
CTGTTTCAGTTCTTCCAGCATAGCTTTCTCTCCTTTCGGTTCATTTCATAATTTTTATGATTCACTGACCAGTGCCGCTCCCGTTCTGCGGACAGAGTTGCGCAAGATCAGTTCCGGTCTGTATAAATACCCTGCATCAAATTCCGGATCACCCAGAAGCTTTATCATATTTTCTGCTACTTTGATTCCAAGTTCCTTCATTGGATAAGGTACCGTTGTGATCTGCGGATCAGCCATCAATGACAATTCTGACCCGTCAATACTTGCGATCGATATCTGTCCCGGGACTCGGATTCCTTCTTTGTGAAGCATATCAAGCAAAGCATAGGACACCTGATCGTTGTAGCAGAATACCGCTGTACAGTCCACCAGCCGACGGATCAGCGACGTTTTGATCCGCCGCAGATCCTTCTGATCTGTAGTATCAATCCAGAGAATCTTCTTTTCATCCACAGGGATCCCTTCTTTTATAATGGCATCGATGTATCCTGCATACCTCAGTTTTCCCTGACCATCATCAGATTTGAAGATTCCCGCAATCTTCCGGTGTCCCATGGACAGCAGATAATTTACCATATTATATGCCACCTGATAATCATCCAGCGCCACCAGCGGAGCGTTAAGTTCCGGATATTTGCAGTTGAAAAACAGCAGTTTTACACCTCTGTCCTGCAGTTCTTTGTAATAGCTCAGGTTCGGATTTGGCAGTGCACTTTTGCCGCTTCCACGATGATCCCATCCACATTATCTTTTTCCAGAATATTTTCCAGGATTTTTCGTTCATCTGAGACCCGATTATTGGTAAATGCCATCTGGACCATATATCCAGCTTCCGACAAGGTCTGCACGATCCCCTGAATGGTTGACGGGAAAATGTAACTGTCCACATAGGTACTGATCACCGCAATGTTCATACATTTTCTGCGGATCTGTCCGTTCCGCCTGCCAATATAAGTTCCGCTTCCGCGGACACGTTCCACAAGACCTTCTTCCTCCAGAACATGAATTGCATGGCGGACCGTCTGCCTGCTCAGTTCAAACATTTCTGACAGCTCATTTTCGGAATAGAGCTTCTGTCCCGATTTCCATTCTCCTGTCTCGATCTTCTGCTTTATCCAGTTTGATAATTTCTGGTATTTTGTTTCCTGTTTTCTCATATGTTATATTTTTATGATTTCAAGGAATCCACTGCCGCACGCTCAATTGCAAATCCTGCTTTATAACGACTGATAAATTCATCAAATCCCTTTACATCTTCCGGATCCGGATCCATCTTCTCACCTTCATCTCCACCAAACACTTTGTTCTGCAGATAATCCTCCAGCGTTTCTCCGGCATCTTTCTGAACCATATAGGAAGCCAGCAGCGCAATGCCCCATGCTCCGCCTTCTCCTGCAGTCTTCATAACAGATACCGTTGCATCCATAGCTCCGGCAAGGATCTTCTGTCCCACACCTTTTGTCTTGAACAGACCACCATGTCCGGTGATCCGGTCTACTGCCACTTTTTCTTCTTTCATAAGAATATCAAGGCCCACTTTCAATGCGCCCAAAGAAGTGTACAGGTTTGCACGCATGAAGTTTGCCAGATTGAATCTGCTCTCCGGTTTACGAACGAACAGCGGACGTCCTTCTTCAAATCCCGTAATATGTTCTCCTGAAAAATAGTTATATGCCAGTAGTCCGCCGCAATCTTTGTCGCCTTCCAGTGCTTTGTTGTACAGCGTTCCGAACAGTTTGTTCATATCCACTTCCACGCCAAAGCTCTCTGCAAACTCTTTAAAAATGTTGACCCATGCGTTCAGGTCAGAGGTACAGTTGTTGCAATGGACCATAGCCACTGCATCTCCGCTCGGCGTTGTCACCATATCGATCTCTTCGTGCACTTTCTCAAGTGCTTTTTCAAGTACGATCATAGCAAACACAGAAGTTCCTGCAGACACGTTTCCTGTTCTCTGTTTTACACTGTTGGTTGCCACCATACCAGTTCCGGCGTCTCCTTCTGGTGGACACAGTGGGCATCCCGGCTGCAATGTTCCTGTCGGATCCAGTCGCTTCGCACCTTCTTCTGTCAGGACGCCTGCCGGATCACCTGCAAGCAAAACCTTCGGCAAAAGGTTTTCTACTTTCCACGGATATTCCTTCGCTGCAACCAGCTCATCGAACTTCTCGATCATGGAAGTATAGTAATTCTTTGTCTCCGGATCGATCGGGAACATACCAGATGCGCTTCCTACTCCCAGAACCTTTTCTCCTGTCAGCTGCCAGTGGATATAACCGTCCAGCGTGGTAAAGAAATCCACCTGCGGCACATGCTCTTCCCCGTTGAGGATGGCCTGATACAGATGTGCGATACTCCAGCGCTGCGGAATATGGAACTGAAATGCTTCTGTCAGAGCTTCAGATGCCTGTTGGGTAATGGTATTTCTCCATGTACGGAACGGCACCAGCAGATTTCCGTCTTTATCAAATGCCAGATATCCATGCATCATAGCACTGAAACCAATGCCCGCAAGCTTTTCTACTTTCACCCCGTACTGTTCCATGACATCTTCTGCCATCTTCTTGTAGCAATCCTGCAAACCTGTCCAGATATCGTCCAGCGTATACGTCCACACCCCATTTTCCAGACGATTTTCCCAGTCATGTGCTCCAGATGCAATCGGTTTTCTGTCTTCGTCCACCAGAACTGCTTTAATTCTTGTGGAACCGAATTCAATACCAAGCACTGCTTTTCCCAATTGCTGCAATCCTGCATTTTTACATCACCCATAAGATTTTCCTCCTGAATTTCACCATTCGTTAAGAGTGGAGCAAAATGCCTCCAAAGCAACAGCAGATTATTTTGTATCTACATTATATATCAGCTCCCCAGGAAGTATAACTGAAGATCGCAACGATCAGAAACAAGATCCACAGAACCAGCATCTGCTGCAGCAATCCAAATGCTGCACCTGATTCAGAAATTAAGCCCGGAACTTTGTAAGCACACGTAAAGATGACATGGCTGTACGCAGGATCAACCGCACCACCACATAGGTAGCAACCAGCGAAATCACTCTGGCTGCCAGGATCCGTACATATTCTTCTGCCTGATCCTGAAATCCGCTGAGCATGACCAGGCGATACAGATCATTATCTACACTGATGTTGTCCAGATTCAGAAATGACGGCAGGATCTGGTGCAAAAAATTCTCCACATAAGGAGAGATCAGATACACAAGAAAAAGGGAGCCTACGGTGAAGAGAAGGGATGCCCCCTTTTTCACCAGCCCCTTTCGGTAACCATCCAGCAGGCCGAATCCCAGAAACAGAAAGCCTGCCAGATCAGCAATATTTACAATATCCATCAATTGATTTCCTCCCCTATTTCAGACGAATCTGATCGGTTCTTCCCGCATGCAGCACCATATAGCGGTTATTTCCTGACAGGGTGTATAGATCTGATATGGATTCCTCAAAGGTTCCTTCAAAAAAGATATTTCCTGCATGATTCATCATCGTATATTCAAAGTCGTTGTAGATCAGTATATTATTTCCGGAGAATTTGAGGGTCGTGTAGTCCTGGTCGAACTCGGTCCGAAATTCCTGTTTTCCCTGCATATTGTATACTTGAAGTGTATAGGATTTCTCTTCTCCTTCCGTGACCACACCTACATATTTACTGGATGAGAAGATGCTCAGGATCTTCTGCTCGATGGTCACATCTGCAGTCTCTTCCGGTATCTGCGTTCCCTCAAAAAACAGCAGTTCACCCGCTCCTGCAAAGAAGCAGTGGGTACTGTCCGTATACTGTACATCCGGCATAACCGTTCCCTGCAGGATCTTCGAGGCCACCAGATGATCTTCGTAGTTTTCTCCTACAGAGTCGAAATTATAAAATGCCACGCAGCTGCTGATGGAGCCATTCTGCACCTGCAAAAAGCTCACAGCCAGTTTTGTCGCATCCGCACTGAGGGCAATACGCAGCGGATAACCGGTCTCACTCAGTTCAAATTTGGATTCCACGATCTGAGAACCATCTTTTGCGTAGAGATTGACTCTGCTGGTGTCACCATCTTCCAGAAGAACCGCCAGAACTCCCTGCTGAGATACGGATATCTGACGAATCGGAAGCAGTGTCTGTACCTGTCCCTGCATACCTGTCTGGTTAAAGATCATCACATCTGTACCATTTCTGTCTGCGATGGCAAGGCTGTCCTGACACACATTGATCACCGGATCCTGCATATTATAGGTCTGACTCCATACCAGATTATTTTCTGAATCCACGCAAGAGATTCCATCCTTGCTGTATTTGATCACATAAGAGAGAAACTCTGTGTATTTTGTTGTAATCGTATCTGATCTGTCAAAACTGCGGACCACTTCGCAGGTGGTATATGAACGATGATCCAGACTGATTTTGATTCCATACAGACACAATCCGATAATAGCGATCACAGCCACAACCATTCCAGCTGTTTTCAGCTTATGCTGGCGGAGATTTTTCTCATAGGACATCATATCCTGATCCACATTGTTTTTCTTTACCAACTGTATGTTCATAGATGAATTCCAATCTTTCATTTTCTAATGTGGACATTATAGCACCATCTTTTATGGAAGTAAAAGGATTTGTCCTGCATAAATGTGATCACCGTCATCCAGACCATTTAACGCGCAGATCTCACCTACTTTTGTCTCATCTCCATACCAGTTTCTGCAAATACCCAGAAGAGTGTCACCTTTTCTGACTTCATATCTCTGTGGTTCTGTCGCATTTTCTCCAGAAGATGTATTTTCCGGATCTTCCGTCGGATTTTCTTCTGTATCCTCACCGGCAGCTTCTTCCGCAGTGCCTTCCCCATCATCCCCGGCTGCTTCCGCATCGTCCTCATTGCTTCTGGCATCCCCCAGCTCTTCTGCTGCAATACCAGCTGCTTCCTGGTTCGCCAGTGCTTCCTGATTCTCTTCCGTTGCCTGTTGTTCCAGTGTATCTTGATTCTGCTCTGTACTTTCCTGATCCAATGTCTGCGAGATCTGATGGATCGCTGTCTCCATATTGGTCATCCGATCATAATTGTTCATCATAGTCACACCAATCACCAGGATCACCAGCACCAGAAAGGTGCTTGCGGTATACAGAAAGGTCAGCATTTTCTTCTGGCTGTTCTGTTCCTTTTTCTCCATCATGACGCTCCTGAACTTTGCAGCCGCCCGGTCTCTCAGAATTCCTTCCGGTTCGATCCCCGCTCCGCCTCTCTGCTCACTCATGTATGCCTGCATAGTGTCATTCTTTTCATAGTAAATATAATAACCAGGGGCAGCGGTCAGACCCACATCTGATTTTATGAAAAAATCTGCATCATTTTCCATCACATCCATCAAAAACAACACATGCTTGTCCGATGGAAAATGTTTTTCATGAAGTGTACGTAGTTCCTCTGTCAGCTGTACCGGGAATCCAGGATTGGACAGAAACCACCCCACAACCTCCAGTCCCGAAAACCACTGCTGCACCTCCGCAAATACATCCCGCCACTGCTCATTTGTAAACCACTTCTTCTGATCCTGTCCCATATCCGCTTCTACCGCTGCCTGAATACAGATTCGTCCGTCTTCCGCATTTCCCAGAAGAACAGCTGTCTTCATGCAGGTCAGATTCTGCTCTGCCATCTGATGCAGATAGGTATATGCATAATCCTCGATCAGAATTCTTGTACTGCTTCCCGGCTCCCCGATCTGCCGCACATTCTTCGGCAGTTTCCAGATACCTTTTTCTTTTTTATTTTCTGTCAGTTCCATCATGATTTCCCTCCACTTTCCTAACATCCTAGCATATAGCACAGGGCTATTTTGACGAAACGGCAGTCAATAACCGTCTTTGTCATCGACAAAAAATGCCGGATAATAAATTATCCGACATTCATATTCTCAGTATGTTCGCGTTTCAATAATGAAATCAAGATCCATAGAAGTATCAAAATATTTTTCATCCATATATCGGACCTTCGCCACATCCTCACCACGCTCCAGCTGCTGAATGATATCCGCCACCACCGGTCCTTGCAAAGGATTGCATTCAACCATCATATTGATCTTACCTTCCTGCATAGCTTCAAAAGCTGCCCGGACCGCATCGAACGAAATGATAATGATGTCTCCATCAGGTCCACAAGTCTTCCCGGCTTCATGAATAGCGTCAATAGCGCCAAACGCCATATTATCATTCTCACAGATCACAACATCGATATCCGGGTACTTTGCAAGAAATCTTTCCATAACCTCTTGTGCTTTTGTCTGAGTAAAGTCTGCAGACTGATACTCCAGCATGTTCCAGTTCTTATGAAGTGCAAGGACTTCCGAAAAACCTTCAGTTCTTCCAAGCTGTGCAGATGAATCCAAGGTTCCTGCAACGTCACCAGATTGATGGTCTCCCGACTGCGTCCCTGGTTTCCAGATAATTCGCCAGCCATTCCCCTGCTTTTCGTCCTTCTTCCTCAAAGTTGCTTCCAACCCAGCAGGTATACAGCGATTCATCACTCACAACCACCTTACGGTCTGACACGATAACCGGAATTCCTGCATCCTTTGCCTCTTGCAGAACCGAATCCCAGCCGGTCTCCACCACCGGGTCAAGTAAAATATAGTCCACCTCCTGCAGAATAAAACTTCTGACAGCCTTCAACTGGTTCTCCTGCTTATTCTGCGCATCTTCATACAACAGATAATAACCATTTTCCGCTGTAAACGTATCCAGAAACGACTGCGTATTAGCTGCACGCCAATCAGACTCCGATCCTACCTGTGAAAAACCTACGGTAATATAGCCTTCACTGTTTTCTGTCTCTTCCTCTTCCTGCTTCAGCACCTCATTTTCAGTTCTGTAACTTACAGAACATGCCGGCACAAAAAAGATCCCCGTCAGAATCAACATTGCTATAAACCACTTTCTCATGCTGTCTCCCTTTCTCTGAGCTGTATTGTCCAATGCTAAATTATATTTATCTTATCATGCCTAGCAAAAAAAGGGAATCGAAATGACGATTCCCTTTTTAATTCCATATTATTTCTTGCTGTCTTTGATCTTTGCAAAAATACTCTGCAGTACGATGAAGAAGCACAGAAGTGCTGCCACTGCAATACTGGACCAGGAACTTAAGAGTTTTCCGTTGGTCTTGACCAATGTGGAGATGGTTCCATTGATCAGCACTCCGAAGAATGTGCCAATGACATTTCCAACACCACCTGTCAGCAGTGTTCCGCCAATAACCGCCGAGGAGATCGCATCCATCTCCAGCCCCAGTGCCTGACGCACACTTCCGGACATGGTATTCAGACAATAGCAGATACCGCCGATAGAACACAGGAAAGATCCCAGTACATAAGCTTTCAGCTTTGTCTTCTTCACATCCAGTCCCATCATGGTTGCAGACTGTTCATTGCCGCCTACTGCGTAAAGACTGCGACCAAACTTAGTGTAACGGAGCATCAGGAATACAGCTACCAGAACCACAAGCGCAACAACTACTGTGATACGCATAAACGGTACCTGCAGAACACCTTTACCGTTCACATATCCGCCAAACGGAAGTTTGATCTTTGCATTTGCAAGTCCTACAAAGAATGCATTATTGCTGATGGATACCTGATTTGTACTAATTACAGCAGTCATGCCACGCGCAAAGAACATACCTGCCATGGTAACAATAAACGGCTGGATCTCCAGATAACCAACACAGAATCCCTGTACCAGTCCGAATACAATGCCGATCAGCAACACAAGGATACAGAGCACCGGAGCACTAATTCCCCACTCTTCCATGCCTACTGCCAGGAACATACAGTCCATAGCGATCAGGGCACCTACGGAAATATCAATGCCGCCTGTCAGCATGATACAGGTCGTTCCACATGCCACGCAAAGCAGTCCGGCATTATTGATCAGTATATTAAGGAATGTCTGGAAATGGGTAAATCCTTTCGCACCATAGATCACACAGCCAATCGCATACATTACCACAAACAGTGCAATCGTAATCAGCAGAAGAAGGGTATTACTGTTCATTTTCTTTGTTTTCATGCCACAGCACCTCCTTTTGCAAGTGCTTTCTTCGCAGCTCTTCTCTTCATATATGCCTTAAACGGAGGAGCCTGAATGGTTACGATAATGATAACGATGATTGCTTTGTATACTGGAGCCACATCCGTGGAAACACCCAGTGCATACAGTGTTGTGGTAATTGCCTGAATAGTATAGGCGCCAATGATGGAACCTGCCAGGCTGAATTTACCACCACCTAGGCTGTTGCCGCCAAGTGCAACTGCCAGGATCGCATCCATCTCGTAGTTCAGACCAATGTTATTAGAGTCCGCTGAATAGATACGAGAGGAAGCTACAATACCTGCAATACCTGCTGCCAGTCCACAGACCAGATAGCAGATAAAAATAATTTTCTCAGAGTTCAGTCCGGCAATTCTGGATGCCTTTTTGTTGATACCAACGCTCTGTACATACAGACCAAGTGCCGTCTTCTTCAGAAGCAATGACATGATCAGTACGCAGATTGCTGCGATCACGATCGGAGTTGGAATGAATCCGCAATATCCACCGAAGAATTTGTAAGAATCACTACGTACATATACGATCAGGTTGTTGCAGAGCAGAAGACCGATCGCTCTTGCAGCAGAGAACAGAATCAACGTTGCGACCATAGGCTGTACATTCAGATAGGCTACCAGGAAACCATTGAAGGCACCGCAGAGACAGCCCATCAGGATACCACCAAGTACACCAACCAGCAGCGGAACTGCCAGATTGCTTGTAGAAGATACTCCATATCCCGCCAGTAACATACAACAGAATGATGCTGCCAGTGACATAACAGAACCTACGGAAATATCTGTTCCGGCAGATGCGGATACAACCAGCGTCATACCAATTGCCAGGATTGCAATCTCACTTCCTCTGTTGAGGATATCGATCAGACGACCATAGAGAACACCATTTTTAATAGAAATGGTAAAAAAGTTCAATGCAAAATTACCGTTTGCTGCGTCGTATAGAATATTTGCAGCCATTACAAGGATCATACAGAAAATCGGGAGAAACAGCTGCATGCTTGTAATTTTTTTCAATTTATTACTCATCTGCTTCACCTCCGGCGATTGCTTTCATAACACTTTCCTGCGTCAGACTTTCTGTGATCTCTCCTACCTTCATACCGTCACGAAGAACTGCCATCTTCGTACAAGTACGGAGCATCTCTTCGATCTCAGAAGAGATGAAGATAACACCTTTTCCTTCTGATGCAAGCTTCAGAACCAGCTTCTGGATCTCTGTCTTGGTTCCGATATCGATACCACGTGTCGGCTCATCCAGAATCAGGAAATCCGGATCTGTTGCCAGCCAGCGTCCAAGAATTACTTTCTGCTGGTTACCACCAGACAACTGTTTGATCAGCGTCTCACGGCTTGCTGTCTTGATCTGAAGCATCTCAATATATTTGTCTGCCAGTTCGATCTGTTCTTTCATCGGCAGAAGTTTGAACATTCCTCTCTTCGCCTGAAGAGCCAGAATAATATTTTCGCGGACAGACAGATCTCCAATGATACCTTCTGCTTTTCTGTCATCTGGCAGAAGTCCCATACCAAGCTTCATGGCATCGATCGGGGCATTGATCTTCACTTCTTTTCCTTTAACTTTCAGAGTACCGGTCTGGTTCTTATCAGCACCGTAGATAACACGTGCCAGCTCGCTTCGACCCGATCCAAGAAGTCCTGTAAATCCAACAACTTCACCTTTATGTACCTGCAGATTAAAGGGTTTGATCGTTCCTTTATGGCTCATGCCTTCTGCATCGATCAGAATATCATCATCTGTAAACACCGGTGATTCTTCGGATTTAATCGCTGCCAGATCATCAAAATCTTTACCCATCATAGCTGCAACCAGTTTCACACGTGGAAGTTCAGCGATTGGATACTCTCCTACCAGCTGACCATCGCGAAGAACAGTGATACGATCACAGACTGCATATACCTGCTCCAGGAAGTGAGTAACGAATACGATACCTACACCCTTTGCTTTCAGTTGATTCATGAGTTTGAACAGCTTCTCAACTTCATTATCATCCAGAGAAGATGTGGGCTCGTCCAGGATCAGGACTTTACAATCCATATCCACCGCACGAGCAATTGCGATCATCTGCTGAAGTGCCAGAGAATATTCTTCCAGATTCTGAGTCACATCAATATTCATATCCAGATCATCTACAATCTTCTGAGATTTTTTTACCATGGTCTTCCAGTCGATTGTTCCTAATTTGGTCTTAGGTTCACGACCGATAAACAGGTTTTCAGCCACACTCAGGTTCGGACAGAGGTTTACTTCCTGGTATACAGTAGAAATACCTTTTTTCTGCGCATCCAGCGTGGAATGATTTACTACAGGACCATCAATACCATCTACACGAATTTCACCGGCTTCAAATGCGTTGATACCAGTCAGGCACTTGATCAGTGTTGATTTACCAGCACCATTCTCCCCCATCAGAGCATGGATCTCACCTTTCCTCAAAGTAAAATCCACATTATCAAGAGCTTTGACACCAGGGAAAGTCATGGAAATGCCACGCATGGTCAATACTACATTATTGTCCATAATCTTACATCCTTTCCGAGAAAGAGGGAGAGACCCTCGTTATGAGCCTCCCCCTCGGCAAATCAGTTATGATTCTAATTAGTACTGTGCTGCGATGATGTCATCTGTTACAACGGTCAGCGGCTGAGCTTCACCATCAACAGTAATCTCGCTGAGGATATCCTCGTTTACATACCAGTGCTCTTCCATGTATACTTCTTTTTCCGGTGTCTCACCAGCCTGAAGCTGTTTGATAACCTGCTCTACAAACGGAGCTGCCAGCGGGTTGCACTCAAAGTCAGCGTTGATCTCACCCTTCTGTACATACTCAAGACCTGCGGTACAAGCATCGAAGGAAACAAGGATCACATCTCCGTCTACTCCGTAGGAAACACCTGCTGCTTTCATAGCATCCATAGCTCCAAATGCTTCGTTATCGTTCTGGCAGATAACTACATTGAATTTTCCTTCATAGGATTTGCAGTAAGACTCCATAACTTCCTGTCCACCGTCCTGAGTGAAATCACCACTCTGGGAATCTACGATGTTCCAGCCTTCTCTGTCAGCGATCTCTTTGAATCCCTCTGTACGTCCAATGGCTGCAGATGCTCCGGTAGATCCTTCGATTACCAGTGCGTTGATCTCTTCAATTCCTTTTGCTTCCGCATAAGCTTTCAGCCACTCACCAGCTGCAAGACCTTCTGTCTTGAAGTTGGAACCTACCCATGATACATATTTATCAGAGTCATCAATTGTACGGTCGATTACGATAACCGGGATTCCTGCATCCTCACACTCGGTAAGAACAGTGTCCCATCCGGTAGATACGATCGGGTCGATAATGATGTAATCAACATCCTGCTCAATGAATCCACGAACTGCTTCCAGCTGAGTAGCGGAATCATTATCACAGTCTACAAACTGAAGATCATATCCTGTTGCAGTATCATCCTCATCTGTAGTGCTGTCGCCAGTCTTTGCTACCATGACCAATGTGCTTCCCGTTATTTTTTGATTCGTTCCTGGGATTTATTTCCCTTGACTACGATAACATCATATCTTATCTATTATCAAAAAAATACGGACATCCTTTGGAATTAAGTTGATTTTTTTACTGATTTTTGAACAAACTATGAACAAAAGTTGATTTTTTTATGAAAAAAGTTTAATTTTTTACGGTCGGAATAATTGCGCTGATCTCCGTCCACTCTCCGTCTTCGCTGCTCATCAACAATCCATACTCAGCTCCATAATTTAACTTCAATCGCTGATTGACATTTGCCAGTCCAAATCCATTGGGCATATCTTTGTCCTGAATCTCTCCGCTGATAAGCTTCTTCACATAATCTAACCGTTCCGGATCCATGCCTTTTCCATCGTCTCTTACGGTAAATACGAGTCTATCTCTGCATTTTTTCCCTGTTACCAGAATATGCCCCAGACCACGCTTGTTCTTGATTCCATGATACAGTGCATTTTCTACCAAAGGCTGAAGAGTCAACTTCAAGATCTGATATTGATAGAGTTCTTCCGGAATATCAATTTCATATGCCAGAATATCACGATATCGAAACTGCTGAATCTTCAGATAACTGTCAATATGCCGTTCTTCTTCTTCCACAGTGATAAAGTCACGGCCTTTGCTTAATGTAGTACGGAAGAAATCAGACAGTGCCGTGACCATCATAACAACCTGATCCTTTTCTCCCGCCTCCGCAAGCCATATGATAGCATCCAGCGTATTGTATAGAAAATGCGGATTGATCTGAGCCTGCAGAAGCTTTAACTCGGTAGCGCGAAGATTTAACTGCTCTACTCTGATGTCTTCCACCAGATTTCCAATTTGTTCCACCATCTGGTTAAATCCTCTGGTAAGAACTGTAAGCTCCTCCGTTCCGGTCTCTTCTGCACGGACTACAAAATTACCTTCTCCGGCCTGTGTCGTCACTTCGCAAAGTTTTGAAATAGGTTCTGTAATCTCTGATACGATCTTCCGGTTGATCAGAAGTGTTCCAGTAAGAATAGCTGCAAACACAACAATACTCATGCGGATAGCCATATCCACATCTCTTCGGATCCCTTCCCTGAGTTCCTCCAGATTTGTCGTTTCATAATATATATATTTCTGAATCTGTTCCTGTATCAGTTCCGTCAGTACTCGGATATTCAGATCCAGACGCTCCATATTTGTATCATAAGCTCCGCTGACCAGTGCATCCGCCTCAATCTCCTCCACTCGGTCCTCCAGAGTGTTCAGACTCTTCAGAATACGATTCAGGCTTTTTTTCGCATAATCCCGATCCGCCTCTTCATACAGATTCTCAAATACCTCACGCGCCTCATTGATCATGACATGAGGCTGTTCTGTATCAACAAGCTCTGCCGCTCTCTCTGAATTGACTACAATGATGTACATGACATAATCCATATTTTCTTTAAAATCAATGTTGTAGGCATTAGCCTTTGTAATATTTTCCACGATCAGATCATAACGGTTAGAAAACCGGTTCATCATGATCAGAAGATAAATGACCAAAACTGCCAACGGTATGAGACATACTCCCAGAAGCACATTCAAACGTTTTTTCAGAGTTGTATTTTTCTTTCTCATACGAACGTTCTCCTATGCTTTTGCCCGAAATTCTCTTGGTGTACATTCCTGTGTTTTTTTAAACAAATAGCTGAAATAATGTGCATCTTTATATCCTACTGCAAATGCGATCTCCGCAGTCTTCATAGTTGTACTACGAAGAAGTTCTTTTGCTTTTTTCATCCGCACAGAGGTCAGAAACTCGATAAATGTCTGTCCTGTCTCCTGACTGAAAATGGTACTGAAATGATTCGGACTCAGATTCACCTCAGCCGCCGTCATATTCAATGAAATTTCTTCATTGTCATAATTCTCTTCTATGTAATCGCGAGCTCTCTGTAAAAGAGAACTGTACTTTTTGCTGGACACCTTATCTCTTAATTCCATGACTGCTTCAAATACTTTGCACATGTATTCTCTGCTCTGTTCCACGGTTGAAAATACAGCTGTCATGGCCTTAAAGTCTCCACATTTATTTACAAGTTCTTCTGATGTATATCCAAGCTGTTCCACCATGGATACTGCGGTAAAATACATGTCCATGGTCACATACTGCCGGAAAAACAGAGACTGGATATTCTTCTCTCCAAGACTCTGAAAATATTCGTTGATAAAATGGCTGGTCTCCCCACGGGTACCTGTTTTCAGAAAACTCTCCACGATCCGCCGATCCATCTTGTCCAGATTCAGAAGATCGACCTGAAGATTCTCATCCTCATCCACTTCTCTTTCCGTCTCTTCACACCGGAGAATCTGATTGCGCTTTTTCAGGTAACGATACGCAAATGCACGGCTCGCATTTTCAAAGCATTTCTTCAGCTCGCTCAGCCGTACCACTTCAGTTCCGACACCGCCAAAATACTCCAGTTTTTCCTCGCCACTGTTCTGTACTGTCTGTTCCAATTTCTCCAATAACTTTTGCTCTGTCTCCAAAATTGAACAGGCTTCAGTCTCTTTCAAAATAAATGCCCACCCCTCCAGTCCAAGCTCTATGGTAAAAACCCCTGGAATGTGTTCAGCTGCCTCTTCCAGAATCTGGCCTGCGGTATTCTGTTCTTCTGAATACACATCAGCCTCTTTATCTGAAAACACCTGAAACAAAACAATATTATAGCGATCAGCCGCGAGATCCATTCCGATCTCACGGCCTTCCTTCAATAATGCAGATACTGGATGATTGCCCGATACCAGCTTTTTAAAAAACTTCTGTCTGGAAAGACGGGCATTCTCCTCACGCTCTTTTTCAAAGGTCTGAAGAAATTCTTTCTGTTCCTTTTCTTCTTCAATTACCTGTGCCACTTTCTTAACGGCTTCCAGAAGCTTTGCTCCACTGATAGGTTTTACCAGATAATCTGTAATCCCTATTTTGATTGCTTCCTTTGCATACTCAAATTCATCATATCCACTGAGGATCATGATCTTAATATCTGGAAGTTCCTGCTTTACCAGCCGGCTCAGTTCCAGACCATCCATAAACGGCATACGGATATCTGTGATCAGAATATCAGGTTTTGTTTTCTGAATCAGCGGATACGCCAATTCTCCATCGCTGGCATCTCCCACAAATTCAAATCCTTCCTTTTCCCACTGGATATTTTTCTTGATTCCTTCTCTCATGACGATCTCGTCTTCAACCAAAAATACTTTGAGCATGCTTTATCCTACTTTATCTGAATTTATAAATTGTTGTGGTATGAACCTTCTGTCCCGCCTCAAATACCGGCTGCGGAAATTCCGGATGATGAACAGCATCTGGAAAATACTGTGTCTCCAGGCAGAGTGCGTGACGCTTGTCATAAGCCACACCACCCTTTCCTGTCTGCGGAGTGATAAAGTTTCCTGCATAGAACTGAACTCCCGGAAGGTCTGTATATACTTCCATGGTAATGCCGGAACGATCATCCTCCACCTGAGCGATCTGTTCCAGATCACCATGATTATCAAGAACCCAGTTATGATCATAGCCGCCAACAAGTGTCAACTGTTCAAAATCCGCATCAATTTCATCGCCCACACGTTTCAGCGAGCGAAGATCCATGGGAGTCCCTTCTACTGGCAGCGTTCTTCCTGTAGGAATAGCTCCCGGAAGGATTTCCGTAAATCCATCCGCTTTTATCATCACACGTTCATCATGGATAGAACCACTGTCATGTCCTGCCAGATTAAAATAGCTGTGATTGGTCACATTAATAACCGTTTTCTTATCACTGACTCCATCATAATCAATGCGGATAGCATTGTCTTCCTGCAGCGTATAGGTAACACTCATATCCAGATTTCCCGGAAATCCATTTTCCCCATCTGGACTGCGATAGGTGAATTTCACTGCATTTTCTGCCTCCAGAACTTCTGCATTCCAGATCGCTTTGTGGAATCCGTGTTCTTTATCTGTATGAAGATTATTTCCATTCTCATTGGCTGCCAGTTCATATTTCACCCCATCGATTTCAAAGGATGCGCCACCAATACGATTTGCATTTCGTCCAATCGTAGAGCCAAAGAAGCAATCATTTCCTTCATAACCGGTGACAGAATCAAACCCCAGCACAACATCTCGGCTTCCACCTTTTGCATCCGGCACGATCAGCTGCGTCAGAATTGCTCCGAAGTTTGTTACTGCCGCTTTCATGCCATTTTTATTAGTGATCGTATAAAGAAATGTCTCTTTGCCGCCTTTTGTAACTCCAAATGTTCTTTTCGAAATACCCATTTCTTATTCCTCCTTACAGCTCCACGCGGCCTTCCAGCGCACGAAGCAAAGTCACTTCATCAATATACTCCAGATCTCCGCCCACCGGCACCCCGCTGGCGATACGGCTCACCTTGATCCCGGTCGGCTTCACCAGCTTGCTGATATACATGGCTGTGGTCTCGCCTTCCAGACTGGAATTGGTGGCGATGATCACTTCATCCACATCCTTTTCCAGCCGGTGCATCAGTTCCTTCAGACGAATATCGGAAGGTCCGATTCCCAGCATGGGTGATATTGCTCCATGAAGCACATGATAAACCCCTTCATATTTTCCTGTCTTCTCATAAGCGCTCATATCCCGCGGATTCTCCACCACCATAATGACTTTGTGGTTTCTCTGAGGATTAGCGCAGATAGGACATAATTCCTTGTCTGTCAATGTCAGACATTCTTTACAATAGCGGATGGTTTTCTTCGCTTTTACGATGCTGTCTGCCAGCTTCTCCACCCGTTCTTCCGGCATATCAATAATATGAAATGCCAGCCGCTGTGCGGTCTTTGCTCCGATACCCGGCAAAGAAGCCAGTTGTTCTACCAACTGGCTGATCTGACTGCTGTAATATTCCATCAGAGACCAAATCCTCCCAGCCCTCCGGTAAGCTTGGCCATATTTGCTGCTGATGCTTCATCTGCTTTGCGCAGTGCCTCATTGACCGCTGCCATGATCACATCTTCCAGCATCTCTACATCATCCGGATCAACTGCTTCCGGATCAAGTTTCACTTTTGTCACTTCTTTTTTACCGGTTACAGTCACTTCTACTGCTCCGCCGCCTGCGGTTGCTGTAAATTCTGCTGTCTCCAGCTCTTTTGCACTCTCTTCCATCTGACGCTGCATTCTCTGTGCCTGTTTCATCAGATTACTCATGTTTCCCGGCATTCCGCCTCCTGGAAATCCACCTCTTTTTGCCATATTTCTATCCTCCTGTTTTCTATGGTTCAATGTCAATATCCATATCTATAAACCCTGACAGATCCGTCACAGGATCCTGCGGTCTTGGATCTGTATGGGGTGTATGAATCTGTACTTTCATGCGGACCTTAAGTTCTCTTTCAATCATTTTTTCCACGCTGTCCGCCAGTTCCTGTTCATCCACCGGCAGTTCTCTTGCCAGAATGATCTGCACACCGGTTCCATCCGGCAGTTCTCGCAAAGCCGCATCCTTCAACTGCTGGCTCTGCATTCCACCCATCTTTCTTCGGAGTTCCTGAAAGCGGTCTACAAACATCCGCACATCTGTAGATAAAGCTTCTCTTGGGAGCTTCTCCTGACTGCGGGACTCTGTCTCCTGCCGGGACTGTGCCGCTCCTGATTCCACTGCTGCCATCATAGGAATCCCTTTTTCCATCTGCTGTTCCAGCACACGGATCCTCTGCAAAATAGAATCATAATTCTGTTCCATTGCCGGACGGCACAGCTTGATCATGGCCAGTTCCACAAGCACACGCTTCTGCGTCGCATAACGAAGCTGTCCTGATAATTCTGACAACACACGAATATAACGCATGAGCGTATCCGTATCTGTCAGATCTGCTTCTTTTTTCATCTGTGCCAGACGTTCCGTTGATACATCCAGCACATCTTCCATATTCTGATCGCTCTTTAACATCAGAAGATTGCGAAGATACCAGATAAAATCTGTGACAAACTGAGACAGTTCCCGACCCTGCAGAATGATCTGTTCCAGTTCCCGCACCACATCTGTAAGCTTCTGATCACAGATCTTACGGAACAGATCACCGAATACATCTGTGTCCACTGCTCCCAGCACATCCAGTACATGGTCATAGGTCAGCTTCTGGCCAAGATAAAAGGCAATACACTGATCCAGAAGGCTGAGTGCATCTCGCATGGAACCGTCCGCTGCTTTTGCAATATAGGTAAGAGCCTTATCTTCTACTTCCACCTGTTCTTTTTCTGTCAGTTCTCTCAATCGGTCTGCGATGGTCTCTACCGTGATCCGACGAAAATCATACCGCTGGCATCTGGACAGGATCGTAATAGGAATCTTATGGGCTTCTGTCGTTGCCAGAATAAAGATCACATATGAAGGGGGCTCCTCCAGTGTTTTCAACAACGCATTGAATGCGCCGATGGAAAGCATATGGACCTCATCGATAATATAGACTTTATACTTTCCTTCTGTCGGTGAATAGGCAACCTCATCCCGGATCTCACGGATGTTGTCCACGCCATTATTGGATGCCGCATCGATCTCGATCACATTCATTGATGTTCCTGCGGCAATTGCCCGACAGGACGCACACTCTCCACAGGGATTCCCATCCACCGGATGTTCACAGTTGACCGCTTTTGCAAATATTTTTGCCACAGTGGTCTTACCTGTACCTCTGGTTCCACAGAACAGATACGCATGTCCTATACGATCCGCGTTGATCTGATTCTTCAATGTTGTCACTATATGGTCCTGCCCCTTCACATCCGAAAACTCCGAAGGGCGGAACTTCCGGTATAACGCGGTGTAAGACATGTCTATCCTCTCCTGTTCTGTCTGTTAATCTCCAAAACTGATACCGATCATCTTTGCTTCTTCAATGATGCCGGAATTCGGATCGACCATTTTCAATTTACCTGCCACTTCGCCAAGCGGTACTTTACAGGTCTCTCCATTGATAATGCCTACCATGTATCCGTATTCTTCCTGGATGATCAGCTGCGCAGCTCTTGCACCCAGACGGGTGGAAAGCACACGGTCATAAGGAACCGGAGAGCCTCCTCTCTGAGTGTGTCCCGGAACAGTCACACGCACATCCGCGCCGGTCCGCTGCATGATCTGTTCTGCCAGCTCATAAGAGACTGACGGATACTGATAATTTGCCAGTTTATTTTTATATTCCTTCTTGGACAGAGCAGCATCTTCCTTGGAGATCGCTCCTTCTGCCACTGCCAGGATCGTAAATCCTTTTTTCGCTTTGTTTCTCTTCTGAATCGCTTCGCAGACTTTATCAATATCATACGGAATCTCCGGGATCAGCACGATATCTGCACCGCCTGCAATACCTGCATGAAGTGTCAGCCATCCTACTTTATGTCCCATAACTTCCACAATAAATACACGACCGTGAGAAGCTGCTGTGGTATGGATACAGTCAATACAGTTCGTTGCGATATCCACTGCACTCTGGAATCCAAAGGTCATGTCGGTACCCCAGATATCATTATCGATGGTCTTGGGGAGATGGATGATATTGAGTCCCTCTTCACACAGAAGATTGGCTGTCTTCTGTGTTCCATTACCACCCAGGATCACCAGACAATCCAGATCCAGTCTGCGGTAGTTCTGCTTCATGGCTGCTACCTTGTCCAGTCCGTTTTCATCCGGTATGCGCATATTTTTAAAAGACTGACGAGAGCTTCCAAGGATCGTACCTCCGCGGGTCAGGATTCCTGAAAAATCTCTGGCTGTCAGCAGACGATATTCGTTGTAGATGAGACCCTTGTATCCCTCTTCAAATCCATAGATCTCCACATCGCTTCCGAGTTCATTATATAATCCTTTTCCAACACCTCTCATAGTGGCATTCAGCGCCTGACAGTCGCCACCACTGGTTAAGATACCTACACGCTTCATAACTCACTCTCCTTCACTGTCGTTTTTTGCAAAAGCATTTGAGTTTATTATACCCTACCTGTCTGGTTTTCACAAGCACACGTAAAAGCCCCGATGTCGCGTGTGACATCAGGGTCTCATTCTTTATTTTTAATCCGTGCATCCCGCTTTGAACTGTCGACCGCCACGTTACCTGCACAGTTAACTCAGACCAGGCACCCTCGCGGCACACAGGAGATCCCGCTTAGTGCTGCTTTGTTCCCAACCTGACACGGTTCACAGGTTCCTGTTGCGCAAGACCCGGGCATCAATGCCACTTATGCAGGGCAGCTGACGATCGAACAGCCCGAGGCAGGATATCACCTCTACTAAGGCGGATTGTAGATACAGGGCACCGCCATCTCCCCGGCTGCACGGAAATCTTATGACATTTTTACTTGCAATTCTCTTCAAGAATGCCTGTCCAGTATATCGCCTTTTGGAAGGTTTGTCAAACCTTTTGCACCTTGATTTTCCTCAGTTTACGGAAAAATTCCTTGAGAAGCGTAGAGCATTCTTCCCGAAGGATTCCTTCGGTCAACTCCACCTGATGATTGAAAGCCGGCACATTAAGAAGATTCAGGATCGAACCGGCACATCCGGCTTTAGGATTCCGACATCCGATCACGACTCTTGGAATCCTTGCCTGTACAATGGCACCGGCACACATCTGACAAGGTTCCAGTGTAATGTACATGGTACATTCCTCCAGCCGCCAGTCTCCCACTGCCTTGCTGGCCTTACGAATCGCCTGAAGTTCTGCATGTGCAAGGGTATTTTTATCCGTATTCCTTCGATTATACCCTCTTGCAATGATCTTCCCATCTTTTACGATTACACAACCGATAGGGACTTCATCTAGCTTCTCCGCTTTCTTTGCCTGCCGGAGTGCTTCCTTCATATATTTCTCTTCTTCTGTCATTTTCTTTCACTCCGCTCTTCTCACATCTGCCAAACCATGGGCAGCAGATACACCGGATGCCTCCTTCCGGATACAATACAAAACGCTTCGTATCCACCGGATAATCATCCCATTCCGCCACATAGTCTCTTCCACCGGGACGCTTGACCCAGATTCCGTGAGTGTCTGCAAATCGGATTCCCTTTCCCAGAATATCTTCCGCATCCAGTTCTCCCTGCCATTCCAGTGCACCGTTCTGATTCTTCAGTGCTCCAAGATAGATTCCTATGGTTCTGTCCTGATGATAAAAATAAATATAAACATTTCCGGCGGCTTCACCCGGATGGCAATATCCGCGAAGATGCAGTGCCAGCCTGCAGTGTCCGCCCCGTTCTTCTGCCTTTACAAAACCTGTACTGCGGAGCTGTTCCCCGCGCTCATAGGCGTAAAGATATGCGATCTGTCTCTTATATTCCTGCATAGAATGTCCTCCCTGTCTTTCAGGTCTATTCTATGCGGGACACGAAATATTTATGACTGTTATTGTCTTGCTTCTTCCACCAGATCCGCAAACTCAGCAAACTGCTGAAGACTCAGTGCCTCTCCACGGATCGTGGCTGACAGTCCCATCTTTTCCAGATTTTCCGCGATCAGTTCCTTGGATATACCAAGTCCCGGATCGTGGCTTACACTGTTCTGGAGGGTCTTTCGTCTCTGATTAAAAGAAGCCCGGATGATTCCAAACATAAGCTTTTCATTCTTCACCTTCACTGGCGGATCCACATGAGTCTGAAGACGGATCACTGCAGAACCAACATTAGGTCTTGGCATAAAACAGTTTGGCGGCACATTAGCCACAATATACGGATCTGCATAGTACTGAACCGCCAGGGACAATGCACCATAATCTTTGGAACCCGGTCCTGCCTGCATCCGCTCCGCCACTTCCTTCTGCACCATGACCGTAATATTATCCACCGGCACATGGCTCTCGAACAATCCCATAATGATCGGTGTGGTGATGTAGTATGGAAGATTTGCAACCACCTTCACCGGTCTTCCATCATTCATCTCCTCTGCCAGCTGGTTCAGATCCACTTTCAGAATATCTTCATTGATCACCGTCACATTATCATAAGGAGATAAGGTATCTTTCAGAATTGGAATCAGTGCACGGTCGATCTCCACCCTGCTGCCACGCCTCTGGCCGCATGTGCCAGATACTGGGTCATAGTTCCGATACCCGGCCCGATCTCCACAACAAAATCATCCGGTCCGACACCTGCCGCCTGAATGATCTTCTCCAGTACATGTTCATCGATCAGAAAGTTCTGTCCGAATTTTTTCTGAAACACAAATTTGTATTTCTGTAATATTTCTATGGTATTTTTCGGATTTCCAAGGGTTGGCTCCGGTCTGCTCATTGATATCTTCTCCTTCTACTGTATTCCATAAAATCTTCTGGCATTCTCCTCTGTAATACGGATCACTTCTTCCGGTGTGATCCCTTTTAACGCCGCCAGCTCCTGCACCACATACTTCAACATTCCCGAATCATTCCGTTTTCCCCGGTTAGGCACCGGTGCCAGATACGGGCAGTCTGTCTCCAGAAGCAGATATTCCATAGGCGACTCCAGTACCGTCTCCTTCAGCTTCTTCGCATTCTTGAAGGTCAGCACGCCGCCAATTCCCAGATAAAGTCCCATCTTCCGGTATTCTCTTGCCATCTCTGGCGAATAAGAATAACAGTGCATGACCATGGGCATCTCTCCATGGTAGTTTGCTTTCAGAAGTTCCATGGTGTCCGCTGCTGCCTCCCTGCTATGAATGATCACTGGCTTTTTCAGCTCCTTTGCCAGCTTCAGCTGTCGCAGAAACCATTTTTCTGAAGATCATGGCCTTCCTTATCCCAATAGTAGTCAAGCCCAATCTCTCCTACCGCCACGACTTTCTGGTTTCTGAAGCTGTTCCCTCATCCACTCCATATCCTCTTCCCGAAGTTCGCCCACTTCGTCAGGATGTACGCCAACGGCACTGTATACAAACTCATACTCTTCACTTAAGCTTACCGAACGCCTGCTGCCTTCCATACTCGCACCCACGTTCACGACTGTTCCTACTCCCCGCTCCCGAAGAGAAGTCAGCAACTCATCTCTGTCTTCATCAAATGCTTCATCATCATAGTGTGCATGAGTGTCAAATATCATCTTATGGTCTGCTCCTGTCTGTTTTATGGATATTTCCCTAACAGTATACCGATTTTAAAATATCAATGCAACTATTCTTTACAGATATGCCTCATATTCCGCGCCCGCAAATGCGACCTGCATGCCATTATCCAGCGGAAACAGTTCATAGGGATTGAGCTGATGCTGTCCTGCCCGGGTTCCATTAGTAGAATTCAGATCCTCCAACAGGTAACATCCCTCTTCCTTGATGATCCGGGCATGGATCCGGCTTACTGTAGGCGCCGGAACCCAGCCATCCACGCTTTCCTTCCTTTTACCAATCAGGAAGCTGGTCCCTTCCATCTTAAGATCCGGGTAGTCAGGATTTTTACTTTTCAACAAAAGTCCATAATGTTTCTCTTCTCTGAGAAATGTTGTTTCCCCTGTATTTCCCTGCTCTCGAAGAAACAACACGGATCCGCTCTTGATCTGATCCGCTTCCGCCACATAAGTTTCCACAGGCTGCTTTTTCTTCTTATGAAAGAAATTCTTCCAGCTTCCGGTCTTTTCCAGGATTTCTTCCTGTACGGATTTTTTGCCAGATGACAGCGTCTGCGTTCCTGTTACAGGCTCCACTGCTTCCACCACAGGCAAAGCAGTTTCTTCGTTTTTCTCCGGAGTTTCCATCTCCGTATGACTCTTCAGAATCTCCATCAAGCTGAAATTTGGTTCCAACGCACACTGATAGAGATCATACCCGAACTCGATTCCTTTCCGGTCACTTTTATCCAGTTTTCCCATAAGATACTCCGCCAGATCAAGGAACGATTCCCGAATCTTTTTCTCATAACCTGGATAGTAGCAGACATACAGCCGTTCTGTCCGGGTATCCAGGTACAGATATTCCGAAGTAATACAAAATGATCTGCATTCAACAAATATTCTTCCGATGCATTGAGGATCTGCAGAAGATCCTTTAAGAGTTCCACAAGCTGTTCATAAGAAACCTTTCTCCGTTCATAGAGAAGTTCCATGCTCTGTCGTCCGGTGATCTCATAAAAATACTCTGTCTGCTTTTCCTTCTTCTGTTCCACACATGGAAGGAATCCATAGATTCGATTCTCAGTTATCATCCGGTCTTCGTAGATCTCCTCCCTCTTCTCTGCATCTGTCATGATCATATAATTACTGTTCAGATCTCTTTTGTATCTCACATCCATCATCTGTTTTTATTCCTCCCCTGATCTTATCATCCACCTGCTCCTGCGAATAACTTTGCACGGTCTTACCCTATATAACTTTTCTACTGTCTTAATCTCTATCTGAGCCGGAAGAAATCGACCTTTACCCGAAACCTTTATTTCTGCCTGAAGTGGACTTACACGCACCTCTACTTCTGCATCCTCCATCCAGAGCAGCCTCTCACTTAGCTTTCTGCTCAGATCTTCCTGCATCTGTTCTCTGATCACCTCGTCTGATCTTCCATCCCTGTAGATTCCTTTGACTCCAGATTCCAGTATGCCATGAGTCACTACCGCACAATCATGTGTGTAGAGCGTAAAATAAACCAGATAGACCAGAAGAATACAGATCATCGGAACCAGAATGGACGCTTCCAGCACAAACCGTCCTTTTTTTCTGTTCCACTGTCTTTTCATATGATCGTCCTCCAAACTGTCAGCACAAAGCCAACGGTAAAAAACGGCACCAGCGGAATTTCTTTTTTTCCGGACAAAATCCCATAACCTGCTCCCGCCAGCAGGCCAAGAAACAGAATTCCCATCAATATTTCATACGGCAGCCACATTCCCAGTGCAAGCAATAACCACCCATCTCCCAGACCAATTCTTTCTCCACTCAATTTCCCCACGACCAGCAGAAAAAGTCCTGGAAACCACACCATCTCCCGACCATTCCAAAGAGCCGTCAGCAGACCGGTCAGCAGAAGCTCCAACAACAGCCAGAAAGAAAGCATCTGATCTTTCATATCCTCCCATGACAGGATCAAGAGATGCAGAAAGACCCAGAGGACACTCATGATCCACCGCACCCCTGGCAGCAGCGCATTCCTCCAGTCTGAGAATAAGGAATCGCCATCACCGTCCGCTTTAGTCCCCGGCAAGTCTTTCGATTATGATAGTTGGTTCCATAATTGGTAATATAGACCATAGCTCCTGGTTTCTCTTTCTTTACACAGTATACACAGGCTGTATACCGGCTCCCATCCCAGTTTCTCGCAGCATCAAGCTGTCCGGCAGCGATACTCTGGATACTCACGTTCAGATACCGACAGTCCCTGCTTCTGTGATATACCTCACCTTTGGGTGTTACATAGACAAATATCTCGCCATCTCCAGCTTTCTCCCGTATAACCTACCCAGTCTCTGACCACTACACGCTGCACTACCGAACGGCTTCCAAAGGAAAATGCGGCAAACGGAAGTGTCACCTGATCATAGGCATACAGACGGGTATACGGATCCCCTCATTCGCTCCCTGTCCCACAGTCACCGCCAGCGACTGTGCCTGCTGTGTCAATGTCCGATATTTTTCTGCCTGAAATCCGGTCATCACAAAAACATAAAGCATAGCTGTTACTGCGCAGAGCAGAAATGGCAACACTATGGAAGTTTCCAGTGTCAGACTTCCTCTTTGAAAGGCACAGGGGCAGACTCTCCTGCTCACCACCTTTTGGAGACGCCATAACCGTCGGGATGTCTGAACACCTTTTTTATATTTTTCACACCTGCAGAAGAGCCTTCCCCCATGCCTTTCCTTTTGTTTACTCATATCCATATGTCCGCTCCAGATAAATGCCATCCATCCACACCTGCGCCGTCATACGCTCCACACAATGATCCAGATGAATCTGTTCACAACCTTCCATCATCCGCAGTTCTCCTTCGATCACATCCAGCGAGCGCATTGCCAATGTCTTTGCAGGAACAACGGTCAACAGCATACGCAAATAGTCTTCATAATCAAGTCCGCTCTGTTCTGCTGTCTGTGCATCATAACTTCCGGGATTTCCCAGAAAACGCAGAACCGCACTCAAGGGAACCTGCCACTGATCCTCCCCTTTTACCACTGCCAGTTCATAACCGCCCAGAAGTTGACGCACTTCTGCAATACTTTCCACATAAGCCCATCCGATCAGGATCAGATGCTTGACTGCCTGGATCAGGCTGTCATCCCCCGTAAGCCCCGCAATTACCAAAGCAAGAAATTCTGCCTGTTCTTTATAGTTGGAGTGTGTCATCAAGAAGGTGTAATTTGCTCCTTCCCTCAATGCCAGCAATGACAGGATCGTCAATTCCAGATTTCTTTGATCCGATGGTTGTCCTGCAAACAAGTTACTCCATCTGATAGTCCAGATATCCATCCTCTCTTCCCTCTGCGAGATGGTCTGATGCTTGTGTCAGATACTCACAGGCATATCCGATAAACCACTGCTTCTGGATCAGAGCATCCTCGTTTCCTGTGCAGCCCTGCTCCTTCTGACAACTGTCTTACCGTCGGTATATTTACAGTATTGATGGTTTTCTCAGAGAGAATACTGCCGGAAGGCACCGCCATCTTGAAGAAAAATCCATCCAGAAAACTGCTCCAGGAAGACACCTCCCCTGACAGTTCATCGTCTTCGTCATCATAATCCATCACGACCCGGCGGCTTTCTTCATAGTCCCGCTGCATCTCTTCCGCCTGCGTCAACAGCTCCTCACGCTGCTCAGGCCCAAGCAACCAGTCCTCCACCAGATCCTGTCCCCATTTTTCCTTCATGACCTCTATGGCCTGATGATAAAATACAGCACCGTCTCCATCCGTCGCCCGTACCAGGTCTTCAAGGTTTACTCCCTGAAGGTTCAGGCGATCCAACGGTTTTCCACGGACATTCGTAATATTCTCCTGTATAAATTTCCACAGATGACTGCAAAGTTCTTCTCTTTTCTCCGTTCCGCCCTGAAAGGAAGTGTCTATATAAACCAAATCCCACTTATCCAGCAGATGCGGCTCATATTCAGAAAACAGCGAGAACATCCCATTTTCCACAGCCTGTTCTGCCCGCCTTTTTGCCGACTGCTTCTGTACCGACTGAAGACAGATCAGATACAGTCCAAGGAACACGAGAAAACTAAGTGTCAGCCACACAGTGATCGATCCTTTTTTCTTAGATCCGACTGGTCTGTGAAACAATTTTTTCAAAAATATCATTCACGACTCCTGTAATCTTTCCTTTAAAAATAATGACCAATCCCACAAGAACCACAATAATAAGAATGACTTCAACAGTTCCCATCCCTTTTTTATCCTTAAAGATATTTCTCAACCAATCTTTCATAATATTCCTCCTGTCTTACCCGGCAAATGATGACACCGCCGGATACATGATCATGATCAAAATGCTCAACAACATTAAAAGCATCGGTAACAACAATCTGCTTTCACACTCTTCACCAATCTTCCGTGCCAGTGCTTTGCGGTCCTCAAAGGCATCTTTTGCTTCTGCTTTCAGCATTTCAGCAAGATTGCCTGTCCCAAGGCGCAGATTCTGGCTGAGCAAGGTTCCAAGCTTCAGATAAGAAGATAACCGACAATCCATACCAAACTGCTCATAGGCCACAGTCTCTGCTACACCGTTCTGCATCTGACGCAATGCCAGCTTCATCTGCTCATAGGCATCCTCCGAATTACCGGTCATCTGCCTCTGCTTCTCATACCCCCGTATGATTCGTTCCCAGGCGTGACGGATACTGATCCCTGCTCCCATGTAAAGACTTAAGCGATTCACAATGTCAGGATAGGCAAGCTGCATCTTTCGCTCATATTTCTGTTGTCTCTGTTCATCCTCCCGCTTCTTTCCTGTCCATAATCCACATAAGGCTGCTCCTGTGAGGAGAGTTGTCCACAGCCAGCGGGTATCTCTCTGTGGATACCAGGTAACTGCCTGCTCTGATACTTCGGCAGGTAATTGAACCGTCTCCTCATACCCGACCTGACACTCCTGAAGCTGATACTGAAGCATCCGAACCATCATGGCTGTATCCGGCGCTTCCGGTGGACAGATCTGTATGGTCCGGTTCCAGGTCAGATTCTCCTCCTCAAAGCTCAGGAGCGCCTGTACCTGTATCCATACCGGTTCCTCAAGTCCTTCATTTTTCAATGTTCCGTCCGGTTCCAGATACTTCCAGGAATCCAGATACCATTGAACCGTCACTTCAGAATCCCATATCTGTGTGGGCATATGAAGATCCATGGTCACATGATCAAGCGATGTATTCTGTCCCAGAAAGATCGTTTCCAGATTCTTGGATGCCTCCCGGATCCTTGTCTGTTCTTCCTTCCGGTCATAAGGCACTGCTGCCACTGTTACATCTATCGGCATCTTATCTTCTCCGATCTGCACCTGCAGATGCTCTGTTACACTGTCTGCGCCTTTTCCCGGTCGGGACAGCTCCGTAAGCGGCTGCTGCTCCCACAGACTGCAGATCAACAGCAGAACGCTGACCGCCATGCCCACACATCCCGTCATCACAACTTTGATCTTATATTTCAAACTGCACCATCCTCTTTCCCATCAAGTAAGCAGCCCCGTAGATTCCCAGGCAGACGCTCATGACGAGTACACCAGTCATGTTATGATACAGCCCCTCCAGAAATTCTCCCGATCCAAGCCGGATGTACAGCAACACCGCCGCCGGCATCACCGACATGATCCTCTGCTCATAGACTCTTGCGGCCAACAATGTGCGGATCTCCCTTCGGGTATCCATGATCTCCGCCATCTGCGCTGCCGTCCCACGAATCACTGTCTGAAGACTTCCTCCACTGATCCGTGCCGCCTTAAACACTTCCGCAAAGCTTTGCACTTCTTCATAAGGATATTTTTCCGCCAATTCATCAAACAGGATCTCTGGTCTTTGATTATTCCCTGCTTTGGCCAGCATCATCTTCAGTTCTTCCTGCATAATGCCTCCTTTCGGAAACATCAGACACAATTCCTGATAGGACTGTACCAATGCATTTTCCATTGAATAGCCCGCCGTGAGAGATGACGCCAGTAGCAGGATCCATTCCCGGAACATTTTCCGAAACAGCTCCTGTCTTTTTTCTCTTCGCACATTTTCTCTTTCCTTATGCCAAAACCATATCAATGGGATTAAAAAAGGAATTGCAAGAAAACTGTCGTAGTAGAGCCACGACAAAAGAATCGTAAGAAATCCGCCTTCCAGCCCGTCAAGAAGCACTGTTTTCCCGAGGATATATGATCCCGGCACGCTGAAATTTTTCAATCTGCTTCATTACTCCTGTCTTTTCCTGTATCCCGCAGACTCTGCCGGATATCTGCCCGGTTTCCCGGAAGAGAAACAGAGGATTTAACTCCACCTGTTCCCCTTCCATACCGGTTACTTCTGTAATTTCCAGTATTCTGCGGCTCTTATCCCGCAGACGTCCAAGATAAACGATAATATCCACCCCTGAGGCGATCTGTCTGCGGATCGCCTGTAAAGGAAGTTCTCTGTTCATCAAGACCATGGTCTCCATGCGTGCGACCGTATCTTTCGTACTATTGGCATGACAGGTACTGATACTCCCATCATGTCCTGTGTTCAGGCAGGTAAGCAGTTCAAATGCCTCGGCGCCCCTCACCTCTCCCACAATAATTCTCGACGGTCTCATCCTGAGCGATGCCCGGATCAGATCCCGGATCGAGATTTCTTTACAGTCCTCCGTTCCTGCAGACCGGGTCTCCAGCCTCACCAGATTGGGCACATGCTGTATCTGAAGTTCTGCGGTGTCTTCAATAACCACAACCCGTTCCTCTTCAGGAATAAATTCCGAAAGTGCATTCAAAAAAGTCGTCTTGCCGCTGCCTGTTCCGCCTGCGACCAGAATCGAATAGCCCGCTCTCACCGCATCCGCCAGAAAATCAATCTCCTCCTGAGAGATACTGTCCATCTCCAGCAGCCGTTTCATGGTCATCGGCTCTTTTGGAAATCGTCGTATCGTGATGATCGGTCCGTTGACCGCCACCGGCGGCAGCACCACATGGACACGGTCTCCGTTTTCCAGCCTGGCATCTACGATGGGCTGAGATTCATTGACCGCCCGGTTGCATGCCCCGGTGATCTGCCGGATCACGTCCAGTATCCGTTCTCCTGAGTAAAAATTCTTCTCCCATCGGCTGAGCGTTCCATCCTTCTCCAGAAAGATCCCGTTCATGCCATTTACCATGATCTCCGTCACATCCGGCTCCTCCAGCAGCTCCTGAAGAACATCCATCTTGCGGAGTGCATGAAACAGTTCTTTTTTCAGACGGCACCTTTCATTCAGCGAAACAGCCTGCTCTTTCCCATACGAAATCACAACTTCGTCGATCAGTTCCTGCATCTCTTCATCAGACACATCCCGACTCAGGTCTACACGCTCTAAAATCTGTCTCTTCAGCTCTGTAAATACTTCTTTTGCCTCTGATACATCTCCCATGATCCCTCCTAACTTGTCAGCAGTTCCCGGATATAACTCCCCAGTCTCTGCCCCGGCAGCATACTTAAGTCTGATTCGCTGTCCGACCCGGTTCCATCGGGCGGCAGCTCGAGCTTCTGCAGCAGTTCCAGAATATCCAGTCCGTCTAAAATCTGAATATAGCGATCCCACTGTTCGATTTTTCCACGGGAGATCGGATCTTTCTTTACCGGCATATAGATCCCATCACATTGTCTCAGCAATTCCAGTTCATGACCGGTGCTGGTTCCCATATCCAATATAATGACATCATACGTGCTCTGGCTTCGGATCAGATGCAGAAGTTTTTTCCATTCTTTTACTGTAATCTGACAAAAATCTGTATAGGAATCGCAGGGTGGAATATAATCCATTGCTCCGAACTTCTGAACCATACTGTTGAGACGATAGAGAAACTGAGATTTATTCTGACGAAGAAAATATATGAGATCCGCCATATTCCAATGGTGCTCTCCCAACAACCCCGTCAGTCCTGAGCATTCTTCCATATTTAGATATAATACATGTTGTGTTTCCCCCACAATCTGGCCCAGCGTCAGCGCAAACTGTGTCTTTGCATTAGCATCTGCCGGTGAATATACCCCGATCACCCTGTTATCCTTTCGTACTCCCGCCGGATACAGCTCCCGGTTGTCCTGCTCCGAATAATAATACATGATCTCCCGCAGAATCGTTTCCACGGACTGATACTTGTACACGGTTGGATAAGAAGTAAACTTCCCTGGCAGATTTCCCTCAGAGAGCAGAATCACACATTTACCCTGAAGCACATCTTTCCATGCCTCATACCATTTTGCTGTTATCAGCAGGATCTCTGTCTCGTCTCCATCCGGTGTCTGTTCCATCCGTGTCTGATCCGTGCAGGCACAAACCTGGAATAAATAACCTTTTTTCAGATTGACATACTCGGCAAATGCCTGTACATAGGCAAGATCCGGGTCTGCAATCCATAATTTTGTGTTTTTCAAAATAACCTCCTGCAACAAATACTCCCGTTATTATGCTGCAAATTTTTGGAATTTAGCTTTGAATGACAAGCCTGTAGCGAATTGCTACATAGTAGACAAACGTTTATCATGCGCCTATTATAAATCGCGGATTTTTATGTGTCCATGGTGTTTACAGTTTGTTCATATTTTTTAGCAAAAACTCACAAAAGATGAAAAGCTGACACTGCGTAAAGCAAAGAAACTCCGCTGAATCCGAGGGTTCCAGATGTCAAAAGGCTGACCGGGCCAAGTCCCACCTGACAGTCGATCCCCCATCTTTTCAGCATTGAATTGATCAGGCAGATGGCGATCCCACCCATAACTGTGCGAATACCGAAGTTCAACATCCATTCCATCCGGTTTTTTATGCTTCCAATCAGCAGCACCAGCACACAGGCCCCTGCGATCAGCAGCATTCCTGTTCCTTTTTCCATCCTGCTCCACCTCCAGTACATGTATATGACAGAAAGATATTACTATGCAAAAAACACACGAACCAGATGTCAGAACATCCTGATTCGTGTGTTTTATGATTATCCTCTTTGAGCTACATATTTAAATGAAGTATATTTGGGGAGGTAATAAGCATCCGTGTATTCTACCAGTTCATCCGTACTGTCATAACCAAGATAATGGAATCCGAATACCTTTTTTCCTTCTTCCAGTTTCATAAGTGCCGTATATTCTTTCGGCAATGTCACGATCTGCAGATAGGATTCTACCCTCTCCGGCATCTTTCCTTTGGTGTCCATATATTCATACAGAGACCCCTCACCGAATTCATACCGGTCTGCATCCCAGAACAGATCCTGCGGAATATATGCTTTCTGAAGTGCATAAGGTTCATTATTTACATAAGACAGGCGTACCAGTTCAAATAACATTTTTCTGTCCGGAAACTTCTCGGCCAGAATTCCTTTTGCCGGAACCAACTGAAGCGAAACAACTTTTCTGAACGATTCATATCCTGACTGCCGGATCTGCATACTCAGGCTGATCGTTGCCGTTGTGCCCTGCTCGATCCTTGCCATATTTTCCGGTATTTTCACTACAAATGTACCTTTTCCGAGCAGCGGGCGGATATAGCCTTCTTCCTCCAGCATCTTCAGAGCTTTGCGAACGGTCTGTCGGTTGATTCCATACTGCTGTGCCATCACACGTTCCGAATCCATCTTATCTCCAACCTGATATTCTCCGCGCCGCATCTTATCCAGTATTCGATTCATAAGTTGTATGTAAAGTGCATTATATTCCATTACTGTTTGCTTACGCTCCTGAATTTGTAAAAATCACTGATAGCCACAATTTCAAAATATTCAAACGGAATGCCTTCTTCCACATAAGAAGTTCCCCGAATCATCAGACACTCCTGATCCTTTGTCTGCAAAAGTTCCTGTTCCTTAGGGCTTGGTGTGACGACCAGAATCTCTTCTTCGCTTTTCTGGGTCACATATCCGAATTTTTCACGGATCAGTTCATAGAACGAACAGTGTTCCAGATCTTCCTTTTCCACACCTTTTACTTTTTCATAAACCATGTAGGTACTTTCTATGGACTTGGGAATATCCTCTATCACGCGCAGTTTTCTCAAAAAAAGGACAGGAGTCCCCAGGGAAATCTTCAGCATCCGACTGATAAATCTGTTTGCTTCTTTGATCTCCAGATTCAATATACGATATTCAAATGTTAATCCTTGTTTTGTAAGTGCTTCCGAAACAGACTGACAGACTGTTAAATCTCTCAGAATCGATATATTTTTTCCCTGCATGAAACCCTATTTCCCATCCCATTTTTTATTATTATAGCCCAGAATTTTCCTTTATTCAAGCACGTTCTCTCATTCCTGAAGTCCAAACACGTACTCCATATCGTGCCATTTTTCGCCGCCCCACACAGAAGCTGAGATTCCAAGATCTTTGTATCCCATCCTCTCATACATTTTTACTTTTTCATCCAGACAGGTAAGTACCACCCGTTTCCGTCCCTGCCCCTTCTCCCGTGCAAGATATCGCTCCATGATTTCTCTGGCAAGCCCCTGTCCTCGATACTCAGGCAGCACATCTAATCCAAGTAACATAATATTTTTTCCATTTTTATTATGAAGAGTAATATTCGTAAAGAATTCATCCCGAAATACATCTTCATCCGTGGCGATTCCATTCAGAAACCCTGCAATCTTATCTGTCTTTTTGTCAACCGCCACCAGAAATGTTTCCTGTGCCTGTGATGCCCGCTCCGCCATGGATTCCGGCGTACATGCTTCGTTGGACGGGAAACAAATATTTTCAATCTCAATTGTCTGGTCTGCTTCCTCTTCCTTTACATTACGAAATGTAAATAATTCCGATAATTCTGCTTTTGTCATTTTTCCGCCTCGTTTCTTGTCTCAAAAAGTGTTTCATACAAAATTGCCCCGACCATAAGAACCGCTCCGACTGCTGCCCACTTTCCAATCGTTTCATGAAAGATCAGATAAGACCAGATTGGTGCCATAATGATCTCTGACGAGGCAATTAAATTTGCATTTAATGCAGTTGTCATCTGAATTCCTCGCGTGTATAATACTGCTGCCACTCCTGAACACAGAAATCCTGCCACCACCAGAATTCCTGTCTGTCTGACGTCAAATACATCATGTGCAAAAAAGACCGCATATGTTCCTGTAATCAGAATACATATAATCTGCGAAAACAAATTCGCAGATACCGGATCGTTGTCTTCCATCGCCCCTAAATAGAACTGACCGCCAAACATAATACCAGATGCGAGAGCCAGAATATTTCCCAGCATCATTCCTGTGTTTATCTGCCCCGCAAAGAATATTAATATTCCTGCACTGCATACAGCCACTGAAATAATCTGCTGACATTTTAGCCTTCTTTTCTGGAAAATTCTATAATAGAACAATACAAAAATGGGCGAACAATACTGTAACACGATTGTATTTGCAACTGTTGTATATTTGTTTGCAAGGAAAAAACATATGGTCTGACCTGCTGTAGCCAACGCTGTCAACAGAATCTGACGATTCCACCGAATCGCAGACCCTCTGTTACACGCGGAGAGTCAGCATTGCGACCAGAGATATTACCGCTGTCACAGTCATTCCGTGATACGTTACCATTTTGGTTGCAATCCCAAGAAAGCTCCACAAAAATGCAGTTTCCAGAATCAGGATATTGCCAACCATTTGCCTGCTTCTCATAATAACACCTGTTTTATTCCTTTCAGATCAGCGATGTGATATGCTGCCTTTGACTGGTCAAAGCAGAAGCGTTCATCTTTTCTCGCCGCAACCGCAGCTCCTGCTGCCACGCCTGCCTCGATCCCATAGGTAGAATCCTCCACGATCAGACACTCTTCCGGCTTTCTTCCAAGCCTGTTCATGGTGATCTGATAGATCTCCGGATCAGGCTTGCTCATCACCAGAGATTCTCCACTGATCACGGATTCAAAATAATCCCGGATGTCACATTGATCCAGCATCTGTGAAATACAGTGCACCGGCGAAGAAGATGCCAGTGCGATCTGCAGACCCTGTTCTTTTAACCAGCGCAATATCTCTTTTACTTCCGGATACAATACCTCCGTAAAATCAGCGATATGACCGGACTGATAGATCTCCTCCAGTTCCTCATCAAACTGAAGGTCATCCAGCGGTCTTCTGGCCAGTTCATGCATCAGTATCCGCTCCGTCTTTCCTGACATTCCAACGATTGGGTACAGTTCTTCTATTCTGATCCAGGGATATCTTTTTACAAGTTCCCTGTATGTACGTTCCAGATAAAAATATTCGCTGTCGATCAGCACACCGTCCATGTCGAAGATTACTGCCTTATACTTCATCTTATTGCCAGTCCTCGTCATTTTCCTCCTCACATCCTTCAAGATCCTCTTCGTTGAAAAAATCAACCTGTTTTCTTCCGTTTTCTATGATTCCTTCCAGAATTTCCTCCCAGGACATTCCAATGTTACGCTCCATCAACGTCTCGATCAGCATTGCAAGATTCGTTCCATATACAACTTTGATCCGACGATCCTTCATACTTTCCGGCACGATCGTATTAAACGGTGAGCCGCTTAACAGATCACAGAACACCAGAATATGCTCTGCTTCTTTCATCGTCTGCAATGCTTCTGCAATATGCGCTTCCAACTCCGTCTTAGTGTCTCCTTCCGGAAAATCCACCCACACAAAATCATCCTGTTTTCCAAGGATCAGTTCTGCCGCGCTGGCAATACCGCTGGCAAAATGTCCATGTCCCAATACCATAATTCCTGTCATATACAATCTCCTCCTGAAAAAACAAGGGCAGATATTTCTCATACCTGCCCCGGTTGTGTTTACTATTTTGCCTTTGGATAATGAGCTAAAGATTCTTCAAACGGGTCAACTCCCGTATCAATATAAACCTGCTCAGCGCCTTTGGCCGCTACAAACTGAAATGGAACTGTATACATCAGCGGTGCAAGATATTTGTTTGTCTTTACACTGAATACCGCATCTCTCTTATCTGCATCCGGAATATCTTTACAGGTGATCACATGTACCCGCGGTGTATATTTTTTGTATGCAGTACGGAATTGAAGCATACGCTCATATTCTGCCTCGTCGGAACCGATCATAAGAATGGTCTGTTTCGGTCCGATTGCCATGGTCGGTCCGTGGGAATACTCCTCCAGTTCATATCCAAGAACCGGAAGTCTGAGCATCTCGCCTGCCTTCAGTACGCCCTCCAGCATGGATCCATAATCTACGCCATATCCAAGAACGTAGATACGTTCCTGTTGACGATGGATGCGTTATTTCTGTCATACCATGCCTCACTCTCATCGAGTACCGTCTGGAAATGATTTACCAGATCTGCAGCTTCCTTCAAAGCCTCCTGATACTGCTCTTCGGTGTAGATATTCTTAGCTTTTGCCACGCCGATCGCCCACAGATAAACACTCAGTACCGACACGGTATATCCTTTTGTCTCCGGCGGTGTCAGCTCATCGCCCACCAGCAGATGTACGGAGATATCTGTATTTTCAGTGATCTTGCTCTGCAGATTACCGGTGATTGCCAGCGTCAGATAACCGTTCTTCTTTGCATACTCCATAACCTCGCAGGTAGATACACTGGTTCCTGACTGACTGATTCCCACATACAGGATCTGATCATTTTTCAGCATTCCTGTCCAGTCCGGTTTCTCATAGTTCTGATAGACCGTCGGATACTGTGCACTTGCATCAATTCCTACGATATGTTTGAAATAGTAAGCAGCGATCTGAGATACATTGTAGGAAGTACCTGATCCAAAGAAAAATACTTTCTTAATATCATGTTTCTTAAAAACTTCCACAAACGGATCCACAAATACGTTCTGGTTATCCAGTGTATATTTCAGCACCTCCGGCTGTGATTTAATGTTTCCAAGTACAGTCTGTTTCATAGTTCTCCTCTTTTCTGATTCATTCTTTTATTTCAATAATTCAGTCACATCACGTTTTACGTCCCTCGGGGTATTCTGTATGTACAGTTTGACTCCCTTCTGAACCAGTTTTGAAAATGCTTCTTTCTCTTCCGGCGTGATAAATGTGTTCTTATCGATCTGTGTTGCTCCCGGACGGTTGGACATATTTCCAATGGTAATATAAGGAACCTGATATCCGGCTTCTGCCATCCGCAGGATTGGAACCGGGCTGTTGCAGAGAATCATCACTTTGATTCCTTCATCAATTTTTCTTATAAATTTGTCCGCCGCTTTTGCAGATCCGAAAATGGACAGTTTACAGTTCTCCGGCATACCAAATTTCAAAGTTGTTTTTCTTGTCTCATCATTTACAATGTCGTCATCAACGATTGCGATCCTCTGGAGAGAATACTGCGGGATCCAGTATCCGCATACCTGTCCGTGAATCAGTCGATCATCAATGCGTGTATCTAAAATTGCCATACGCGCCTCCTTATGCAGAGATCAGTCCAAGGATTCCCAGCACAAAGCCAATTACCACGATTCCTGCGATCACATACTGAACTTTCACTTTCTTCTTAATTGCTCCATATACACCTAATGTGCATGCCAGCGGAAGCAGCTTCGGCATGATCTGATTCAGATAATCCTGAATGATGATTTCACTGCCGGAAAGTGTGAACTGAAGCGGGCAGTTGATGCTTACCCACATCGCGATCATACAGCCAATGGACATAGCTCCGATAATGCCTGCACAATGAGTAAACAGTGCCATTCTACCGGTCTTCTCCATCTCGCTTAAGATCTGTGCACCTTTGTTGTATCCAAGATCCAGTGTGATCAGACGGGTCAGCACATTCGGAATGTTGAATACCAGCAGCAGAATAAACGGTGCGATCGGGTTGCCTTCCTTTGCAAATCCAATAGCCAGTGCACATGCCAGGATACGGATAATGCCCCAGAAGAAAGTATCACCGATACCGGAAAGCGGTCCCATCAGAGATACTTTGATGGCATTGATGGTTGATACATCAAAATTCGGATCTTCCTTTGCGCTCTCCTCCATGGCGATGGTAGTTCCCATTACAAACGGTGATGGAGCTACGGTCATGTTAAATGCTGCAATATTTCTGTGCATTGCGGCTTTTAATCCTTCATCGTCATCTTTATATATTTTTCTCAGAAGCGGCATGATCGCATATAAGAATCCAAGACCTTCCATTCTCTCATAGTTGAAAGAACCTAACAATGTAAAACTTCTCCAGAATACGCCTCTGAAATCTTTCTTTGTAAATCTTCCTGTCGTTACTTCATTATTTGCCATGTCTAGTCCTCCCACTCATCGTCAGCAGCAGTGTTTGCAGCCACTTTTGCTGTTCCCTCATTGGATCTCAACATGAAGATGATCCATGCTACTGCAACTGCGATTGCCGCAATCGCAACCATTGTAAGATCAAAACCAACATAAGCTGCCGGAATAAATCCTAAAATGAAATACGGAATCAGTCGTTTCTCCATAATGATGTTTAACAGTAATGCAAATCCGAGACACGGAAGCAGTGCAGCTACTCCGCCAAGTCCGGTATTTATCCAATCCGGCATGTTGTTTACGATGCCTTCAATCAGCTCATTTCCGAAGAACATAACGATAAATGTCGGAATTGTGTAAGCTAAAAATGTACAGATACCACAGAAATAATGACACCAGCGGATTCCTCTGAAATCCAGTGCGTCGATCTTCTTATCTGCTGACAGCATCACACCTGAATAAGCGGACATCAGCAGCGTGTTCAGGAACTGCATGATAACTGCAACCGGAACACCAAACAAAATTGCGGTCTCAGCACCTGTACCAGTTGTAATTGCTACTGCTGTACCAATCGTACCACCTATACCAATATCCAACTGAGCAACCGGACCAATTCCAACGGCACCCATCCACATTAACTGGAGCTCTGCTCCGATGATTAGACCAGTCTTTACATCCCCCAGAACCAGTCCTACCAGAAATCCCGTTACAATCGGCTCACGAAGCTTGCATTCTCCAAGCCAGTCGCCTTCACATCTGCTCGCACCTGCGATGATAGCAATCAATATTGCCTGCACCAAACTCATAACCATTCCTCCTAAAATTATTCTTCCTCTTTCGCGAATCGGATCAAGTGGTATATTGTACGTACCACTTGATATTTATATACCACACCAGTTAGCAGATTACAATACTTTTTTACTCATTTTAAGGATTTTGTCTATTTTATCAGATTTTACCTTTAAAAATTAGGAAAAATGCCCATGCCCAGTATAAGTTTCCATTTTCACGACTATACTGTTATTAACCTATTTTTCCCAGAACAGGAAGGAGGATACAGATGAGACAAAAGCAGGCAGACGCGCCTCCCGATACCAGGAAACAGCAGTTAATGGAAGATCTGCGCCGTACCAAATGTGCACTGGACCAGGCCTATTCCAATTTTGAAAATGTAGTGGATCCTGACTTGATAGACTGCTCCATCTATGAACTGAAAGCAGTGCAGATGCGCTACCGTTTTCTTCTGAAACAGGCAGAATTACTGGAAAAAGCGACTTAGAGATTCGTTGACTTCTTTTTCTTCCTGTGCTACTCTTAAGACAATGGTTTTTTATGCTATAATTTACGAAAACAGAGGATAAGCAAATGGAAAAGAAAAAGTTTTATATGACCACCGCCATTGCCTATGCATCCGGAAAACCGCACATCGGAAATACCTATGAAGTTGTACTGGCAGACAGCATTGCCCGTTATAAGAGATTCGAGGGTTACGATGTATTTTTCCAGACCGGAACCGATGAGCATGGCCAGAAGATTGAGCTGAAAGCAGAAGAAGCTGGCGTCACTCCGAAGGAATTCGTTGACAATGCCGCAGATCAGATTAAAAAGATCTGGGATCTGATGGATACTTCTTATGACAAATTCATCCGCACCACTGATGAAGATCATGAGAAACAGGTACAGAAAATCTTCAAATATATGTACGACAAGGGAGATATTTACAAAGGTTCCTATGAAGGAATGTACTGTACTCCCTGTGAGTCCTTCTGGACCCCATCCCAGCTGGTAGATGGCAAATGCCCGGACTGCGGACGTGAAGTACAGCCTGCAAAGGAAGAGGCTTATTTCTTCAAGATGAGCAAATATGCTGACCGTCTGATCGAGCATATCAATACGCATCCGGAGTTCATTCAGCCTGTCTCCAGAAAGAATGAGATGATGAACAATTTCCTTCTTCCGGGCCTGCAGGATTTGTGCGTATCCAGAACCTCCTTTACCTGGGGCATTCCGGTTACCTTCGATCCGAAGCATGTTACCTATGTATGGCTGGACGCACTGACCAACTATATCACCGGTATCGGCTATGACTGTGATGGAAACAGCACTGCGAGCTTCAAGAAGCTGTGGCCTGCAGATCTGCATCTGATCGGTAAGGATATCATTCGTTTCCATACCATTTACTGGCCGATCTTCCTGATGGCTCTGGATCTGCCGCTTCCGAAACAGGTATTTGGTCATCCGTGGCTGCTACAGGGCGATGGCAAGATGAGTAAGTCCAAAGGAAATGTCCTTTACGCAGATGATCTGGTAGATTTCTTTGGAGTAGATGCAGTACGTTACTTCGTTCTCCATGAGATGCCATTTGAGAATGATGGTGTGATCACATGGGAACTGATGGTAGAGCGCCTGAACTCCGAGCTGGCAAATACCCTCGGCAATCTGGTAAACCGTACAGTTTCCATGTCCAATAAATATTTCGGTGGTGTAGTATCCAACACCGGTGTAGAGGAAGATGTGGATGCTGACCTGAAGGCAACCGTTCTTGGAACTCTCACCAAGACCACCGAGAAGATGGATCAGCTCCGTGTGGCAGATGCCCTGACTGAGATCTTCGCACTGTTCAAACGCTGCAACAAATATATTGATGAGACCATGCCTTGGGCACTGGCCAAAGATCCGGAGAAGAAAGACCGTCTGGCTACTGTTCTCTACAATCTGGTAGAAAGTATCAGCTACGGTGCTGCTCTTCTGGAGTCCTTTATGCCTACCACTTCCAAGAAGATTCTGGCTCAGCTGAATGCAAAACCAAGAACCATCGATCAGATGACTGAATTTGGTCTCTATGAGTCCGGCACCAGAGTAACAGAGACTCCGGAGATCCTGTTTGCCCGTCTGGATGTCAAAGAGGTTCTGGCAAAAGTAGAAGAGCACAAAGCTGCTCAGGCTGCAGAGGCTGCTCAGAAGGAAAATGTCATTGATATCGAAGCAAAAGAAGCTGTATCCTATGATGATTTTGCAAAACTGCAGTTTCAGGTAGGTGAGATCCTTTCCTGTGAAGCAGTTCCGAAAGCTGATAAGCTGCTCTGCTCTCAGGTGAAGATCGGAAGCCAGGTACGTCAGATCGTATCCGGTATCCGCAGCACCTACAGCCCGGAGGAGATGGTTGGCAAGAAGGTTATGGTTCTTGTAAACCTGCAGCCGAGAAAGATCCGCGGACTGGTATCTGAAGGCATGCTTCTGTGCGCAGAAGATGCTGACGGCAAGCTTTCTCTGGTCGCTCCGGAAAAAGAGATGCCAGCAGGCGCTGAGATCTGCTAATTCTATAAAATAAAAATGAAGCCTTCGCACATATTTTTCAGATTCTTGTCATATAGTTTTCTGATCATCACTGTGCGGAGGCTCTTTTTATGAAAAACAGGAAAAAACTTCTCTTTATTTTATTTCCACTTCTGATCCTGCTCATCTTACTTGGGCGGATTCTTTGCCATCCCTCCTTTTCCACCTATACATCCCGGCTTTTCCGTCAGGAACTGGCACAGGATACGATCACCCTGCATTATACCTTAAGCGATCCAGAGGCTTATGGTTTTAAAAATATGTCCGCCTCATTAGGCGATTTTACATATGCTTCCTTTCAGAAAAGGATTCAGGATCTGAAAGACCAGCAGGTCTCTTTGCAGAATTTTCTGGATCAGGATCTAAGTGAACAGGATGCCATGACCGCCGAACTTCTGGACTGGTGGCTTACCGGTCAGATAGAGATGGAAGATTTCTATTATTTTCAGGAGCCGCTGGGACCAACACTTGGTGTACAGGCACAGCTTCCGGTACTGCTGGCAGAATTTGCTTTTCGGAAAGAAGCCGATGTTGATCTTTATCTGGATCTACTAAAACAATTGCCCGATTATTTTGCACAGATTATAGATTTTGAGCGTGAAAAAGCCTCCCACGGTATGTTCTTAAATGGAGAATCCCTAGATCAGATCCTTGCCCAGTGTAATGCCATGCTGACAGTCGATGAGCATCATTTTCTGATCACATCCTTCTCTGACCGGTTGCGGGACTGCTCTTTTGTAAGCGACAGCCACCGGACTGCCTACGAAATCCGCAATCGGCAGATTATTAACGATTGCGTAGTTCCCGCCTACCAGTCTCTGATTACTTCTCTGGGCCAATTACGTTCAACACAGAATCAGGCGCTGGGGCTTTATCACACTCCCGGCGGTCTCTCCTATTTTGAGCACCTGCTGAAATACACCGTAGGAACGGATCTTACAATCTCCCAGATCAGCCGTCTGCTGGATGATCAGATGGAGACCGACTATGAGACAGTCTATGCGGCGATTGAAGAGGGGATCGATCTGTTGGAGCATGATTCTGTCGCAACGGCAGACTCTGATACAGCGAACTCAAGTGCTTCTGGCGACATGGCTTCTGCACAGACTGCCTCCGACGCTTCCAGCCCGCTCTACATCCTTCTTGACCTTCAAAAAAAGATCAATGAAGATTTCCCAATGCCTCCAGATACGAATTTTCAAGTTAAGACAGTTCCAGACTCTCTTGCGCCTTACCTAAGTCCCGCCTTTTATCTGACCCCACCAGTGGATGCCACTCAGGAAAATACCATTTACATCAATCCTTCACAAAATACGGATGGAATCACGCTGCTCACCACACTGGCTCATGAAGGTTATCCTGGCCATCTCTATCAGCATACCTTTGAACAACTGGATTCCTATGATCCGATCCGAAGCCTTATCTATGTGGGCGGCTACACAGAAGGCTGGGGATTATACAGTGAACTCTATGCCTATGATTTTCTTGATATGAACAAGACCAAGGCAAATGCCCTGAGGGCATTATCCTCTCTGAACTATGCCATCTGCGCAAGCCTGGATCTGTCCGTACACGGCATGGGCTGGAACGAGGCACAATGCGTCAGTTACCTTGCCTCCTTCGGGATCACCGACACCACACAGATCCACAAGCTCTATCTGCAGCTTCTGGAAGAGCCAGGCAACTATCTGAAATATTACCTTGGTTACCTGGAGATCTGCAAACTAAAAGAGAGCGCTCTCGCACTCTCTTCTAACTGGTCTTTATATGATTTTCATAACTGGTTCCTGACTACCGGACCGGCTCCATTTTCCATTCTCACCGAACACTTAGAGGACCTTGAAATATCCCCGAAGCTTCTCAAGCGCATGAGCCAGGACTTCCATCTCCTGTCCGTCCAGCCCTTCCATGACGGTCGAAACCATTTTCTGATGAAACGCCGCATGCTTCTCGTAGGCTGACAACCCTTTATCTGTCAGTGACAGAAGCACCACTCGCTTATCCTGTGCACTGCGGACACGAGACACATACCCCTTTTTTACCAGGTTATTGATGGCTGTGGTCAGCGTACCAACGGTCACTGCCATCTCACCGGCTACCGTAGACATATTTTTCGGTTCTCCAATCCCAATTGCATCAATAATGTGCATGTCATTGATGGAGATTTCCTTAAATGTACCTGTGATCAGGGCTTTCTGCTCCACGTCCAGAATTTCATTAAATAACATGACCAACAGGTCGTTCAGCAAATTTTCCTGATTCACACTCATCTACGCTCACCGTCCTCTTTTTCTTGTCACAGTATAGCACAATTCGGACAGTGCCGCAATGATTGCTTGCAGGCAGAAAACTCATAAAAGCCCGGAGTATGGCATAAAAACAAGCTTCTTCACCCTTTTATTTCTTGGACTCTGCCAGATCTTTATCTTTGTATCCGAACATCCAGGTCAGTGCAAATGCAACACCTGCGGAGATCAGGAACATGATGATATAATTCAACGGATCATTCAGGCACAGCAGCAGTCCGAAGATACCGGTCACACCGGTACCGGTTGCACCAAGTCCCACGATGGAAGCGTACAGTGCACCGCACGCGCCACCTGCCGCACCGCAGATGAACGGACGGAAGAAACGTAAGTTCACACCGAAGATCGCCGGTTCTGTGATTCCCATAAAGCAGGACATTGCAGACGGTACTGCCATGGATTTGATCTTGCTGTTTCTTGTCTTCAGGGCAACAGCCAGTGCTGCAGCTCCCTGTGCAATATTGGCAGCGGATGCCAGCGGCAGCCAGAAAGTCTTTCCGTAAAGTCCAAGCTGCGCTACATCAATCACCGTATACATATGATGGACACCTGCCACAACGGTTGCAGAGTAAAGACCTCCCATAATAAAGCTTCCAACACCAAACGGAAGTGTGATCAACTGCTGAACACCACCGATAATTGCATTTTCAACTGTTACGAATACCGGTCCGATGATAGAGTAAGTCAGATAACCAGTCACAAATACGCTGACCAGCGGAGTAACGAACAGGTCAAACATGGCCGGTACGATCTTGTGCAGCCGTTTTTCAATGAAACACATAACAAATACGGCAATAATAACCGGAATAACATGACCCTGATAACCTACCAGATCAATCTTATAAAGTCCAAACCACACACTCTGAGTCTGCTTTACACCTTCGGTTGCCACGGTCCACGCATTCTGAAGATCTGGATGGATCATCAGCATACCGATTACTGCTCCCAGATACTGGTTTCCGCCAAATACCTTTGCTGCACTGAATGCAATCAGAATCGGCAAGAACACGTATGCAGTATTTCCAAAAAGATTAGCGAACACAAATATAGAGCTTGATGTGTCAATATTTACAAATCCATTGTTTACCATGAAATTCAGTGCTTCCATGATACCCATAAGAAATCCGCTGGCTACGATCGCCGGAATGATCGGTACGAAGATGTCGCCCAACGTCTTGATCGCCTGCTTATACCAGGGCTGTTTTGCTGCAGCCGCCTTTACTTCCTCTTTGCTGGCACCTGTCAGACCGGACACCGCAAAGAAATTCATCATATACCTTGTTTACCACACCTGTTCCCAGAATGATCTGAACCTGTCGAGGCACTGAACACACCTTTTACCCCATCAATATCTTCCACTGCTTTTACATCACATTTTCATTGTCTGCCAGCACCAGACGAAGTCTGGTGGAGCAATGTGCTGCGGAAACAATATTTTTTTTTCCGACTTTTCATAGATCTCTTCTGCAATCTTTCTGTAATCCATTTCCTTCTCTCCTTTTATCTCTTATAACGCTCTATGGCTGTCCTAAGTCCTGTTTCCCCAAATACTTCTATGTGGTTTTCCTAACAGGACAGGAAGTCTCCTGTTACATGTTCTCCATGTACTTCCACCTGATAGTTTCCGTCTCCGGATAAAATCTGGTTGAAAATACATCTTTGCCGCCATTTAAGAACACTTCTACACAAGAAGCATCCACAATGATCCTTGCATCTGTCACTTCATCAAGCTCCCGACCGCGGATCGTCCGGCCGCAGCCCAGCTCTTTGTCTGTAAATTCCATGCAGAACAGTTTTGCTTCCGGATCATAAGACAGCTCCAGTCCTTTTGACAGGATTACTTTCCATGCTCCCTCTTTGGGAAGCAATGTCAGTTCATAGCAGTCGGTCTCACAATGTTTCTCATAAGATCCTTCAAACCGCTCTTTCTGTTTCCATATTGTTCCAATCTCGCGCACTGGATTCTGACACAACACACCGTCCCGCACAGACAATTCTCGTGGGAGAGTCAGCACATGCTGCCAGCCGTCTTCCACGGAACGATTGGTATACTGCTCATCCGCATCTGCCATTCCCATCCAGCCGATCAGAATTCTTCTTCCGGTGGAATCCACAAAGGTCTGCGGAGCATAAAAATCAAATCCACCATCAATCTCCCGAAATGCTCCTGGTACTCCATCAGTCCGGAAATCTCCATGAATAATGCCTGCTACTGTCTGATACTGATTGCGGTATTTCCATCCGTCTGCTTCCAGTCCCTGAGGAGAATGCTCAGAACCGTATATCCGTCCAGTTCATAGAGATCCGGGCATTCCACATGAATCAAATGTTTCTTCTGACTGCAGGCGGTGAATGCATTTCCAGTGTTCCTTATCTTCCGAAGAAAAGACCAGAACCACCCCTTTGTCTTCCTTCGTTCTTGCACCCTGTACCATGTAATAGGTATCATCCTGCTTCCACACCTTCGGATCCCTCACGTGACAGGTCAGATCCCACGGATAATCCGCATTCGTCATCAGAAGCTTCTTGGTCTCAAAGGTCTTTCCATCCCGGCTGATCGCCAGCACTGTGTTGGATTCCCGGCCATTGTTAATATAATCATAAGTGCCTTGAAGCTTCACATTTCCTGTGTAATACACATACATCACACCGTCTTCCACAAGTGCTGAGCCCGAATAGGCACCGTGACAGTCATAAGGCTGATCCGGCTGAAGAGGTGCACCCTTATATTCCCAATGAACCAGATCCTTGCTGGTGCATAATCCCCAGAATTTTAATCCGCCATGCACTTCAAAAGGCGACATCTGAAAAAATGCATAATAGGTTCCTTCATACTCACACAATCCATTGGGATCATTAAGCCATCCTACCGGCGGCATCACATGAAAATGCGGGATCCACCGTTGTATGTTTTATTCTTCTGTTTTCAACTGCTTCATCTACAAGTTTCTGTAATGTTCTGTGCAAAGCATTCATGCCTGCTGTACATCCTTTCAGATCTGAACTCTGTCTGCAGATCAGCTCCGCATGAAGCGGATGATCTTCTCTCTTCTGATCATTCGGATGATCCATCCGGTAAAGCAGCCTCTGTACTGCCAGCGATGCCATGGTCTCATTTGGCTGTGCGATACTGGACAGGGACGGATACAAACCTCGCATAAATAAATGTTATCGAATCCTACAATCCCCACCTGCTCCGGAACCCGGATCTTCATCTTCTGCAGAATTCCATCATCTGCACTGCCCGCCGGTCATTGTAGGCAAGATTCCGGTCTTTCCGGTGGTCTTCGCAAAATGTTCCTTCAATGCGGCTTCGATCACCTGTGAATCCTTAGATGAAATAATAGTCAGGTGCTTTCTGAACTCTCTGCACTCATTTGCCATTCCATCAATAAATCCCAGATATTTATCATCTGTGGTATTTCCAAAGAAAATATATTCTTCATAACCCTGTTCATGCAGATGTCGCGCCACCTGTGCGCCTGCCTCATCATGTGCCACATAAAAAGAATCAATTCCTGTGGCATGTCTTGTGATCACAACAGTTGGAATATCCAGGCGGCTGACCATGCCTCTCCATTCTGCCCCATTCTCATCTACCGGAACCATGATCAGTCCGTCCACCCGGTAACGCTTCACAACATCCAGACACTCTTTTTCTTTCTCCAGATCATAATCAGAGCTGAAGAGAATCAGACTGTAACCATCCTTTCTTGCTTCTTCTCCGATGTATTTTACCAACTCCGCAAAAAAAGAGTTGGAAATGTCGGTCACGATCACACCGATCAGGCGGGTCTTGCTCCCTACCAGGCTCTGCGCTATTACATTTGGCTGAAAATCATGCTCTCTTGCACATGCAAGAACACGTTCCCGGATCTCTGGATTTACTGCTGTATTTCCATTTAACACACGCGAAACGGTGGGCTGGGATACCCCTGTCAGTCTCGCAATCTCTGTCATTGTTATCATGCTGCTTCTCCCTGTGAATGGTTGTAAATCGCTTTTTGATTGTTTGCTAAATGGTTGTGAATCATGTGTGAATACGTATTCACAACTTCTGTGCTTATAGTAACATGTCTATATTTTTCAGTCAATTAGCACTTATTCATAATATTGACTGTCCGTTTTTGTGCAGAATGCATCATCCCATTCTCGCCAACACCACGCTGGCAGAGATGCCTGCAAAAGTTGACAGAAGTGCTCCCGCCAGAGTCCAACGGGTCTTTGATACTTTGGCTGTCAGAAAGTATACACTCATGGTGTAAAACACTGTCTCCGTGCTGCTCATCATGATCGATGCGATCAGACCAATCTGAGAATCGGTTCCGTATTCTTTATAAATGTCCAGTGCCAATGATGTAGCAGCCGAGGAAGAAAACAAGCGCACAATTGCCAGTGGAACCAGTTCCACCGGAAAATGGATCCATTGCGCCGGTACTGTCAGCAGCCTCGAGATCAGTTCCAGGAATCCCGATGCCCGCAGCATTCCCACTGCCACCATCAATCCCACAAGTGTGGGCAAAATCTTCAATACCGTATGGATTCCCTCCGCTGCACCCTTTACAAATTCATCATAAACAGGAATCTTTGCTGCCAGACCAGTGACAAGAATATAGACGATCAGAATCGGAATTATAAAATCAGAAATATAATAAAAGAGATTCATAAAAATCCCCCGGCAATGGAATCATTCTATTATATCCAATACCGAAGGGATTCATAACTGTTTTTCTTTATTTTCCAAGGCAAATATCTTCAATCTCAGCCAACCGGTCAATATAATAGTCAGCTCCGGACTGATCATAACCAAACCGGTCATCTCGCTTGCAGATAACGACCGCCCCTGCGCTCTCGGCTGCCTGCAGTCCAAAGGTAGAATCTTCCACCACATAGCAGTCTTTCGGCTCCACACCCATTTTCTTCATGGTATAAATATAAATCTCCGGATCCGGCTTACTGTGTACAAACTCTTGACCGCTGACAATAATATCAAAATAATCTGTCAGTTCCAATACCCCAAGATTCTGCAAAATCTTTTCCTTCGGAGCGGAAGAAGCCATTCCAATGTGAAATCCACTGGCTTTGAGTTTCTTCATCAGAGGATAAATGTCCTCATTCACGATTGCCCGCAAGTTAAGCGGATACTCTGCATTGACCTGGTCACGACCTTTATTATACGCTTCATAACTCATAACGAAGTCCGGTACATTTTCCTGAAACAGTTCGTACGTATCCTTTCGATTTGATCCGCAGATCTGAAAACTCAATTCATCAGTTATCGTAAACCCGTTTCTCTCCATAAATATTTTAATCCGCTTCTGATACTCCGGCTCAGAATCAATGATAACGCCGTCCATATCAAATATAATATGTTTTTTCATGGCTGCTCCTTGTCCTCTATACTTTTTTACTCTGCTTGCATGTCTACTTATCATCCACTATAATAACAAATAATAATCTGGCAGACAATTATATAACTTTTATAATGGAGGATATTTTTATGCACATCAAAGAAAATGCAACTGGCATCCAGCACATTGGCATCCCTACCAAAGATATGGATGCAACCATATTCTCGTTACTTCAGTGATGAGTTAGGTGTGCAAATTTTTGGTAGAAAACAGAACATATGTTTACCTTGGGAGAACATATGGTATACTATAAACATGGATAAAAATATATTTACTATAAGAGAAAATGATCTTTCATATGGTAGAGGATATGTTTATTCTTTACAGTATCATCTGGTCTGGTGTACCAAATATCGAAAAAGGTTTTACAGAATGGATTAGATGAAGAGTGTAAAAAGATGTTGTATGAGATTGCAGACGAATACAAATTTCAGATTGTGGCTATGGAGGTTATGCCAGATCATATTCATTTGTTGGTAGACTGCAAACCACAGTTCTATATTTCGGATATGATCAAAATTATAAAAGGAAATCTGGCACGGCAGCTTTTCTTTCTCATCCGGAATTAAAACGGAGTTGTGGGAAGGACATTTGTGGAATCCGTCATATTGTGCAGTAACAGTCAGTGACCGAAGTAAAGAACAGGTTCTTACTTATATCAAAGGACAGAAAGAAAAAGAAGCAGGAAAGTAAAGAGGTTTTGATGAAGGTAGTATCCAGCTATGGTGTGGAAATAAAAACAGAATATACCGATTCGCCATACGCTGTATATCTATCGTCAGGCAGTCGGATATTTGATCCGTGTATATGAAGAGAGCTGGGAGGAGCTTTCTCGGATTGTCAATCTGCAAAACGGTTTAATGCAGCGGAGCATCTGGTTCATAGCACAAAGAAAAACCGGGCGAGATATGACTTTGACCAGAAATTTCCAAAGATGCCATCTTATCTCCGCAGATCAGCAATTCAGCATGCGCTGGGAAGCGTGTCTTCATATGAGACAAGACTGGAATTGTGGAAACAAAGAAACTGGCCGGTAAGCCAAAGCTTGTATATGAAAATCACGCCATGCCGGTCTTCTACCGGGATGTGATGTACAAAGAAGCAGAAGATCAAACGGATAGAGCTTTCCTGAAATTATATGATGGTCATGACTGGAAATGGTTTTCAGTAAATTTGTTGCATACGGACATGGAGTATCTGCGAAAAACTGGGAAGGAGTAAAATCCTCTGCTCCCACACTGGAAAAGAGACATCATAAATATTTTTGCGGTTCTCATATACAGAGGAAGTTTCTTTATCAAAGAAAGAAGTAAATGAGCAGATTATCTGCAGTGTGGATCTTGGAATCAACACGGATGCGGTCTGTACCATTATGCGGGCAGACGGAACTGTCCTGGGAAGAAAATTTATCAATTTCCCCAGTGAAAAGACCAGATGTACCGTGTAGTGGGACGGATCAGAAGATTTCAACGGGAACATGGTTCAGGACAGGTACAGAGCAGATGGAATTATGCAAGGAGACTGAACATGGAGCTGTCCCGTAAAGTGGCATCTGCGATTACCACATATGCCCAAAATAACCGTGTGGATGTGATTGTATTCGAATATCTGGAGATGAAAGGAAAGCAGCCGGGAAAAGAAACAGAAGCTTCATTTGTGGAGAAAACGGGATATTCAGAAGCTATGTGAACATCAGGCGCACAGGATTGGAGTGAGGGTATCCAGAGTATGTGCATGGAATACCAGCAGGCTTGCATATGATGGAACTGGTGAAGTGATACGTGATTCTGAAAATCACAGTCTTTGCACATTTACGACAGGAAAACGATATCATTGTGACCTGTCAGCATCCTATAATATAGGAGCGAGATATTTTATAAGAGAACTTTTAAAACCCTTACCGGCAACGGAAAGGTCTTTACTGGAGGCAAAAGTCCCTTCTGTAAAGCGTAGAACCTCATGTGTTTATGCAGATCTGCTTTTGCTCAGTGCAGAACTGGGCAGTATGCAGGCGGCATAGATGCAGGCAGATATACAGAGGACTACCTGTGATGTGGATTCATGCCGTATCCGGCCTGAGTAATGCACGTATCCGTGCAACTAAGTTACAGGCGTATCCGCCGATATTTAGTCTTGACGCCTAAAGCGTCTGAGAAGCACGTGACTTCTAGTCATGTGAGGTTCACGGACCGAATAAAGAGACTGTAGAATTTAATCAATATGTATAATGTTGAGGTTTTATCATCACTTTCCAGGCTCCTGTGGAACTTATTTAAGTAATGTGATATAAATAAGTTGGAAAGACAGTTCAACAATAAGAAATGCCTCAACTACTTACTTAAGTAGGTAGTTGAGCAACAATTCCGGTTTCAGAATGTGACCCTGACACCAGGATCACATTGGCATAAGATGTCGTTTCTCCTGTTCTCACAACAGCTCGACTCTTCTTTGTAAGCTCTTTTAATTTTTCATGAGAAACATATGTCACTTTTATATTTGAGAAACGATGAAGTGTTTCATGCCATAGTTCCGGGGATACATCTTTCATCTCTTCTGCCAGAATAATTTCCTGCACACACAGTTCTTCCAGAATTGTATCAAGAGTTTCCAGAAATCCTGGTGTTCCTTTCTAAGCGCAAGATCGATTCGCTGGGTCTCCTGTGGAATTGGGAGTCCACAATCCCCAACCGTCAAAGTATCTATATGTCCCATTTTGCAATCACATATGACAGTTCTGAATTTAATAAAGCTGATTTTTCATATGGCACCTCCTATTTTTGGAGCCTTTCAACATTTTGTATTCTTATAATCATCCATATATACAGCAATCAAAATAACGATTCCCTTACAAATGTACTGATAAAAACTGTCCATCTTCAACATATTAAGACCATTATTGATAAATCCAATAATAAATGCACCAAGTACGGTACCAGCAATTGCACCACGACCTCCAGCCATGGATGTTCCACCCAAAACAACAGCTGCAATAGCATCCATTTCCGCACCATTTCCTACAGCCGGCTGCATAGAACTATTGCGGCTAGTAAGTACCATACCTGCCATTCCAGCACAGATTCCTGATATAGTATAAATCAAAACCGTAATTTTCTTTGTATCAATACCTGCGAATAATGCTGCCTTCGGATTTCCTCCTATTGCATACATATGACGTCCAAATTTTGATCCCGATAAAAGCAAACTACTTATAATAACAATCAGAATCATATAAATGACCGGATATGGAATAGGACCAAGAGAAGCCCCACCGAAGTTCATATATGCCTGACTTGTCAAACGGATGGTTCCTGCACCTGTAATAACATATACCATACCTCTTAAGATATTTTGGATTGCATAAGTAACAATAAATGCAGGCAAATGTGTATTTGCAAGGATCAGACCATCTATCAAACCTGATACTGCTCCAACACCCAAACCTGCCAGCAGACAGATTCCAAAAGGAATTCCCATCAGTGATAGGTATGCAGATACCATGCCAGACATTGCCATAACTGCTCCCACAGAAAGATCGATACCGCCAATGATCAGTACCAAAGTCATTGCGCAGGCAATAATCATATTGATGGATACCTGACGCGCCACATTGATCAGGTTCGTAGCTGTCCGGAAGGTAGGTGATGCGATGGACAATACAACAAATAAAATAATGAGAAAAGCAAACTGTCCTGCATACTGCATGAACCAGCGCCGAAATCGTTCTCCTGTTTGAATAGCTTCTTTATTTTTCATTGATAACACCTGGTCCTTTCTATTTATGTTTCATTTATCAAATGTTCACCGCATATCCCATGATTTTCTCCTGAGACAGATCTCCCCGTTCAAGAACTGCAGATATTTCACCACTTCTCATGACAATGACCCGATCACTCATATTAATGATTTCCGGCAGTTCTGAAGAAATCATGATAATTGCCATTCCCTGCTCTGCCAGTTGATTCATCAATTCATAGATTTCTGCCTTTGCACCAACATCAATACCTCTTGTAGGCTCATCCATGATCAGGATTCCCGGATTTGTTGCCAGCCATCTGGCAATCACGACCTTCTGCTGATTACCTCCTGATAAATTCTGTATCAATGTTTCTCTGGAAGCCATTTTAATAGAAAGCTTCTCTGTATAGTCATCTACAATATCTTCTTCTTTTTTCCTATTTACAAATACACCCTGAATAAATTCTTTCAATATACGGATTGTCATGTTGAACCGATTGGACTGTAATGCAAACAGACTCTCTTCTCGACGGCTTTCCGGTATAAATCCTATTTTCTGCGCATAAGCCTGGGAAGGGTTTTTTATGTGGATTTCATTTCCATATAACTCAACAGTTCCAGCAGTCATCTCATCAAAGCCAAGAATTGCCTTGATTACTTCTGTCCGTCCTGCTCCGACTAATCCGGAAAATCCAAGAATTTCGCCTTCTCTCAAATCAAAAGAAACGTCCTTCACATAATTGGATGACAGATGCTTTACTGACATTACGACCTTTCCAGGTTTTCTGTAAGTGCGGGTGTAATAATTGGTCATCTCACGTCCAACCATAAGATTTACAATTTCTTCATTGGTCACATCACTTACATTTGCCACTGCTACAGACTGTCCATCACGAAATACCGTTACACGGTCACATATCTGCTCCAGCTCAGAAAGTCTGTGTGATATATAGATAATTCCAATTCCTCTTTTCTTCAAAGACCGGATATTCTCAAATAATGCATCAATCTCTCGATCAGAAAGTGAAGATGTAGGCTCATCCATAACGATAATTTGGCATTAAAAGAGACGGATTTGACAATCTCCACCATCTGCTGCTGTGCGACCGTCAACTCAGCTACCTTATCTTCTGCACGGATTCCTGTCAGCCCCAGATCATCAATAAACTTCTGTGCCATCTCGTACATTTTTCCATAATCGACCATTCCGCCCTTCACTGGCTCCCTATTCAGGAAAATATTTTCCGCCACAGACAGATACGGCACAAGCACCAATTCCTGATGAATGATATTGATTCCCGCCGCCTTTGCATCTTGGATTCCATGAATGCCTGCATCTTTACCATCAATCAGGATTTCTCCCTCATCCCTTGTATAGATACCACCAAGGATATTGATAATTGTTGATTTTCCTGCACCATTTTCTCCAACCAGTGCCATCACTTCGCCTGCTTTCAGCGTAAGATCAACACCCTTCAGTGCATAAACACCGGGGAAGCGTTTATGTATATTTTTCATTTCCAGCAAGTATTCTTCCACGGCTGTCCCTCCTTTATGAAAAAACGCATGCCTCCCGTATGGTCAGGCCCATCAGAAAGCATGCGCTCTTTTACTCAGACTACTTTACTCATAACCGTTCTGTGAAATTAGTCCCAGCTCTCAAGATTATAATCTTTGATGTTATCAGAGTTGATCATCCACATCTCAACCTGAGCTTCTTTATCTACAGTCTCACCCTTTGCAAGTTTAATTCCTGCATCCAGGGAAGTCTTTGCAAGGTCAACCGGGGAATATACCATGGTACCGGTCATCTGTCCATCAGCGATAGACTGTTTTCCTGCCGGAGATCCATCAAATCCAATTACAATACAATCAGCTTTGTTCATCTGTGCACAGGTACCATAGCAGGTAAGTGCAGTATTATCATTCAGGCAAAGGAAAGCACTGATTTCCGGATTACCGATCAGCATATCTTCTGTGTAAGAAGCGATCGCGGAAAGGTCTGTACAGTCTTTCTCAACGATTGTTACATCGTCTCTTCCTTTATCTTTCAGAGCATCTCTCATACCAGTAAAACGATCTGCGATAACAGACAGCTGTGAATAATTCAAAGCACCAAGAGTTGCGTCTTTCTCAAGCTTCTCTGCCAGATATTCACCTGCAGTATAACCAGCAGTATAGCAGTCTGCAGTTACGAAGCAGTCAACCATATCCTGATCTGCTTCATCAACCTTAGAGTCCGCATTGACGATCTTAACACCTGCATCTTTTGCAACCTTCAAAGCATTTCCAAGTGCTGTATAGTCTGCTGGAAGTACAACGAGTACATCAATCCCCTGTGCTACAAGGTCTTCAATCTGAGATACCTGATTTGCCGGTGTGGAGTTCGCATCTGTTACAGCAACCTTCGCTCCTGCCGCTTCTGCTTCTTCCTTAAAGGTGTCAGCAAACTGAACTGCCCATGTCTCTGTCTGGTTATGCATTGCAAGTCCGATAAATACTTCGCCGTCATCTGCAGCAGCTTCATCTGCCACATCTGTTGCTGCATCGGCTGCATCTTCTGTTGTGGTCTCTGCAGGTGCATCTGCAGAAGTGTCTGCTGTCTGACCACATCCAACCAAACCAAAACACATGGTTCCTACAAGTAACGCTGCTACTAATTTTTTCATAGTACCCTATCCTCCCAATTTTTTTATTTGATACTATATTTTAGTATATGACAGTTCCATCCGCGTCATATACCAGTTACCTGAATCTTTTACTTCTTCAGAAATGCACAGATCTGATCCAGTGCTTCAAATGTTTCTGAATAGGTTCTTAAAATAAATGCATGAGGCATGCCTTCATAGACTTTTACACTCCACCGGTACTCCTGCATCCTTTAACCGTTTTGCATACATCAGTCCGTCATCCACAAGTCCATCGCATTCTGCCTGAATAAACAGTGCTTTCGGAAGCCCCTCCAGATCATCTGCCAGAAGCGGTGATGCATATGGTTTGCCTGCGTCTGCTTTGATATTTTTAAAATAGGAAGTCAGAACTGGTGTCGGATGTTCTTCTGTTCCGCATACAGAGCCATATACTTCCAGTGATCTTTTCTTAACTGCTTCTGCTACATCTGTTACTGGGTAAATAAGAATTTGTCCATACACATCAAATTCTTTCCGATCTTTTGCCATCAAAGCAATTGCGGCTGCAAAATTACCTCCACTACTGTCTCCACATACAAACAACCGATCCTCTGCTATTCCAAGCTTCTCCTTGTGTTCAATCGCCCATTTACATGCCAGATAACAATCTTCCAGTCCCCGCGGAAACTTATATTCCGGTGCAAGTCTGTATTCCACGTTGATTGCTATCACTCCTGCTTCTGCTGCCAGATAGGATGGTACATAATCATGGGTTTCCACACTGCATGTCATAAATCCTCCGCCATGGAAAAACATCACTACCGGTAATGATCCTGTTGCATTCTTTGGCCGGTATATTTTTACCGGTATCTCATATCCGTCTTCTGCAATAAAGGATTCATAATGCTTTTCCAGTTTGTCATCTTTGGAATACGGCTGTGTGATTCCATGATAAAATGCAGCCTCTTCTGTCACGATCTCTTTTCTTCTTGCCGGATCGAAACCTGTAAAGAAATCCGGTTCCAGATTCACCTTTGGATCTAATGACCCATATTTAATTTTCAACAGCGTTTCAAACTTTTTTTCCATGTTCCTTCCCTCCTGCCTTTAACCGGAACTACGTACTCTCATTTCATATGGCAATTCCTTTGAATATAACGGTTCCCCATTCGTAATATGCCGGATCAGCATCTTTGCTGCTTCTTTACCCATTTCATATGCTGGCTGTGCAATTGTTGTCAATGGCGGTGATAAATATTTTGCAAACATCACATCATCCAATCCAACAATTTTTATATCCTCTGGTATTTTCCATCCACCTTCTGATAATGCCTGTATGGCTCCTGTTGCGATCAGATCATTTCCGCATACCAGACCATCTATCCTGCAGATTCTGCAGATTTTCTGGATTCCCTGATATCCGGTCTCCTCATTATAATCATTTTTAAAAATCATGACTGGATCGACGGTTCTCTTATATTGCTTTAATGCTTTTTCGTAACCTTCATATCGATAGTCCCGCTCTTTACCAAGATTGGCAGATATAAATGCAATTTTCTCACAACCCTGTTTGATCAATCTGCAAGTGGCATCATAAATCGCTCCCATACAGTTCACATAGATCTTGCCAATATTTTTTGAATTGGTATCAATTCCTCGGTCCACTACTACAACCGGTATATTTCCAATCAGTTCCTTGGAAAAGACACTTTCTCTCGTTGTCTGTGTAAAAATAAGACCGTCTACCATCTTCGACCGAAGGAATGAGATACAGCTTTCTTCTCTGACTACGTCATTATCTGTGTTACAGAAGACAACTGCAAATCCGTATTTCTTTGCTTCATCCTCGATTCCTCTTGCAATCTCCGGGAAAAACGGGTTACTGATGTCAGGAAGTACAAAACCGATGGTATTGGTCTTTTTTTCTTTCAGTCCTTTTGCAATAGCATTGGGACGATATCCGCTGCTCTCTACTAGTTCCCGGATTCGTTTTCTTGTCGCTTCGCTGATATGTTCATCTCTTCCGTTTACAACCTTTGAGACTGTTGCAATTGATACGCCTGCTTCCTGTGCCAGTTGCTTCAAGGTCTTTGCCATTCGTTTGTCCCTTTCCAGTGCAAAGGTAAACGTTTACCTTACCTTACTTAGCAGTTTCATGAAGAAACTGCTATTTACGTAATCGTTTAACTTGATTTGATAATATCACATTTACCTTTCCGTTACTATTCACAATTTATCCAAATTTATTTTCAGTATTTGTGTAACGGTGTTTTGATAAGAAATAAATGCAATCATAAAATATCTAATATATGATCGGCTGGGATGGGTATATGCGAGGGCCTGAGGGTTTGCCCTCGGAAATCAAGGTACTATCTTTACTTTTTATTTTTCTGTTACTTAAAACTTCAGCATCACTTTGACTACCGGCTCGGTACGCTTATCAGCCATCTCCATAGCAGCAGTAAACTCTTCGATCGGATAGATCTTGGAAACCATCTTCTTGCTATCGATACGGCCTTTCGCCATGTTCTCAACTACAACTTCATAATCTTTACGAACATACATGTTTGATCCAATCAGAGACTGCTGTTTTACCTGAATCATGTTGTACGGGCAACCAGTTCCATTTGGAATAACTGCGATCTCGGAGATCACGCCACCTTCTTTGGTGCATTTTGACGCGCTTTCCACAACCGGAGCATTACCAAATGCAAGGAATGTAATATCAACACCTTCACCATTGGTCAGCTTCTTAACTTCTGCTTCCAGATTCTCTTTCATACTATTGATGGTATATTCGCATCCCAGTTCTCTGGCCATTTCCAGGTTATAGTCTACAACATCGGCTACGATGATCTTGCTTGGGTTGCAAATCTTAGCACTTAAATATACACCAAGTCCGATCGTACCTGCTCCGATGATCAGAATATTCTGTTCGATAGATACGTCACGTTCACGAACTGCATGCATACCAACTGCGATTGGCTCGATCAGAGCACCTTCCTCAAAGGAAACATCATCGCCCAGATGTACAACTGTTTTCTCCGGAACTACTACATACTCTCCAAAAGATCCGCTCCAGTAGGTAGCACCCAGAATTTTCTTATTTTTACAAATATTGTATTTCCCAATACGACACTGCGGACAATCGCCACAGCCATACTGCGGCTCTGCGGTAACTCTGTCACCGACTTTTACGCTCGTTACATCGGATCCCACCTCAACAACGATACCTGCAAATTCATGTCCGGAAACCAGCGGCGGAACTCTCCACGCATGTTTTCCATGATAAGCATGTACTTCTGATCCACAGATTCCTGTCACAACCACTTTGATCTTTACATCCGTTGATTTCTCAATCTGCGGTTCCGGTACTTCTTTAAAATATGCCTTTCCAGGCTCTTCAATAAATCCAGCTCTCACCTTACGGATCCTCCTTTTACCTTACCACTCACCTTTGGCAAGCTCAACAATATTCTCAACAGTGATTCCGTTGATTGCCAGAAGTCTCTCATACGGAGCAGACTGACCAAATTGATCCTGAATACCTACACGTTTTACTTTACCTTTGCCTGCCTCTGCAACAACTTCACATACAGCACCGCCAAGTCCATTGATGATATTATGATCTTCTACGGTAATGATCTTACCAATGTCATTGATACATGCTTTTACTGCATCAACATCCAGTGGTTTGATGGTGTGCATATCAAGTACTCTTGCATGGATGCCTTCTGCTTCCAGTTTCTCTGCTGCTTCAATCGCCAGACGAACGGTATCTCCGTTTGCGATAATCGCTATGTCTTTTCCTTCTTTTAACTTATTGGCTTTGCCAATTTCAAAGGTTGCGTTCTCATCATAAATCACTGGAATAGCATCTCTGGTAAATCTTAAGTATACCGGTCCGTCAAATTCAGCTGCTGCTTCAACAAGACGACGTGCTGACCAGTAATCTGCAGGCATAATGACCGTCATGTTGGGGAGAGTTCTGAGAACACCCATGTCCTCAATACACTGATGGGATGCACCGTCATTTGCCGGAGTAACTCCACCATGAGAGCATGCAATCTTAACATTCAGCTTCGGATAACAGATCTCCTGTCTGATCTGCTCACACATACGAAGAGAACCAAATACTGCATAAGTAACAACAAATGGAATCTTTCCGCAGGTAGCAAGACCTGCTGCAAGACCTGCTGCGTTCTGCTCAGCAATACCAACATTCACATGCTGCTCCGGGAAAGTCTTTGCAAACTTGGTAGTCTTACAAGATTTTCCGATATCTGCGTCTACAACATAAATGTTTTTATTTTTTCCACCCAGTTCAACAAGCTCATCTCCAAGGCCATCTCTGGTTGCGATTAATTTCTTTTCCATCCTAGATTCCCTCCTCAAGTTCTTTCATTTGCAAGGGCATATTGCTCATCATTTGGTGCCATGCCATGCCATGCCAGCTGATTCTCCATATAAGATACGCCTTTTCCTTTTACGGTATGAGCATTGATAAATTTCGGTCTTCCATCTTTTGCTGCGTGGATCTTGTCAAAGGTTGCCATGATCTCTTCCATGTTATGACCATCGATCTCATAGGTTATCATAGCCAAATGCGTCAAATTTCTTGGTAAAGTCAAGCTGCGGCATAATCTCATCCGTTGTGCCATCAATCTGCAGTCCATTATTATCAATAATGATTACCAGGTTATCCAGATGATATCTGTAAGCAGCCATTACTGCCTCCCAAATCTGTCCTTCATCTGCCTCGCGTCACCAACGACAGCATATACCATGTAATCTTTTCCATCTCTCTTACCTGCCAATGCCATTCCGACTGCACAGGAGAGTCCCTGTCCCAGAGATCCTGTAGAAATATCAATACCTGGACATTTGTTCATGGACGGATGTCCTGAAGTTTGGAGCCTTCTTTACGAAGTGTATGAAGATCTTCCTCCGGGAAGAATCCAAGGATACCAAGTGCTGAATACTGAATCGGACACATGTCCTTTAGAAAGTACAAAACGATCACGATCCTCCCAGCGTGGGTTCTTCGGATCCACATTCATCTCTCTGAAGTAAAGGTCTGCCACGATATCTGCGATAGATAAAGATCCTCCCGGATGTCCTGACTGCGCCTCATAAATCATAGTTACAGCTGTCTTTCTGAGCTGTTTTGCCTTTTCTTTTAATTCGGCCGCGCTGATTGTTTTCATTTCTTCTCCTCTCCTTTTGCATCCAACATACTTACATGGGATGTTGAAGCTTAAAAAAATTTGATTTTGTATGGTAAGAGTTCCATTCAGATGCCAGGACCCCCTCCTGGCCATCTGAATATTTCTCTTGTTTCAAGTTCCTATCCAAGCAGATTCGGCAGGAACATTGAGATTATAGGTACATAAGTTGTAAGTAACAGTGCCGCGATCGATGCTACGATGAATGGAAGAACTGCTATGGATATCTCTTTCAGTGAGATCTTTGCAATACCACATCCAACATACAGGTTTACACCTACAGGCGGTGTAACCATTCCGATTGCCATGTTTACGATCATGATACAACCAAGGTGGATCGGATTGATTCCAAGTGCTGTAGCTACCGGAACCAGAATCGGTACCAGAATATAGCATGCGGAGTTTGCATCGATAAAACATCCGGCGATCAGCAAGATGATATTAACGATCAACAGGAAGATGTACTTGTTACCGCTGCTGACGGAGATCAGTACGTTACTTGCCTGTGCTGCCAGACCGGTTACGGTCAAGATCCATGCAAACAGACTTGCGGTTCCTACAATAAACATAACGACTGCTGTCTGAGATACAGAATCTGCAAGGATTCTCGGAACATCTTTAAAAGTGATCGTTTTGTAGATAAACAATCCCACAAAAAGTCCATAGATTGCAGATACGGCTGCTGCCTCAGTCGGTGTGAAGATACCACCATAGATACCACCTAAGATGATGACTGGCATCATCAGTCCCCAGAATGCATCTTTGAAGGACTCCCATCTCTCTTTCCAGGTTGCCTTCGGCAGAAGCTGTAACTCACGTTTTCTGCTGACCCACATCATGGCAACTACCAGTAATACTCCCATGAGGATTCCAGGTACGATACCGGATGCAAACAGAGATCCAACAGAAGTACCGGTGATAGAACCGTAAATAACGAATGTAATACTAGGCGGAATAATGATTCCGATTGCTCCGGCTGTAGACATCAGGGCCGTTCCGGAAGCTTTGTCATAACCTGCCTGAACCATAGCCGGGATAATGATCATGCCAAGTGCTGCTACAGTTGCAGGACCGGATCCTGAAATTGCTGCAAAGAAGCAGGAAACGATCACACACACCAGTGCCATACCACTTCTCTTGTGTCCCACAAGGCTTCGGCAGAAATTGATCAGTCGTTCAGAGATACCGCCCTCTGCCATAATGTTTCCACCAAAGATGAAAAACGGAATGGCAAGAAGTACGAATTTACTTGTCGATGAGTACATATTACTCGGTACCATTGACAACGGTAATTTTTCATATAACAAGGTGATGATACTCGACATTCCAAGTGACAGTGCGATCGGAATGTTCAGAAAGAGTAACAGGAAGAATGAGCCAAATAAGATTAACGCTACCATATTAGTTCTCCTCCTTCATCGCTTTGAGTTCTTTTGCAGTCAACTGGAGATAACGGATGATAAGAACTGCGCCGCAGATCGGGATCCACATTCCATACAGCCATTCCGGCCACTGCATACCTGTTGTTTTCTGTCCTAATACATACTCCTGCTGTGCCATCAGGAATCCAAAGTAAACCAGCACAGCTCCAAATGCAATACCCAGAAGGTTACCAACGATCTGACAAACAATCTGAGCCTTCTTCGGCATCATATCTGTAAATAATGTCAATCCCAGATGTGCGCCTCTCTTTGCAGCTGTAGCCGCACCACCCACGCTGATGATCACCAGACCTACACAGGTCAACTCCTCTACGAATGGCATGGAGCTGTGCAGAATGTATCTAGCAAACACATTAATACAGGTCAGAATCGCCATTACAAATAATAACAATCCGCAGAAATTATCTTCGATCTCGGCGAAAAATTTCTTCATTCTGTTCTTCTCCTCTCTTGATCTGCAGCCTGCATGTCCGCAGGCTGCAGTCTCGTTGTTTCCTGATTCCTTACTTATTCAACACCGAATGCTGCACAAGCTTCTGCGCCGTAGATTCCTTTGTACTCGTCGATCAGCGGCTGTACAACTTCTTTGAATGCTGCCATATCATCTTCGGTAAAGGTATAGATCTCGCATCCATTCTCGTTAGTAAATTTGTCAACCAGAGTCTCTTCATTTGCGATGATCTCCTGGTTCATGGTCTTGGTAGCTTCCTCCACACAGTCACGGATAAGCTGTTGTGTATCCGGAGTCAGTGTATCAAATTTCTTAGCATTTGCCATGAAGGTGAATGCTTCGTATGCATGTTTGGAAATACTGATGTATTTCTGTACTTCCTGTACATTCGCAGAATTGATAGTACTCAAAGAGTTGTCATGTCCATCAATCGTTCCCTGCTGAAGTGCAGTAAATACTTCAGACCAGGACATTGCCTGCGGAGATGCACCAAATGCAGTATAGAATGCGCTGAAGAAATCACCACCTGGGATTCTCATTTTCAGGCCTTTCAGATCTTCCGGTTTCTCAATCGGATGTTTGCTGTTGGTCATTGCTTTGAATCCGTTATGAACTGCTCCTAAGTAGTACAGGCCTTTGGTCTGAAGTACGGAATCAATGTACTCGCCACCTGCTCCGTAGAATGCATCCTCGGCTGCCTGATAATCTGAGAAAATCCATGGCAATGTACTTACCATCAGAGTGTTATCAAGATTCGATATAATACTGGTGGAATGAACATCCAGATCTACAGTTCCATCGCAAAGCATCTCAAGTCCCTTGGACATATTTCCACCTGCTAACTGATCATTCGGAAATACTGTGACTGTTACTTTTCCGCCTGATTTTTCATTTACCAGCTTTGCAAATAAATTTGCTGCCTTCGTATCATTTGCCTGATCGGTTCCATTACAGCTGAGTCTTAACGATACCGTGTCAAAATCACCCTCTACTACTTCTGCTTTTTCTGTGTCTGCTTCATCAGTTGCTGCTGAAGATGCTGAAGTATCTGTTGCTGTGCTTCCACCACCACATCCTGTTGTTGCCCCTACTACCAGACAGGCTGCCATTAATAATCCAATCACTCTCTTTTTCATTCCCCTTCTCCTTTCATACCAACATGGGATGTTCTGATGATGCTAGTGTACAACACCGTACAAGCTTTGTCAATTCGCTTTATCATTTTTGTATATATTACACTATCTTATTTGTTTTACTTTGTTCAATTTTCATATATATCTTTGTTATGCAATTAACAATATCTCGTCATTATACCATATCAAGCATTTTTTGCACAAAATAAACACCAATGATCGCCCCCATTCAATACATTGGTGTTTACTTTTTCTATTATTTGTAAATATCTTTCCAGTAAAAATAACTGTCGTTGATTGCCTGATACAATGCATTCACATTGTCACCATTGAGTTCCGTAAACTCTTTTTCGATCGTCTTCTTTCTGGAAGCTCTGGTCAGCTGTATGATCACATCATGGACAACCATTACTAATGAATTCTCTGTAGCCTCTGCAACTTTTTTATGAAACTCAATATCCGCTTCAAGGATTTTTTCTACATCCTCCGGTTCTCTTTTTAACTCCTTCAAAAGCTTATCACAGCTTTTACTGATTGCTTTATAGGATTCCGCTGACATTCTCTGTTCCATTAGAAGTGTCATGATTCCATTTTCAATAATTTTACGCAATCCTATCAAATCATCATATGATCCTTCCTTTTGAAGAATCACTTGATAAATCATAGGATTAATAATCTGTGTGGAAAATCCGTTGCACACAAACGTGCCCTCTGGTCTTCTGATCTCCAACACCCCATATGCCACCAGAATCCTTATCGCTTCCCTTACTGAGTTTCTTCCCACTTGTAGTTCTTCTGCAAGTTCTGGTTCCGTTGGAATCTTATCACCAGGCTTTAATTCCCCTTCTATAATGGCGCCCGTTAATCTGTCAATGATAATCTGTACAACAGATTTACTGCTGACAGGTGCCAGATATCGTTTTTTACCCTCCAAATAAATCCCCCCTATTGTTAAATATAGTTATTGTGTATATTATACAATTATGGTCTGAGTATAACAAGCTCTTTGTCAATTTTTTCACCAACATTTCCTTCAGCAATGAATTTCTCCTCGAAATGTAAAAAAATTTCCCTCAATTCTCCCCCACTGTGCTAAACTGGAGAAAGAGTTTTTTACGGAGGAAAGTTGTTATGTTATCATTTCAAAACGATTATCAGGAAGGCGCACATGAGAAGATCCTCAAGCGTCTGATGGAGACGAATCTGGAACCGCAGTCTGGCTATGGTTCCGATTCCTATACAGAGAGTGCAAAGGAAAAGATCCGAAAGGTCTGCGAATGCCCGCAGGCGGATGTGTGGTTCTTAACCGGAGGAACCCAGACCAACCAGAACGTGATTGATGCCATGCTGCAGCCATATGAAGGTGTAGTAGCTGCATCCACCGGTCATGTAAGTGTCCACGAAGCAGGAGCCATTGAATTTACCGGTCATAAAGTGCTGACCATTCCTCAGCATGAGGGCAAGATCTACGCAGAAGAGCTGGAGAGCTACTTACGAGGATTCTGGGAAGACACAGATCATGAACACATGGTATTTCCAGGCATGGTCTATATCTCCCATCCCACTGAGTACGGAACCTTATATACCCGTTCTGAGCTGGAAAATATCTCCGCCATCTGCGAAGCTTATGATATTCCACTCTATCTGGATGGTGCCAGACTGGGTTATGGTCTCATGAGTGACAACACCGATGTGACTCTTAGTGTCATCTCCAGCTGCTGTGATGTGTTCTACATCGGCGGAACTAAGGTAGGTGCACTCTGCGGCGAAGCCGTAGTCTTTACCAAGGATAACGCACCAAAGCATTTTCTGACTCACATCAAGCAGCACGGAGCTCTGCTGGCAAAGGGACGACTTCTGGGAATCCAGTTTGATACCTTATTTACCGACGACCTCTATTTTCTGCTTGGCAGACATGCCATCGATATGTCCGAGCTGATGAAAAATGGTCTGAAGGAGCGAGGAGTTCCGTTCTATATTGACTCCCCGACCAATCAGCAGTTCCTGCTGCTGACCAATGAACAGGCAGAACGGCTGAAACGTCAGGTGCTCTTCTCCACATGGGAACGGCCAGATGAGATGCATACAGTGATCCGACTGGCTACCAGCTGGGCAACCACGGAAGAAAATGTGCAGAAGCTGCTGCAGGTATTCGATGAGATCATGTAACAGTTATGCAGCATCGTTTCAAAAATTTCTTACATAATACAAAACCGGGAGTATATCTTTTTGAAGATACACTCCCGGCGTTTTTATTCTACCATCTCTTAAATAATCGGCTGCTCTTTATCCCTGTGCCAGCGCGTCTGCTGAGATCGGCTCGATGGTATAGGAATCATACTCTAATTCATTCTCATACCAGCCATCGTACAGAAGACCTGCGTTGACCACAAATTCCTGTCCATCACAGATATCGCCGATAGACGCCGTCTGTGTTCCGACCAGCTGATCTCCGCTGTAATAGGATACCAGAAAGCTTGCCATACTCAGATCCTGACCGGTCTGATTTTTACATTTTGCAATGATCTGGTCTGTTGCGATCTTTGCCTGCTTTTCAACAATCAGTCCTGACGGATCTACTGCTGCTGTGCTGTCTTTTTTCATTCCGGTAAACAGTACTTCCAGATGATCATAGTCTCCAGGTGCCAGTGCCGGAGCGATCCGCATGATCTGCTCACCGCCTGCCATCACTTCACTGAAGCTCACACCCTGATAATAGTCCATGATCTCATCATCCGCATTGTAGAACAGAATATCTGCACTTACATAAGAATAACTCTGGTCAGACACATTTTTCAGCGTAAAGGTCTGATCTCCCAGATCCGTCTGTGCAATGTCATAAGTAAAAGCATCTGCCGCGATCGGTTTGTACATATAGATGCCATCCCCTTCGCCAGTCTCTTCCTCCGTAACATATGCATCAGGACTTTCCTGCGCTTCTGCTGTATCAACATCTGCTTTCTTATTGCTGCATGCAGTCATGGTCAGTGCTGCTGCGGCCAGCATTGCCAGCAGCATATATTTTCTTTGTTTCATGTTCAGATCCTCCTCATGATAACTCTCAGAGCCGTATTTGCACGACTCTGAATATCATCATTATACACAAGAACCTTTTCCATGAAACCACATTTGCCCATTCTTAAGAAAAATTAAGGTGTCAGGCTTTGACTGTCAGAACTTCTGTATCCTTCGTAGCTGCACCTGTTCGTACTTCACCGATCTCTTCGCAGTCATCTGTGTTAGTCACCACAACTGCCGTTGTCACCGGATAACCTTCACCTTTGATAAGATCCATATCAAACTCTGCCAGCAGATCACCTGCTTTCACCTGATCGCCGGTCTTTACCTTCACATCAAATCCTTTACCGTTTAATTTAACCGTATCCATTCCGATGTGGATCAGCAGTTCCACCCCATGTTTGCTCATAAGGCCAATGGCATGTTTGGTATCAAAGACGGTTGTCACTTCGCCATCCACCGGTGCGTAAGCCTTTCCTTCCGACGGTTCCACACCAAAGCCTTTGCCCAGCATTTCTGAAGAAAATACTGCGTCCGGCACTTCTGACAGTGGAATAACCGTTCCGTTCATCGGACTTTTGATCTCCTCTCCGGAGCTCACCTGGGAGCTCACCTGGTCAGCCGCAGATGTCTGTAAAAATGCTTCCAGATTGGTTTTCAGTACCGCTACCTGCGGACCATAGATAACCTGGATTCCTTTTCCTTTCAAGATCACACCTCTGGAACCACTCTGTTTGAGCAATGCTTCCTGTACTTTCTCAGGATCTTTGATGGTACAACGAAGTCTGGTGGCACAGCAGTCCACATCTTCAATATTGGCCTTTCCGCCCAGACCTGCCGTGATCAGTGCAGATACTTCTGCTCCCTTTACACCGGTTTCCTTTGCTGCATTGTAATCTGCTTTGGTGTACAGTCTGGTCTCTATATCCTCATCTTCCCGGCCCGGAGTCTTCAGATTAAATTTGAGGATCAGGAATTTGAAGATACCGTAATACAGCAGAAATAAATGATTCCCACCGGAATGATCCGAAGCCAGCTGGTCTTTGCATTTCCCTGAAGGATACCAAACAGGAACAGATCCAGAAGTCCGCCGGAAAATGTCAGTCCGACAGCAATGTTCAGAATATGAGCGATCATATACGCTGCACCTGCCAGGATCACCTGTACTGCAAACAGCATAGGTGCTACAAACAGGAAGAAAACTCCAGCGGCTCTGTAATACCAGTTGCCATACATGCCAGTGCTGCGGAGGCAGAAGTCCACCGGCCTGTTTTTCTTCTCCGGCTTTGCAGTCTGATACATAGCCAGTGCCGCACCCGGCAGACCGAAGATCATAAAGATAAACTCACCGGAGAAATACCGGCATGCATCTGCGCTGAAATGAACGGTAGACGGATCTGCCAGCTGGGCGAAAATGTTCTGTCCGCCTTCGATCATTTTTCCTGCCACTTCCATGGAACCGCCCACTCCGTCTGCCAGAACGGAAGATAAAATACATGATGCAGTCCAAATGGGATCAGTGCACGTTTGATGATTCCGAAGATCAAGGTTCCAAGATAACCGGTTCCTGTTACCAGTCCGCCAAGCGCATAGATTCCGTTCTGAACCACCGGCCACGCAAAGAACATACCGATGCCCACCAGTACATATACAACCGTGCTGATGATCGGGACAAAACGGCTGCCGCTGAAAATGCCAGCGCACTCGGCAGTTCAATCTTATAAAACCGGTTGTGGAGTGCTGCCACACCAAGTCCCACAAGAATACCGCCAAATACACCCATCTGCAGTGTCTGGATTCCTACAGAGCTGGTGATGGTTCCCTGAAGAACAAAATCTGCGATACTTCCATCATCCAGGATCTGTCCGCTGTTGACCAGCATGGCATTGACTGCCGCATTCATGGTGAAATAAGCGATCACAGCAGAAAGAGCTGCAACCTCTTTTTTTTTCGCCATACCAATGGCACAGCCTACTGCAAAGATGATCGGCAGATTGTCAAATAATGCACTTCCAGCTTTGCTAAGTACGGTCAGGAACATATTTAATATGGTTCCTCTCCCAGGATTGCCTGCAATCCATACGTATCGATCATAGTTGCATTTGTAAAAGAACTTCCGATTCCGAGCAGCAGACCTGCTACCGGAAGTACAGCGATGGGCAGCATAAAGGAACGGCCTACCCTCTGTAAAACTCCAAAAATCTGATCTTTCATTTTTTCCTCCTGTTAATCAACGTGCATGGTCACACGTTTAATATGCACGGTCAGGTAGACTACCTCTTCTTCACTGATCGCCACCTTGTAGCATTCGCCCAGATGCTGTCGGATCATCTGTGCACATGCGTAGCTCTTCTTGTACTGATCCCGGATCATATTCCGAAACAGAAAATCGTCATCATCCGGCATTTGTTTTGCCTGCAGCACCCGGGCTGCAAAGAATTTCAGATGCGTGATAAAACGTTCATAGTGAATCGATTCCTTGTCGATCTTAATAGAGAACTCCGATTCCACGATCGCGATAATATCATCGATCAGTCTGGGAATATCAAAGGTCACATCCATCTTCGTGTCATATTCCGCCGTGATAAAATGAAGAGCGATAAATGCCGCTTCATCCACGGGAAGCTCAATTCCCAGCATTTTTCTTAAAATGCTTAAGCTCTGCACACCCACCTTGAATTCAGATGGATAATACTGCTTGATCTCCCAGAGCAGCGGATTGGTGAACTGGATCTGATTCTTATATCTGTCAATCGCGCCATCAATATGGTCGATCAGTGACAGATAGATGGTCTCCTTTAACCTTTCACCCAGCACGCTTTTGGCATACTCAATGATCTGATCTGCCACCTTGATATGTTCCAGTGGGATGTCCTGGATAATATCCACCAGCTTCTGGTTTTCCCCGGCAGAATTGAGCCGGAAGACCTTTTCCACCTTTTCATCCTCAATGGGCATACCTGGCTTTCTCCCAAAACCAAGGCCGCGACCCATGACTATGATCTCTCTGTTCTGTTCATCCAGAGAAGTCACGATGTTATTATTCACGATCTTTATGATTTTCATTAAAATTTCCCCCGTGTCAGGCATACAAGCATTTTTCATAGTGGCCACCTACAAAATAAAAAAACCAACCGGAAAGAACGCTTCCGCTCTCTCTCAGTTGGTTTTGCCTGCTTTGCCAGTAACAATCCAAAAATATTTTCTTTTTGAAACCTCCAAAAGCATAACAAATATGTTTTTGTCCGTCAATTGATATATTTCACAAAAAAGCAGTCCTCATTTTATGCAATATACCATATAGTTTCTCATTGTTTCTGCTTCATGCCTTGACCCTTTCCCTGGAATAGTTTATAATTTTTTAATACTTAACTAATAGTCAGATTGCGGATCGCAACCTGGCTGATTTATTGTAATGCAAAAGGAGGTGACACCCAACATGAACAAGGAAGAAACACAGATGATGGCATTTCAGCTGATCGGATTCGCCGGAGATGCCTTTTCTCATTTTTTCCAGGCGATTGACGCAGCAAAAAAAGCTGATTATGAAGAAGCCGAACGGTTGATCCAGGAAGGTAAAAAATCCATGAAGGAAGCCCATGATGCACAGACGGATCTCTTATCTGCAGAAGCAGACGGAAAAGATCTGGCTTACAGCATTCTCATGGTCCATGCGCAGGATCATCTGACCATGGCACTGATGTATGAAAGACTGGCTTCTGAGTTTATCTCTGTTTATAAAGAAATGAATGAACTGAAGGGAAAGCTTATCAATGAATAAAGAGTTTTTATGGGGCAGTGCCACTGCCGCTTATCAGTGCGAGGGCGGCTGGAAGGAAGGCGGCAAAGGCCTTTCTAACTGGGATGTATTCTGCCACAGTGAGAAGAACAGCGTCAATCCGGTGACCGGAGATGTGGCATGCGATTTTTATCATCACTATGAAGAGGATATCCGTATGCTGGCTGAAGGCGGGCAGAATGCTTACCGTTTTTCTATCGCATGGACCCGGATCCTGCCAGATGGTACCGGTCGTAAGAGTCAGGAAGGCATTGACTTTTATCACCGTGTCATCGACACCTGCCGAAAATATCATGTAGAACCGCTGGTAACCCTCTATCACTATGATCTGCCGGAATCCATCTACGAAGCCGGTGGATGGGAAAACCGCAATATCGTAGAACAGTTCCTGGAGTATGCCCGAATCTGCTTTGAGGAATATGGACAGAAAGTGAATTACTGGGTCACCATCAATGAGCCGAACTACGAGACTCTCTGCTGCTATGGTTTCGGAAATTATCCGCCAAATGTCAAGGATCTTGGCAGACGCTGGAGAGCTATGCATCATATGCTGCTGGCAAGTGCCCGTGCCGTTGCAGTTTTCCGGGAATTAAAGCTCCCAGGAATGGTTGGTCTGGTCAGCGACAGTTATCCGATCGCAGTTCTGACTGACAATGAGGCACACAGAAAGCAGCCCACATGGCTGATCTGTTCTTTAACCTCTGCGTCAATGACGTATGCGTCAAAGGTGCTTATCCTCAGGATTTTGTGGATCAGCTGAAAAGGATGGCTATGATCTCTCTTATATGAAAGAAGAAGATTCCTCCATATTTGCAGATGGATGTGTTGACTACCTTGGTATCAATGCCTACAACCGTTATATTGCGGAACCGGCAGACGGTCCGGAGACCAATCTGGTGTCAACAACACCGGTGATGGCAAGAAGACCAAATTCCAGATTGGAAACTGGTTCAGCCTCGGAAGACAGTGAGATGGAGAAGACCCCCTGGGGCATGGAGATCAATCCACGTTCCATCTATGATCTTCTGATGGATCTGAAGCGTCTTTATCCACAGATCCCTGTGATCATCACAGAAAATGGAGTGGGAAACTACGATGAAGTGGTAGATGGTCAGATCCACGACCAGTACCGTATTGCATATCTGGAAGGCTATGTAGACTGGATCGAGCGTGCTATGGAAGACGGATGTACCGTCCTCGGTTATTTTGTATGGTCCACCATGGATGTCTACAGCTGGATCAACGGATACAAGAAGCGATACGGACTCGTATACATTGACTATGATAGCGATGACCTTGTAAGGATCCCCAAGGACAGCTATTATTGGTATAAAAACAAAATACAGAATAGGAGAAAAAGCTTCAATGGAAAAATTCACAGCATTTATTGAAAAACACATTGCTCCAATGGCGAATAAGCTGGGTAGAAATAAATATGTTGTTGCACTGCAGAATTCCTTCTTTGCAATGATCCCGTTTATCACCGTTGGTGCACTGGCACTGGTACTGATCAGTCCGCCTGCAGATTATACAACCATGGATCCTGGTGTTGCACGTTCCCTCATGCAGGGATGGCAGGCATTTGCTGATTTTACCGGCCCTACCTTTAACTTTATCAACATGGTAACCATGAACCTGCTTGCATTCTGGATCGCTCTTGGAATGGGGCTGAATCTGGCAAAACATCACAAGATGACTCCGGCTATGCCGATCCTGGTTACTACAATGTCCTTCCTGATCTGGGCTACTATGAACCCGGACGGAAGCCTGACCTTTGATTACCTTGGAGGAACTGGTCTGTTCGTTGCACTGGTTGCATCGATCCTGTCCTTCGAGCTGTACAGAACCCTGACTGAGAAAAAGTAGGTCACATTGACCTGTCTGGTGCCGGAGTTCCTCCTGCACTGGCAGATTCCCTTGAAACCTGCTCCGGTTGTGATCATCTTCCTGATCTTCGGTGTATCCGGACAGATTATCATGAGCATCACCGGTGCTCCGCTGCCGGAACTGATGACCATCCTCATGTCCCCGCTGCTCGGACTGGTAGACAGTATTGGAGGAATCATCTTCCTGGCTGTTCTTGTCATGATTCTGTGGTGGTTCGGTATCCATGATTCTGTCATCACCGGACCGCTGGATGTATTCCTGATGAGCAACTACAGCGCAAACATGGCTGCATTCGCTGCCGGAACTGCTGTTGTATCTCTGCCGTACATTGTAAATGAGCCATTCTGGTGGACCTTCATGACCATCGGTGGAAGTGGTGCTACACTTGGTCTTGCTGTTCTGGCAGCAACCAGTAAATCCAAACAGATCAGGACCGTCGGAAGACTGGGACTGATCCCGGCGATCTTCAACATCAACGAGCCGTTGATCTTCGGTCTGCCGATCATGTACAACCCGACTCTGTTGATCCCGTTCGTAGTCGCTATGCCGCTCAACGGTGTCATCACTTACATCTGTATGGCTACCGGTATCGTATCCAAATCCTTCGCTTACGGCGGATGGAACATGCCGGCTCCGATTGCTGCATTTATTGCAACTCTGGATGTGAAAGCATTCATCCTTGCCATTGCGCTGATCATTATCGATGCACTTGTTTATCTGCCATTCTTCAAAGTATATGAGAAGCAGAAGCTTGCAGAAGAGACAGCTGTACCTACGGAGGAATAAAGCATGAATATCATTATGTTATGTAACCTGGGAATGAGCACCGGTATGATGGTGAAGAAGCTGGAACAGGAAGCAGCTAAGAGAAATCTGGAGGCTACTGTTCACGCATATCCTATGGTAGAACTGGATGAGCATCTGGACGGAACCGATGCGATCCTTCTTGGACCGCAGATCCGTTTTGCACTGGATGACATCAAAAAACAGGCTGGTTCTATCCCAGTCATGGCAATCGCTCCGCAGGATTTTGGCACCATGAACGCTGCCAAAGTTCTGGACGAACTGATGAAGCTGATGTAAGTAAATACTGATTCGTTCTGAAAGATCCTCTGGCTGACAACTGTCAGCCGGAGGATCTTTTTTGCATGAATAGACAGAAGATCACGCCCACCCCGGTACTGACCATGGTTGCCACAATGGCCGGTCCTATGATCGCAGCAGGATCCACACTGCCATACTGACTCCGATAAGCGATGATATTGACCGGGATCAGCTGAAGCGAGGAAATATTCAGGACCAGAAACGTACACATCTCGTCACTTGCCGTACCTGGTGGAACCACTCTGGACCGCGGCCTCATGACTCCTTCCTTTACAGGGATAATATCCTCTCTGTGCCGGTCCTCTTCCAGTGCTGACAATTCTTCCATAGCTTTTAAGCCCGCCGGAGTTGCTGCCCAGCCAAGCCCCAGTACGTTCGCAATACAATTGACAGCAATCTGCTCCAGAGCCGGATGTTCTTCTGGAATCCCCGGAAACAGACACCGAAGTGCCGGTCGGATCCCTCTTGTCATGCGTCCGATCAGTCCCGACGCACTTCCCACCTGCATCAGTCCCATCCAGAACGACAGGATTCCCAGCATGGTAATACACAGTGATACCGCCTCCTTGGCGGAATCCAGTGCTGCCTGTGTCACTGCCGGGATCGTTCCGTGAAATGTTCCGTAGATGATCGCCATCAGCATCATTCCTGCCCACAATGCATTCATAAAAATACTCCCATAACCCTGTTATTAACAGCTTACGGGAGTATCCACATAGTTATACATATATTTTGTATTATTTTCCACTGTCAAAAATCCCTTTTCAACAGCATTTTGTGGGTTTTCCACACTATCCACACAGTTATCCACAATTACTTGTTTATTACTATCCAAGCGGCACTACATCTTCCACTGTCAGCAAGTCTCCAACCACCTTGAATTTCACATCAAATCCGGCAAAAGAGACTCCATAGAGACGTTCCGGATCCTGTACATAAGCCGGTCTTGGATCCTGAGAGAGCACGCCGATCACTGCTTTTCGCTTCTCTTCCGGGTAGCGGCTCAGAAGCTCTTCCGGAAATTCCACCTGCAATGTATGCACCTTTGTCTGACTGGTATATCCTTCGGATGCTTCCGGGTGACAGTCTGACACCGGAATGTATGGCTTCATATCATAGATTGGTGTTCCATCCATCAGATCTGCTCCCGCCACATAAAGCTTCGGTCCTTTCTCCGTCTGCTCCACACGAAGCAGACGCACGCAGGAAAGCCCGATATCATTAGGTCGGAAAGGAGATCGGGTGGCAAATACACCCAGACGTACTTTACCTCCAAGCCGCGGCGGTTTGACCGTGGCAGACCAGTGTTCTTTTTTTGACTCCGAGAATTTCCACAGCAGCCAGATATGACTGAACTGCTCGATTCCCCGGATAATCTCCGGATTCCGATATTCCGGTTCAAATGTGATCTCTCCTGTCAGTCCCTCCACCAGACCGCTCTGTCTGGGGATTCCGAATTTATCAGGGAAATCCGTATGAATATGCGCAATAATCTTCATTCTAGTATCCATAGATATCATAAATCTCATCCATATATTTTCCAGGTTCTTTATATATGATCAGCGGCTTCTCCACCGTAATCCGTGGGCGCCCGCCCTTCACAGCCTCCAGTAAAACCATATTTGGCTCACGATCCACATATGGGTAGACCAGCTGCATCCGCTTGGGTTCCAGACCATGGGCACATAAGCCCGTCATGATCTCTGCCAGGCGAAATGGTCGATGCACCATATAAAACCGGCCGCCCGGCATCAGAAGTCCTGCAGCCTGGGATATCACATCCTCCAGCGTACACAATACCTCGTGTCTTGCGATAGCCTTCGGCTGATCTGGATTCTGTAATCCATGCTGTGCTGTCATATACGGCGGATTACTGGTCACCACATGACAGGAAGCAGCACCGAAGATCTGCACTGCCTCCTTAATATCTCCATTTACAATGTGAACCCGTTCCTGAAGATCATTGAGCTGGACACTGCGTGATGCCATATCCGCACTCTCCGGCTGGATCTCCAATCCAGTAAAGGATGAGCCCCTGCTTCTTGCTTCCAGCAGGATCGGTATGATCCCCGTACCGGTTCCCAGGTCACGACCCGTTCTCCTGGCTTTACCTTTGCAAACCCGGACAACAATACCGCATCCATTCCAAAACAGAAACGGCCGGGATCCTGTATGATCTTGTATCCATTTCTCTGCAAGTCATCCAATCGTTCTCCCGGCTTCAATTCTATATTCATATTTCCTCCAATAATGCCTGATAGATCTCTCTTTTTCCGACGCCCCGGTCCTTAGCACACGTTTCATGGCTTCCTTCCGGTCCAGTCCCTGATCTTCATAGACCTTCATATGCTCCTGAAGGGACATTTCCTTCCAGGCATCCTGTGCTTCTTTTCCTTTTCCTGGCGGGAACACCCTGTAACACCAGCACATATTCTCCGCGGGGCTCATTTTGCTCATAATAAGCAATAGCCTGCTCCAGAGAAAACTCCTGTCCGGTCTCATGCTTCTTGGTCAGCTCCCGGCAGATCGTGAGATTTCGGTTTCCAAGATTCTCCAAAAGCTCCTTCAACGTCTTCTGAAGTCTGTGCGGAGCCTCATAGATCACTGTAGTCCTGGTCTCATCCTTCAATTCCTCCAGCACTGCTTTCTCTTTTTTATCCGTAGGAGAAATGCTTCAAAGCAGAATCTTCGGTAGACTGTCCGGAGATCACCAGCGCAGTCACACAGGCACAGGCACCCGGAAGTGCAGTCACCGGCACACCTGCATCTCTGCACATACGCACAAGTTCCTCTCCCGGATCTGAGATACCTGGCATCCCTGCATCAGTGATCAAGGCCACATTCTGTCCTTCCAGCATCTGGCGCACCAGGATCCGTCCCTTTTCTATTTTGTTATATTCATGATAACTGGTCATGGGAGTATGGATGTCAAAATGATTCAAAAGCTTGATACTGTTTCTCGTATCCTCCGCTGCGATCACATCCACCTCATTCAATGTCCGCACCACCCGGTAAGTCATATCCTCCAGATTACCGATGGGAGTTGCACACAGATACAATGTTCCGGTCTTATTTGTCATTTAACTTGATTTTCCTTCTTTTTCTCCAGCGCTTCCAGTTCCTTCAGCTCTTTGTCCTGGAAATCATGTCCGTGGTTCTGATTCTTTCCGCCCTTTTCTTTCTTGCGTCTTGGCTTGAATCTCAGTTCTTCCACTTTGTATTCACGTATCTCTTTTTCCTCATTTTCCAGAGTAACGATCACTTTGACCAGCTGACGGAGCACATTCACCGAGCTTACTTCTCCCTTACTTCCATCACGGGCAGTCACATAATCACCAATGCCCGGCAGACGGCTGTTCAGATCCTCGTAGGTCTCCTGCTCATGCTTGAGACAGCACATGAGTCGCCCGCACACACCGGAGATCTTGGTCGGATTCAGAGACAGATTCTGCTCCTTTGCCATCTTGATCGATACCGGCAGGAACTCCGACTGATGGGTATTGCAGCACAGCGGTCTTCCGCAGATGCCGATGCCGCCCAGGATCTTGGTCTCATCACGGACACCGATCTGCCGAAGCTCAATACGGGTCTTGAACACAGATGCCAGATCTTTCACCAGTTCACGGAAATCAATTCTTCCGTCAGCGGTAAAGTAAAACAGCACTTTGTTATTATCAAAGGTGTACTCTGTATCGATGAGCTTCATCTCCAGCCCATGCTTCTTTGATCTTTTCCTTGCAGATCTTAAATGCTTCTTTTTTTTTCCTTATTGGCTGCTGCCTGCTGGTCATCCTGCTCTGTTGCCATACGGATCACCGGCTTCAGTGGCTGCACTACACGGTCATCCTCTACATCACGGTTGCCAACCACCACATAACCATATTCCACACCGCGGGCAGTCTCCACGATCACATGGTCTCCACGGTTGATCTTCAGCTTTCCCGGCGAAAAGTAGTAGATCTTTCCAGCCTGACGAAAACGAACGCCTATTACCTTTATCATATCAGTTCTCCTTCATTGTCAGGAGAAGCAGTTCCATGGCCATATCAAAGTTTACATTTGCATTGAGCCTTACCTTTGCTTTCTCCAGCGCTTTAATAATACATTCCAGTCCTTCGTAGGAGCTGTCTTTTGCCTTGTCACGGATGCTGTTCAGTTCGTTGGAAAATACCAGATTATTTGCATCACAGGTTGCCTTGAACATGAGCACATCCCGATACCATACGGTCAGAAGATCCAGATAATCCTGAATGTCCATCTTGTATGTATTGATCTTCTTAAGATCCTCCACCAGGTCGGAGGGTTCCATCTCAGAAATATATTTTACCATATGAAGTGCATGCTCAAGCATCTCTCCGAAGCTGTCAGACAAAGCCAGACGCTTTGCTTTTCCTACATTTCCCTGTGAAAATGCGGCGCAGATGTCTGCACGATAATCAGGGATCTGCAGTTCCTCCATCAGATACTGACGGATCAGTGGCAGCGGCACCGGCTTCATGGTCAATGTCACACAGCGGGACTTGATCGTCGGCAGAAGCATACCTTCATTGGCGGTCAGCAGCATAATGATCGCATAGGCAGGCGGCTCTTCAATGGTCTTCAACAGAGCATTCTGTGCCTGCTGGGTCAGTTTCTCCGCTTCATCAATAATATATATTTTATACGGACTGCTGTACGGTTTGATCTGAATATCCCCGTTTACCTGTCCGCGGATATCGTCTACGCTGATACTTCCCGGCTTCTCATGGGTCACATAGATAATGTCCGGCTGATTGCCGCTCTCTGCCTGTATGCAGGAGTGGCATTTCCCACATGGTTCAGATCCATGGGCTTCACACTGCAGCGTTCTGGCAAATATACCGGCCAGCATCTTCTTGCCTGATCCTTTCTCGCCTGCCAGAAGATACGCATGAGATACTTTATTTGCTTCGATGGCACTCTTCATGTGCGCAATCGTCTGTTCATGTCCTAATACATCAGAAAATCCCGGCATATTTCCACCTCCTCGTTATATTGTATCATATTAAAATGGCTTTTTGAATGAAAAGTTTAATCTCTTCAAGGCATGCGTTCATGTCTTTATTTTCAAATCGTCTGATGATTCCGGCATTTTTAAGATTTTCTTCGGAAAAATCCTTCGCGTCTGCCAGAAATCTCCTGCACAGCTCTTCGTATCCCGGATGCTCCTGGGTCTGTTCCCTCTCGACAGCACGGATCAGACGCGTCCCATCCTCCACTTCAATATAGACAGGGATCATCTTCTCACGGCCAAAATACTGGCACATGGCATTCCAGGCTTCCAGTGTACCGATCAGGCAGTAAGATTCCCTCTCCAGATTCATCTGTTCTTCCCACACCGTAAAGTATTTCCATACACCATAGACCGTATTATATGCCCGGATCTCGATCACCCGGTCTTCTTCCTGAAGACGTGCAAGTCCGGCTTCATCTGTAAAATGGTATTCCACACCTTCCTGCTCCCCTTCCCGCATGGGGCGGGTCGTGTAGGGGATCAGCTTCCGAAGTCCCAGTGACTTGTCTTCCATCAGATTTTTATAAATTGTATCTTTTCCTGAAGAGCTCTTTCCCATCAGGCATATGATCTTACCCATTTGTTATCCTCTCTCATTCATAGCTTTTGCAGTCACTGAACACAGTACCTTGACTGCCCCCTCGTTAAATCCTTCCACCACAAGACCATCTGCAGCACATGCTTCCAGCCGTTCAATGATCGCTCTGCTCACCCGTTCACCCGGCGTCAGTACCGGAATCCCCGGTGGATAAGGCGTCACAAAACCAGCACTTATGGAACCTTCTGCCTCATATAATGACATCCACATGGACGGCTGCTCCTGCGCCTGTCCCATGGAAATGACCTGCTCTGTGGAGATCACTCGATCCTGCTGCGGCACCAGCCATCTGGACTTTTCCTGAACCTTGGATGCTTCCGTTCCCAGATCCGCATCAATCGCCAGCAGTGCCTGTCCGAACCGTTTCAGTTCGTCCTCACCATCTGCCACAGTAGTGATCGCACACACATAGGTCAGCGCCGCCATCTCCAGTTCAATATGATAGTTCTGCCGCAGGCGGTCGCTTAAGTTTTCTCCGCTCATGGAAGTACGCCGTACAGAGATCAGGATCTTACTCCTGTCCATCCCCGGCACTTCCAGCAGTTCCAGATACTTCATGGATCCCAACATTTCCCGGAAATCTTTTAACCGTCCGCAAAAATCCTCAAATGCCTGTCTGTGTTCCCGCACCCAGTCCATGCACAGGTCCATACTGCTCATCAGAATATAAGAAGGACTGCTGGACTGGTAGACTGTCAGATAATACCGAAGCCGCTCCCTGTCGATCCGATTCCCATTAAAATGAATGAGCGCCGTCTGTGTAAGCGATGGCAACGTCTTATGAAGGCTGTGGATCACCACATCTGCTCCCGCTGTCACAGAATCCTCCGGAAACTGTTCCGAAAATGGAAAATGCGCCCCATGCGCTTCATCCACGATCAGCGGAATGCCTTTTTTGTGAGTGATTTCTGCGATTTTTCGCACATCAGACACCACACCGTCATAAGTAGGCGAAGTGATCATCACTGCCTGAATCGAAGGATCCTGCTCAAGCATCTTTTCCACATCTGCCGGGTCAATGGCTCCATTTATCCCCAGATCCCCCGTAGACTGTGGATAAAGATATTTGACGTTAAGATCCCGCAGCATCACACCGTGATAAGCAGATTTATGACTGTTTCTTGCCAGCAGGATCGTTCCTCCCCGGCTTACACAGCCGCTGATGGCCGTCAGTATTCCGCAGGTACTTCCATTTACCAGATAATGCGTCTCCTCTGAATGATAAAGCTCTGCCGCCTGTTCCTGCACATATTTCAGCACTCCTTCCGCATGATGCAGATTGTCAGTGCCCTCAATTTCAGTTATATCAATAAAAAACGGATCGCCCATCTCCCCGGCACCAAGTCTTCTCTTGTGACCCGGCATATGCATGGGAAGATAGTCAGAATCCGCATAATTTCTCAGTGTTTTTACTAACTCACTCATAGACCTACAACGAAAATACGATGATACCAATGACTGTGATCACAATAGAAAGAATCGTTCTCTTTGTGGGACGCTCCCCTAAGATACTCGCCGCCAGAAGAGTCACCCAGATGATTCCGGTAGCCTCGATCATGGGTGTTACCTTCAGCTCGATTCCCCGATAGGCAAATACATTCAGAACTGTCGTTCCGAACAGCAGTCCATATCCAAGGATCACTCTCCAGTTCAGAAATTTGGTAATAATGTTCTTATGTTCTGTCTCTGCTGACTGTTTCAGGAGAATCTGTGATGCTGATGCCACAAACACTGCCAGAAATGCCAGAATATAACTAATGTTCATCCATTCCATGCAAACTGATCCCCGCTATAATAATGATGCTTCCGATAATATTCGGAATCGTGACTTTCTCTCCAAACAATATAACTGACCACGCCAGGATCAGAATATATAGGATTCCTTTCCGCAGATATGCAGTGGTAAGCGGCAACCATTCCAGCAAAAACTGCCACATGATTGCGAAGACACCCAGGCATCCCACTGCCAGCACATAAAAGATGATAAATTCTTTGGACATGGTCTCATAGGTGCCAGCATATTTGATAAATACAGAACTTAAGCTCTGGATAACCAATGACACCGCAAGAAGACCCATGACCTTGCCACGGGATGGTTTTTTCTCTTCCTGCATCAGAAAATCTCCTCTCCCCGGTTCACTTCCCGGTCTATATCCACATCGCACTCAGCGCTGGCAGATACATTGTACATTGCTTTAATGACATACTGTGGCTCCCGGTTCATTCCCAGGAACATTCTTCCCAGATACTCACCGATCATGCCAAGGAACATAAAGTTCAGTCCGAAGAAAAATGTGATGGCACACATCAGAGATGGCCAGCCCATAGACATATCCGGCCGCATAAATTTCATTAGAAATACCACGATCGCCATGATAAAGCCCACACCGGCAAAGAAAAATCCTGCAATAGATGCCATACGCAGCGGAATTACAGAAAATCCGAGTACGCTGGACCACAGGCGGATCAATTGTCCCAGTGTATAACCGGATTCCCCGACTTCTCTTTCAAAATGTCTGATCGGAACGCTGGCAATATTCTGTGTGCAGCGCATAAACAGTCCCAACAGATACGTATAGGAGCCCTTATACTGGATCGCATAATCTCTTACAAATTTCCGAACTAAAAAATAGCTGGAAGTCCGCACATCCTTCGGTTTGTTGATCATCATATTGATCGTCAGGTCATTGAATTTACTTCCCAGATTTCGAAACCAGTTATGTTTTTTCTCCGGGTAATAGCCATAGACCAGATCATAGCCCTGATCAAAGGTCTCGAACAGCTTGCCCAGCTGGGACGGATGGGTCTGTCCATCATCATCCATTCCGATGATCACATCTCCATCTGCATGACGCAAAGCTGCCATCAGTGCATTGTGCTGACCAGAATTTCTGGCAAGATCGATGACCTTCACATCCCGATGTTCTGCTGCCATTTTCCGCAGCACCTGTATCGTCTTTCCCCCATCCGGGGAACAATCATTGACCAGTACAAATTCCATTTGCCCTTCCAAGTCTTACCATCTCTTCTCTGGTCTGATCCACCACATGCTCAATGGTCTGATCTGAACGATAACAGGGAATAACTACCGAATAAAGCATTCTGCTCCTCTTTTCTAACTCAATTCTTTGACTGTAATATAATATCCCAGTCTGGTGGAGCTATCAGATACATGCCCCAGATGGGACAGATCCAGCTCACTGATCCGGTAGATCTCCTCCGGATGCTCTTTCTCATACTGTTTCATCTCTTCCACATCATCCATCGTGAAGAGGAAACGGATCCGCGCTTCTTTCGGACCGGTCTTTGGCACGATCTTCGGCGATTTGCCACATGCCACATCCACAATCATTTCCATAAAATCATAACCGGTGGACAGCGGTACCAGATCAGAACCGATACAGTCTCCGCCCATGCGGGAACCGATCTCAATGATCCGCACATCTCCTTCCGGCGTGATCCGAAATTCTCCATGAGAAGCACCGTCTGTGATCTTCAACGCATCCAACGCCGGATACATGACAGAACGAACCTTTTTAAGCATCTCTTCTGACAGACCACTGGGCTGTACATGCCCGGTCTCAATAAAATGCGGAGCACCTGTGGTGTATTTCTTCGTCACCGCCAGATTGGTATGTGTTCCATGATAAGAGATGGTCTCATAACTGTACTCATCTCCCTCGATATATTCTTCCACAATGGCTTTCTTTTCAAAAGACTGCTCCACTGCTTCTTTGATCGCTTCTTCCAGCTGGTCATAAGCCGTAATCTTGGTAATCGCTCTGCTTCCGGAACGGTCTGTTGGTTTTACAATAACCGGAAGCTCCATCTCCATCAGTTCCGGTATCACCCGATCCACCTTGTAGAATTTCGGTGTGGGGAGTCCCGCTTTCAGAAATGCGCTTCTCATAGCATATTTATTCGTGGACAGTTCAATGCATTCCGGTGTATTTCCCGGAAGTCCTAAGCCTGCTGCCACTTTGCTGACGGTAATATTCGCAAGATCCGATGCGATGGTTGCCACTGCATCCGGTTTGATCTCTCTGCATTTTTCCAGGATCTCATCGATCTCCACAATGCTGACCGGATAAAAATGGTCCGCGGTCCGCTCACCGATGGAACCATCCTGCCATGCAAATACATGGGTCTCGAATCCCATCTCCTTTGCTTTCAGGATCAGCTGATTCTGAAAATCATTTGCTCCAATAATAACTATTTTTTTCATATACTGCCTCGTATTATTATTTATAGAAATTGAGCACCTGCTCTGCAATATAACGAACCTGCTCTTCTTTCAGACCATAGAACAGCGGAAGTCTTGCCAGACGCTCGCTCTCTTTGGTAGTATAGACATCTTCTCCATGGAACCGTCCAAATTTCTGTCCAGCCGGTGCGCTGTGCAGCGGAATATAATGGAAGACAGCCTGTACTTCATGCTCCTTCAGATAACTGATCAGTGCTGTACGCTCTTCCAGATCCTTTGCTTTGATATAGAACATATGGGCATTTGTGTACAATGCTCCGGAATATGCGGAAGCTCGATCTTACCTGCATCTGCCAGTGGCTTCAGCAGTTCATAATAGAGATTCCAGCTATTCATACGATCATCAAAGATCATATCAGCCGCATCTAACTGTGCCATCAGATAGGCGGCATTCATGTCACCCGGCAGATAGGAAGAACCTGCATCTACCCAAGTGTATTTATCGATCTGACCGCGGAAGAATTTCGCACGATTGGTTCCCTTTTCACGGATGATCTCTGCCCGCTCCACATCTTCTGGATTCTTGATCAGCAGTGCACCGCCTTCACCCATACTGTAATTCTTGGTCTCATGGAAAGAGAGACATCCATAATCACCGATTGTTCCCAGAGCTTTTCCTCTATAAGTACTTAAAATTCCCTGCGCTGCATCTTCAATGACGATCAGATTATATTTTTTTGCCAGCTCCATGATCTTATCCATCTCACAGCTCACACCGGCATAATGAACCGGCACGATCGCTTTGGTCTTCTCTGTGATGGCTGCCTCGATCTTATTTTCATCAATATTCATAGTATCTGGACGGATATCTACAAATACCGGAACTGCTCCACGAAGTACAAATGCATCTGCCGTCGATACGAAGGTATAGGATGGCATGATCACCTCATCCCCTTCTTTGATATCAGCCAGCAGTGCTGCCATCTCGGTGGCATGCGTGCAGGAAGTCGTCAGAAGCGCTTTTGACGTCCCTGTCTTCTCCTCCAGCCATGCATTGCAGCGTTTGGTAAATGGTCCATCACCACAGATCTTATGATTCTTCTCTACTGCTTCTGCCACATATTTCAGTTCAGTTCCCACATAGGGCGGTACATTAAAATCAATCATTTTCTTCTCCTTACCGACGCAGTAATACCAATCCGCGTCTCATCATCATAGGTTCATATCCTTTATTAAGAAAAGCAGTCCCGAATTCTGTATCAAGAATACTTTCATAATAATCATAACAATAGATCACTGTCGGCTGTTTTTCCGGTCTCACCTCATAATATGTGAAGATCAACGGATCTGTCTCCAGTGTTTCCCATGTAGAATAGGCTGCACACTCTGCTTCTGTATTAAGATACATCCACGGTGCAATGCCCACCACAAATAATTTATCCTCTCTGGTCAGCTGCAGGTCTTCCATATCCTGCATTACATCTTCATAAAGAAAACTGTTCTCTTCTGAGGTATGAATTCCTTTTAACGGACCTTCTTCTGCTGCCACTGTCAGCTTTGGAAGCTTCTCATCTCCCCATACATAAGTCACACGCTGCCAGATCCCGCCTACAAACTGTACCGCGATCAGTACCGCCAGTACGGTTCCACATACAGCACTATATTTATGTGATTCTTGCATCAAAGCTGTATCATATCCATTCGGCTGCTTTACTGGCCAGCTCTCTTTAGCTGCCTGCATATGCTGTCCGATCAGCACCAGTGATGCCGCTGATGGAATCATACAGGATGCTGACATGGTCAGGATTCCTGTATTGGTTGCAAAATGCGCCAGTAAAGTATAGAACACACCTGGCAGAAACCACCCATAGAACACATAGCGGTCTTTCTTTTCTGATGTTACATATGCCAGCAATCCTACAAAGGTCAGCGGAACCAGCATATAGTTGATACCAACCATCTCCCAGCAGAATCCATAATAAATAATGTATCCACCGGCTGCAACTGCCTCAGTGATCATATAAAGCGCTCCAGAGACCTGTTTTCCGGCTTTCCTGGCAATCAGATATATAACCGACAGAATAGCTGTCAGATAAACCAGCCCTGTATAATACCGATGGATCCGGATAAAGTATTTCGCCAGCTTCTCCCAGAACGACTTCTGCCGCTCTGTATCCATCACAATATATTCAAAACATTCCAGGATCTCATCCAGGGTTCCTCTGGAAAATACGAACCAGACAAACACTAAAAGGATCAGAAATGCTCCTACACCCATAAAAAAGTAGGTTCTGATCTTCAGCGCATCGGGAATCCTCTGCTGACACTGCTTCCAGCTGTTCTTTGTGTGATGACTCCAGACTGCAGAAACCACACAGATCACTCCATACAGTAAAAACAGAATTACTACATACGGATTTGCCAACACAGCTCCTGCGGTAAACATTCCGCACAGAATACACATGGACACAGACAGCTTCTCACTGCCTGCCAATGTCACCAGCACCAACAGCACAAAGCCAAATGCCAGTGTATTATACGACATGCTGTTAATATTATACGGCGTTGTCACAAAATAGAATAATGCCGGAAGGATACGAATCCAACCAAATCGCTTCAGTCTGCAGAAACACCACACAGACACAAGTGCCTGAAATACCAGATATGCCATTCGAAAGATCAATATAATTCCTTCGTTGGAATTATGAACCAGACGGATCAGCCAGTAGATCGGATAGGTAATCAATGCAAATAACTGCACATTATTCCACTCGTCCACCAGCATGGCATCCCCCTGGAAAAAACGATACACCGTGCTGATGTAAAAAATCTCATCATTTTTATTGAATCCAAAGAACTGTCTCCATGCAAACAGGCAGAATAAAACTGCCAGACAGACTGCATAGATTGCAGTTTCCTTTTTTATATGGATATTATGCCCCATTCAGGAAATCCTTTCCACTATTCAGTCAGCTCCAGTACCTGCTGAATTGCTTTTACACAACCCTCTATACCGATCAGACCGCTGTTCAGACACAGATCATAATTGGAAGCCATGCCCCATTCCTGATCTGTATAATATTTATAATGATTTGCACGGGCTTTATCTTTTTTCTTTAAGACTGCCGGTGCTTCCTCTCTGGTAATGTTAAAGTATTTCTCTGCACGTTCGATCTTGCTCTCATTATCCGCAAAGATGAATACATTAAGACAGTCTTCTCTCTCTCTTAAAATGTAATCTGCACATCTTCCAACGATCACACATGGTCCTTTATCAGCCAGTTCTTTGATAATACGATTCTGTGTAAAATAGATCTCATCCTGCAATGTCACACCGTTGTTGTTTGAAAATACATTATTGGCAAATGAAAGGCTGCTGGCAATATTAAATAACAGACTGCCTGTCATTCTCTCACCTTTCTCAGCTACAAAACTCTGTGCAAATCCACTTTCCTTTGCAACCATATCGATCAGCTTCTCATCGTAACACGGAACACCCATTGCTTTTGCCAGGTTCTCTCCGATATATCTTCCACCACTTCCGTACTGTCTGCTAATGGTAACTATCTTTTTTTTCATATGATCCTTACCTCCCTGAGTCTAAAGATAGTTCTATTCTACCCTATTTTGCTGGTTTTGTCACCCTTTCAGCCCGTTTGTTAAGGTAAAAATAAGATTTTTGGAAATAAAAAAATCGCCACCTAACGCAATGTTAAATGGCGATTCATATTCATGAGGCATCGGGGATTCGAACCCCGGACAACTTGATTAAAAGTCAAGTGCTCTACCGACTGAGCTAATACCCCATTCTTTGTAGCAAGATCACTCTTACATACAAAGTGCCCAGAGCCGGAATCGAACCAGCGACACGAGGATTTTCAGTCCTCTGCTCTACCAACTGAGCTATCTGGGCATTTGAGTAAATTATTACTCGAGTTGCGGGGGCAGGATTTGAACCTACGACCTTCGGGTTATGAGCCCGACGAGCTTCCAGACTGCTCCACCCCGCGACGTTATTAACTTGTTGATACTGTGGATAAATATCTTATCTACAATGGATGGAGGTGGATTCGAACCACCGAAGCAATTTGCAGCAGATTTACAGTCTGTCCCCTTTGGCCACTCGGGAATCCATCCATAGTATGGGACCTATAGGGCTCGAACCTATGACCCTCTGCTTGTAAGGCAGATGCTCTCCCAGCTGAGCTAAGATCCCATTTATTAAATTGTTTTGAAACTTTTCAGCTTCAGCGACCCGGATGGGGTTCGAACCCACGACCTCCGCCGTGACAGGGCGGCGCTCTAACCAGCTGAGCCACCGGGCCATCAGAAGATATTATACCTTCAAAACTGCATACAGTCAAATACTAAATCCATCTTTTTAAAACCTATCCTAAACCATCTTGGTTAAGCCCTCGACCTATTAGTAACAGTCAGCTCCATGCATTACTGCACTTCCACCTCTGCCCTATCTACCTCGTCGTCTTAAGGGGTCTTACTAACTTGCGTTATGGGATATCTCATCTTGAGGGGGGCTTCACGCTTAGATGCCTTCAGCGTTTATCCCTTCCCGACTTGGCTACTCGGCCATGCTCTTGGTAGAACAACCGATACACCAGAGGTCAGTCCATCCCGGTCCTCTCGTACTAAGGACAGCTCCTCTCAAATATCCTACGCCCACGCCGGATAGGGACCGAACTGTCTCACGACGTTCTGAACCCAGCTCGCGTACCGCTTTAATGGGCGAACAGCCCAACCCTTTGGGACCTGCTACAGCCCCAGGATGCGATGAGCCGACATCGAGGTGCCAAACCACTCCGTCGATGTGAACTCTTGGGAGTGATAAGCCTGTTATCCCCAGGGTAGCTTTATCCGTTGAGCGATGGCATTCCCACTTTAATACCACCGGATCACTAAGTCCTACTTTCGTACCTGCTCCACCCGTCGGTGTCACAGTCAAGCTCTTCTTCTGCCTTTGCACTCTGCGAATGGTTTCCGTCCATTCTGAGAAACCTTTGAGCGCCTCCGATACCCTTTCGGAGGCGACCGCCCCAGTCAAACTCCCGCCTGACATTGTCCACTGCCCGGTTCACGGGCAATATGTTAGAAATCAATACTGCAAGGGTGGTATCCCAACATTGACTCCGCGGCAACTGGCGTCACCGTTTCATTGTCTCCCACCTATCCTGTACATACAGTACCGAATCCCAGTATCAAGCTGGAGTAAAGCTCCATGGGGTCTTTCCGTCCTGGCGCGGGTAGCCAGCATCTTCACTGGTACTTCAATTTCACCGGGTGCATTGTCGAGACAGTGCTCAAATCATTACGCCTTTCGTGCGGGTCGGAACTTACCCGACAAGGAATTTCGCTACCTTAGGACCGTTATAGTTACGGCCGCCGTTTACTGGGGCTTAAATTCAATTCGCTTGCGCTAACCTCTCCTCTTAACCTTCCAGCACCGGGCGGGCGTCATATACTTCACCTTTCGGTTTTGCATAGACCTGTGTTTTGCTAAACAGTTGCTTGGGCCATTTCTCTGCGGCCCTGCTTTCACAGGGCACCTTCTCCAAGTTACGGGGTCATTTTGCCGAGTTCCTTAACAATGCTTCTTCCGTCGGCCTTAGGATTCTCTCTCATCCACCTGTGTCGGTTTACGGTACGGGTATGTTAAAAACAATAGCGGCTTTTCTCGACAGCTGGCTCATACAATTCGCTACTTTAGTTTCGCTGCGTCACGCCTTCGGATTGTCACGCGGTTTGCTACGTGACTCCTACCTCGCTTGCCCCGGTCTTTCCATTCCGGGTTTGCACTCTCCCTCTGTGTCCCCACAGTTCTGTTTATGCAGGTACAGGAATCTCTACCTGTTGTCCATCGACTACGCCTTTCGGCCTCGCCTTAGGTCCCGACTTACCCAGAGCAGATCAGCTTTACTCTGGAAACCTTAGATATTCGGCCGGAGAGATTCTCACCTCTCTCTCGCTACTCATTCCGGCATTCTCTCTTCTTAGAAGTCCACAGCTCCTTTCGGTGCTTCGCATCCGCTAAGAATGCTCCTCTACCAATTAACATTCGTCAATTCCACAGCTTCGGTGTCGTGTTTCAGCCCGGACATTTTCGGCGCAGGACCTCTCGACCAGTGAGCTATTACGCACTCTTTGAATGTGGCTGCTTCTGGCCAACATCCTGGTTGTCTTTGAAATCCCATCCTTTTCCACTTAACACGTACTTTGGGACCTTAGCTGGTGGTCTGGGCTCTTTCCTTTTGACTACCAACTTATCTCGTGCAGTCTGACTCCCGGTCATCATCTGGCTGGCATTCGAGGTTTGATATTCTTCGGTAGCTTTGACGCCCCTAGGAATTCAGTGCTCTACCTCCAGCAGACTAAACCGAGGCTAGCCCTAAAGCTATTTCGAGGAGAACCAGCTATCTCCGGGTTCGATTGGATTTCTCCCCTACCACCTCATCACCACCCTTTTCAACGGATGTGTGTTCGGACCTCCATTGCCTTTACGGCAACTTCATCCTGGACATGGATAGATCACCCGGTTTCAGGTCTACTCTGACTGACAACTCGCCCTATTAAGACTTGGTTTCCCTTCGGCTCCGCACCTTTAGTCCTTAACCTCGCCAGCACAGGTAACTCGCCGGACCGTTCTACAAAAAGTACGCGGTTCATCATATAATGATGTTCCACAGCTTGTAAACACAGGGTTTCAGGTTCTCTTTCACTCCCTCCCGGGGTTCTTTTCGTTCCTTCACGGT